>Ga0116126_1002360_pt1 | contig 10840 bp, 9 predicted proteins | sample June2015DPH_16_5_FD_89730 | JGI IMG/M metagenome (GOLD analysis project Ga0116126, IMG submission 89730) | Peatland microbial communities from SPRUCE experiment site at the Marcell Experimental Forest, Minnesota, USA - June2015DPH_16_40 | ecosystem: Environmental > Terrestrial > Soil > Wetlands >... | reverse complement strand
GGGATCAATTCGAGCCGAACCACCTGTTTCTGGCCGAACGCCGATGCCGATGCCGATATAATCCCGAGCAACACTACACCGTGTAACCAGCGCATGCTGTTCATTGCCGTTCCCACTCCTGTACGTTCTCTTGCCAGTCCTACGCACTCCCGTTACCTGCCAGAACACCTACTGTCCACTAGGCGGCCGGAAGGTTGCCGATCCCTTCAAATACCAGGGTGCCCGCGCCTTGCACTCCGGCGAAGCGTCCTGCCTTGGCCATCTGCACGCGCGGCTGCCGCTTCGAGCCAAAGTGCAGAAGCTCCCCGACCCGTTTCTCGACCGCGGAGACGAATTGGGCCTGGCCTTCCACAAGTCCGCCCGAGACAAGCACAGCCTGCGGATCAAGCAGGTTAAAGATATTGGCAATCCCTTCGGCAAGATAGGCAGCCAAAACCGAGTAAGCCTCTTGAGCGGCTGGATCGCCGGTCATGGCGAGCTGGTTGACCCTCAAAGCAAGAGCTGCGTCGCTGGTTGCTGAATCATTGATGACCGTTCCGCCGTGTTCCTTGTATTCCCTCAGTAAAGCAGCAGTAGAAACATACGCTTCCAGGCAGCCGTGCCGTCCGCAGTTACAAGAATATCCATCTACGCGAATGACGTGGTGGCCGATGGACCCAGCAAAGCCGCGCTGTCCGCGCAGCAATTTTCCGTCGGACACGATACCGCCTCCAATGCCAGTGCCGATCGTGATGGCTACGAAGTCGGACAAACCGCGTCCGAGGCCAAAGTGCAATTCAGCCAGAACGGCAGCGTGCGCATCGTTGATTACCCAAGCTGGCAGATGAAAACGTTCTTCCACAAAGCCCTGAAGGTTGAAACCTGTCCATCCCGGAAGATTGTCCGTTGCCGCGAAAACGGAGCCGTCTTGGGCGCTCATCACTCCGGCGCTGGCAATCCCTAATCCCGCGGGTTGAATCCCTTTCTCGCGAACGGCTGTCAACACCTGCGTGACGGCCTGAACCAAACCGGCTGCGATTGCATCCCGGCCCCTACGCGCCTCAGTCGGAACCTCTGCGGTAAGACTTACCTGTCCACCGCGTTCCACCAGCCCGGCCTTGATGGATGTCCCTCCGATGTCTACACCGACCGCCGGAGCAGTCGGCTCCTGGCGTTCCATGGCGTGAACGAACTTGGCGGTTATCGCGCCTGGACGAGTAATGGCCGAACCTACAATCACACACCATGCACCGCTCGCGAGGGCGCGTCTGGCATCTTCGGGGGAGGAAATATGGCCCTCCGCGATCACCGGTGCGGCAATCTGCCGCGCCATGTCGGCCAGTAAAGACCAGCTGAAGGAATGATTGTGGCGCGTTTGCTCCGTATACCCATTCAGAGTCGTGCCGACAAGATCGGCCCCTGCGGCTACGGCTGCAAACGCTTCCTGCAAGGTGGCAATATCGGCCATCACGGGTAACTTCAGCTCGCGGTGAATTCGCGCGATCAGCACTTGCCAGGGTTCGCCATCGGACCAAACACGATTCGTGCAATCCAGCGCAATGATCGAGGCGCCTGCGGCAGCCAATGCCGCTGCCGATGCAAAGTCGGGCGTGATGTGAAGCCGGCCATCGCAATATCGTTTCTGGATCCCGATGATGGGAATGTCTGAGTCCTGACGAATGGCCGCAATATGCTCGGGGCTGTTAATGCGCAAGCCCCGCGCTCCTCCTGCGACGACAGCCTGCGCGATTCGGCGTATCGTTTCGGTATCTTCGAGGGGGTCCCCGGGTGCGCCCTGGCACGACACCACCAGATTGCCTTTCAGTTGTTTCAAGATCGATGACATGTTGTTTTCCCGCCTCCCCCGAAAGGGCATTTTGAATACAGACACAATAGTATTATTGTATAGTTTACAGTTCAACTATACGATACACCGAATAACGACTTTGGTCTTGAGGGTGAACTTCCCTGAACGGTCGGGGCGGATCGTCTCAGGCGCCACGAGGCCCTCCCTCGGGGCAGAACGGATGGGAGCATGGAACGCATCCTGATTGTTGGATCGCTGCTGGCGATCGTGTCCGGCATCATGAATGGAAGCTTTACTCTGCCAATGCGTTTTCTGGGTCGTTGGAAATGGGAGAACGTCTGGAGTCTCTTCATCGCAGTTTCCTGCTTGCTTATGCCGACCGCGATCATCAGCGCCATCGCGCCGCAAAGCTGGACGCTGATTACCCACGCTCCCGCTCATGCCGTCTGGGTCGCGGCGTTCGCTGGTTTTGCCTGGGGCTTCGGAGCCATTATGTTCGGCCAGAGCGTCAGTGCCATAGGCATTTCTCTGGCAAACACTTTTGTGCTCGCGATCAGCTCCGCAATGGGTTCATTTCTCCCTATGCTGTTGCTCGCGCCACACAAACTGCTTGAGCACGCAGGCCGGATGATTCTCGCAGGCGTCGCAATCGAAATTGCGGGCATTGCTCTATGTGGCTGGGCGGGTTGGCAGCGCGAAAAGGCTGCCGGCGTAGGGGCTGAGCGAGGCGACCTGGTAGGGTCTGCTCGTCCGATGGGAGTGGCTTTTCTTTTAGTGATTGGCGCGGGTGTGCTTTCCGCTGTCTTCAATATCGGTTTTGCGCTGGCACAACCCATCGCCGTTTATGGGCGTGCCCAAGGGCTGAGTGAATTCTCCAGCACAAATCTGATCTGGTGGATCATGCTGGCAGCCGGCTCGGTTGCCAATCTCGGTTTTTGTGTGTATCTGCTCTCCAAAAACCATAGTATGGCGAAGTTCAGACAGCCGGGCAGTGTCCGGCTCTATTCCCTGTCTGGATTGATGGCTCTGCTCTGGGGAGGGAGCATTTTCGTCTATGGATCTGCAGTTCCTCGACTCGGCTCGCTCGGCACCTCGATTGGTTGGCCGCTGAGTCTAGCGACCGGACTGCTGCTGGCAAATGCGATCGGTATTGGCCTAGGCGAGTGGAGAAGCGCTCCAGCGCGCGCACTGGGTTGGATGTATTCCGGTATCGTAGTCCTATTGGTTGCTATAGTTGTGCTTAGCAGGGCGAGTTATTGACCGACCATATAATATCCAACGCTCATGGAGACACAGTCATGCAGGAACATAAGCAACGGAGCAGGCAAAGAAACAAGCCGGCGCCGGCCTCGGTGAAGTCCACTCCAACTGTTCCCGAATGGGATTTCGAACCGCTAGATAAGAACAGCTTCACTCCAATATATTTCCAGATCCAAACCCAGCTCCTGGGGATGATTAAGTCGGGGCGGCTGCATCCTGGCGATGCGCTGCCCAGTGAAGAAGAACTCAGCCGGGTTTACGACGTCAGCCGGATGACATCGCGCCACGCCTTGCAGTCTCTGAAGAGTCAAGGTTTTGCCACTCGCGTCGTTGGACAGGGAACCTTTGTTAGCCAGCCCAAGGTCGAAAAGGACATTACCCACCTTTGCGGGTTTACGGCCGAAATGCGCGCCTTGGGCATGAAGCCCACTTCACGAGTTCTTGAGGCCAAGACAATTCCCGCTACGCCTGAAGTGGCATCCCGGTTGGCGGTTGCCGTTGGCTCGCCCATCTTTCATCTGCGCCGGCTGCGATTGGCGGATGGTCTTCCGGTGGCGATCGAGCAGATATGGCTTTCCCAAGACCGGTTTCCGGGGATTGACAACGTGGATCTCGCGCATTTGTCGTTGTACCAGACCTTGCGTGAGCGCTATGACATACGCCTAAGCCGCGCGGATGAGATTCTGGAATCGCGCGCTGCGCATCGGAGTGAGGCTGAGCTTTTGGAGATGGCGCCCCGAGTGAGTTTGCTGGTGATGTCCCGTACGTTATGGGACTCCGACGGGAAACCGGTCGAAGCCGCACATTCCCTCTATCGCGGAGATCGTTATCGCGCGGTATTGAGCATTCCCGCAACGACGGTTGAATAGAGCGGCCGTTGAGCCGGGCGCGATCGGGCGAAACCCATGTTCATCGCACCAAAGCTGGTTCGGGCATTGGAAGAAAATCACATCGCGCATTCTTGCCGGCTGTGGGAAGCACTGAGATTTCTGCCCTCACTCGTGCAGTACCGGTATCGCAGCGCCGCCGCGACTGAACTGGACCTATTCCCAACTCACTTCACTAACATCGAGCAACGCCGTTTTGGCCTGCATCCCTCTCGCCGGAATTCACCAGGGACACCCGGGCTGTTCATATTCGCCTCCCCTCTCTACGCCGTCGATCACCGCCACGAAGTGAGCTGAATCGTCGGCAGCGTTCGATGGGAAAATGAACTTGACAATCTGTATAGACAGGTATACTTCTAGGGTGGTTGCCGGGCCCCGGATGGAACTTGCCCCGATCTTCGTGAAAGTTGCCAACTGCACCGCTCCGGTTAATTACATGCTAGGGGGAAGACCGCTCTAGCAAGCTTTGGTCCACGGAGAGCGTCTGGCGCGTGATCGGGCAATAGCGTGCGATTCGAAGGAAAGGCGGAGAAAATGCTATGAACGGAAGAAAAGAAAACCGACGAGCATCGTTCTGGTGGCTGATTGCTTGCCTCAGCACAGTCGCGTTGTTGCACATCGTATCGCTGCCGGTGCGGGCACAAGTCGACCGGGCGACCATCAACGGTACGGTCTCAGACCCGTCTGGCGCCGTTGTTCCCGGCGTGCACGTGACCGCCGCAAACCTTGAGAACGGCATTAAGTATCAGGGCGTGACGAACGAGGCTGGCATCTACCAGATTCGTGGGCTGCAGATCGGCCACTATTCATTGCAGTTTGAAAAGGCGGGCTTCAAGAAGATGGAGCGTCCGGGCTTGACGTTGGAAACCGGGCAAGTGGCCGAGGTTGACGTCAAGCTGTTGGTGGGTTCGTCCTCGGAGCAGGTGGAGGTTACGGCAGAAGCGCCGGTGCTCTTGGAGACCGAGACGTCGACGATTGGCACGGTGATGACGGGCAAGACGCTTGAAGATCTGCCCCTGGACATCAACGGCGGCCGGGATATCACCACCTTTATCTATACGAACGTGGCGACGACGAACGGAAGCAACTGGTCGGGCCACATCGCGGGCTCCCAGGATATGTCGAAGAATGTAATGGTAGACGGCGCGGACGCGACTCCAGGCCTCCAAGGTTTCGTGCAGGATGTGGGCATGGAGGCGGTGCAGGAGATGAACGTGCAGATTAGCGGCATCGGCGCCGAAGGGGCATCGACCGGCGGCGGCACGATCCTCCTGGAACTGAAATCAGGGACTAACAAGTTCCATGGCAGCGGTTACTACTATCTGGAGAACGAGGCGCTCGACGCAAATACGTGGGACAACAATTTTTTCCTGTCCCAATGCGCGCCGGGCGACACGACTTGCATCGACACTTATCGGCGCCCGCGCGACCGTTTCGACGACTGGGGATTCAGTGCGGGCGGCCCAATCTGGAGGAACCACACCTTTATCTTTGGGGACTGGGAGCGCTACCGCAACGTAACGTTGTCATTCGCTCCCAACCAAATGACGGTTCCGACGCAGGCGTTCATGACAGGAGATTTCAGTGCCCTGCTGGGCGGACCGTTGAATCTAAACGACGATCCAACCCAGCCGATTGCCACCGACCCCTGCACCGGACAGCCGATCCTCTCTGGCCAGATCTACGATCCCAGCGCGATGTACGTGAACGGCAGTGGAGTAACCTGTCATGTTCCCTTCGCAGGGAATATCATCCCGGCGAACCGGATCAGCACCATCTCGCAGAACATCATCAACAAGCTGTATAAGAATGGTTATGCGCCGCAAAACCAGGGCGTCATCAACAATTTCCCCGTGTTTACGGGAAACGCCGGACAAACCACCGAGCACCTCGATCTGAAACTGGACCACAATTTCTCGCCGAAGCAGCGCGCTGCTGTTTCCTATGGCTGGTGGACCCTTCCTTACACCGGCTCCGGTGGTCTGTGGCAGACAGGAAACTCGACAGCCGGGCCCTTGTCCACCGGACTAACCCAGACGCAGTGGGATCAATCGATTCGCGCGCAGGACTTCTACACGATTTCACCCAATGTCCTGAATGCATTCTCCGCCGTCTTCAACCAGCACAAGGCCGACGACCTTCCTCCGGGCGATTACAACGCCGCCAACGTAGGGATTACTGGAACCAACGGCAGCAATTTCCCGACTATCAATTTCAACTCGACTAACGGCATCAGCGGTACGGTGAACGGTATCGGAGAAACGACCATTGGACCGCCGTATTCCGACGGCTATGTCATGTACAACCGCAGTGTCAGCGACACCGTTTCCTGGATAAGAGGTCACCACAGTTTCAAGTTTGGTGGCGAGTTTCAGGCTAGAGGCATGAACAGCCGGGAAGATAACGGGCTTCGGATCTATAACTTCAGCAACGGTACCGGTGCTCCAACCGACCCGACGATTCAGCCCTTCGTCGGTTTTGCGTTCGCGAACTTCTTGTTGGGAGATGTGCAGAACGCCAGCCAAAGTGTGGGATTCAAGTTACATGGCCGCCGCAAGCGCACGTCGCTGTTCGCATCGGATGACTTCAAAGTCAGCCCACGGCTGACGCTGAACGCAAGCTTGCGTTGGGATTTCAATTTTCGTTTCCATGAAACAAACGGGCAATGGGCAAACTTTGACCTCAACGCCGTGAATCCGCTTTGGAGTCCCTATAAGGGTGCGTGGACCTGGGCGCAGAATGGAAGCAGTTCGTTCGAAACCAACCAGAACTACCATGAGTTCGGTCCCCATGTTGGAGCTGCCTACCAGTTAAAGCCAAACCTGGTGCTGCGCGGCGCCTACGGCATCTTCTATACGCCTCTCGCTCTGAACCAGTGGAACGGCGTTCCTTTCGCCACCAGCGGTGGAGCTTTTGGCTTCATCGGCTCGAATAACGTAATCAACAACGTCATGGACGCCGTCGGATTTCAGTGGGATGCGGGCTACCCGGGGCAGAACGTGTACCCGGCGCGCACGCCAACCCAGACCTACGTCGCCGGCGGAGTCGCCACTACCTGGCCCGACGCGCTGACCATGGGCATGACTCAGAACTGGAACGCCGGGATGCAATATCTGGTGTCGAAAGACGCGGTGCTCTCGGTGAACTATCTGGGCAATCACGGCAGTCACCTGCATGATGGCAGTGTTTGGCCATATAACTACTCGACGCAGGCAACCTATCTGAAACTTCTGAACTCCGGGCAAGTGAATGACTACATCCAGAGTGCATCGGATGCGGCAGCAGCCGGTGTTCCGTATCCGTACCCTGGGTTTGCGGGATACGCTTACCAGGCGATCATGCCTTATCCACAGCTCGCGTCGCAGGGAATTCCAGTGCAACTCGTCAACTCCGATCTTGCCGTGAGCAGCTATCGCGCCATGGTCGTGGAGATCAGAACGCACGGAGGCCATGGACTAACCACCGATTTGAACTACACTTGGTCGCGATCCGAAGGCAACGCGAGCGACGGCGGGGCCTATGCGGAAGCATGGACAACGTTGTGGAATCAAGATCCGTATAACCTCAAGAACCTCGGCAACCAGGTCGACGATTGGAACAACACCCACGAGGTGAAAGGCTACATCGACTACGACCTGCCCTTCGGCAACGGCAAACGGTTGAAGACGGGCCTACGAGGCCTTGACACCTATGTCTTGGGAGGCTGGACGCTCGGATCCGAGCTCAGCTATCACAGCGGCGAACCAATGTGGATGATCGCAGGAGCCACGCAGTATCCAGGCTGGGATGCGGTGTTTGCAGTTCGAAATCCCGGCGTAAGTCTCGCCAGCCAGTTTAAGACCCTCAATCTGAACTGGAACCCGACGGTCACCAATACCCCTGACCCCAACAGCGTGTACTTTAACCCGGCAGCCTTTTCGAGTCCTGCCTTCGGTGCCTTCAGTCCTGAGAAATACTCAATCGAAGACTTTCTGAGGACACAGCCCTGGGCGTACGAAGATGTGAGCATTCTGAAACGGTTCAGCTTTGGCAACGATGGCCGCTTCCATGCGAGTTTGCGGGCGCAGTTCTTCGATGCCTTCAACCGTCATCAGTGGAGCGCTCCCATCACGGATATCACCAGCCCGTACTTCGGCCACGTAACCAGCGTCTCCGGCCATCGCTACGGACAACTCGGTGCCCGATTCGAATGGTAACTACTCACTCCGGCAGCACCTGGGCCGTCGGCTCGGCGACGGTCTAGGTCCCCAAAGTGGAAGCTACTCAGGCTGCCGAGCCCCCGAGGACGGAGTAACTATGCGCAAATTCCGGAACGCTGGCTTTTTCTGCACGCTACTGGTTATAGTCTGCGTGGCGTGCTTCGCCCAGAGACCGCGGCCTGATTATCAGCAAAACATCATTAAGACTGCAAACTGGACAGTCTCCAGCGCGTCTTCTCTGCCGGATGGGGCGATACTGTTTACCCCTACGGAAATTGTGCCTTACTACTCGAATTTGGCCGCCATCGGTTTGACCAGGAATAGGACCTACTATCCGCAGGTGAAGGCTTGGATGCAGTGGTACATCAGTCACCTGAATTATCCCGATAAGTGGGGACTCTACTGCACGACATATGATTACAACGTCTCCGGCACAGTGGAGACGCCGACCGGCGACGCGGACTCCACCGATTCCTACGCTGCCACCTTTTTGTCGCTCGCCTGGGCGTATTGGCGAACCGGTGATCCCGATGCGCAGGCCTATATCAGGACTCTTTCCTATCAACTGGACTGTATCGGGGGTGTGATCGTTCAGACGCAGCAGAACAACGGCCTGACGTGGGCGAAACCCGATTACCAAATTCAATACCTGATGGACAATTCCGAGGTCTATCATGGACTGCGCGATGTTGCGGGTCTTTTTCAGGAAGCATTCGGCAACACCAAGGCGAGAGACTGGTATAACTCGCACGCTGACGCCGTAAGTAACGGTATTGAAACGGCGCTGTGGGACTCGGTTCACAACAATTACCTGACTTATGCCGGAGCCCCTCGGTCACGCTGGCACAAGTGGTACCCGGATGCGACGGCACAACTGTTCCCCGTTCTGAACGGTGTGATCTCCGATTCTAGTCCGCGCACGAAACACCTCTACAACACCTTCAATCGCTACTGGCCCCGGTGGGATCAACTCAAGTTCCCCGACCCTTTTCCGTGGGCGTTGGTTTCGGGCGCTGCAGCGCTCATGGGAGATGCTCCACGAGTAAACACGTATATCCGAAAGATTGAAAACAAATACGTGAACGCTGGTTTCCCGTATCCGTGGTATTGCGCGGAAGCAGGATGGTTCATACGGGTGAACCACTACATGTTAGGCAAACGCCCGCTTTAGAGGAATGCATGAGACCGTACGAAGCAATTCGGGTTGCACTCTTGGTCGTTCTTGTTTCCGGTCAGCTCTCATTGGCACAAGCGACTGCAAACGGCGAAGTGGCCAGAAGTGGCTATGGGCCCTCGGAGTGGCCGCAAACGCTGCCCATGGCCGACTTCATTCTCTCCCTGCAAAATGCCTCCGGAGCGATTCCTGACGAGCGGGGCGTCATTACGGTGAACGAGGACTCCAACATGGAGTATGCGCTCATTGGCCTCGGGGCAGCATATGCCGCCACCAAGGATGCCAAGTACCTGGATGGTTTGGAGAAAGGCATCAAATGGCTTGCCGACCGAGAGGAGATGAAGGACCCGAAATGGAAGGGCAGTTGGTATTACGTCTACTCTGCAGACCCTCCTTACAGCCGTATCCCGACATCGCCTGGCCTCGGCCTAACGGATGTGCGCGGAGTAGATGCGACTTCCTCGTTGTTCGTATACCTGTTGTATCTCGATCAAAGACTGACGGGGCGCAGCACCCTCGCGGAGGCCAATGCTGGAAACGCCCGCGCGGCATTGGATTTCATACTTAACCGCAACCTTGACTCAGACGGTTTGAGCCGGAGTTCATGGCAGCTCCATCGTTCCGACAGGCGATGGCACTTCTTTCAAGAAAAATATTCCGCCGATCAGGGAGACGTCTATCTCGGAATGCACGCAGGGGAACTCCTCTATCACGACGCAAAATACGCGCATGCAGCCGAAGTATTGAGAACACAAACTCCCGTTCGAATCTTCCCGGCATCGCTGCAGCGTTATGCTCTCGGCATGGACGAACATGGAAGACTGGACTCCAGCGACGACGGCAATAGTGCGGCGTTTTCGCAAGGATATTTGTCCTGGATGTGGGGCAACACGGTTTCCAACCAGGCCGCCCTGCAATGGTTGCGGTCCAAAGTTCAGCCTGATGGCTCGCTCGTGTCCGTTCCAGGTAAAGCCGCATTCAGTTTGAATGTCGCCATGCTCGCGATGGCCAGCAGGTCTCTCGCACAACCCGCCCCGCGCAAGTCCTTACAGTGGCTGGTTGACAATACCTACGACTCGAACACAGGCGGGATCCGCCGCAGTCGCGGGGCGAATGGCAATCACGAGTACAACAACGAGACCGCTTTCTGCCTGTTGGGCTTTCTGGGTTTCTTGCCCTTCGAATAGTCCGATTAGTGTCACACGTTTGGAGAATCGTAAAGATGCACCGCTGGCTGCGCCTGTGTCTTTGCCAAGAACAGGACCTTCCCATTCGCCATCGCGACCGGTATCGGTAGCACAGTTGTGCTCAGGTTCTGGCCGAAATTTGGCGCTAGGTGTTGGGTCACAGCCAGCGTGTTTTCATTGATGGTGTAGAAGCCCTGTGTCAAAGTTCCTACTACCAAAGTATTGCCGTCTGGCATCTGATCAATTCCGAGGGGTTGACCTATAGAATGCGGGCTTGCACTGAAAGATCCTTGCCGGAAAGTACGTCCACTTCATTCAGGTACAAATTGCTCGCGAACAGCAGTTGC
>Ga0116126_1002358_pt1 | contig 10847 bp, 10 predicted proteins | sample June2015DPH_16_5_FD_89730 | JGI IMG/M metagenome (GOLD analysis project Ga0116126, IMG submission 89730) | Peatland microbial communities from SPRUCE experiment site at the Marcell Experimental Forest, Minnesota, USA - June2015DPH_16_40 | ecosystem: Environmental > Terrestrial > Soil > Wetlands... | reverse complement strand
CGCAACTGCATCGCGGGACGGCGTGTGCAATGCGCCCACACCAAGGGGATCGGGGTCAACTTCCCCGGGGCCTTCGCCGAGTACATCGCACTGCCGGCCTCGAACGTCTGGCGTCACAGGTCCGACATCGACCTGGACGTGGCCGCGATCTTCGACCCGTTCGGCAACGCCGTGCACACGGCGCTCACCTTTCCCGTCCTCGGCGAGGACGTGCTCATCACCGGAGCCGGCCCGATCGGGATCATGGCGGCCATCATCGCCCGCCATGCGGGGGCGCGCTATGTGGTCATCACCGACGTGTCCGACTACCGACTCGAGCTGGCGCGTTCGGTGGGCGTGACGCTCGCGGTCGACATAGAGCGCACGACCGTGGCCGATGCGATGCGCGTGCTCGCCATGGCCGAAGGCTTCGACGTCGGCTTCGAGATGTCCGGGCGAGCCTCGGCATTTCAGGAAATGCTCGCCAACATGGCCCATGGCGGCAAGATCGCCATGTTGGGCCTCCCGAACGAGAACTTCGGGATCGACTGGTCGCACCTTGTCATGAACATGATCACGATCAAGGGCATATACGGCCGGCAGATGTTCGAAACCTGGTACTGGATGTCCGTCCTCGTGCAGTCGGGGGTCGACATCTCGCCGGTGATCACCCACCGCTACCCCGCGACCGAGTTCGACGAGGCCTTCGGCGCCGTGCACCTCGGGCGCTGCGGCAAGGTCGTGCTCACGTGGTCCGAAGCCTGATCGGAGGTCCGCCATGTTCACCCAGGTTCGCGAGGAGATAAGCGAGCAGCTGGACGAGATCCGCGCCCAGGGGCTGTTCAAGCCCGAGCGGGTCATCGTCACGCCGCAACAGGCCACCGTCAAGGTGTCCGGCGGCGGCGAGGTCCTGAACCTCTGCGCGAACAATTACCTCGGTCTCGCGGACGATCCCCGGCTCGTCGCGGCGGCGAAGGAGGCGCTCGACCGCTGGGGCTACGGCATGGCGAGCGTGCGCTTCATCTGCGGGACCCAGGCGGTCCACAAGGAGCTCGAGCGGCGGCTCTCGGGCTTTTTGGGGACGGAGGACTCGATCCTGTACTCCTCGTGCTTCGACGCCAACGGGGGCCTGTTCGAGACCCTGCTCTCCAGGGAGGACGCCGTCCTCAGCGACGAGCTGAACCACGCCTCGATCATCGACGGCATCCGCCTTTGCGCCGCGACGCGCTACCGCTACCGCAACCGGGACATGGGCCACCTCGAAGAGCTCCTGCAAGAGGCCTCCGGCGCGCGCCGCCGGTTGATCGCCACCGACGGAGTGTTCTCGATGGACGGCTACCTGGCGCCGCTTGGCGAGATCTGCGAGCTGGCAGAGCGATACGACGCCATGGTCTTGGTCGACGACTCGCACGCCGTCGGTTTCGTGGGCGAGCACGGACGGGGCACGCCCGAGCTGCACGGGGTCGCGGACCGGGTCGACATCGTCACCGGCACGCTCGGCAAGGCCCTCGGCGGGGCGAGCGGCGGGTACGCGAGCGGACGCCAGGAGATCGTCGACCTCTTGCGCCAGCGCTCCCGGCCGTACCTGTTCTCCAACTCGGTCGCCCCCGCGATCGTGGCCGCCTCGCTCGTAGTGCTCGACATCTTGGACGAGAGCGACGACCTGCGGGCGAAGCTGAGAGACAACACGGCCTTCTTCCGCCATCGGATGACGGCCCTCGGCTTCGACGTCCTCCCGGGTGACCACCCGATCGTCCCGGTGATGCTCGGTGACGCTGCCCTGGCGGGTCGCATGGCCGAGCTGTTGTTGCAAAAAGGCGTCTACGTCATCGGGTTCAGCTACCCGGTCGTCCCCATCGGAAAGGCGCGCATCCGCGCCCAGATGTCCGCCGCCCACACACGCGACGACCTCGAGCGCGCGGCCGCGGCATTCGACCAGGCGCGAGCGGAGCTGGTCTGAGAGCCTTGTGGCCATGTACAACCCGACCAGGCTGACGACGCCCTCCCGGCACGCGGACAGGGCGAGCTACGACACCGCCAGTGTGCACCAGATCCTCGACGAGGCCCTGATCTGCCACGTCGGATTCATTGCCGAGGGACGCCCGCAGGTGCTGCCGATGCTCTTTGTCCGCGTCGGTTCCACGGTGTTCGTCCACTCCTCGACCGGCGCCCGTATGGCGAGGACGGCGGCCCACCAAGCCGGCATCGAGATCGCCCTGGAGGCCACCGTCCTCGATGCCCTCGTCCTTGCCCGCTCGGCGTTCAACCACTCGACGAACTACCGGTCCGTGGTCGTGCACGGGACCGCCACCTTGGTGCGCGAGGCGCAGGTAAAAGAGGACATCCTCGAGGCCTTGATGGAAAAGCTTGTGCCGGGGCGCACGGCCGGAGTCCGTGCCCCGACCGAAGACGAGCTGCGCCAGACGGCCGTGTTGGCCCTCCCGCTCGTCGAGGTCTCGGCGAAGATACGCACCGGGCCGCCGGTGGACGAGCCCGAAGACCTCGCCCTCGGGTTCTGGGCCGGCATCTGGCCCTTCCGGGTGGCTCGCGGCACGCCCGAGCCGTCACCCGACCTCAACCCGGGCATCGAGCTGCCCGCCTACCTGCGGGCGACCGACGGGGCGGACAGAGGCGGCTGAGGTGCGAGCCGTCGTGCAGCGGGCGGCCTGGGCCCGCGTCAGCGTCGCGGGAGAAGTCGTCGGGTCGCTCGAGAGAGCGGGCTTCGTCGTGCTGCTGGGGGTGAGAAACGGCGATGGTGAGAAGGAGGCAGTGGCGATGGCCTCCAAACTTTGGAATCTTCGGATCATGAGCGACGACGAGGGGCGCATGAACCGATCTCTGGCGGAGGTCGGAGGCGGCCTGCTTGTGATCAGCCAGTTCACCTTGTACGGCGACGCTTCCAAGGGCCGGAGACCCTCCTTTGCGGCCGCAGCGCCGGGTGAGGTCGCGCAGCCACTTGTCGAACGCGTCGTCGAGCATCTCCGCGACCTCGGGGCCCAGGTCGCGACCGGGAGCTTCGGCGCCCACATGCTCGTGGAGATCGCCAATGATGGTCCGGTCACGCTGATCGTGGACACGGCGGGCTGACCCCCGGCCGCCAGGTGTGACCCCCGGCCGCCAGGTGGGGCCCGCGGCCCGCGAGGTGGGGCCCGCGGCCCGCGACGCCAGGCGCTGCGATCTGAGAAGCTCGCACCATGCGTTATGTGATCCTCGGAGCGGGAGCGATCGGCGGTTCCATCGGCGGTCGCCTCTTCGAACACGGCCACGGCGTCGTCCTCGTCGCGAGGGGTGCCCACCAGGCGGCGCTCGCCAGCCGCGGCCTGGAGCTGCGCGATCCCGACCGCAGTGTCAAGCTCCCGGTCCCTTCGGTCTCCAGCCCGGCCGAGGTCGGCTTCAAGGAGGGCGACGTCGCCATCTTGGCGACCAAGACCCAGCACAGCGAGTCCCTCCTCATCCCGCTCGCGGCCTGCGCACCTCCGAGCACGCCGGTGGTCTGCGCGCAGAACGGGGTGGAGAACGAGCGTCTCGCCCTGCGTCGTTTCGCCAACGTCCAGGCGATGTGCGTGTTCATGCCTGCCACCCATCTCGAGCCGGGGGTCGTCGAGATCCCGGTCGCCCCCCTCACGGGCCTCCTCGATGTCGGGCGCTATCCCGCAGGAGTCGACGAGGTGAGCGAGCAGCTGGCCCGGGACCTCAACGAGAGCAGTTTCGACTCGATCGCCGATCCGAAGGTGATGGCCCGCAAGTACCTGAAACTGCTGTCCAACCTTGGCAACGCCATCGAGGCGGCCAGCGGCACGCTCGAGGACCCGGCCGCCCAGGCGCTGTGGCAGCTCGCTCAGGACGAGGCTCGCCGGTGCTACGAGGCGGCGGGGATCGAGGTGGCCGACCCGGCCTTGGACGCCGACCGCCGCGAGGCCCTTGGCAAGCCGCGGCCGATCGGTGGCCACGACCGCCTCGGCGGTTCCTCCTGGCAGAGCCTCGCCCGCCACACCGGCAACGTCGAATGCGACTGGATGAACGGTGAGATCGTGCTTCTCGGCCGCCTGCACCAGGTCCCGACGCCGGCGAACGCGCTGCTGCAGGCGACCGCCAACCGCATGGCCGCAGAAGGCATCGCCCCGGGGTCGATCCCGGCCGAGGGGTTGCTCTCTCAGCTTTGAGCCGCCGCGACCATCACGCGGAGCTCGGATGTCCTTGTGGCGGGCGTCACGCGCTCGACGACGATGTCGTCGCTTTTGACCCAGGCGGCGGCCTCGACAAGCGCGGCTGCGACGTGGACGGGGGCGTCTTTGGTGTCGAGAGAGACGTGTTTCGCGACAAGGGTCTTGCCGACCCGCCCCGGGTCCACGAGCCCGACGAGCCGGTCGCCGCCGAGCACCGGCATCGAGAAGTACCCGTGTAGGCGCTTTGCGCGCGGCACGTAAGCCTCGAGGCGATGGCGGAAGCCGAAGAGCCGCTCGGTCCTCGCCCGGTACCAGGTGAGCGAGTCGAACGGAGAAACAAGCACGGCGCGGCCCCGCATCCGCCGCCCCCGCACCCGAAGCGCCCCCGGGGAGGCATAGGCCGGCTGGTCCCATCCCTCGACGCTCGCCGGGAGCAGTCCGGTCTCCGCGACCACCTGATCGACCTGGCGGCGCGTGAGCCCGTGATAAGCGGCGAGGTCGCTCGCCGTCGCCACCCCCAGGGCTGCGCCTGCGGCCTCGACGAGGCGCATCTGGCAGGCTTCGTTGCTGAGCTCGACCCCGAGGAGCTCGGCGGGGATGGCCCGCTCGGCGAGGTCGTAGACGCGCTGGAAGCCCTTGCGCTGGCGGCAGACGAGCTCGCCGATGTCCAAGAGCCATTCGGCGGCGATCTTGGTCTCGCTCCAGTCCCACCAGACGCCGCCCTTCTTGGCACCGCCGAGCTCGCGGGCCGAGAGCGGTCCCTCGGCCCGGATGCGGTCGCGGACGTAGGTGCAGCTCTTCTCGGGGTCCTCGAGACGGTGCCAGCGATGGCCCCGGGCGATGAGGGCCCGACGTTTGAACGCGTAGACGGGCCAGTCCTCCAGGGGGAGGATGCACGCCGCGTGCGACCAGTACTCGAAGGTGGCGCTGGCCGGCCCCCAGTAGGCCTCCTCGATCCGGGCGCGCCCGATCGGCCCGAGGCGGGCAAAGGTGACGAGCTCGTGCGAGCGGGCGAGGACCGAGATCGTGTCGAGCTGCACGGCCCGGAGCCGGCCGAGGACGGCCTCCGGACCGCCGCTCGTCTTCGGCCCGAGCAGGCCCTGCGCGCCGAGCGCGACTCGTCGCGCTTCGCGGGCGCTCAAGGAGATCTCCTCTTCGGGCATCTCTCTTTCCTAGTCGGCTCGCCGGCCCAGCGCGGTCGTGCACGCTCTGACGGGGATGGCCTCGGAGTGTCAGGCTTCGTCTGATGGAAGAGGCGCCTTATGTGGTACCGAGGATCCCGGCCTCGGCCGGGGCTCTCATATTCGATCCGTCCGGCCGCCTGCTCGTCTTGAAGCCCACCTACAAGTCGGGTTGGACGATCCCTGGCGGGCAGGTGGAAGCCGATGGCGAGACACCGTGGGAGGCCTGCCGGCGCGAGGCGCGCGAGGAGAGCGGGGTCGAGGTCGACACCGGCCGGCTCGTATGCGTCGACTTTCTGCGGCCCCGTGAGGACCGGCCGGGCGGCATGCGCTTCCTGTTCGACTGCGGCGTGCTCGATGTCGAGCAGCTGGGTCGGGTCGAGGTGCAGCCCGGTGAGATCGCCGAATACCGTTTCGTGCTCGTGGACGAGGCGCTCGAGCTGCTGAGCGGGCCGCTTCGCCGCCGGGTCCGCGCCAGTGTCGGAGCAAAGGCGTGCCTCTACCTGGAAGACGGAAGGCCGGCCGCCGGCGTGCGCAATTGAACCGAGAACCCGGTGCCGCTGACGCCGGCGCCGCCTTCCTGGCGGCGCTCGAGGGCGAGCTGGGCGAGCTTGCCCGGCGCGACCTGCGCAGCCCGGCCTTGGCGCTCTCGGAGCGTTACCGATCCGCGGGGGCGGGCGAGGACGCCCCTCGTTTCTCCTCAACCGAGATGCAGGCCTACCTCGCCACCCGCGCCCCGGCCACCTTCGCGGCGACGCGAAGGGTGCTGGCCGAGCTGGCCTCGCTGCGGCCGGGCTGGGCCCCGGAAAGCGTCCTCGACCTCGGGGCAGGGCCGGGGACCGCCACTTGGGCGGCCGTGGATGTGTTCAGGTCCATAGGGCGAGCCGTGCTCGTCGAGCGCGATCGGGAGGCCGCCGCCCTCGGCGCCCGGCTCGGCGAAGGCGGCCTGACCGGGCTCGTGCCCGAGCTCTTCTGGATCCTCGGCGACGCCACCTCGGCCGCGCTGGCCGAGAGCGACCTCGTCGTCGCCGCCTACGTGCTCGGGGAGATCGGTGAGTGCCGCGAGCTTCCGGCGCTGGAGCGATGGTGGGGCGCCACGAAGGGCGAGCTCGTGATCGTCGAGCCAGGGACCCCGGCGGGCTTCGAGCGGTTGCGAGCCGCGAGGAGCGTTCTGATCTCCTGGGGAGCGAAGGTGACCGCCCCCTGCCCCCACGACGGGTGCTGCCCCATGGAGGGACCGGACTGGTGCCACTTCGCCGTCCGCCTCGAGCGTTCTGGCCTGCACCGCGATCTCAAGGCGGCGCGGCTCGGCTACGAGGACGAGAAGTACTCCTACCTCTCGGTATCTTCGAGCCGGCCCTTCGCCCCGTCGCCCCGGCTGGTGCGCTCCCCGCGCCCGCACAAGGGCCACGTGCGGCTCGTCCTGTGCGAGCCGGGTGGCCTCTTCGAGCGTGTCATCAGCCGACGCGACGGCGCGCTTTACCGGCATGCCCGCGACCTGCGCTGGGGCGACCGGTTCAGCTCGACTGACCAGATATAATGCTTGCTGGCAAGCAAGTAGATGGGGGTCGAGGTGATCACGCAGGATCTGGCCGCACCGAGCACGGGACCGGGACCCGGCGGGGAGCAGGAGCTGAGCGCGGCGCGCCTTCGCATCGCAGTTGCACGGCTCTCGCGCCGGCTGCGGCCGACGGCGGCTGCGGGCCAGCTCACGGCGACGGAGGTCGACCTCCTCGTGGCCGCCGAGCGCCGGGGCCCCATGCGGCTGTCGGACCTGGCGAGCTTCGCCGGGCTCAACCCGACGATGGTGTCGCGTATCATTCCCAAGCTCGAAGAGGCGGGGCTCGTCCGGCGGCTGCCTGACGAGGTCGACCGGCGCGTGTGCCGCGTGGAGGCGACCGGCAAAGGGCGCCGCCTGCTCGAGCGGGTCCGCTCCGAGCGCAACGATGCCCTGTCGCGCCGGCTCATGGAGCTCGAGCCCTCTGCGCGCGAGGTCGTGCTGGCGGCCCTACCGGTGCTGGAGGAGCTGGCGGAGCGGGTCGGGGAGAATCAGCCGTCTACGTCGAGTGGAGTCGGCCGATGAGCCGGGTGCTCGCGATCGGGCGCCGTACCTTCTCGGCCCTGTCGGTCCCCAACTTCAGGCGCTACTTCCTCGGCCAGTCCACCTCGCTCATCGGGACCTGGATGCAGTCGGTGGCCCAGTCGTGGCTCGTGTACACCCTTACGCACTCGGCGACGGCGCTCGGCTTCGTCGTCGCCCTGCAGACCCTTCCCGTGCTCGTCCTCGGGCCCTATGCAGGGGTCATCGCCGACCGCGTCGACAAGCGCAAGCTCATGATCGTCCTGCAGTCGTTCATGGGCCTGCAGGCTCTCGTGCTCGGGCTGCTGGCGGTCACCCATGTGGTGCGTCTATGGGAGCTGTGCGTCCTCGCGGTCGTGCTCGGCCTCAACAACACCTTCGAGAACCCGGTCCGCCAGTCCTTCGTCCTCGAGATGGTCGGTGCCGAGGAGCTTCGCAACGCCGTCAGCCTCAACTCGACGATGGTGAACGCTGCCCGGGCGATCGGGCCGGCCCTCGCGGGGCTGTTGATCGCGACGGTCGGCGAGGGCGTCTGTTTCCTCGTCAATGCCGCGAGCTTCATCGCCGTCGTCTACTCGCTCGTCTCCATGGACAAGGGCACGCTCAGTCCGACCGAGCCGACCGGGCGGCACAAGGGCCAGATGCGCGAGGGGTTCCGCTACGTGGCCAAGGAGCCGCGCCTCGGCGTTCCCTTGCTCATGATGGCGTTCGTCGGGACGCTCGCCTACGAGTTCCAGGTGACCCTGCCCGTTGTCGCGAAGCAGACCTTCCACGGGGGTCCGGCGACCTACGGCTTCCTCACGGCCGCCATGGGTGTCGGGGCGGTGCTCGGCGGCCTCGTCACGGCGGCTCGCGGCCGCACGGGGCTCAGGCGGCTCACACTGGCGGGCTTGTCGTTCGGGCTCGCGATCGGTTTTGCCTCGCTCGCCCCGCTGCTGGCCGTCGAGTTCGTGGCCTTGGCGGCCGTCGGGTGGGCGAGCGTGACGTTCCTCGCCACCGGCAACTCGACCCTGCAACTCCAGGCGGACCCGTCCATGCGCGGACGCGTGATGGCGCTATGGGCGGTCGCGTTCACGGGCTCCACACCTGTCGGCGGCCCGCTGATCGGCTGGATCGTCGCCGAGACGAGCGCCCGGATCGGCCTCGGGGTCGGCGGGCTTTCCTGCCTCGTGGCGGCCGCCATCGGGCTGGTCGCCATGCACAGGCTCGGGATGCTCCACCGGGGCGGTGGTGGTGACGAGGCTCGAGCTGACGAGGACGGGGGTATCTTGGCCGTCGCCCCCGCCGGCCTGGTCGCCGAGGCCAAGTGAGGAGCTCAGCGGACGGGCAACTGGTTGGCCACGGTCTCTCGCGGTCCTCGGCCGCGGCCAAGATGGCCGCGACGGAGCGGTCGACGTCGGCCTCGGTGGTGCGCCAGCTCGATACCGAGATGCGCATGAGGCGTTGCCCGTGCCAGGTGGTGGCGCCCACCCAGCACTCTCCGGAGCGTTGCACGGTCTCGACGGTCCGGTCGGTCCGCTCGTCATCGCCAAAGCCGACGAGGACTTGATTGAGCACGACGTCGTTGGCGATCGTGGCGCAGTCTGTGGCGCCGAGCTGCGCGGCAAAGCGGCGAGCCAGGGCGCAGCACCGCTCGACGAGCTCGGCGACGCCAGTTCGGCCGAGCTCCCGCAGGGCGGCCCACGTGGCGAAGCCGCGGGCCCGGCGTGACGACTCGGGCACGTAGTCGCCCGGCGACCGGAGCCCGCCCTGGCCCTGCCCTGTCAGGTAAGCGGCGGTGAAGGACATGGCCGCCGCGTGCGCACGGGGATGGGCGCAAAAGGCGTACCCGACGTCGTAGGGGACATTGAGCCACTTGTGGCCGTCGGTCGCCCACGAATCGGCTGACTCGATTCCGGCGGTGAGGTGGCGAGTGGCCGGGCTGGCCGCGGCCCACAGCCCGAAGGCGCCGTCGACGTGGACCCAGGCTCCGTGATCGTGAGCCTCCGCGCACGCCGCGGCAAAGTCGTCGAAGGCGCCGCTGTTCACGTTGCCGGCCTGCAGGCAGACGATCGTCGGGCCCTTTGGACCGCGGGCGAGGACGCGTGCGAGGTCGGCGACGTCGATCGCCCCTTGGGCGTCGGTGTCGACTGGCTCGAGCACGCCGGCGCCCAGTCCCAAAAGGCGCAGACTCCTGTCGATGGTGGCGTGCCGCTCACCGTTGGCGACGACCCGCACCGGTGGACCGCCGAGGATCCCACTCTGCTCGACGTCCCAACCAAGCTCTGCCAACACGTGGTGACGTGCTGCGGCGAGCGAAACGGTATTCGCCCCCTGCCCGCCGGTCACGAAGCCGAACGAGGCGCTGGCCGGCAAGCCCAGCAGCTCTTTCAGCCAACCGCCCGCGACGTCCTCGACCACGGCGGCCGCCGGCGAGGTGAACGGGTTGAAGGCAGGCTGGTCCCAGCCGGTCGTGAGCATGTCCGCCGCCGTCGCCGCGTCGAGGGCACCGCCGACCACGAACCCGAAGTAGCGGGGACCGGTGGTCGCGACCAGCGCCGGCGAGACCGCGCCGACCAACTGTTCGATCACCGCTGCCGCCGGCGTAGGTCCGTCGGGCAACGAGCCCAGCGAGGTGCGCACCGCGTCGAGGTCGGCGTCGCTTGGGAACACCGGACGCTCGGCCACCTTCCCGCGGAACTCAGCGGCGCGCGCCGCGGCGTCGGTCAGCAGATCGAGAAGAGAATCCATCCTTCGATTATCCCCGCGCCGCGGCCGCCATGGCGGCGGGTATCCCCGCGCCGTTGCCGCCGTGGTGGCGGGCCTCGAAGCACAGGCGGGCGGACTTGCCTAGGGTCGTTCCAATGGACGCGGGTATGGAAGAGATTCACGATGAGGGCACGCTCTGGCGCTTCGAGAGGGACTTTCTCGAGTCGCGATGGGTTTGCCTGTGGGGTCGAGGCTGCCTGGGCATCGGTCCCGAGCCGGCGGCGCACCTGGGCCTCGGGTGCTGCTCGGTCGGCGCCGAGCTCTGCGATGTGGACGAAGCCCGCTTGATCGCCGCGCTGGCGGCGACACTGGATCCCGGCCGCTTCGAGCGTCAAGCCGAGGCCCGCGAGGGCGGAATCTTCGGCGACAACACCCGCCGCCACACCCGCGTGGTCGACGGCGCCTGCATCTTTCTCAACCGACCCGGGTTCGCCGGCGGCGCCGGTTGCGCGCTGCACCTGGAGGCCATCGCGGCAGGCGAGTCACCGATCGATTGGAAGCCGTCGGTGTGCTGGCAGCTGCCCATCAGGGTGGACTGGGTGGCGGGTACTGACGACACCGAGGTGGCCACGGTGCGCCGCTGGACGCGCCGCGACTGGGGTGAAGAAGGCGAGGAAATGGCGTGGTGCTGCACCGAGGGTTCGTTGGCTTACGTGGGCGACCGCCCGGTGATCGACTCGCTGGGCGCGGAGT
>Ga0116126_1002355_pt1 | contig 10850 bp, 5 predicted proteins | sample June2015DPH_16_5_FD_89730 | JGI IMG/M metagenome (GOLD analysis project Ga0116126, IMG submission 89730) | Peatland microbial communities from SPRUCE experiment site at the Marcell Experimental Forest, Minnesota, USA - June2015DPH_16_40 | ecosystem: Environmental > Terrestrial > Soil > Wetlands >... | reverse complement strand
TCGTATCGGGCATGATTGAAGAGTGAGCGGACCCGGCAGCGCGCCAGTATCCGCGCCCGCGCGACTTGCCTTCCCACCGCCCGGTGCGATTTACTAAGTCTCACCGGGCTGGGGACGAGGCGAGAAGCGTATCCGGTGTTCCATGCGGAGCAGGGCCGAACGCCTTGGGGCCGGCCGATTTCGCTTATGGGCTTGGAGCCCGCTGTCGTATCTGGCCGCCCTTCCGGTCCACCCGGTTGAGCCTCGAGCTCGCATAGGTAGGCGCCGTTCAGCCCTGCCTTGCTTCGCCGGTTCGCCCGATCCGTTTTCGGGTGCGCCGGCCGCCGGAATTCCCGGCGTGCGCGCCTCTGGCGCCGGAGTCGCCCGGCCCGCTCTCGCATAGAAAGGTGCTTTTAGTATGCCATTTGCCGCCCTCGATCTGCACAAGAAAATCGTCGAAGCCGTCCTGCTCGACGACGACGGCGCGCCCGCCTGGCGCGGCCGTTTCCCCGCCACCCGCCCCGCGCTCGAGAACTTCGCCCGCGCCCACCTGTCTCCCCAACATCGCCTCGCCCTGGAGGCCACCACCAACACCTGGGCCGTGGTCGCCCTCCTGGAACCCTTCGTGGCCGAGGTGGTGGTCTCCAATCCTCTGCGCACTCGCGCCATCGCCGAAGCCAAAATCAAGACCGACCGCGTGGACGCCCTGGTGCTGGCCCAACTGCTGCGCAGCGATTTCCTGCCGCGCGTCTGGAAACCCGATCCCGCCACCCGCCACCTGCGCTCTCTCTGCACCGAGCGCGCCAACCTGGTGGCCGACCAAACCCGTCTGAAGAACCGCATCCACGCCGTGCTCCACCAGCGCCTCATCGAGGCCCCCGCCGGCGATCTCTTCCAGCCCGCCTCTCTGCGCTGGCTGGAGCAACTGGAACTGGACGCCGTAGGCCGCCAGACCCTGGACCGTCATCTGCGCCAGCTCCGGCGGCTGGAAGAGGAACTCACCGCACTCACCGACGGCCTGGCCAGCGAGGCCCACGCCGACCCCCGCACGCGTTTGTTGATGACCCTGCCGGGCGTGGACTTCCCCGTGGCCCAGACCCTGCTGGCGGCCCTGGGAGAGATCGACCGCTTCCCCAGCGCCGACCGGGCCGCGGCCTACCTGGGGCTGGTTCCTTCCACGCACCAGTCGGCCGCGCACTGCTATCACGGTCCCATCACCAAGCAGGGCAACAGCCACGCCCGTTGGATGCTGGTGCAAGCGGCGCAGAGCGTGGCCCGCCATCCCGGGCCGCTGGGAGTGTTCTTCCGCCGCCTCCAAAAGAAGAAGAACCGCAACGTGGCGGTGGTGGCCACGGCGCGCAAGCTGGTCACCATCGCCTGGCACATGCTGCACGCGAACGAGCCCTACCGCTACGCCCAGCCGGTCACGCTCGAGGCCAAGTTCAGCCGCCTGCGCATCCGCGCCACCGGGAAGCGCAAGCGCACCGCCCCGGCCAAAGGCACTCCGCGAGCCGCGGCCTACGGGAGCGGAAAACCCACCCGCGCGGCGCCCAGCCTGGACCAGGTCTATGCCGCGGCCGCGCTGCCCGCCCTGCCGGCGGCCGCGCCCGGGGAGCGGCGCATGCTGGAGCAAAGCGGCGCGGCTTCCTTCGCCGAGCAGATCCGCAAACCGAAACGCGTGCCCCGGCGATGCGCGTAGAAGCTCGCTTCGTCTTCCGGGATTCTGAGTAAGGGCAGTCCGCCGGCGCGTCAAGGCCAAGCCCCTGCGGGGCGCTGCGCGGCCTTGACCCGCCGGCGGACTGCCCTTCGGATCCTATGAGGAAGACGAAGCGAGACACCAAGCCAGCCCGTCAGCAAGAAATCTCGCGGCGCAGGTCAGATTTCAGTTGACACAATCATAGGTAAGCGAAGGTGCGGGTCTGAGTGGTGCTGGATTGCGCGTTCTGGGTGACCCCGACCAGGTTGTCGAGCAGGTTGTACGTGTACTTCGTCCAGAATCCCGTCTGGGAGGCATTCTGCCCACAGGTGCCCGATCCGGAGGCCCCGCTGACTTCGCAAACCGATGTCAGCCGGCCCAGGCCGTCATATTCGAGCTGGCGCTTCTTGGTGTTCTCGGTCTGTGGGGACGTTACCTGCGGTCCCACCGTCACCAAAACGTCGTTCTGGGTGTAACTGTAAGTGGTCGTGCCGCTGCCGCCGTCAGTGACGACCAGCGGCCGGTTCAGCGCGTCGTAGGTCGTGGTGGTGGCAGGCGCAGAAGAGTTGGTCCCTCCAAACGTGGTCGAGTAGGGCATGGTCACCCGTGACGGACGGCCCGCGGGATCATAGTCGGTCTCCACGGAGTCGTAATTCCCCGTTCCTGGCGTCCCGTAAGCCTGGCGCCTCTGGCTCACGTGAGTTCTTCCCAAGGAATCGAGCGTGGTTCGTGTGGCGGAAGTCGAATTGTTGCTGTTGAAGTTCAGGATGCTTTCCACAGCCGTTGGGTTGGTCGCGTAATAGATGTTGGTGGTCGCACCCGCTAGGTCCATGACCGAGGTCGGCCGCCAGAAGTTTGCGTCGCCGTAGTAGGTGGTGGCGGTGTTACCGTTGGCGTCGGTGGCGGTCCTCTGAACCGCGCCGTAGCAGGTGGGGGTGTCCCAGGTGGCCGAAGTGGAGAGCGACAGAGGCAGCGCCGTGCCGGTCACGAAGGAGTTGCCGCAAGCCCCGTAGGTGTAGGTCGTCACCGCACCGTTGACGTCCGTGGCCGTGTAGACGTTGCCGGTGTCGAAGTAGGTGAAATGCCGGGTCAGGGAGGTCGATCCGGTCGTTTGGGTGACCGTGGTCGCGTTGCCGCGCGAACCGGAGACCGCTACGTGCTGCGGTGTGTTCGACGTTGCGTACAGTGTGCCGGCCTCATCATATGTGTAGGTCGTTTGCGCGACGGTGCCGCCGCTGGGGGTCTCTATGGTGACCGAGGACGGCCGGTTCTGAATGTTGTTTCCGAGAGACGTGTTGTACGCCGTCACTGTCTTCCGCACCAGGCTTCCCACCGCGCCGGTGCCGTAGTCGTACTGGTCCACCTCGCCAAGCAGGCCGCTGCTGCTGTTGTACATGGCGACGATCTGCGATTTCAGAGTGGAACTACCCGGAAGCGACGTGATCGCGCTGAGCTGGGTGATAGGCAGATATACGGCTGTGGTTGTGCAGGGCGAAGCCGACCCGTTGTAGCAGGTGTCCACCGTTTTCAGCAGCGTGCCCGATGTCGAGCCCTGGTACACCTTGCGTTGGACCTCGTAGAGTCCCTGGAAGATCAGCGCGGTCTGGTTGTTCTGCGGATCGGTGATGGTGGTGGTGCTGCCCGAGCGCGTGTAACCCCAAGCGCCGTCCGGGGTGGTCCGGGTGAGCGTCGGGGTGCTTCCGTCGCTGCAATTGATGCCGTTGCTGCCTCCCGAGTAGGCGTACGAAATGGTGCCTCCGGTGGGGAGCGTGACGGAGGCGATGCGGCCCGTGGTGTACCCGCTGTGCCCGGAGCTGGCCTCGTACGTGAAGGAGTATGAGGTTCCGTCGGGCAGGGCGAGGCTCTTCAGCAGAGTGATCAAGCCGTTGTACTCCGAAACGCCGGAGCAGCCGAAGCTCGTCCAGGCTGCATAGGATTGGTAGGTGGGGGTGTAGGAGGAGTTCGTGCCTTGCGGGTTGTAGTACGTCAGGAGTCCCGTACTCGGAATGGCCAACGCGGCCGTCCCCAGCGTGTCGGTGAAAGTCGTCGTGCCGGAGGTGGTGGAAAACGATAGCTCGTTGCCGTTGCTGTCGGAGATATTCCCCGACGTGCCACCTGTGTTCGGCGTGATCACGGTCCCGGCGAGGTTGACGATCAAGGAAGCGTATGCGCTGCCGTACAGGGCTTGCACAGTCACCGTATAACCCGACTGGTCTTCAGTGGTTCCAGTCGCGGTGGTGGGAGGCGGGGTGCCCTGGCAGTTGAGGTTTCTCAGGGCCCAGTCGGCGACCATCACCGGCAGAGCGTGCGGGGTCCCGGAGCCATCTATGTAGTTAAAGTTCGTAAACTGGTCGTAATTAGAGGGTTGTCCGTTGCCGGAGTAGCATTGAGTCTGGGTGGTCGTGTAGGTGACGTAGCCGGTTTCGATTTCGGTTCCCGCACCCCAGCCGTCGGACACCGGTGTCCAGGCTTTTGAGCTGCCAGAGGTAACCGGCGCCCAAATCGAATTGTCATAAGTCAGCGTGTAGGTGAACGGCAGCCCGCGGCCGGCCTTGTTGACGGTCGGGATCGCAAAATGCACGTTGAGGTTGGCGTTGTCGATGGTGTCGAAAGGCCCTCCGCTGAAGCTGCCGAAGGCCGGCAGCCCCGGCGTCGGCTGCGCCAGGGCGACGCTGGCGGCGAATAGCAGCGGGACGATGAGGTGTACGCGCGTGCGTAGCAACATGACTTTTCTCCTTAGGGCACCAGGAAGTCGCTTGCGGCGAGCCCGTTGTTGGCGCTGGTTGCGGTGACGGAAAGATCCAAAAGCAGCGAATTCTGGAGGAAGTTCTGAATTCGCGACGGCATGAGCATGGCGCTGGAGGTCTGGTAAGTTCCGAAGGTGACTTCGACCGGCAGGTTCACACGCAGATCGTTATCCGGGTGCGTGTTGAAGGCCAGCGCCACCGGGAGGAGCGACTGAGGATCCAGGTACAGGTCCGTGCCGCTCAGGGTTGCGATGTCGGTAGCGCCAGCCACGATGCGCGCGGCATGGATATGGTGCACCTGGCTGCCGTTGCGGTTTTCCAGGCCGGCGTAGCCGAGGGAGAAAGACGAGTCCTGTATCCAGGGCTGGATGACCAGCACGGGCGCAAACCAAGCCGCCGCGGTCCAGGTATTATGCATCGCGATGGGTTGGTTCTGGGCGCTCGCGGCGCTCCAGACGCCGGCGGTGCCGTTGCGGATCTCAAGGCGCGGTCCCGAGGTGAGCGCGAGGTTGGTGTTGCTCTTGTCGTAGGCGGCGGCCTCGAGGACCGCCGACCCGGTATCGGTCTCGGAGCCGGCCGTTCGGGTGGCCTGGGCTTGCAGTTTGATGTCCTGGATTGGCGTGCCCTTGGTCATGGCGGCCAGGGACTGGCTGAGCAGGGACAGCGCCTGCGGATCTCGTTGCGTGACTGGCGCCGGGGCAGGCGCGGTGGTCTGGGCGAGCGCTTGTGTGGCCAGCAGCGAGCCCAGTGCGATGGAATGGAGCGCCTTCATGTCCTCCTCCTCTGTGATCGGCCGCGCGATAAGGCGCGATTATTGCCTCAGGAGAAGTTTAAGGCGTTTGGGGTCTGTTGAGGCGATTTCGAGCTGTTTTTTCTGAAATCAGAACAGAGGCTAAAGAATCATAGGCTTATAGCCACCAAAGATTGCGGGTAGCTGTGCACTTCTGTTCCGCTTTCGGAACAAGGGTGGTGATTTGTGTGCTCGGGCTAAAGCCCGCTCCCCAAACGCGCCACGCCGCCGCTTGGCAATGAGAGTCGCCACCTCGTTGGCATCCAACGAAAGCGGGTCGGCGCTCCTAAGAAGGTCGTCGCTGCGCCGCGGCCTGGGATGACTCGTCTGCTCGGAATGCCTTCTGATATCACCAAGTAAGGTCAGGGCTGCACCGCGAAACGGCGGTCCCTTTGGGCCCTATTCTCCGCTTAGCCCTGGTGCCACAACTCCCGCCAAACTCTCACGACGCCTTTTCCCCCGACTTCCCGGTGCTTGACGATTCAGCCCGAAGGCGGTCTGAAACCTTCGACTCGCTTCCACGCAGTTCTTCGATACTACTGATGATTCAGCACTTGTATCCTTCGCATTTCCGGTAGAGCTGACTGTACATTCTCTTGACGTTTCGAACGCTCCTGACTCTTTGCGTGCGAGTTAGTATTGACGCAGCCCCAAATAACGCCTAAACTTCATGTTGTGGCGAGGAGAATGCCGATTTGCCTCACGCCGCAGCTCGCTTTATTTATTGCGGCCGGCTGATTAGCCGGCCAGCCTCCTTCGACGGCCGTTTCGCCGCCGAGTGGACCCGCTGGGCGCACCTTGACCCCACTTTGAAAGCCGGCCACTTCCCCTCAGCTCAGAACCAACCGGTGGCAGCGGCGGCTGCGCGTGAAAACCCCATGGCGCCGCGTAGAGCGGCAACCGCATGCACAGCAAGCCTGACGACGGCGCCTTTCAAATCTCACTGGAGGTTTCCAATGAAGCGTCCGACTTCCCAACTCGTGTTCTCTCTCCCGCTCATGCTGATCACCTGCGCGGGCAACCCCGAAACGCAAGCACTCGCTCAAACTGCACAGCATCTGGCAGTGAATCTCGGCCCAGTGTTTCTGTCAGAGCTCAACAACCCAAACAGTTCGACCGCACATCCCATCCCAAGCTGCCCTTCAGGCCACACCGTCCGCCAGTGCTACCAACTGATGTTCAATCCATCCTCCCCGAACAACTACACCGCGCAAGGCTTCAACATTCCAGCGTTCCAAATCGCCGCTGGCGACGCATGGACCGGAACTTGCGACAGTGCGCAGACTTGCGGCGTCGTCAACTCCACTTGGAAGACGAACCTTGGGACGTTCCTCGGCGACCTTAAGTCCTACGGTATAACCCAAATCGTCCCCATGTTGGTGAATGCGGGCTGGGGTGACTCGTGCTATGCGGGGCCCGCCGGATACGGCTGCGTGACGCAAACGAGTATCTCTTCAGCGTGTAACTCCGCTCAGTCTCTCTTGTTTTATCGGGCGAGCCCCTACGGCGTCAATGCACAAAATCAATATCCGGACTGCTGGGATGACAACACTGGATATTACGACTCCCCCCAGGCAAATGGGCACTATGGGAAGGCGAATCCCTACTTCTGGGGCTGGGCGCCCCTTGGCAACATCATCGCGGCTGTTGTCAGCAAGCTCCCTGCCGGGATGTCGATCATGGACCTTGAAGTGGCTGACCTGGATTTGATCGATTTCACCGTTCAGGCTCGCTTCATTTATGACAATACCAGCTCGCTGAATGTTCTGTCGTTTTTGCGGTCCTACGCCGGCGCCTATGCCTCCACGCTGACTTTCGCGGCGGGCGACGCTAGAAACCCGGACTATGCCTACGTCGCCGGGGGGGCGAGCACTTGCACCTCGGTCTACGGCGGGCCGGCTACAGCTCAGTCGCTTGCCGCCCTGATAAACGCAATGACTGAAAAGCCATTCGGTTTTCCCTCTACCTGGTACCCCTGGTACAATCCCAATAGCCCCAACTCCCTGAAATGGGACTGGAACTTCCTCTGCGCCACAGGCAGCGGTCAGGACCTAGTTGGTGGGGTTACCTTGCCGATCAGCCTCAGCGGAAGTATGCCGACATACTTGCGGTTCGGCGCGTACCCTAACACGAATTGCGTGCCGGGGACGACGGGTTGCTCCGGCGAGATCTTGGTGCAACCTACAACAGCGCAGCTCCAGGACGTCGCAAGACGGCAATTCGACGAGATGTATGCAGTGGGGCAGGACGCGCAACAAGATGTTGCCATAGACATGTGCGAAACGTACCCGAATCAGGTGGGTACAACCAGCGAGGGATTCACGATGGCGGAGGCTGCGTTCACGGCCTACGGGTGGGCCTACAGCAACTTGAGCGAACCAAGTTATCCTGCCATCTTCGCCGTCTGGGAAGACGCTCTGAACAGCACGTATACCATGCCCAACGTGCTTGCGCCGCCCTACAGTTGTGTTCCTAACGGGGGCGGTTGGACTTGCTATTGAGCAACGCGCGATCCGCGCAAACAATCAACACACGGGCGGGCTGGCAGGGTGCCGGCCCGCACCGCTTCCCGCCTCGCGTTGCGGTCGCGGCCATGAACCATTGGAAGCGCGCCCCCGTCTGCGCGCCGCCCCCGCTCTGGAAGAACTCCGCCGCCAAAGGCAAGGGCCCCTTTTTCTACCGGGTGGTGGGTCGCAACCGGGCCGGGAAGTCGCCCTACTCCGGCACCGCTCAATTCGAGTCGGCCCGAGCAGGTCCGAACCGACCTCAAAGCGATATACTGTTCGGGGTTGTTCATGGTTGGCGGGGCCGCCCATCGGAATAGGTCATGGCTACAGATCCTGAGAGAGCGTCACCGGGGCCCAGCCCCGGCATGAGGACCGCCCGAGCGGGCATCGGCCGGTGGTCTGTGCCGGCGCAGGTTGCCGTGGCCATCCTTCTTTTTGTCTTCCTCGCTGGCGATGGCCTGGGCCAGTTCTTCAGTGGCGACGACCTCATGAATCTGTGCAAGTACCTTGAGGAGCCCCTTAGCCACTGGCTGAAGGGTGTGGTGGTCTTCTGGTCGAGCGCCTACTACCGGCCCCTCGGAGCCTTTGCGTATCTGGTCCCCTATTCCCTCCTCGGGTTTCATCCACTAGCCTTCAGAGCGATTGAGTTTGCGCTGCTCCTCCTGAACCTCGGCATCTACTTCCGCTTCGCCACAAAGCTGACTCAGTCGGCTCGGTTGGCGTCTTTTGCGCTGCTGCTGTGCTCCTATCACGCGGCTTTTGCCGGGCTCTATCACAGCTACGGAACGATCTACGACGTCTTGAGCTACTCGTTTTTCTTTGCCGGGCTGCTTGGATACGTGACCTGGCGAGTGGCGGGCGCCGGCATCGGGCGTCTCATCGGGCTTGCTGTTCTATTCGTCTGCTTCACCCTTGGTCTTGCCTGCAAAGAGACGGTGGCCGTCTTGCCGGCCGTGCTGGCCGCCTATGATCTTGTTCTGGGCGGGGGCATCCGCCGGGACAAGTGGATGTGGCCGCTGCGCGGAGGGTGGCCGATACTGGTGTGCTCGGTCCTGGACGTCGTCTACGTGTCGGGGAAGCTGGGCGGCACGGCGTCCCTCGTCAACAACCCGCTGTATACGCCCCACTTCACGCTCGATCAGTACGCGCTCGTCACGGCGCACTACATGCGGAATCTGTTCTATCTTCCGGACGGGCTGCCGACCCCCACCGCGGCGCTGGCGGTGCTCGGGCTGATGCTGGTGGCCAGCCTGCTGTTACGTTCCAGGCTCATGCTCTTCAGCCTCATCTCCGTTGTCGTGACGCAGCTTCCAGTCTCGTTCATTGCCCCACGCGGCGCCTACGCCATCTACATTTCCTGGGCCTTCTGGGCGCTCTACACGGTCGCGCTGGTGGATTCCATCACCCCGCTGCTCAGACGTCCGGCGCCCGCGGCCATCGCGTTTCTGGCGCTCGCTGGATTGCTGCTTGCGGTTGATTTGCGCATGAAGCCGCAGTACGACTCGTACTACACTGCACCGCCGCGCGCCTACCGGGAACTCGACGAACAACTGGCGCGCTGGCGCTTCCACCTTCCGCGAGATGGCCACGTCCTCCTGGCTACCGATCCATTTCCTCCTCCTTGGGGCTTCTATGAGCCCCTTTTCCTGATCTCACTCCATGAGGGGACGACGAACGCCGCCGTAGCTCGCGTGAAGCCCGAGACCGCCTTCCCGCCGGCGTCCGAGATGAACGCCTACGACTACGTCATCGACTATGACGAGGGATGGCGCCTTCTGAAGGGCCCGGGGCAGCAACTCACTCCCACCTCCATGGCGCGGCTGGAACAGTTGGCTCAGGATCACCCCGTGCGCCTTCTACATGGGTTCGGACTGCCCACGCGGGACTGCTGGCGCTCGACCGCGGAGAGCTTTGGAGTTCGGGTGAGATGCCTGCACGACGGTGCGAACTGGCTGGTTCTCTCTGTCACGGCGCCGCAGGACGTGGTGCTCTCGGCCCAGGAAGACTCCGGCGAAACCGTCGAGAGTCCGCTTCCGGCGGGCCGATCGGTCCCGTTTACGGTGGCAATCAACGCCGCTGCCGCTGGCGAGGTGCACGAGATCGAGTTTCGCCTGCGCCGTCCGGCCGGGGGCGCAGGGCCTGCTCCCGGCCTCGCCTTCCGTGAGGCGCAATTACCGGCTGCCGTCGAGAAGCCTCTCACGGCGAGCTTCACGGCATCGAGGAATGGCGGGCCTTTTACGCACAGCGTCACAGCCAAGGTTGGGGACACTATCGCTTATCGGTGGAACTCAACCAATGGCGCTCTCTACAGTTTGAAGGATGTCATCTCCCCTCACGACAAAGATGCCTGTGGCAACGTCAGCGGTGTGGGCTTGCGTACTGCCAGCGGCACGACCCCTGCCTACCCGCTCTTGGCCTGCCAGTCTGGCTTCACCTACACCATGACCTACACGGCGACCGCCTACGGCGCTACCGCCAGCGACACAATAACCATCGCCGTCCGGTAGCCAGGCTCGAGCGCGCGCGAGATCCACTCACTCGACATACGGCGCGCGCCTCGCTATTCGCCGACCCTTATCGCCGAGCCTGCTGGCATTCCAGGCCGCCGCCCCTGCCGCGGAAACCCGCCAGAGAAGAATCCCGCCAATCCTCTCAATGGGCGCCATATCGTCGACCCAGAATCGCGCACCGGGGTTCTGCACTAGGATGTCGTGGTCGCGAAGCGTCAACTGCGTGATATGGGCTGCGTACCACCCCGGAGCAGCCCTCTCTGTATCGAAGTCGCGCATGGGAGGGAAAGCGGCGCCGGCGAGACGCGGGTAAATCGCCGCGATGTACCCGAAGCTCGGGACCTGCAACTCCTGCAGCCGGAGCGCCAGCCGTTTCATGTCCTGCCCCCAGTCGAGGTCCGAGTCGATCAGTATCCGCTCCGGCTTGCTTCCGCCTGCCAGGTTGAAATACGAGAGGTAGCCGGGATGCACCACGGCGCTCGAGAGCACCAGCCAGCCTGCCAAGACGGCCCCCGCCCAGGTGGTCCCCCGGCGCTGGAGAAGCCAGAGGAATCCCGCAGCAGCCACAATCGAGAACCCGATGTAGACCGGCAGCACGTGACGGATGCCGATATTGATGCG
>Ga0116126_1002353_pt1 | contig 10858 bp, 14 predicted proteins | sample June2015DPH_16_5_FD_89730 | JGI IMG/M metagenome (GOLD analysis project Ga0116126, IMG submission 89730) | Peatland microbial communities from SPRUCE experiment site at the Marcell Experimental Forest, Minnesota, USA - June2015DPH_16_40 | ecosystem: Environmental > Terrestrial > Soil > Wetlands... | reverse complement strand
TTTCGGCAAGATTCATGTGGCCTATATACCGCGCGACCGGGTGATCGGGTTGAGCAAGATTCCGCGCATCGTCGACGTGTTCGCGCGCCGCCTGCAAATTCAGGAGCGCCTCACCCAGGAAGTGGCGCAGACGATCGACGAAGTGATCGACCCCGTCGGCGTGGGCGTGATTTGCGAAGCCCGCCACTTCTGCATGATGATGCGCGGCGTGGAGAAACAGCACTCCGGCGCCATGACCAGCGCCATGCTAGGCGCATTCCGCACCCGCAAGAAAACCCGCGACGAATTCCTGGCCCTGGTGAATCACCGCAGCAACGGGTTCTAGGGCTCGCGCAGCCGCGGGCTAGGCATGCCTCGCCCCTAGGGAGCCCGGTCGTAGGCCCCGGGGCGCCCGCACTGTATATACATTCCTCGTATATACTGAAATTGTGTTGGACAAGATCGAGTGCTTCGATTGGGACGCCGCCAACGTGGGTCATATCCTGCGCCACGCTGTTACGCCCTTCGAGGTTGAGGAGGTCGCGGGTGGCACGCACGCGATCGTTCCAGCGAAATCGATCCGTGGCGAAAACCGCTGGAAGCTTTTCGGCAAAACGGCAGCAGGCCGCTATCTGGTCGTCGTGTTCACTCTTCGCCGGAAGCTGTTCCGCACCGTGACCGCTTACGAAATGAACGCTGCAGAGAGGAGCAAGTATGCCGCGCAAATCGACTGACGTTCCGGGGTTCAAGTCCGAGGCCGAGGAGGCCGACTGGTACGCAACTCCGCAAGGCCGCCGGCAGACCGAGCGCGAGTTTGCCCGCGCGCTCAAGGACGGGACCATAATTCGCTCGACCGGATCGAATATCGGGAAAACCGATCCGAAGGTGCTGGAACGCCTCATGGAACAGGCCAAGCGGAACGCAACCCGCTCCATATCCATTCGTGTCCCAATTGCCGACATCGAGCAGGCGCAGCAAATCGCCGCAAAGACGGGCGTCGGCTACCAAACCGTGCTCAAGCAAGCCATCCGCAAGGGTTTGAAGAGGGCGGGCTGATTGCGGAATTGCCTCGATGGCTCGTTTGGCAATAAGTGGACCCACCGCTCGCTTTGGTCGCGGCTCCGATGCGCTCAATACCGCGCCAGTTGAAGGAGGGGTCACCGGCGATCAGAGTGGTTGTTTCTGTCAACCCGTCAGCGTCCCATCAGCCTTCTCCGCAGCACATCGAGCGCCATCTGCGTGGTGAACATGCGGATTCTGGTGCGGTCGCCGAGGAACTGGCGATGCACGGCGACGGTCTTTTCGGGATCGGCCAGCGCCACGTAGACCGTGCCGACCGGCGCGGCGTCCTCGCCTGACTCGGGGCCGGCCAGGCCGGTAACGGACAGCGCATAGGTGGCTTTCGTGACGCGGCGAGCGCCGGCAGCCATGGCTTCGGCGGTCTCGCGGCTCACTGCGCCGAAATGCGCCAGAAGCTGCGGGTCCACGCCGAGAAGTTCCACCTTCATGGCATTCGAATACGCGATGAAGCCGCCCAGAAAGTAGCGCGAGCTGCCGGGGACGGTGGTGAAACGCTCGCCGAGCATGCCGCCCGTCAGGCTCTCCGCCACAGCCACGGTGGCGTGAGCCTTGTGGAGCATCTCGCCGACCACCACCTCCAGCGGATCGCCATTGCGCGAGTAGATCTTGTCGCCCAGCAACGCTTCGATGGGCGCGCCCACTTCGGCCAGCAGCGCTTCCGCCTCGCCCACGCTGGCGCACCGGGCGCGCAGGTGCACCTGAATATCGCCGTTGCCCGCCAGGATGGTGGTGACCGGGTTGAGGTACTTCTTGTACACCGGCGAGATGAGCTGATCGAGATCGGATTCCGGTATCCCGGTGACGCGCAGCAACAGGGTGCGGATGGAATGATCCGGCACAATGCGGCGCAGGCGCGGCAGGCATTGCCGCTCGAACATCGCCTTCAGCTCATGCGGCGGCCCGGGCAGAAGCATGGCCACGCCGCCCGATTCCTCTATCCATTGGCCGGGCGCGGTGCCGCGGTCGTTGGGAAGCACGTCGGCGCCCTCGATCACGAACGCCTGCCGCTTGTTCACCTCCACCATTTTGCGCTTCATGCGCGCGAAGCGCGCTTCGATCTGTTCAGCGATTTCCGGGCGGAAGACCAGCCTGCGATCAAGCGCCAGGGCCACCGCTTCGCGCGTGACATCGTCTTCGGTCGGACCCAGCCCGCCGGAGAGAATCACAAGGGCCGAACGCGATAGCGCCGCGCGCACCGCTTCCGCCAGACGGTCGCGGTCGTCGCCGATCACGGCTTTGGCGGTAACCTCCACGCCCAGGTTGTTGAGCTCGGCGGTGAGATAGAGCGAATTGGTATCGACGCGCTCCGCGGTGAGCAGTTCGGAACCGGCCGCGATGATTTCGGCGTTCATCAGAAAAGAGGCAGACCCTTGATGCCCACGTCGACGCGGTAGAGCGCGTTGGTGGTTGCGACCACCAGCGCGCGCGAGGGCGCAAAGGCCAGACCGACGATGCCCGGTCCGGAGAGGAACAGCTCGGCCTCGCGTTCCGGCGTCACGCGCACCACGCCCTTGCGGCCGCCGATCGAAGCCGCCACGTACAGGTTGCCGGTCTCGTCGAACGCCAGACCCTGCGGCCGGCCCAGCCCGCGGTAGAACACTTCCACCTCGCCGTGATCGGAGACGCGGTAAACGCAATCGAAGCTCGAGGTCGTGGGACCGGTGACGTAAAGGTAGCCGTCCAGGCCGAACGCCAGATGGTAGGCGGCGATGGAAGGCTCGATGGTGGCGAAGACGAAAACCTGCCGCTCGGGATTGATCTTGAAAATGGTTCCGCTGCGGTCGCCCACGTACAGGTTGCGCAGCCGGTCGAAGGCGATGCCGGTGGCGACGCCCATGCCTTCCACGTACACCGTCATATTGCCGCTCGGCGCCGCCTGGTAAATAAAGCCGTCATAGCGGCTGGAAATGTAAAGCAGGCCTTCCGCATCGAGGGCCAGCCCGGTGGCGTTCATGAGGTCGTTAAGGAACGGCTTCATGTTGAAGTTGAGGTCGATCTTGAACACCGCGACCGGCACCTTCTGCCCGCGCGAACCGCTGAAGGTGCTGTAAATGTTGCCCAGCGCGTCGATGGCCGGATTGCCCACCGGGTGCAGGCTATCGGCGATGGGAACGCCGATGTCGCAGGCCCACGCTTCGCTCGCCTGCTTGCCGCTTTCGATCACCAGCTCACCGGCGGTGGCGCCCTCCGGCACGCGGGCGATGACGAAGGAATCCGAGCCGATGATCAGCGGCGCTCCCACGTCGCCGATCCTGACGCGCGGACGGTCCGGCTTCGCAAATCCCTTCCCGCGGATCTGGAACTCGCCGCCGGCGATGGCGGCGTGCGGGGAGACCTGTGCGATCTGCGGCCGGTTAGCGGGCGATTTCCGGAGGGGCATTTAATATAGATTGAAACATCCCGCCAGCAATAGCACAAGTGCGGCGTAGACGCCGGCCATGGCGTCATCGGCGTTGATGCCGAGCCCGCCCGGCAGCGATTCCAATTGCCGCACCGGCGGCGGCTTCCAGATATCGAACAGGCGGAAGAGTGCGAAGGCGGCCAGGCAGCTTTTCCAGTTCCAGGGATGCGCCCCGGCCAGCGCGATCCACTGGCCCAGCACTTCATCCACCACCACGAAGCCGGGATCTCTGACGCCAGAGGCCCGCTCCACAACACCCGCGGCCCACACGGCGGGCCATGCCAGCGCGGCGGCCAGCAGCAGAAAGTGCCATGGCGCGAATCCCGCGTAACGATGGAGCGCGATAGCGATGGCGACGGCCGCGGCCGAACCCACCGTCCCCGGCGCCCATGGCGACCGCCCGCAACCGAACCAGGTGGCGATGGCGAAAGCGATTCTGGCGCGCGGGGAGCTAGTCATGCTGTGGGGCAGACCCCCTGGTCTGCGCGGGTCCCCCTGGACCCGCGGATCGCCTGAATGACCAAGAGCTCGCCAGCAGCGTTGCGCGACCAGGGGGTCGCGCGCGGACAAGGGCGTCCGCCCCACAGCTCGCGCGGTTGCTCAGTCGGGGAAAGAAAATGTGGCATTGGGCTAGTCGTCCTCGTCCGTTTCGTCTGTCTCGACGCCATCCGGTGGCAACGGGGTCGAGATCACGTATTTGTCCGACGCCCAATTGCCCAGGTCGATAGTGCGGCAGCGCTCGCTGCAAAACGGGAATTCGGGGTCGCCCAGCTCGACCTCCTTCTTCTTGCACACCGGGCACCTCATACGCGGACGGCCAGCGGCTCGATGTGTACCAGGCCCGGCGGCGGCAGCTCGGTGGCGGCTTCGGTGGGTGGGAGCAGCGTTCCTACCACATCGTAATCGTGCGATCCGGTGATGCGCAGGCGGCGAATTTCGCCGGGCCGAGGCGCCGCGCCCTCCACATCGTTGATCAGCGCGACGCCGTCGATTTCGGGCGCCTGCGTGGCCATGCGCGCTTGCCACAGCAGATCGGTTTCCGCCGAGAGGCCTTCCACCAGCGCCGGAACCTCCGCGCCCACCAGCGCGCGGCCGCGTGCGCGGGCGATCTTGCGCTGCAATGCCATCAGGCGCCGCTGGCGATTGCGTTTGGTGCGGCTGTCCACTTTGCCATCCAGCGCATAGCTGCCGCTCGAATCTTCATCCGAGTAAAGGAATACGCCCATGTTGTCGAACCGCGCGGCCTGGACGAACTGGCAGAGCTCTTCGAAATCGGCGGCCGTTTCGCCGGGGAAGCCGACGATGAAGCTGGTCCGGATAGCCACGCCGGGAATGCTGCGGCGAATGCGCTCGATCAGCCGCAGGAAGATTTCGCCCGAGCCGCCACGTTTCATCCGCTGCAGCACGCGCGCACTCGCGTGTTGCAGCGGCATGTCGATATATTTCACCAGCGCGTCGTGCGCGGCGATCGCATCCAACAGCCGCTGGGTTACTTTGTTCGGATAGGCATACAGGAAGCGGATCCAGGTTTCGTGCCCGGCGTCGATTTGCGCCAGCCGTTCGAGCAGGAGCGCCAGGCCGTCGCGCAGTCCCAGGTCCTCGCCGTAGCAGGTGGTATCCTGGCCGATCAGGTTGATTTCCCGCACGCCGTGCTGAAACAGGCGCGTGGCTTCGGCGATCACCGATTCGAAGCGGCGGCTGCGGAACGCGCCGCGATATTGCGGGATCACGCAGAAACTGCATGGGTGGTCGCAGCCCTCGGCGATCTTGATGTAAGCGAAGTGGCGCGGCGTCGAGAGCACGCGCGGCGTAAGGTCGTGGTAGAGATAGGGGACCGCGGGCGCCGCGCCGGCGCCGTCCGCGCCTTCGCAAAGAGCCACGATGCGCTCGAGCTCGTTGGTGCCCACCAGCGCATCCACCTCCGGCATCTCCTTGCGTATGTCGCCGCGGTAGCGTTCCACCAGGCAGCCGGCCACAATCAGTTTTCGCGCGCGGCCGGTTTTCTTGTACTCCGCCATCTCCAGAATGGTGTCGATGGATTCCTTCTTGGCGGGATCGATGAAGCTGCAGGTGTTCACCACCAGCACGTCGGCGTCGCCGGGATGAGGCGTCAGCTCGTGTCCGCGGGCCACCAGAGCGCCCATCATGACTTCGCTGTCGACGAGATTCTTGGGACAGCCCAGACTGACAAAACCGATTTTCAAGTGTGTGTGTCCGAAACGGGGGTGCTGGCTTCAGGATAACATTGGTAGGGCACGCTTTAGCTTGCCAGCGCCGGCTTGCCGGCCCTTCTCCGTGCGGCACAAGCCTAAGTGTTACGCCGATGCTGCAAGAACCGCTCGCGGATAGCGCTGTTCCTCTATGGAGGCGACATTGACATATATGAAATTTCCGACGATTCTCCTGGCCCTGGTGGGCGCTTTGGTCCTGGCCGGGTGTGACAATCCTGCCTTGATCTCACTGGAACCCGCGGTGACCGCCCAAGAGGCCGTCTTTGACCCGACCCTGCTGGGGACGTGGGAGTCCGGCCAGGGAGGCGATCTCTGCATCTTCCGGCACGGGGATGGTAACAGCTACACCCTCACCTATGTCGGCGACGATGGCAGTTCGCGCAAATTCGACGCGCTGCTGTTCCAGGCGGGTCAAGCCCGGCTGGTGGACCTATCGCCGCACGATCCCGACGACTTTCAGGTTCCGGGCCACACTCTAGTCCGGGTCTGGGTCACCAGTGGAAGCCTGCGCTGGGCCTATCTGGACTCGGCGTGGCTCCGGCAGCAGGCTGCGCTGGAACTGCCGAACCGGCCTCGCGGCAAGGACAAAATGGCGCTCACGGCGCCTACCGTGGCGCTTCGCGGTTTTCTGGCGAAGTACGCCGCGGATGACAAAGCTCACGGAGAGATTGGGGAGTTGCAGCGGGTGAAGTAGGCAGGTGGCGCACGCTAGCCACCGATGCCGTACTGCCGTGAAGCGGTGAACTGGCTTGTGGTGCGGTTCAGAACAGGTTGACGTCGAGATCTGCGATGAAGTGGATGCCGGGAATCACGAGGTCGCGCAGTTCGCGGTCGTTGGTGAGGAAGAGATCCACTCCGGCGTGCCCTGCACTCGCCAGATGTATGGCATCGGCGGGCGTCACGCGAGAGCTTCCACGAATCTGGCCATAACGCTCCGCAGTCTCTGCGGCAAACGGGATCAGTTCGACCTCGGCCGACTCAAACAACTGGCGGATCTTGACTCCTTCGTCGGCCTGGCCGCGCCGATAAGGTCCCACCAGAATCTCGCCGAGCGTGAAGGTGCTGGTCAAGAGCTTATCTTTTCGCTGCTGCATCTTGCGGTAAATCTCTTCCACTCGATCCGCGTACCGCGGATTGTCTTCGAACCAGTACACGAACAACATCGTGTCCCAGTAGATCCGGCTCAACGGTCTTCCTCACGCCGATGAAAGTTATCTCGTTCACTGTGGATGAACGTCTCTCCGCCGCCGAGGCTCGCAAAGGTATCCTTGGCGATGCCGCGGAGGCTCAGGAGGAACGGCTCCTTCTCCGACACTGGACCGCGATTCGCCGTGAGCCGATAGGTGAAGGTAGCGGTGGTGCCAAGACCGGAAGGCGGTCCTTCAAATTTCTCCAGAACGAGCTGGTTCTCGTTGAGGAACTTCCGGGATCGCAGCACCTGGCACACGTTCGGGACCTGGTTTCTCAGACCCAGGCCTTTGTGGACTTCGCCCGCAACAATCCGGATGCTGGTCAGGCCCTGGAGTTGCGCCTTTTCGAGGAACTGCTCCTTGACGTATTCGCGAATGTGGTCCGCAGCGGATTGTGTCTTCATGACTTCACTATATCACTCATAGAAGGAATCAACAAGATATTTCAGATCAGATATTAACGAAACGCAAGATGATTCGTTGTATTTGCCGTATGTGTCAGAAAAAAGAGGCATTCACAGCGGTTCGACCGGCTTCCGCTTCACCCAAGCCATCACCAGCCGCAGCTCCTCATATGTGACATCCGTCGGCAGTGCATCCTTGAGCGTTTTAAGTCGGTCGGCGCCGAGGCGGCGGACGGCCTCGGCGATCTCGTTGTGGCGAGCCTCCCCGACCCACTCCACTCGATAATCCACGCGGCCTTCGGCGATCAGCCCCACCACCACCTCGACCACGGTCGAAAGGCGGCGGCCGCGAATGCGGGCGATCTCCTCGAGCGACTTGCCTTCGGCGAGCAGCGCAATGGTCTCTTCGGCCGGAGAAGCCTGGCGCTCCTGGCGCTCGGCGCGCGCGCCGTTACGGAAAGCTTCGAGCGCGGCGAAGATTTCGCTACCGTACTGCTCGGCTTTGCGCTCGCCGAAACCGAATACGCGCAGCAACTCGCGCAGGTTGGAGGGGCGCTTGCGGCAAAGGTCTTCGAGCGAGGCGTCGGAGAGCACGACATACGCCGGGACGGCGGCGCGTTGCGCGGCGCGGAGGCGCCACTGCTTCAGGAAGTCGACCAATGCCCGGTCGGCGGGCGGTTCGACAGATGCGATAGGCGCACCGGCGCGCGTGGGCGCCGGCTCGCGGTGGGTTTCGGTGCGGGGCGCTTCGGACTGGGCCGCACGTTTCTTTTTCTTCTTGGCGCTCTTCTTCGCGAAGGCCTCGACGATCGGCTCCTCGAGCCACGCCGGCCGGTTGCCGCAAACGTCGCACATGTCGCAGCGCGTCCACTTCGGCGTCTGGCCGAAGTGGTTGCAGATTTGCAAGTGCCGGCAGCGGGCGCTTTCGACGAAACGGCGCACGGCGTGGTAGCGCTGCCAGGCACGCTCCTTTTCCTGCGGGTCCTGCAACTGGTCGATGAAATAAGCCAGCAGGCCGGTGTCCTTGGGCTGCCAGAGCAGAACGCAATCGGCGGGCTGGCCATCGCGGCCGGCGCGGCCGGCTTCCTGATAATACTGTTCGATGGATTTGGGCAGCGAGGTGTGGATTACGGCGCGCACGGCGGCCTTGTTGATGCCGAGGCCGAAGGCGATGGTGCCCACTAGCACGCGCACGTCGTCGTTCATCCAGCGTTCCTGGTTGCGGCGCCGGTCGCGAGCCTCCATCTGGCCGTTGTAGGGGACCGCGGGAATGTCGTGGTTGCCCAGAAAATCGACCAGTTCTTCGACCAGCGCGATGGTGGGCGCATAGACGATGATGCTCTGCCCGGCGTACGCGCGCGCGGCCTGCAACAGGCGCTGGCGGTGGGAATTCCTGGCGCACTCCTCCACCACATAGCGCAGGTTGGCGCGGTGAAAGCTGGCGATGTATTTGTGCGGGTCGCGCAGCCGGAGCTGTTCGAGAATGTCGTGCCGCACGCGGCGGGTGGCGCTGGCGGTGAAGGCGGCGATCGGGATATCGGGAAAGTTCTGGCGCAGCGAGGCCAACTGGCGGTACTCGGGGCGGAATTCGTGGCCCCATTCGGAGATGCAGTGCGCCTCATCGATGGCGAACAGCGCCAGGGGAACCTTTTCCAGCCACGCCACGGTGTCTTCCCGCGCCAGGCGTTCGGGCGAAAGATAGAGCAAGCGGAAAGCGCCCTGGGCAGCGGCGCGCATCACTGCGCGCTGCTCCTCGGCCGGCTGCGTGCTGTTGAGCATGGCGGCCGGTATGCCCATGTCGGCGAGCTGCGCCACCTGGTCGTGCATGAGGGCGATCAGCGGGCTGACCACCAGCACGGTGCGGCCGCTCACCAGCGCCGGAAGCTGGTAGCACAGCGATTTCCCGCCGCCGGTGGGCATCACCACGGCGGCGTCGTGGCCCTCCATCAGGCTCTGAATGATGCGCTCCTGCATGGGCCGGAACGAATCGTAGCCCCAATACTTCTTCAGGGCTTGCTGGAGGTCGGGCACGTTGGCAACTACGAGTGTATCAACCGCACCACCGCGGGCGGCGCGGCGCGGAGCATCTCGGCGACCGTCTTGCGGGTCACCGGATGGCGCAAGTCCGGCGCGAGATCATCGAGCGGGACCAGCACGAACCGCCGCTCGCTCAAGCGCGGGTGCGGAATTTCCAGCTTGCCGCCGCGCACCACGGCCGTGCCGTAGAGCAGGATATCGATATCGATAATGCGCGGTCCTTTGGGAACGGTGCGCACGCGGCCCAGTACGCGCTCCACCTTCTGTGCCCGCGCCAGAAGCTGCATGGGAAACAGCGTGGTCTCGGCCTCCACCACAAGGTTGTAGAACCAGCGCTGATCGGTATAATCGACCGGCTCGGTTTCGTAGACGGGCGAAACTCGCAGCACGCGCAAACCGGGCGCGCCGAGCCGCTCGATGGCCGCGCGCAGGTTTCGCTCGCGGTCGCCGATATTGGAGCCGAGGCTGAGATAAGTGAGCTTCTTCAAATCAGGCTAGGAAATACGGTAGACGTACGCGTCTTCGATGTGGCGATCGCCGAAAGTTTGGCCACCTAGCCGCATTCCTTCGACGCTCGCTGCCTTGGCGAAAACCTGGCGCAGCTCGCGGATAAACTTGTCCTTCATGCTGAAGATCACGAGGGACTCGGTGTCCCGAATCGTGAATCCCGCTTTGTCCAAGGCCTCGAATACAGCGTGATAGGCCCCCTGGGTTCCCTTTGAATCCAAGCGACTAGACGAAAGCACGAGGCGCCAATCGCCGTACGACGAAAGCACGGACCACATGGCGACGCTGACCTTGAGCTTTGCGTCATCCAGCGCCCGCAGGATCTTCCTGCCGGTCTCGATCTCAGGTCCTACCAGTAATGTCTGAGCCATGAGAGGACTCCGCTCTTCGGATTGCCGACGGCGTTTACCAGGCCCCGTGCTTTTTCCGCAGTGTTGCGAAGATATCGACTATCCTCTGACCATGATACGACGATGCCCCAATTTTCGCGAAACACGGTGTCGCCTTTTATCCGAGCATCGAGCGCGTCCCGGAGTTCGGCCAGTCTGATCAACTCGACCAGGCTGTGCGTGTAGCTCTTGTTCACGCGGTCCTTATCAGGGAACTCGTGCCTTTGCGTCTTCTTCGCGATGCACGCCTTGAGCGCACACTCCACGGCATAACCAGCCAGGTAGAACGCCCCATCGTGCAAACCGGCGTCGAGCAGCGCCTTGGCTTCTCTCGCGCGGATTCTGGAAAGCGCCTGTAGCTCCTTGCGGTCCACGGTCTTATCCTAACAGGGGCTCAGAACAGCCCCGGTTGCCCGTCGTGCGGCAGCTTGCGCTTCACGTGGAAATAGTCGAACGCGAGTTCGGTTCCGACGCGGCCGCGAGGGGTGCGGTTGAGGAAGCCGAGCTGGATCAGGTACGGCTCGTAAACCTCCTCGATGGTGTCGGCCTCCTCGGAGATCGACGCGGCGATGGTGCCGACGCCGACCGGGCCGCCGCGGTACTTCTCGAGAATCGTCAGCATGATCTTCTGGTCGATCTC
>Ga0116126_1002341_pt1 | contig 10900 bp, 19 predicted proteins | sample June2015DPH_16_5_FD_89730 | JGI IMG/M metagenome (GOLD analysis project Ga0116126, IMG submission 89730) | Peatland microbial communities from SPRUCE experiment site at the Marcell Experimental Forest, Minnesota, USA - June2015DPH_16_40 | ecosystem: Environmental > Terrestrial > Soil > Wetlands... | reverse complement strand
GTGAACGGAACACTGCCCTGCTTAGGTTCTGATTGAGTACAGCCTTATAGATCGGTTCCCTAGAGGAAGTATCGTCGGATCAACTGATTAGATGGTGTTGCATCGACCGGTTGAGCTGGCACGGCTAAGCAGGAGTTGCCTCACTTGACAGACCAGCATGCTAAACTTCGGGTTGATTTCATCGTCTGGACACGATACCTCGTCTGCCCCAAGGAGAGACCACTTGAATTTCTACGGAGCCAAGGAATTGGCCGAAAGTTTTCGCACTGTCCGCAAGAATACGATTACCATTGCGCAAGAACTTCCTGAAGAGAAATATGGTTTTCGACCAGCCCCAAACACACGTACCGTTGGCGAGTTGTTGGCGCATATTTCACTGGCGTACAACTTTCAGTACCAAATTCATGGCCAGGAGCGCCGATCTTCGCTTGAGGGATTTAACTTTCCGTCGTTGATGCAGCGCTTGGTCGCGGAAGAGAAGGCGCAACGGAGTAAGGATCAGATAATTGAGATGCTCCGCAACTCTGGCGAGAAATGGGCTGGTTGGCTCGACGGACTTACGGATAGTTTCCTGGGCGAGAGGGTTGAGATGCCTGCAGGGGCGACCCCATCATCAAAAAGCCGTTTCGAAATGATCCTTTCGGTCAAGGAACATGAAATGCACCATAGGGGTCAGCTGATGCTTATAGAGCGGATGGTGGGCATCGTGCCGCATCTAACTCGCGAGATGCAAGCTCGCATGACCGCCGCTACCACGAAAAACTGACCAAGCACTACGAATGGGAATTATGCCTTTAACTTCGGAATTCGGATTCGTCTTGGTTATCACGGCGCGCAACCGCAGGGGGAACTCAGCTCTCATTGCACCGTCCAAGGATTAACGCAAGCAGAGACACGATTGCTTGAATCATTAATCCAGCCGCGACGCCAATCCATAATAGTGCCGCCGAGAGCACTTGGGCTGTACGGATGAGAGCGTAAATCCCAAGCGGTACCCAAAAGACGAGACCAGTCGCCACACCTGGGGAATAGCTGCCCGTGTACAAAGTTCCAAGCAGGTGTCCAAGTCCGTTTACCGACACGATCACCGCCAAAGCGACGACAATCGACCCCTCGGTAGAGAGCGAGTGCACGCTGAAAATCGCGAAATCCATGGCTACCCACAGGACAGCATTGATCGAGAGGAACTGAGCCGGCGTCAAGCTGATTCGGGCAATCCTCCTGATCCACCGGTGAAAGCCTTCGCCTGCCCAATATTCTTCCAGTATGTGAAGAAGATAAGTTGCGGGAAACAGAACCAGCCAGGGAAAGGAAAGCTTGATAGTGTTCACCAAAGCCCTCAGCAAGATTCTGTCACGGCTCGATTGCTGGTGAGATAGTCATCTCGATAACGGGTTACGCCTGGTTCACGCGGGTACCGGAGAAGTGGAATCGTCCTCAAAACCACATGTCCGATAATCCGACTACTCAGGAGTTGGAATGCGCCGTGTGAGAAAATCCTGCAGCGCATTGGGCAATACGTTCGGCGCTGGAAGCGGTGGTGGCGGGAGGAAACGGGCGCATCGTGGTCGGTCGCATGATCGGATTCAACAGAATAAGAAGGTTGTGAGCGGCCTCTTCGGGAAGTACTAATACGGTTGTACTCCACAGAAACCAACTTCTGAGCCACCCGGAAACTATCTTCTGAGCCATTCCCGCTGTCAGGACAGACAGTTAAGCTTTCATGCATGGACAATCAGCGATGCTCCTCAAGCAAGCATATAATTGGCATTCCAGCGTTTCTGGTTGCTGTTGCTCTTTTGATTGGCCCGCCAGTTCGGGCGCAGCAGCAGCCGAGACTGACTGCCCCCTACGCAAAGGCTGCTCTTCGATCCCTGCTTGCTATTGAGTCCGACGTATCAGCTCCTCGAGATAAGACCAGAGAAACGGCAGGGATGAGCGCCACACAAACATTGATAGATGCCGCCGATGCAGAGGGGGTGAGCATACAGGAAGAGTCGATAACAGAGATGCTTCGCCAGATTTACCACTTAAAACTTCAAGATAATGATCTTCTGATGGCATATGGAAAACTGACTGAGATCGAAAGCGCCGAGGATGCATCTGACCAGGTAATCACGAAGAACAAAAAGGCTCATGCTGTATCTGAATTTGCCGACAACGAGGCGGCAATTGAGAAGCGCGAGGAGGCTTGCTTTGGGCAGTTGGAAGAATCTCTGCGCCAACGTTCGCCTCAAAGTATAACGGCATGCTCTGAGTGGATTCGGAAAGCGAAGCTATCCGACAAGGACCCGGTCAAGTCAGCGACCAGCGATGCAAGAGTTCTCCCACCAACATGATCGGAAGTATCAGCCTGATGAACAAGCACGATAACAATCGCGGACTCGCTTCGTCTTGATCTTCGCCGCATCGCCGATCCACCGATACCCAGCTCCGCCAGTAACCGCTCGAACCAGCATGAGTAGCCGGTGGCCTCCATCCCCACGCGCACGCTGACTCCCCGCAACCTGAGATCTCGATAAAATTTCTCCGCCTCTCCATCACTGCGGTTCAATCGCCGTTCGCCGCTCTCCCCGGTCTCTGTATCTGCAAACGCGATGTACTGATCGCTTGGGTGATAATCCACGCCTATAATCACCATGTTCGGCTCCTTGTGCGCCGGCAAAACCGGCGAGGTGTAGTGAATGGAAAATCACACGATGTAGGGAATAGCGAGCCACATCGACCCCGAGTCATGCGGAGCCACTCGCAAGGGCGGCGTCGAAGCGTTGACAGGGGAACTTATGGGCCAGGTATTCAGCCGCGTAAGAACTCACTCCGGGACGCCGACGCCGTAAGGAGAAGCGGAAGGCCATACCCGGCACACCGATATCGCGAGGTGTGTCGGGGTCCCGCGCGGTCAGAGACCCTGCGCACGTACGGGAGCCACCTCGCATGGGAACCGGGAGATCCCGTGTTCACCCGGGGCAGCATGTCCGGGACGCGTCGGGAAGTCTAAGGACGTCGCCGACGATGAACGAGCATGGGAAGTCGGACAGACCTGTAGTACCTGAGAAGTCTCCGAACAAAACCAGGCAACCGGTGGCGGAGGAGATGGAGGGAAGAGGTTTGACCAAAGGGAACCTGCCACAGCAAACCGCGTCCCGGACACTGAGCCGGACCGACGCGCCTAGTGCGCTGGAGTGGGTACGTCAAGCAGCAAGAAAGGATAAGAAGTTGCGGTTCACGGCGCTCCTGCACCACGTCTACAACCTCGAAACGCTTCGGATGGCTTACTTCCGACTGAAGAAAGAAGCCGCACCGGGTGTGGACAGGGAGACGTGGCGGCACTACGGCGAACAACTGGAAGTGAATCTCCAGGACCTCGCTGTGAGGCTGAAGCGAGGAGCGTACCGAGCGAAGCCGGTGCGTAGGGTATACATCCCCAAGGCCGACGGGCGGCGAAGACCGCTTGGAGTCACGGCGCTGGAAGACAAGATCGTCCAGCGTGCGACGGTCGAGGTGCTGAACGCCATCTACGAGACGGATTTTCTCGGCTTCTCTTACGGGTTCCGGCCAAAGCGAAGCCAGCATCAAGCACTGGATGCGCTCTACACCGGACTACTGACGAGAAAAGTGAGCTGGGTGCTTGATTTGGACATTCGCAGCTTTTTCGACAAAATTTCGCACGAATGGCTGGTGAAGTTCGTCGAGCATCGAATTGCGGACCGACGCGTTGTGCGGCTCATCCAGAAATGGTTGAATGCCGGCGTGTTGGAGGATGGGAAGCGAATACGAGTGGAAGAGGGAACGCCCCAGGGCGGAAGTGCCTCTCCGCTGCTAGCCAACGTTTATCTCCACTATGTATTCGACCTGTGGGTTCAAGCGTGGCGTCGAAAACAAGCCCACGGCGATGTAATCGCCGTGAGGTTTGCTGACGACATCGTGGTTGGATTCCAAGGAAGATCGGATGCCATGCGATTCTGGGCAGAGCTAACGGAACGAATGCGGAGGTTCGGCCTCGAACTGCACCCTGAGAAAACGCGTCTGCTGGAGTTCGGACCATTTGCGGTCAGGACCCGAAAGCAGCGCGGAGAGGGGAGACCGGAAACGTTCAACTTCCTCGGCTTTACGCACATTTGCGGAAAGAAAAGGAGCAACGGACGGTTCACAGTCTTGCGGCAGACGATTCGCGAGCGCTTGCAGGTGAAGCTGAACGAGGTAAAAGTCGAACTTCGGCGGCGCATGCATCAGCCCATCCCGGAAGTCGGTCAATGGTTGCGATCAGTGGTAGATGGGCATAACCGTTACTACGGTGTGCCCATGAACGACCCTGCGCTGCATCTCTTTCGAATCCAAGTAGGCCGGCTCTGGCATCGCACTCTGTCACGCCGTAGCCAGAATGGCCGTATCCCCTGGGATCGGATGCATCGACTCATCGCTCGCTGGCTGCCTCCAGTTCGCATCTATCATTCTTATCCCCTGCGCCGCATGGGCGTCGTCACCTAAGGTAAGAGCCGGATGCGGGAAAGCCGCCTGTCCGGATCCGTGGAGGGGGTCAGGAGCAATTCTGATCCCTACTCCGACCCTCCCGAGCCTTGGTCGTCGAACAACCAAAGTCTACTCGGGTCGAGGGAGCCGACAGTGTTATGAAATCAAGTGCCCGCCAGTGTCCCCGAATGTCCCTATTAAGAAGGGTTTGCCATTATGTGACGCGACTAAATGCCGTAGTTTCAGTACCATCTTTGGTTACGGACTTGCACCTAGGTTTGATAGAGGTCATGGTTGCCGACTATACGTCGATGATTTCTATACAAGACCTTTGGGACCGATTCCATCTTGCACAAGAGCAGCATAATGTCGACGCCGCTCTGTGCTTCCGTCGCGCAATCGAAGCAGCCACACGCGCAGATTCAGTTAGCGCGGATTGGTGGCGATTGCAGGGCGAAATGTGCGAATCCGTAGCAGAATTAACCGCATAGAGAGAAAACGAGATCGTGCAAGGCAGAGTATCGCTAGCCGTCCTTGACTCCCGCGACGGGAAACGTTTACGAATAAGAAGTGACCTATCAGGACTTGGGCGGTCTCACCCCCGAATCGTTTTTCAACGTCGAAGAGTTTCGAGAGCGGCTTCGCAAGATGAGCGACGCAGGGCTAATCAAGACCGGGAGAGATTTGGCGTTCCTTTGTTCTCCAAAACAGAACCTCGGGAAACCACCTAGGGAAGTTTGGGCCGTCCAGTTCATGGAAGCTCGTGCCGAGTGGCGACGGGGACATCCGAGCCAAACCGCGAACGGCATGGAAGCGAAGCAATGACGGCAAGCGGAAATCTCGCCTCGCAGGCTTTGTCATACGGGCGCAATCAGCCAAACGGGTGTAGAATCTGCGCGATTTGTCCCTGCCCTTAACTCCCCGAAGGAGGTTGGAATGCTCGCTAAGACGAACGCTCGGCGGATCTCACGTGCGCTGACTGTGCTGCTTCTGATGTTGGCTGTGCCGGTCCATGGTCAATCATCTCAAACGGGAAAGATTCTTAGTTGGGACTTCGAAGCCTACGGCAAGCAGGGCAATGTGGCTGTCTACTACATTCAGATTGGCGACACAATCTACCAAGTCACGCGTGGAACGAAGAAGCCTGAAGCGGGTCTCGAAAGTGGACAGCAGGTGCAGTGCCGTATCGAGAAGGATGACATGTTCGTTTCTAGCGGACAGATCAAAGAGTTGAAGTTCTCAATCATTGGGTCGGCTCAGTGAAGGACGGATCTCTCAACAAGCGGACAGGAAATGTATCACGGCGTATCCGGAAGTAATCCAGCGGAGTCCAGTCCTCGATGGTGCGGACTTAGGAAGCAACGCATCGGGTAAGAAAAAAAACAGAAGAGGTTCGGGGTGGGTGGTGGGGGTGTCCGAACCTCTTCGCGAGGTACATCTTCAGAGGCTATTCGGATAGAGCAAAAGAGTGTGTTCACTTTTGTACAGGTTCCTATCAGTTACCCCGCATAAGTCCACTCCCCGCAAGCGCCAGATCACTCCCCCGTGCCTGATAAACGCAGCAACCGGACAAGCGCCATGATTCCGAACTGACCCATTGCCGAACAGGGGGCGCGCCGGTCCGCACGGGTGGTATACTCCCGCTGCTCAAGGAGGGGCAGATCACATGCGTATGCTGCTCAAAGTTTCGATCCCAGTGGAAGCCGGCAACGAGGCCGTGCACGCCGGCGTTCTCGGATCAACGATTCAGCGGATTGTGGAGGACCTCAAGCCCGAGGCCGCGTATTTCGCGGAAGAGGAAGGCGAGCGCACGGGCTACATATTCTTCGACATGAAAGAGTCGTCGGAACTGCCCGCCATCGCCGAGCCGTGGTTTCTGGCCTTCAATGCGAGGGTGACCGTCCGCCCGGCGATGACGCCTGCCGATCTCGCGAAGGCGGCTCCGAGCATCGAACGCGCCGCGAAGGCGCACGGCAAGGCCGCGAAGGCTTAGTTCAGCCAGCCCGTGCCCGGGGACAGGCCTTCCATTTCGCCGCTCAACTCTCCGGTGCTTTTCGAACACTGAAACGTAAACGAGACCCCGCTTTCCCGGTTGCGGACGACATAGTCGGCCGGCCAGTAACGCGCGAGCGCGCGCACGCGCGTCTCGGCATCCTGGAACGTCGCCGCCGTTTCCACCCAGCAGGTTCCCACGTATTCGTCCGCCTTGAAGATGTCGAACATACCGCACCTCCACGTTTGAGTGGCATCCTGCGCCTCGGCACGCAAACGCGCGATGACGCCCGTCACCGGCTGCTGTGATCCAGCGCACTTCAGCGAAGCAAGGGAGTCCGCCCGGGAACTATCCCTTGAAACTCCGGAGGCAAGGGGCGCATCGTATATACAGGCTCCCACATCGACGGTTAGTCGAGCCTGGGAGATCGGTGGGTCAGAGGGAAGGTGCCAAAATGGCGCGCCCATCTTCACGCCGCTGGTCGTTGATTCACCTCATATTGGGAGCCGTAGCCGCAGTAGCCTTCGCTCTCGCGCCGCAGGCTGCGCTTGCGCAGCACGGCGGTGGCGGTCATTTCGGCGGCGCTGGTGGCGGCCACTTCGGCGGGAGTTCCGGCGGCTCGCGCACGTCATCAGCACCGGCGCCTCCGGCCACCCCGCACCCGAGCGGCGGAGCACCGACCGCATCCGCCCGTCCCCCGTCTTCAGCACCCGCGCCAATCAGCAACCACGGTGGCTTCGCAAACGGCGCGCAGACCAATCCGCCGAATGCCGCCCCCGCCGGCGGTGCGGAACCGCCCAACGGCGAGCATGCCGGCGTGATCATCAACAACCCTGATTCGAACGCCGCCCCTCACATGACGATCGGCTTCCCGCCCGAGAGCCCCGCCGGTCCGGCCGGCGCACAGGACGCAGGGCATGTTTCCCCGCAGCCTTCTGGTGCGGCTCACCCCGGAGTCCTCAGCTTCTCGGGCGAGGGCCACTCGATCTGGCAGAATTCGCCGCAATCCGCGGCAGCGCCGCGCGCGAACGGCACGTCGGGGCGTCCGTCGGCGGCCTTGCCGCAATCGCCGCGCATCGTCAAGCCGTGGCGTCCCCGTGGCCCGGGCTTCGGAGGCTTCGGCTTCTACGGCCCCGGATTCTTCTTCAACCCGTTCTTTTTCGGGTTCGGCTTCAACAACTGCGATCCCCTCTCGTGGAATTGGAATTTCGGTTTCGGCTGCAACGGCTTCGGCTACTGGGACGGCTACAGCGGTTACAACGGATACTATCCGCCGCCGGATCTCTACCTCGACGAAGGCACCTCCGGCCCATCCGGTGAGGTAGACAACAGCTCGTACGCGCCGCAGATCAGCGCAGATCAAAGCAATCCTCCCGCGCCGGTCGAGTCCGGCCAGCCGGACCAGACACCCGCCGTGACGCTCTACCTCAACGACGGCACCAGCTTCGCCGTCACGGACTACTGGGTCGCCGATTACAAGCTCCACTACGTCACGGAAGCTGGCCGCGAAAACGTCCTCGATCTCGACCAGATCGACGTGCAGCGCACCGTGGACGAGAACGCATCGCGCGGCGTCAGCTTCACGCTCAAACCCGCGCCCGGTTCCGCGCCTACGTCTCCGGCGGCGCAGCCCGCGCCGGATTCCTCCGCGCCGGAGCAGTAGCGCGCGCCTCGCGAATGCGGTTTCTTCGTCGGGGCAATGGCGCGTGTCCCGATTTGTCGGGGTGCCATGCCCGGCGTCAATTCTTGGCTCCGCGCCGCCTGCGGACTCCGCGCGCCAAATTTACGGCGGTGGTCGCGTCGTTACCGTGGACGACTTTTCTTTACACAAAAAAGCACTTGACAAGCACTTCACATTGGCGTACATATTTCTTTAGTATCCTCGAACTCTGCACGGACGCACTCCACTAAGGCCTTCGCGAAAACCCGCGGCGCACAAACGCAGTTTCGTTTCTATATGTCGTCGAGGTTCTTCGGATAATGCCGGCAACTACAATCAGCCGCTGCTCGAAATATAGGTCGTAGACGATTCGGTAGTTTCCGACGCGCCGGTGCCAGGCCGTGGACTGTCCCTTGAGGCGTTTGATGTCGCCCTGGAACGGATCCTGCTCCATGGCAAGAAGCGCCGCCTCAACGCGCCTTTGATCTTTTGGCGGGAGATTTCGAAACTGCTTTTGCGCGGGCCCGGCGAGCTGGACGTTCCAAGCCATCGAGGAAGCGGCTCAAGGATACAACGTCTCCTCGGCGAAATGCAGCGCGGCCGCGCCGGAGCGCCGCAAGTTCCGCCCTGGTTGGTTCAACGGCCCCATACCGCCGTTCAAAGTAGACGCGGAGGGCTTCGCGGACCAGTTCGGAACGCGTCCGGGACTCGGCCTTTCGCACCCGCTCGAATTGCCGTACCAACGCGGGCGGCAGGGAGATCGTCATCGTCTGCGTCGTGCGCATAACAACCCTCTGAAGTATGACTTTTTACGACTAAGTCTTATTCTACTCTTCTCGCAGCCATCAGTCACTCGCCACTAGCCACCGCATTCCCCCGGAGACACCATGCCGAACTACAACGCGCAGGTCCCGCCGTATTCGATTTTCCCGGGCGATGTCGCCCTCGCCTTCAATAGCGAAGCCCCCGCAGCCGGCCAGGCCAGCCAGCAGTTCGCCCTGCCGAGCTACGCCGGCATGCCCAACAACGGCCGCGTCGTCGCCTGGCAGACCCTTTACGGCACTTCGCCATCGGCGGTCAGTATCGCTCTGCAGACCGCGATGAACGACGTCGACTCGCAGTACGCCACCATCGACACCTCCACCGCCACCGCAGGCGAATCCCGCACCGTCACCAACGTTCGCGGCAATTTCATTCGCGCGAAAGTCTCGTCGATCACCGGCGGCGCCGGCATCGTCGTCCAGATCCTCGGCTAGAGGCGTGTTCGCGATATCGCGGTATCATGGAGGGCGGCGTACCCGGAGGCGCATTTGACGAGAGCGCCCGCCCTTCTCGCGGCGGTCCTTGTGATGCTGGTAGCGGCTCTCGCCGCCGGGACCGGATACGGCTCGCAAGGCCAGAGCCAGCCTTCGGCTTCCTCCGGGACTGAGGCTCAATCGGCCGCGAATCAACCGGCGCCCCCGCACAGCAAACACAGCGTCATCGTGAAGTTCGATTACGATTTCGGCCGGACTCCCGCCTGCTCGCCGAAAATCACGCAGAAATGCGTGCAGCAGTTCGTCGCCTACGACATTTCAGCCGGCAGTACCCACCGCACGAAGCTCTTTGCGATTCCTCTTCCGCCGCACGCCGACGGGCTCGTCCACGGCATCACGGCCACCAGCCCGCAACTCAATTGGGAATCCGGCAAGCATCTGCTCTCCGTCGTCGCGCAGTATCCGGACGGCACGGAATCGCAGCAGAGCGCCTGCACCACCTGGGTCACCGTCCCGTAGAGCATTTCATCGATTTTCGAATTCCGCTCTTCTTCGCATGCCTCGCTGCGCCAGCTTCGTGCACTCGCGCCATCACGCGGCCGCGTTCTCCCGCTGCACGCGCCGCACGCGCCGGGGCGACCTCTTCTGCACTCGCCACCGCGACATTCTCAACGGCGCCATCATGGGCGCTCTTCACGCCACCGAACCCATCCATGTCGACAAAACCGAAATCGAAAAAGCGGGCCCCGAAGCAGACTCCGCCAAAATCGCGCTCGAAGGCGCACTCGCCCTCCTTACCGTCCCGCCTATCGGCCTGCGCCGCCGCCGGAGCAGCAGCCGCGCCGGGCGTTCCCGCAAAACCGCTCAAGCGGAAGCCGGGGCTGCGCCGTCGCCTCCAACAGATGCCGATCGGCGAAGCGCTGCGTAGGTCCGGCCTCGACGAGCTCAAGTACGCGCAAGCCATGGGCGGCCTCATCGACACGCTGACGGGCAAGGACGGTGAAGAAAAGCTGCTGCTCGAGGGCTTGAAGGAACTCGGCCGTCACCTCGAATCGTCGCGTGCGGCCGAACGGCCCGCCGGGAACGCGCAGGTCATCGTCCAGTTGGTCCACAACGTCCCGCGCCCCGGCCGCCCCGAGGCTCTCCCTGTCTCGCAGCCCGCGCTCGAACCCGCGCCCGCTGCCCCCGCCGCGCTCGACTCCGCGCCCGCCGCCGCGCCGTCTTCGTAGGGGCATGGCATGCCATGCCCGGCACCCATGCTTGGCACCGCGCCGGCGATCCACCGGGCGCGCGCACCGAATTCTCGCCGTTCGATTTCCCGTCTTCGAAAGGAGCCACCATGTCTTCCACGAGCACCAGCGCGACACCCAGCACCGCCAGCCGCAAAACCGTCGGTTACATCGTCCAGCTCGGAGGAATCGCGTCGTTCACCCTCGGCGCGATCTTCAGCGTTCACCACGTCGCCATCGGCGCGGCGTTTCTCGGCGGCGCCGCCGCGTTCTACGTCGGCCAGAAAATCCG
>Ga0116126_1002333_pt1 | contig 10916 bp, 10 predicted proteins | sample June2015DPH_16_5_FD_89730 | JGI IMG/M metagenome (GOLD analysis project Ga0116126, IMG submission 89730) | Peatland microbial communities from SPRUCE experiment site at the Marcell Experimental Forest, Minnesota, USA - June2015DPH_16_40 | ecosystem: Environmental > Terrestrial > Soil > Wetlands... | reverse complement strand
TGGTTGGCGGACTATCCGGAGTACTCACGGATCGACATAGAAAACAAGAAGCCACCGTTCGGAGGACTAATGATCAACTGCGCCAGGCGCATCAGGAGTTGGAAAAGAACTTTGAAAACATGAAGCGCGTAGAGAGGATTTATGCGTTGGCACAACTATCAGCTGGGCTGGCCCACGAGATTCGGACTCCGCTGGCAAGCCTCGAAGGCGCGGCGGCACTTGTGCAGCGCGAAACTCTGTCGGAGGAAGAACGCCACGAATTTCTTGACATTATCCAGAAGGAAACCCGGCGACTAAATCGCTTACTCACCAGCTTTCTCGAATTTGCCCGGCCCAGGAATCCCGATCTGCAGCGGGTGGAGATCGGTGAAATTTTGGACTCTGTCCTTCTTCTTGTTCGCCATGCAAGTGACACGAGCCGGCTTGAGTTGCTAAAGCAGATCGAGCCCGGCCTGCCGATGCTGGAGTGCGATCCCGAGCAACTGAAGCAGGTCTTGCTGAATCTCGTCATGAATGCGAACCAGGCGATGCCGCACGGTGGTACCGTGTTATTGGAAGCTCGGCGTGATGGCGCCAACATTAGTATTGATGTTCACGACCAAGGAAGCGGGATTGACGAAGACAATCTGGATCGGATCTTCGATCCATTCTTCACGACTAAGGAAAACGGGACGGGTCTCGGGCTATCGGTAGCGCTCCAGATTGCGAGCCAGCATAGGGGAATACTGACCATCGCCCGCAATTCTCCCCAGGGAGTAACGGTCCGATTATCACTTCCTCTTCAGTCAGGCTAGTTATGGCGACAGGCAGAATCCTCGTGACGGACGACGATGCAAGCTTGCGCAGAGTCCTGCAAGTTCAACTGGAACAAGAGGGATACGAGGTCGCTGTGGCGGCCTCTGGTCAGCAGACTCTGTCAATCCTTCAACTTCAGCCTTTCGACCTCTTGATTACCGATCTAAAGATGCCGGGAATGTCCGGTCTCGAGCTGCTCAGGCACGCTCGGTTGCAGTACCCGCAAACGATCATCATATTGCTCACCGCTTTCGGTACGGTGGAAACGGCCGTCGAAGCCATGAAAGCCGGAGCTTACGATTATCTTACGAAGCCGGTCCATCCGGATGAGATGTCGGTAGTGGTGCGGCGTGCGCTGGAGCACGTCCGTTTGGTGGAGCAGGTGTGCACATTGCGCATCAGCCTCAACCAGAAGTACGGCTTTGAAAACATCCTCGGGCGTTCTGACGTCCTGTTGGAGGTCTTAGACATGGCAGCCAGAGCTGCGAGCAGCAACGCCACCGTACTCATCCGCGGGGAGACGGGTACAGGGAAGGAATTACTGGCGCGAGCCATCCACTTCAATAGTTCCCGCAGCAACAATCCCCTAGTCACCATCAACTGCGGCGCGATCCCGAAGGACTTGCTTGAATCTGAACTTTTCGGGCACCGGAGGGGAGCGTTTACGGGTGCGATAGCCGACAAGAAGGGAAGGATCGAATTGGCCGACGGAGGTACCCTCTTTCTTGATGAAATCGCCGAATTGTCACCCGACCTCCAAGTCAAGCTACTCCGATTGATTCAGGAGGGAGAAATCGAAAAGATTGGCTCCGAAGTGAAAGCCAAAGTTGACGTGCGCATTATTGCTGCGAGCCATCGGGATCTGCAAGCGATGATCGAGGATGGTACTTTTCGCGAGGACTTGTATTACCGCCTCGCCGTGATTCCACTTGTGATGCCGCCTCTTCGAGAACGCGCTGATGATATTCCGGAACTGGTACAACACTTCTTCCGCAGGAGCCAAGAGAGAAACAAGCGCCCTGAGCTAGCCATGCCACCGGCTCTGTTGCCTTACTTCGTGCGCTATCGTTGGCCGGGCAACGTGCGCGAACTGGAGAATATCGTTGAGCGCATCGTCGTTCTGGCTCGCGGGAGTCACGTCACAATCGAAGATTTGCCGCAATTCCTGACACAAGAGAGAGCTGGCATCGACGCTCTCGAAATAGACCTACCTTCTCAAGGCATCAGCTTGGAAGCGATCGAGAAAGAGCTCATCTTGAGGGCTCTTCACACATGTGATTGGAACCAAACGCGTGCCGCCCGTTATCTCGATCTCAGCCGCAAGACGCTCCTATATAGGATTGAGAAACACGGAATAAAGAAGCCCCCAGACCATCCGGATTCCAGCGATTGACGGAGCGGCCTCAATGTGAGAGCGAACGGTGATTTCGCGAAGGATTGTTACGCATTGGCTTGGGTTGACTTGCCTTGCGAACTGCTCCAAAAGTAGTAGGAACTTAGTGGTTCTGACTAAGCCAGGTGGGTAATTGTAAAGAACTCACCATTGGGTTACGAATGGTAGGTGCCCATTAGGTGTACCCCCCGGGCGCTCGGCGGCACAATCAACACAAGGAGGATCCAAGAAATGAAGAAGCTCGGATTGTTGCTGCTTCCGATTCTGGCAATCACCCTGATGCTGGGGGGAAATGCCTTCGCTCAAAACGTGGGTGACAATAGCGTCTATTTCGTCACCTACTTTTCCAATGCCAATACCACCGGTGCTCCGGATGGAACCTTGCGCGTCATCAACGATGGCGCCGAGGCAACTATGGCTCCCGAGGGAGTGGAAAACGGAACCCTGTGGGCGGCGATCTACATATTCGATGACAGCCAGGAGATGAGATCGTGCTGCGCCTGCATGATCACGTCAGACGGTCTGCTTTCGGAATCCGTGAACAAAGAACTCACGGCCAACGAATTCACCGGCAGAGGGGAAAACACCCGTGGCGTTATCAAGGTCATTTCGTCTAACAGCAGTCACCCGGACACCCCCGTGCCGCTTACCGGACTGCGGGGATGGATGACGCACATCCAGGCAACGACGACCACCTTTCCAGCTCCCGGTCCAGGGTTCGCTAAGAACGCCGTGGAGAAGGGGCCGTGGTTCGTTACCGAAACCGCGTTGGCCGATTCGAACCTCTCGTCGACTGAACTCTATAACCTGGGGACCCTGTGCTCCTATGGGCTAACCATTGGCAGTGGCTACGGTCTCTGCCCCTGCACGCCAGAAGACTACGACTTCTAGTCTTCCAGCTTGAGAGGCGATAAGGTAGGGCTGAAATAGCTTCGTTGGCGATAAAGCTGTTGCAGCACGTCTTCCTGAAACGGCTGGGAATTTTTCCCGGCCGTTTTCTTTTGCGCTTCCAATGGCAAAAGAAAAGCCGCAGCAAGCATAGAAGGGTCACCCGACGTGGAAACACCTGCCAGCAATTCTCAGTTGGTGTGCAGCAGAATCCTACGTCCATGAAGCTGCGTGGGTCCCCTTATAATAGATCACCGCTGTGTGTTTACGCTGGCTGCGGACTCAACCCGTCAACCATGTGCTTCCTCTGACGCTTACAGTACGTCGAGGGCAAGTTGCCTGAAGGATTTCCCTTCCACGGCAGATTGACCGACCACCATGACGTGCGGGACCTGCAGGGGCGCGGTGCTGAGGTAATAGTACTGAACCAAAACTTCACAGACTGGGATGGAAATCACACCCTATAATCATCATTTGCGAAGACTCCTTTCTTCCCAGCGTCTTTGTCCTCCAAACAAGACTACCGGGTCGAATCGAGCCTTCGTTCTTATCCAATCAATCCTTCGCAGCTTTTCTCAAAGGGTGATTGGCATGGGCTTTGCCTCCGGATGCCTCCGGATACCGGAACGGATTTCAAACTTTCAAACGCCCACTTTGCTCCAACTTTGCTTTCTCCTCCCTCGCAAAAAACGGGGTTAGCGCATCTGCAAACGGCCTGAGTAGCTCTCATAATCCTTTCACTTCTTCTTGAAAGCGCTCACCGATCTTGACGTAAGGAACAAGCTCACAGAAAAGCCATCAGCCAATTCCGCAATCTGCAAGACCACATTCCCATCGCTGGTATCCCACACGAAAAAGCCCGACCGCTGCTCCGATGGGTTTCCTAGCTCGGCAGTGCAGTAACGCAAACTCTCAATTGCTGCCGCGTCGGCATCCTGTTTGTCTTCAAGGAGGAGGTAGGGTGCGATCTTGTAGATTCTCCCGTGCACAGTCCCCAATTGCAAGTGCCAGGAACGTCCGAGAAACACCACCGGATGTGTGTCATAGTCGGTTTCTCCCTCGAAAGGACGCCCCAGAACAGAGTACTCAGTAGCAGAGAATTCTTTAAGATCGGAAAGCCCGGCAACTGGCGCGTCGAGTTTGTACTGGCCGATGGGGAAAATGTGCCGAGCGGATATGTTCTTGTTCTGAGCAGCACTTCTGGCGCTCAACAGAGCGGAGAACAGAGCGAACAGTACCAGCGGGGTCCCAACTGCGATGTTGAACTTGTGCGGTCCCATGAGTCCTGCCATCACGGCAATTCCTCCAATACCCAAATAGGGAAGTTGTATCCAGCGTGGAGAGACCGAAGCAAATTGGGCTAGGCGATGCAAAGCAATGGCGATGCCTGACCAGGCGAAGACCGGCAGCGTGAACGGACTAAACGGATAAAATCCGACGTAAGCTCCGATAAAAAGGTCCAGCGCGAAACTGGCCGCATACGCTGCTCCGGCGGCGACCACAAAGGCGCTAACGTCCCGCCATCGTGGATGGTTTTGTTTTATCCAGCCAAGGACTGCGAAAAGAACAGTACCCCCAACGCTGAGAATCGCAACGAATTCCAATAAGGCAAACAAGGGTTCTCTTGGTCGAAAGCGCTCACCGAATTCCGGGAGCGCAAGATTGGGAGGAAGTCTAGCATATTGTTGCGTAAACACGATTTGTAGACGTTCTCCGACAGGCCATGATGCCAGTTCATGGCCGAAGACCTGCTTGTTCGCCTGGGAACCCGGATTAGAAAACTTCGGAAGAAGCGCGGCTGGACTCAGGTCGAGATGGCCGAACGGGTCGGGATTGACCGGAGTTTCCTGGCGGACGTGGAGCGGGGGAAGAGGAATGTTTCCATCCTCAATTTGGACCTGATGGCCAAGGGGCTGAAAGTTTCCCTTTCGCAGCTTTTGTCGCGACTGTAAAACCGCCTAACCTGGCATTTTCCAAATCGTTCGGGAAAAACATTGGCCTCCTCCAGAAGGATCGTGCTGAGTGTCTGGTGGAAACTGAGAGTATTTCGCGCCCAGATTAAGGCCACTGCTCTACTGCTCTATCATTCTCTGAACCTCTTTATTCATTTATTCAAGGGAAAATCTTCGCCTAATCGCGAAAGGAGCTTCTCGATTTGTAGACGTTCTCCGACAGGCCATGATGCCAGTTCATGGCCGAAGACCTGCTTGTTCGCCGGGGAACCCGGATTAGAAAACTTCGGAAGAAGCGCGGCTGGACTCAGGTCGAGATGGCCGCGAGGCCGACCCTCATTAACCTCTTTTCGGCGAAACGGACTGACATTGACTGCCGACAGGGACTTGAGTTCCTCAGACGCCAGAGAGATGTTCCACTCTTCAAAAGCTGGTCAAGAGCACTCTTTGCAAACGCCCGAATCAACAAGTGCGGTAGAGTGTCGTCGAGCGCGATCTTGAGGAGGTCATTGGCGAGCGGGGCCACCGCGAGCGGCGATTCTGCTGATATCCGATCTATGGCAATGAGAAGCCATAGCCGAGCGGCCAGCCAATAAAAGGGCGCGTCAGACTGCCGGTAGGTTCTCTCCTCGGTTCGTCCATATTGATCCTCCAAACTCCGCATCACTTCGGCTTCGGACAACTTCGCGAGCCTACGGACAGCATGTGCTGCCAGCCATCGAATACGCACATCGACATCGCTCATCATCGCAAAGAGAAATCGGCCTATAGCCAGTTGAACTGAGTCGGGTATATCCGTGATATCGACGTCGTCTTTTTCCTTGGCAGGAATCCGAGCAGCCACTCGCTCCGAATACCAGTTGGCTAGGCTGTGTGCCTGGGGTGCTGTGAGATGCGTGGCGATCAACGCTACTAACGGCAGGGCGACCTCAGCAGACAAATCGTCCGCATTTTGTGCCAGCCCCGCTACGAAAAGACTGCAGACCTCGCTGTCAGGCAGTTGTGTATCGGCTATCAACTCCGTAAGAGGAGATTGCCCATAACGTATCCACGCTCCAAGGCGTATCAGACGATTCTGTACCGTGGCGGGCAACTCTGTTCGACACCACTGCTGCACAGCCGGGTCTGACCGCCATAGGTCAATCGCCTTGCGCAAGTACTCTGCGCTAGAAAAATAGTCATTCGATCCGAGCATTTCTGACAGGCTAGAAAGAAATGCACAACGCCGGTTAATCGGTACCTGTGGGATGAGGAGATCGAATGCTTCCGTTGAACCCGGGTACTCTGTATACTTTCTAGCCTCTTCCCGAGCGGCCTTACAGGGGCACGCCGCGGAGAGATTCGCGGGCTAATGTGGGAAAACTACCAAGACGGCGAAATCCAGATTACGCGGTCTATCTGGAAGGGCCACATCACCGAACCCAAAACACGGAAAAGCCGGGGGGCTATTCCAGTGATCGCCCCACTAGCCAAGCGCCTAGAGTTTCACCGTGCCAGCCGTGGCAATCGCACATCGGGGGTCATGTTCCCCAACGTAAGCGGCTCCCCGATGGACTTGGGGAACCTGCTAAACCGCGCCATCCTACCAGCACTTAACCGCTGCGCTGTGTGCGGAAAGCCGAAAAAGGAATGCCGAGAACCGCTCGGCGAAGGCAAGGACACCGCACCAGATCACGAATTTGAGCGAGACAAGATTCTTCCCGAGTGGCACGCCTGGCACGCTGCACGGCGGGGACTGGGGACGAACTTGTACCGCCTAGGTGTACCAGAAAAAACGATTCAGGCCATCCTTCGCCATGCAAACGTGTCCACGACCAACACGTACTACATCAAGAGTGCATCGGATGACACCCGCGCAGCGATGGCTAAGCTAGAACGGTTCGTGATTGGCAAAGAGCCACCAAACGAAACAGAACAGAGCGAAAACTTCGCAAGTGACAACGAAGTGGCAACAGAAGCGGCAGACGCCAAACCTGCTGCAATCCAGTAAAACGCCTTTGTTTGCTGTGGTTTGAATCTGGTGGCGGCGGTAGGACTCGAACCTACGACCTACGGATTATGAGACCGTCGCTCTAACCACCTGAGCTACACCGCCACGGTGTGCTTACAACAACTTACTAGGATGCGACCTCCGCGCTCTTGCATTCTTAGCGCGTAGTACCATAGCGCAGACCTGTCGGAGAGTCGCTTGAGTCGCTATCAGACCGGTCACATTCTTGGGGCGTTTCCCGTTCGATTCTATCAAACCGCGTCGCGCGACGGACAAGCCACGCGCGTGCGGAGGTCGCACCGGCGGTGCGCTAAGGACACGAAGCACTACTCGGAGAAATCGAAGCCAGTGAGTCTGAGTGAGGTCCGGTTGGACGGTTTTCAACGAAGCGCTGGGGCTAGCTTGCCCGAGAAAGCTAGCCCGGCAAGATCTCCTTGAGCGCCCACTCAATCCTATCGACTTCTTCGCGGATCACTCTGATCGATTGCTGATTTTTCAATGGGTGGGCCACGGTAGTGATTCCCTCCACAGCGCCTCGTATTTGGTGATTCCGAGCCCAAATGAAGTTGAGCCTTGCGCTTCGCTCCTTGCGATGTCTGTAAAGGCCGCCGACGAACTTAGTGGCGAGCCAGGCAAATACCAAACCAAACAGCACCTCAACCGGAATACGGTCGGTTGCGCCGTCAAACTCTGAAAACAAGAGTCGATAGACCGCCTCACCCATCCCAAACGCCGCGAACAATACAGTTACCCCGAACAAATATACTTTTAGGCGCTCCATTGGTTGCAAGCGTATGGAGTCGTCGCTTCCGTCACGTGTCTGCACAAAGTTGATGGCCATCCTTCCCCCCAATGATTTGTCATGTTCCCGAGGTCACAATCGGCCGTACCAGCGCCAATCTCTCTTAAATGATAACTTGAAAATTGCAATCAGGGGCAGGATTCTCTTTAGCCGACTGGGCGCAAACCAGTGCCCTCCAAAGCCAAATGCGGAACTCCCAGGTCGGTTTCGGGGATTCCATTCACGAAGGTAGTGCATTGATTGAGCCCGGGCTACATGCGAAACTGGGCGCATGAAAGTCATCGCTGTGATTCCGGCGCGGCTGGCTTCGACGCGGCTCCCTCGCAAGATGCTGCGCGAGATCGCTGGCGTTCCGTTGTTTGCCTGGGTGTATAAGGCAGTGCGGCGGTGTTCGTCGGTCGATCAAGTTATTGTGGCGACGGATTCGGATGAAATCATGCGGTTCTGCGAAGAGCAAGGCTTTGTCGCGCGCATGACTTCGGCGGCGCATCGGTCTGGTACCGAGCGGGTCCATGAGATCGCAAACGCGATTTCGGCAGATGTTTATTTGAATGTACAGGGCGATGAGCCGCTGACTCGGCCCGAGCATATCGAGAGCTTGATCGCGGTGATGCAAGGTGCGGGGGTCGAGGTGGGGACGCTGAAGACGCCGGCCGCGGAGGTTGACATCAACAATCCGAGCGCGGTGAAGGTGGTGACGGACGCGACCGGGCGGGCGCTGTATTTTTCGCGGGCTACAATTCCGCATGATCGCGATGGCGTGCGTCCGCGATACTACAAACATCTTGGGTTCTATGGCTATCGCCAGGACGCGCTGGATAAGTTCGTGCGCTGGCCCGAGTCCTCGCTTGAGCGCAGCGAGCGACTGGAGCAGTTGCGCTTTCTGGAGAACGGAGTTGCGATTTACGTAAAGGAAACGCCGTTCGACACCGTAGGCGTGGATACGGAAGAGGATGTGCGGAGAGTGGAAGAGGTGCTGCGGAGCGGGCGCCGCGACCTCAGCGGCTAAAGCCGAATTCAAAACTAGGCAGTTACCGCAGCGGTAAACCGCTGCGCCACCCAAAAGCAAGGGCAGCGCCGGTTTTTTCCCGCAAGTTGTGAAGCGCTGCGCCACCCAAAATCAAGCACAACTTCTCTGCGACTTCGCCCAGGCATCGGCGGCGGCGACTCGCTTTCCGATCGCAGGATGCGAGTGGAGCAACCACTCGACCCAACGGGCCGGCGTTTTTTCGGCGAGATTCTGTTCGGCTAACTTATTCATCGACGAAATGAAGGGTTCGACGCTAGCCACAGACTCGAAGCAATAGCGGTCGGCCTGGCGCTCGTTGAAGCGGGAGTAGGCGTTGAGCGCGGGCATCAGCAAGAAGGAGAGCACGGTCGAGACCAGAATCAGCAACGGCAGATTGGCGAAATCGTGCATGGTCTCGTACATGTTGCGGCGCTCCACGGCGTAGCGCAGGACTTCGTTGGCCAGCCAAAAGCCGAAAAGCGTGATTCCCGCTTGCACGAAAATACTCTTCAGAATGTGCCGGTGAACGTGATGCCCGAGTTCGTGCGCGAGCACGGCTTCGATTTCGTCCTCGGAATAGTTGTCGAGTAAAGTGTCGGCGAGAATGATGCGGCGGGTCGCGCCGAGTCCGGTCAGCGCGGCGTTGGCCTTTTTGCTTTTCTCGGAAAGATGCCACTTATAGACGCCGCGAATGCGGGTGCCGGCGCGTTCGCTCAAAACGATCAGGCGGCGCTTGAGGTCTTCGTTTTCCAGCGGCTCGAATTTGTAAAAAATTGGGAAAAGCACAACCGGCGCGAGTTGCGCGAGCAGGACAAAGAGTCCGAGGAAAACAACCCATGCGATCACCCACCAGTGCTGCGGAGTCTGGCGCATCAGCAGGTAGAGCAGTTCGACTACGATCGTGGCCATGACCAAGCCGATCAGAAAGCTCTTGCATTCGTCCCAGAGCCAGGAGCGGAATCTCTGGTTGGAAAGGTTATAGCGGTGCTCGAGCCGGAAACCGTAGTAGTCGAGCGGAGTTCCCAGCACTTTGCTGATCAGCATCAGCATCAGGACGTAGAGGAAAACGGCGAACGAGTAATTCTGCGAAGCGCCACGTTCCGCCAGATCGCGGAGGGTCCCGGTCCAGCCGGTGGCCAGGAGCACAATGAGCAACCCCAGGCCTATCGCGAAATCGGCGACGCCCAACCAGCGCTTGGTGCGGTTGTAGCGGCGCGATTCCGGAGAATCGGCGAGAACCGGTGCGGCTTCCTTGGCGTCGATCATGCTGAGGTGTTGTCACTATCCTATCGTGTTCGGCGGCTCGTCTGCTCGCGTAGGGACAGCCGACCCCGGGCTGTCCTCGGCAGATGTGACGTTCCGGATGCGCGCAACGGAGCCGAGCTTCGCTCGGCTGGACAGCCGAGGGCGGCTGTCCCTACGCGAGCCGCACGAATTTTTCGCCGGCGTCGAGGATTTCTTCGACCAGTTCGGGCTTCGCCGCTTCCACGTAGCAGCGCAGCATATTCTCGGTACCAGAGGCCCGAAACAATACCCAGGCGTCGGCGCCGTTGCCGTGCTTGGGAGCGTCGAGGAAGAACTTCACGCCGTCGCGATTCTCCTTGCGCAGGATGGAATATGCGCCGAGCTTCGTGGTCTGCGGATCGGCGGCGCGGCGGATGGCGCTGTCCTTGATCTCATCGGAAATGTGCAGATCGCGCCGGCCGTAGGAGTGCGCGCCGAATTCACGCTGCAGATCGGCGACCAACTCACCGAGCGGTTTCCTTTCTTCCGCCATTACATTCGCCAGCAGGAGCGCGTTGAGAATGCCATCGCGTTCCGGGAGAAAGCGGCCGTATCCGATGCCGCCCGATTCTTCTCCGCCAATCAGAATTTCGTGCTCCATCATAAGGTCGGCAATGTACTTGAAGCCGATCGAGGTCTCGCGCAGCTGGCGACCAAACTTGGCGGCGATGCGGTCGATCCTGCCGCTGGTGTTGAATGCGCGCACCACATCTCCCGGCCACTTCTTGTACACCAGCAACCAGTTCAGCAGAACGGCAAAGCACTTGTGCGAATCGACGAAGCTCCCATCTTCTGCCACAGCA
>Ga0116126_1002324_pt1 | contig 10944 bp, 8 predicted proteins | sample June2015DPH_16_5_FD_89730 | JGI IMG/M metagenome (GOLD analysis project Ga0116126, IMG submission 89730) | Peatland microbial communities from SPRUCE experiment site at the Marcell Experimental Forest, Minnesota, USA - June2015DPH_16_40 | ecosystem: Environmental > Terrestrial > Soil > Wetlands >... | reverse complement strand
CACTGGGCCACCTGGGAAAAGTTCCGCGAACTCGAACGCCTGGGCCTGATGATGTACGGCCAAATGACCGCTGGAAGCTGGATCTACATCGGCACGCAGGGAATTCTCCAGGGCACATTCGAGACTTTTGCCGCCGCCGCCCGCAAGCACTTCGGCGGCGACCTCGCAGGAAAGCTGGTCGTCACCGGAGGAATGGGCGGCATGGGAGGAGCCCAGCCTTTGGCCGCCACCATGAACGGCGCGGCCTTCCTGGGCGTGGAAGTGGACGCCGAGAAAATCAAGCGCCGCATCCGGGGCGGCTACTGCGACATCTGCGTGAACGATTTAAGCGAAGCGCTGCGCATTCTGAAGAACGCTGTCCGCCAGAAGAACGCTGTGTCGGTGGGCCTGGTGGGCAATTGCGCGGAGGTGATCCCCGAACTCGCGCGGCGCGGTGTGGTGCCTGACCTGCTCACGGACCAGACGAGCGCGCACGACCCGTTGAACGGCTACATCCCCGCCGGCCTGACACTGGACGAAGCCGCCGAACTGCGGCGAAAAAATTCCGACGACTATCTGAAGCGCTCCTACGAGTCCATCGCGCGCCACGTCACGGGCATGCTAGAACTCCAGAAGCTAGGCGCGGCCACGTTCGACTATGGCAACAACATTCGCACCATGGCGTTCGAGCATGGCGGCGTCAAGGACGCATACAGTTTCCCGGGTTTCGTTCCCGCTTACATCCGGCCGCTGTTCTGCGAAGGACGCGGACCGTTCCGCTGGGCCGCGCTCTCTGGCGAAGCTGCGGATATCTACCGGACCGACGACCTGGTCCTCGAACTCTTTCCCGACAATCCCATTCTGGACCGCTGGATCCGGCTGGCGCACAAACACGTCAAGTTTCAGGGACTGCCGGCGCGCATCTGCTGGCTGGGCTATGGCGAAAGGGCGCTGTTCGGGGAGCGCATGAACGATCTGGTGGCCAAGGGTGAGCTGAAGGCGCCCATTGTCATTGGCCGGGACCACCTGGATTGCGGCTCTGTCGCCTCGCCTTTCCGCGAGACTGAAGGCATGAAGGATGGCAGCGACGCGGTTGCCGATTGGCCGGTGTTGAATGCGCTCCTGAACACCGCCTCGGGGGCAAGCTGGGTCTCGTTCCACCACGGTGGAGGAGTTGGCATCGGCTATTCGCTGCATGCGGGACAAGTCACCGTGGCGGACGGCACCCCGGAAATGGCCAAGCGACTTAACCGTGTGCTGACCAACGACCCCGGAATCGGCGTTGCCCGGCACGTCGACGCAGGTTATGAAGACGCGGCAGCGTTCGCCCGGAAGGCAGGAATAAACACGGGCAGGAGTCAGGATTCAGGAGTCAGGAGTCAGAATAAAGTGGGTGGTGGTTAGTAGGTACGCAGCAGCCGTCGTCGCATACAGGTGCACCACTGACTGCCATGCACGTGGCCGCGTATTCTGACTCCTGACTCCTGAATCCTGACTCCTGCTTTTCTCAGCTTTTCTTGGACGTGACCGTGAAGAACGAAGCGACCTGTTGCTCGACCTTCTTGCTCTTGCATTTCGGGCAGGCCACTTTCCCTTTGTCGTACTCTGCCAGTGTCATGATCATACTGAACGTCTTATTGCATTTCTTGCAGAGATATTCGTATTGGGGCATCGCTGCTGTCCTCCGAGGTTGTTAACGGTGATTTTAGCAGAGAATGCGAGCTGCAATAAAGATAGTCAGGACTCGCGTTGTGGCTCTGCCGCCCCTCTTTTAGAAAGACAATGAAGGTGTCAAAAAACCAAAACAGCTCACGCCAAGGCGCAAAGGCGCAAACAGGCTCACTCTTCTTTCGCAACGCCAGTCAAATCCTCACCCTCGCGGGCCCGCCCGGACCGCGGCGTGGCAAGGCGCTCTCGGAACTCGGGATCGTCTCGCGAGGCGCGGTACTGACCCAAGGGGTTCGGGTCCTTGACGTCGGTTCAACGCGCGCTCTGGAAGCAAAGGCACGGAGGCTGAAGGCCGAGGCCATCGATTGTCGCGGATGGGTGGTGATGCCGGGCTTTGTCGACTCGCACACCCACTTGGTCTTTGCCGGAAGCCGCGTGGGGGACTACGAAGCGCGGCTGCGGGGCGAAACCTATGAAGAAATCGCTCGAGAGGGTGGTGGAATCAAGCTCTCGGCCGAAAGAGTGCGCCAGGCTTCCATTGATTCGCTGGTCAGGCAGGCACAAGGTTTTCTGGAGCAGTTTGCAGCCCATGGCACAACGACCCTGGAAGTTAAGACCGGCTACGGCCTCGAAATCACACAGGAATTGAAGCTGCTCGAAGTTGTTCTCCGGCTCCGCAAAATGTCTCAGCTTGAGCTTGTGCCCACTCTGCTCGCTGCGCACGCCCTGCCTGCTGAATACTCGGGGCGATCCGACGACTATATTGAAACCGTGATCCGGGACTTAATTCCGACCGTGGCGCGGAAGAGACTGGCGGAATTCATTGACTGCTTTTGCGACCGCGGCGCGTTTAGCGTGGACCAGTGCCGGCGCGTGCTGGCTGCAGGGAAGCAGCAGGGCCTCGTTCCGCGTCTGCATGCCGAGCAGCTCACTAGCAGCGGGGCCAGTCGCCTGGCGCTGGATTTCAAAGCAGCCTCCGCCGATCATCTCGATCAACTCTCGAGTGCCGACATCCGCGCCTTCGCGCGGTCAGACGTTGTCGCAACGCTGCTTCCGGGTGCGAATTTCCACCTGGGCCTGAAGAACTACCCGCCTGCGCGAAAGCTGATTGACGCCGGCGCCATCGTGGCGCTCGCGACCGACTTCAACCCCGGGACCAGCCCCACTCCGAATATGCAGTTCATGCTTTCGGTGGCTTGCTCCGCCATGCGCATGATGCCGGCGGAGGCAATCAACGCAGCCGCCATCAACGCGGCCTGGGCGCTGCGCAGGGCGGCCCGCCTTGGCTCACTCGAACCCGGCAAGCAGGCCGACCTTATTGTAATGGACGTTAGTGATTATCGGGAAATTCCATACTACTTCGGCGTGAATCATTGCCGGATGACGGTGAAGGCAGGGAAAGTTGTCAGTCCTCAGTAGTCAGTTGTCAGTATTCCGTTGTGCGAACACCTCCCCGCTGTCATCCTGAGCGGAGCGAAGGATCTCCGCAGTGGCTCTTCCCTGAGCGACCCGCGCCGAACTGCAGAGATGCTTCGCTGCGCTCAGCATGACACATAGGGATGACGACGGATCATAGACAACGAACTACAGACCATGGGCAACTGAGAACTGACAACTGATTACTGACTACTGACGACTGACAACGGACAGCCCCTCGTGCTAAATTCACAAGCCATGCAAACCATTATCGAATGTGTTCCCAATTTCAGTGAAGGACGCAATCCTGAAAAGGTCGAGGCCATTGTGCAGGCGCTGCGGGACGGACCGGACGTTTATATCCTGGACCGGGAGATGGACCGAGATCACAACCGATGTGTCATAACCTTGGTCGGGACGCGCGAAAGCATAGGCGAAGCGGCTCTGCGCGGAATCGGTAAAGCGGCCGAGCTAATAGATCTCAATATTCAGCGCGGCGCCCACCCGCGCATCGGCGCGACGGACGTTGTGCCTTTCGTTCCCATTTCTGGCGCCACTCTCGAGAATTGCGTGCGGATTGCCGAGTGGGTGGCGGAGCAGGCCTGGCGCCGGTTCAAGATCCCGACGTATTTGTACGAAGCGGCCGCGCGCCGGCCGGAACGCCGCAATCTCGAGAACGTCCGGCAGGGCCAATTCGAAGGCCTGCGCGAGGAAATTCGCACCAACCCCGAACGGCTTCCCGACTTCGGCGAGGCGGCGCTGCATCCCACCGCGGGCGCAACCGTGGTGGGCGCCAGGAAATTCCTGATTGCCTATAACATCAATCTAAATACGCCCGCGGTGGACCTGGCGAAAGCGATTGCCAAGAAAATCCGTGCTTCGAGCGGCGGGTTCCCCTGTGTGAAGGCCATGGGTGTGGAGCTGAAATCCCGCCACCTCGGCCAGGTCTCCATGAACTTGACGGATTTCGAAACCACCTCGATCGCGACCGTGTTCGACACCGTGAGCCGGGAGGCCGCAGCCCAAGGCGTGGAAGTGCTAAGTAGTGAGATTGTTGGCCTGGTTCCCCGCAGGGCACTCGAAAACACCGCCGTTCAGTACCTTAGGGTGGAGAATTATCATCCCCAACTGGTTTTCGAGAACCGCCTTGAGCAGATTATCCGGGAGCAGGCCGCTCCGGCCTCGGCAGGGACTCGAACCTTCCGCTCGATGGTCGAGGCGTTCGCGAGCGCCGTGGCGGCGCCGACGCCAACGCCTGCGGGCGGTAGCATTGCGGCGCTTTCAGGAGGCCTGGCAGCCGCGCTGGGCGAAATGGTTTGCGGAATATCGCTGAAGCGCCAGTCGCTCGAAGCGCATCACCCGCAACTAAGAGAATCACAGCGCCGGCTCTCCGCACTTCGGCAACGCCTGCTCGATAACATTGACGCCGACGCTCAGAGCTACGAACAGGTGATGAGGGCCTTCAGGCTGCCAAAATCCACAGACAGCGAGAAAGTCGCGCGCGTGCAATCGATCGGAACAGCCAGCAAGCATGCGACCTCGGTGCCCCTCGAAACGGCGGAAATGAGCGCGGAGGTTTTCGAGGTCATTTCCAGTTTGCGCGATATCACGATTCCGCTGGCTGCCCCGGACCTTGCCGTCGCGCTCGACCTTACCGGCACGGCCCGGCGCGCAGCCGTTGAGAACGTCCGCGCTAACCTGCCTGCAATAAAGGACCAGGAATTCCTGAGCGAGGTAGAACGTAGGCTTCAACGGCTAGGTGGGGGGGCGGCAGAGGAATTCGCGACTTAATTGAAGTCGTCTATACTTGTGATGTTCGGCCGCGAACATGGAAGAACCGCGCGTCACGTCCGATGACCGTTCAGTCTCGATGCCCTCTTTGCCTGAGGTCCATAGGACTGTAGGCGTACCTACCGGTGCGTCCTTCTGGAAAAAGGTATTGGCGTTTTCAGGGCCGGGCTTTCTGGTGGCGGTCGGGTACATGGATCCTGGAAACTGGGCGACGGATATCGCCGGCGGCTCGCGCTTTGCCTACCAACTCATCTTCGTCCTCTTCTTGTCCAATTTAATGGCGATTCTGGTTCAGGCGCTTGCCGCGCGCCTCGGCATCGTCGCGCAAATGGATCTGGCCCAGGCGTGCCGCAGTTATTATTCCCGCCGCACTAGCCTGTTCCTCTGGGTGTTGTGCGAGATTGCCATCGCCGCCTGCGATCTGGCGGAAGTGATCGGATCGGCGATCGCCCTCAACTTACTGTTCCATATTCCACTTCTGATCGGCGTCTGCTTGACGGCGCTCGATGTCCTGGCCATTCTCTACCTCCAGCACAAAGGATTCCGGTACCTCGAAGCTCTGGTGGTTGGCCTTATCGGAACCATTGGGGTGTGCTACCTGGTGGAATTGATTCTGGTCAAACCCGATCTGGTTCAAATCGGGAAAGGCTTTCTTCCCACTTCGCAGCTTCTGACCAATCAAGACATGCTGTACATTGCCATCGGAATGTTGGGGGCCACGGTGATGCCCCATAACCTCTATCTCCATTCCTCGCTGGTCCAGACGCGGGCAATCGAGCGCAGCAGGGAGGGAGTCCGGACGGCGCTACGATTTAATTTGCTCGACTACGTTGTGGCGCTCAATTTTGCTTTCTTCATCAACGCGGCGATCCTCATCATGGCGGCGGGCACGTTTTATCGACACGGGCTGAATCAGGTGGCGGAGATCCAGGATGCGTATTACACTCTGACGCCGCTGCTCGGCACGCAATTGGCCGCCATGCTCTTTGCTATCGCCCTGCTCTGTTCCGGTCAAAACTCCACCTTGACCGGTACGCTGGCCGGCCAAGTCGTTATGGAAGGGTTTTTGAATATCCGCCTGGCGCCGTGGCTGCGGCGTCTCATCACACGCCTTCTGGCGATTATTCCAGCGATTATTGCCGTGGCGTTTTTCGGAAGAAGCGGAACGGCCAAGCTCTTGATCTTCAGCCAGGTCATCCTGAGTCTGCAACTCTCCTTCGCCGTGGTGCCGCTGGTTCAGTTCACCAGCAATCGTGGATGGATGGGTGAATTCGTAAACCCGCTCTGGCTTAAGATCCTGGCTTGGCTGACGGCGGGAGTCATTGCCGCCCTAAACGTCTATCTCCTGGTCCTGAGCGTCAAGGACTTGGCCGGGTAGGCAGAGGTCCACATGTTCAAGAAGATTCTCGTGGCACTCGATCACAGCAAAGCCGACAGTGTTTTGCTTCCGCAGATACGGGAGCTGGCGATGCTCACTCGCGCGGAGGTTCTGCTGCTCCACGTCTCCACCGGCTGGGCGGCGCAATGGCAGGACAATTTAAATCTGTCCGACTCGCAGGAGATAAAGGAGGACCGCCAGTATTTGGAAAGCGTAGCCCAGACATTGCGGGGCGAAGGCCTCAGCGTGACGGCGCGGCACGATCGTGGCGAGCCCGCGCAAGCGATATTGAAAACTGCGCGCCGCGAGGGCTGCGACCTCATCGCCATGGCGGCCCACGGCCATAAGTTGATTGCGGACCTGATCCATGGAACCACCATTACCAAGGTCCGCCATGAAAGCGAGATCCCGATTTTCCTGGTCAAGGCCAGGCCGGACTGATGAACCACAAAGGCACCAAGACACAAAGAAGATCCCTCGTGGAGTTTCTTGCGTCTTCGAGTCGCCGTGGTGAAAAGGGATTCTGATATGCTGATTCCGGGTTTTGCATCGGAGGAAGGTACGGCGCGGTTCCGCGATCGCTTTGCGGCGCGTTTGCCAGGACACTTTCGCGCGACTCAAGGACTCTGGATTTCCTCCATCGGGATCGGTACGTATCTCGGAGAGCCTACTTCCAAGCAGGACGCACGATACCGAGATGCCATCCGGCGAGCGGTGTCGTTGGGCGTCAACATCATCGATTCGGCGATCAACTACCGGCACCAGCGCAGCGAACGCGCCATCGCCCAAGCCCTCGCCGCTTCGATTTCGGCAGGCGAGATCCGGCGGGATGAAGTCGTGGTGGCCAGCAAAGCCGGCTTCCTTAGTTTCGACGGGGAAGAACCGGCCGACCCTTCGGCATATTTCCAGGAAAGGTTCTTGGACCCCGGCATCATCCGCATGGAAGAAGTTGTCGCCGGCTGCCACGTTATCTCTCCCAAGTACTTGGAAAACCAGATTGACGCCAGCCGGGGGAACCTGGGGCTCGAAACCATCGATATTTACTATGTTCATAATCCGGAAACGCAACTCAGCCAGGTGGGCCGCGAGGAGTTCTTTCGCAGGTTAAGGGCGGCCTTTGCGGCGCTCGAAAAGGCGGTGGCGGAAGGCAAAATACGGATGTATGGGACGGCCACATGGAACGCCTACCGGGCGACTCCGACTTCGACCGAGGCCCTTTCGTTAACCGACGTCTTGCGCGTAGCGGAAGAAGTTGGGGGCAAGGATCATCACTTCCGGGCAATACAGTTGCCTTTCAGTCTCGCCATGCCGGAAGCGGCCGTGGCCAACACTCAGCCGACCGACCGGAAGCCGGTTCCGCTCTTGCAGGTAGCCAGGGCGCATGGACTTCTGGTTTTCGCGAGTGCCCCGCTTCTACAAGGCCAACTCACGCAAGGCTTGCCGCCAGAGTTCCGCAGTTGGTTTCCGCGCATGCAGACCGACGCGCAGCGCGCCATCCAGTTCGTGCGGTCCACGCCCGGCATCGCCAGCGCGCTGGTGGGCATGAGCAATCTCGAACACGTGAGGGAGAACCTCGGCACAGCTTTGGCCGAGCCCATGACGCTTGAACAATTCCGCGCCATTTTGCAGGGGGATGTGAAGTAGCACAGGCACTCTTGCCTGTGCTACGTACGCCGAAAGGAGACACAAGGCACAGGCAAGAGTGCCTGTGCTACGAGTAGTTTCGCAGCCGAGGAGGGCAGCTTGCCTCGCACACCTTGCATTACGATAATCACCGACTTCGGGACGACAGACCATTATGTGGGAACGATGAAAGGAGTCATCCTGAATATCAACCCCGACGTCCAGATCGTCGACATCTGCCACCAAGTCGCCGCCTACGATATTTTCGAGGCCGCATACGCCTTGGTTCAGAGCTACCGATTTTTTCCACCCGATACTATACATCTAGTGGTCGTCGACCCTGGGGTGGGGACCTCCCGGCGGCCGATCCTGGCCAGCGCCGGCCACTACAAGTTTGTCGCGCCTGACAATGGAGTGCTCTCCCTGCTATTCGGGCGCGAGGAGGACGCGAAAGTCCGGCACATTACCGCGGTTCACTATTTTCTGAACCCCGTCAGCAACACTTTTCAAGGCCGTGATATTTTTGCCCCGGTAGCCGGTTGGCTGAGCAAAGGAGTGCAGGAAGAGAAATTCGGCGACCTCATTACGGACTACGCGAAGTTCACTTCTCCCAGACCAAAACGGGTGGGCGAGAACTTGATCAAGGGGATGGCTTTGAAGGTCGATACGTTCGGGAACCTCATCACGAATATCACTCCGGAAGACGTTCCGGAACTGTTTGCGGAGAATCCGCCGCCCTTCAGAATCATCATCAATAATCGGGAAATTACGCGCCTTAATTTGGCCTACTCGATGGGCAGAGCTTCGGAGCTATTTGCCATCGTGGGGAGTTCCGGGTACATCGAAATCTGCACCAACCGGGGGTCCGCCGCCAAGTTGCTGGGCGCCAAGCGTGGTGCGGAGGTGGGAGTGGTTGTCGGCGCCAAGGATAGCGGAACTGCGTAGCGCCGGCCTTTAGAGCCTGCCCTGAGCGGAGCGAAGGATCGGCACATGCCAGCCTAAAGGCCGGCGCTACGAGCGCGGCTGCGCATCGGGCGACCGGCGCAATGCGCCAATTCGCCATTCAGATTGAGAAATCCCCGACGTATACACCGGGCACTCCGTTGTAGATGACCAGTTCCGGGTCTTTGATCGTCACCCTGCTATAGGGCTGTACGGAGTGCGTAAGCCAGACGTTGCCGCCAATGACGCTGTGATGGCCCACGCGGGTTTGTCCCCCCAAGATCGTGGCGTTGGGATATACGGTGACGTTGTCTTCGAGGTCCGGATGCCGCTTGTTCTCGTGCCCGCGACGTAGCTGGCCTTCTTCATCCTTGCGAAGCGGGTTAAACGCTCCCAGCGTCACGCCATGGTAAAGAGTCACCTGCCTGCCGATGGTGGCGGTTTCGCCGATCACCACGCCCGTCCCATGATCGATGAAAAACGACTCGCCAATCGAAGCGCCGGGATTGATGTCGATCCCCGTGTGGCTGTGCGCCACTTCCGTCATCATGCGGGGAAGGAAGGGCACTCCCATCAGGTAGAGGCGGTGCGCCAGTCGCTGCACGGTAATAGCTTCCATGCACGGGTAGCTGAGCAGAATCTCTTCATGGCTGGCGGCCGCTGGATCATTCCGGAAGGCCGCTTCAATATCCGAAGCCAGCAACACGGCCAGATCCGGTAACTGAGCAAACAACTCTTCGGTCAATTCCTCGGCGCGATCGTCGATGTCCACAGCCGAATCATCCCCCTGGCGGCGCCGATCGAAGCGCATGGCGGAACACAATTGCTCACGCAGCAGCGTCTCGATCTCTGCCAAATAATGCCGGGATTCTGCCGGCGCGCTTTCCAGCTTCGAGCCTTTCCCCCGATAAAAAACCGGGAAAAGCAGCCCGAGGTAGTGCCGGCAGATCTGCGCTGCGGCTTCCCGGTTGGGCAACCGAAACTCGCACCCATAATCGCCGGCAAGCTGCGCGTCCAGCGCTGTCTTGAACTCGCTTGCAAGGTCGTCCAGACGTTTTTGATTCATGTGCGGGCCTTTCTGAGTCAAGAGTCGAAAGTCGAGAGTCGAAAGTCAAGAGTCAAGGAGTCGAGGAGTTGGGGAGTCAGCCAGTTCAGTCCCGGGGGTTCGAATGCTTTGACCCTGTACCTTGCCGAGTTTCGCGCTTTCGACTTTTGACTTTCGATTCTCGACTTTCGACTCCCACCCCTGCGCTACCCGATGCCCTCAAAGAGCACGGTCGACAAATACCGCTCACCGGAATCCGGCAAGACAGTTACGATTGTCTTTCCGGCAAACTCCGGTTGCTTGGCCAATCGAACGGCCACTGCGGCAGCGGCGCCGCATGAAATGCCGCTCAGGATACCCTCTTCCTTGGCCAGGCGGCGTCCAAACTCGACCGACTCTTCATTCGATACCTGCTCGATGCGATCAACGAGCGACAAATCGAGAACCTTGGGTACAAAGCCTGCTCCAATTCCCTGGATCTTGTGCGGGCCGGGTTTTACGGGCTGACCCGTAGTGGTTTGAGTCAGCACCGGGCTGGCCGTCGGCTCGACCGCCACCGACAAGATCTGTTTGCCTTTGGTTTTCTTGATAAATCGCGAAACGCCGGTGATCGTACCGCCGGTGCCTACACCGGACACCAGCACGTCAATGGCGCCATCGGTGTCATTCCAAATTTCGGGCCCGGTGGTTTTCTCGTGAATGTCAGGATTGGCAGGATTGTCAAATTGCTGGGGCAGGAAATAGTGGTTGGTGTCGGACTCATATATCTCCTGGGCCTTCTTGATTGCGCCCGGCATTCCTCCTGGCCCCGGAGTAAGGATCAGGGTGGCGCCCAGGGCCGCCACCACGCGCCGGCGCTCCAGCGACATGGTCTCCGGCATGACCAGCGTTAACTTGTAGCCGCGCGCGGCCGCAACAAAGGCCAGCGCAATGCCCGTATTGCCGCTGGTAGGCTCGATGATTTCCTTCTCGGGCGTCAGGACGCCGCGTTTCTCGGCATCCCAGATCATCGCGGCGCCGATCCGGTCTTTCACCGAATAGCCGGGGCCACGCCCCTCGATCTTGGCCAAGACAGTTGCTTTGCTTCCGTCGACGATGCGGT
>Ga0116126_1002322_pt1 | contig 10950 bp, 7 predicted proteins | sample June2015DPH_16_5_FD_89730 | JGI IMG/M metagenome (GOLD analysis project Ga0116126, IMG submission 89730) | Peatland microbial communities from SPRUCE experiment site at the Marcell Experimental Forest, Minnesota, USA - June2015DPH_16_40 | ecosystem: Environmental > Terrestrial > Soil > Wetlands >... | reverse complement strand
GCCCGTCTTTCGTCCACGCCGCGCTGCTGAACTTGACCCACTTGATCATGTCCGAGGTGTTTTTGCCCGTCGCGAGATCGCGCGCGTAGATGGTGACCCAATCGGAGCCCCCTTCGCTCAGGCCGTACGTGTAGTGTTTACCGTCCGGGGAGGGCGTGAACTCGGAGAGCGCCGTCGAGCCGTCCGGTGACAACTGATTCGGATCGATGATCATCTCTTCGGCGCCGGTGAGTGTGACGCGTGAATACCACACGTCCTGCTTCTGCAAGCCCGAATTCTTCGTGTACCACCAGCGCTCGCCTTCCCAGAACGGCACGCTAGTGCGAGCATAGTTGAAAAGCGCGGTGATGCGCGCCCGAAATGCGTCGCGTCCCGGCAGTGCGGCAAGATAGGGCATGGTGACGGCGTTTTCCGCCTCCACCCAATTTGCGACTTCCTTGCTGTCCAGGTCTTCGAGCCAGCGGTAGGGATCCGGAACTTTAACGCTCCCGTAGGTATCAACGGTGTCCACGGTGCGCGTGGGCGGATATTCGATGCGGGCTTGCTGCGAGAGAACTGAAATCGACATGAAGCCTGCAGATGCGAGGAGCAGGGAGAACCAAAAACGGCGCATAGATTCCTCCATATTCTGGATAGACAGTCTTTGGTGTGGAGAGCGGAGTCGCGCAGGGTGGCAGCGAGTTTCCTGTCCTTGACCGCATACACCTGATCGCTCCCCAGCCCCCTGATTCTTCGAGCATGCCGCAGTGGGATAATACCTAACCCTTCACTTTGAGCCGGTCCCCGAACCTTGGGTGCTGGATATCCTCGTACGGTCATCATAGGGCGCCGCCTCTGCCAAGTCAACGTTGGAGAGTATTCCGTGGCCGAAGCTCGCGCCTTGCGCCGACTGCACTCTCTTCGGATGTTATGTATAAGGGTAACCTGATAGTAGTCAATTAGGCGGAGGGTATAATTTCCGTTAATACTCGGATCTGCGACTTGTGCGTGGCTTATTCGACTTCACGTGGCCCACCTGCGTGCTTCGAGGCATGCCGCAGCGCGTTGCCGACCACCCATTCCACCCCATCCCTGTAATACGGATAGGTGAAGTAGTCGAAAGCGCCTAGCTCCATCGCTTCCAGATACAAGCGCGAATCGTAGAAATCCGCACATACGATGACGGGAACTTTTGACCCACTTCCCAGGGAGCTTAAGAGCTCGCGAAAAGTCCCATCCCTGGGACTTGCATGACATATCACTAACGCAGTCTCCCGGTGCGCAAGCAGGAACAGTGCCTCCTTCATAGAGGAAGAGGGGATGGGTACTAAGCCTTTCTGCCTCAGCAGGCTAATGAGCAATTCCTCGCTCTTGATGTCACTGCCGGCAAGCACGACATAAAGGGGCTTCGTTTCGGCATGCTCTGGCTTGGGGATAAGGTTGAGTGGGGTCATTTCCATTCACCTCCGACTGCCAACGAGGGGAGTTATTCTACTTAAATTAAATAAAAAGTCAATTGAAAAGAATATATAAGCTATCGCCATCTTTGGGTTCATGTCAGCCGGTAAGTTTTGACATACGCTAGGGAATCGGGAAGCTGCGATTAAGAAGGGCACTTACAATTCGCGTTCAGTCAACCCTGGTCTGCTGAGCCGCTCGGCTAATCTCGCCGCCACCCCCGGCGCGATATGTGACTTCCCCGCGCACTCGGTGCGGATACACTCGAGCAACTCTTCGCGGGGCGCCCCTTTAAGGACGTACCCTTTTGCACCCCCCTTCAAGGCCCGGTAGATGTCCTCATTGTCGTCGAAGGTGGTCAGCACAACCAGCCGGGCTTCGGGGAAGCGGCGGCAAATGGCGAGGATCGCGTGCAGCCCGTCCATTCCGCGCATTCGCAAGTCGATCAGAGCGACATCAGGGCGGTACAGAGAGAATTGCTCAACGGCCTCGGTCCCATCGCCTGCCTCGGCCACAACCTTCATGTCCGGCTGCCGATTAATCAGGGCGGACAAGCCCTCCCGAACCACGGGATGATCGTCTGCGACCAGAACGCGAATGGATTGAGGATCACTCATGATCTCGTGCCCTCTGCGGCGCCCGGAGAGGTTCGAGCCGCCACGGTCAGCCGCGTTCCCTGACCCGGCTCGCCGGAGATTTCAATTCGCGCGCCCATGCGCTCCGCGCGCTCGCGCATGCTGATGAGGCCGAACCCTTTGGCGCCCACATGGGCTTTTGGGTCGAAACCCCGGCCGTTGTCGTGCACAGACAGGTCTACACCTGATGGCTGGTAGGTTATCTGGACCCGAATCTTGCTCGCCTGCGCGTGACGAAGGGCATTCACCACCGCCTCTTGACAAATCCGCAGCAGTCCCAGCGCCTTGTCACTGGGCAACGGGTAGGGTTCGCCGCAGAGAGAAAACCCGATTGCAGTGGGATTGCCGACCGCGATCCGGCTAAGGAAACTCTGCACCGCCCCAACCAATCCCTCGGCGTCCAACTCCGGTGGGCACAATGCCCACACCGAACGCCGCGCTTCCGCAAGACCACTGCGTGCCACGGCCTCGGCGAGTTGAATACACCTGGCTACCTCGTCAGGTTTCGAGCCATTGAGTTCTCGGGCGGCTTCCAACTGAAGCAGGATACCGACAAAATCTTGCGCCAGGATATCGTGGATCTCACCCGCAATTCGGTTGCGCTCTTCAACGATCGCCGCTTCCTTAAGCTGAGCCAACATTGCCTGTTCTGTTCGTTTCCGTTCAATGGCGTAGCGTATAGATCGCCCCAGCACTAACGGCATTAAACTGCCTTTCACCAGATAGTCTTGCGCGCCCAAATGCACGGCAGCAATTCCCACAGCTTCGTCGTCTAATCCTGTCAACACCACGACCGGCACCGCAAGTTGGGACTGGCGCAGACGGGTCACAGTATCTAGGCCTTGAGAGTCGGGCAAACCAAGGTCCAAGAGCACCACGTCGTAGGTCGCCACCGCGAGGCTGGCCAGCGCATCGTCTAGCCTCTCGACGTGCGTGGTCTCGAACTGCGCGTCTGGGATCCTTCCCAGAACATTCTCCAGCAAGCACGCGTCTGCCGCATTGTCTTCGACGACCAGGACACGGAATCGAAGCCCGTGATTGTTCATAATACCCACAGTAGGCATAGCCTCGCGGCTGCGATCAGGTGATTGTTGCGTTACGGTTGCAATCCCCAACTACACGTGCTCACTTTCAGAAGGCACGTTTTGTGCCAAAATCACTGTCCCGTACTCAGGCCTGTATTCCCATGTGTATAGGAGGGAGCGTTGAAATAGACAACACCCGCTCGGGGCGTGGGTGTGCGAAAACTCGCGCGTGATCCAGTCTAACTGTGTTGAATGTCAATTATCAGCTTGGCTATGGAGTAGCACAGGCACTCCTGCCTGTGGGTTGGACTAATCGCACACCTACGTGCACAGGCAAGAGTGCCTGTGCTCCGGGACGATCATAGGCTGACCCGATTTCGGCCTGACTGCTTGCTGGCATACAACTGTTGGTCCGCCCGCTTCATGAGGGATTCCGGCGAGTCTCCGGAAGCAACCATTGCAGCCCCCACTGAGATCGTCACCCGTATCTCTGCTCCACTCACAGGGACGGCAGACTGACAGACCAGTTTCCTGAGTTTTTCGGACACGTTTGCCAGGAACTGCCGGGTAATGCCGGGAAGAACCGCCAAAAACTCGTCGCCCCCCCACCGCCCTACCACGTCGGACGCGCGCAGACAATTCGACATGGTCTTTGCGATGGTAACCAGCACAACATCTCCAGCGGCGTGCCCGTAGGTATCGTTGACGTTTTTGAACTCATCTAAGTCAGCCAACATGATTCCGAACGGAGTGCCGTACGTCACGAATTGATCGAGGTGTTGGGAGAGTTGTTGCTCCAGGTAGCTGCGGTTGCCCACTTGGGAGGCCGGATCAAGGAAGGCGAACTTCGCGAGGTCCTTGGCTCGCTCCCTTACTGCCCTTTGGCGGGAATTGTCACTAAAAACCTCGACCGCTCCCACAACCTCGCCGTTCCCGCCCCAAATGGGACGGACACGCACCTCCACCGGAACCCTATGCCCACTCTTATGGTGAAGGTAAAGGTCCGCCCGATGCGGCAGGCCATCCTCCAGGGTGCGGCTGAGAGGGCAGTCTCCTTGGCAAAGCAGGCACCCGGAGTCGTCGATGTGCATTAGAAAGTTCTCCGAGCATCGTTTACCCAAAACTTCCTGGGCGCTGTACCCCGAGAGTTCCTCCGCTGCGTGGTTCCAGTAGGTGATCCGGCGCTCCCGATCGGTAATATAGACCCCGTCGGGGAGGCTGTCCACCACGTGCTTAAAGGGCGTCGTCTTTTCATTTGGGGAAGGAGCCGGAAAACTGAGGGGTGGAGAGTTCATAGGTTTCCCGTTCATCGGGCACACTAGCCTACCCAAAAATACAAGTCGTCACCTCTGATACCATCGGGGGCTGGATCGGTTGGGAGCACTAAGCACTCCCGCACCCCGTGATTTCAAATACGGAACCCCGCTCTTTGATTATACATGCTGAAGAACGAAATGGCATCCTTAATAAACGTCTCTCGTCTTAGCCAACAAAACATCTTCTATATTACTGAGGTGACAGTAACGACTGAGTTTATATATACATGGTTGTTACTTCGAGGGCGAGTCGCTGATCTCTCGCAGCTCACGCCGAGGTTGGATGGAGGAGGATGCCCCTACAACGGGGAACTTCGTGCCCGGATTCTAGGCTGCTTTGTGTTTTCACGCAAAACGGATTCTGCGCGTTGAGGTGTTGTCGTCGTCGAAATCTGTGCCCTGGCGCGTTCCGAAGATCGCGTTCCCCTCAATTCTGCCGATGGAAATCGCCTTCCATTCGGACCCGTCCGAGAAAGGCCGCGACGACATCGGGGTCGAATTGCGTGCCGGAGCAGCGGAGCACCTCGGCAACGGCATCTTCGAAACTCCGTGAGTCCCTGTAAGCTTGTTCGGAAACCATGGAGTCGAAACACTCGGCCAGCGATACAATTCGCGCCCCCAGGGGAATCTCCTCTCCTTTCAACTGATCCGGGTAACCATTGCCGTCGAATCGCTCGTGGTGGTGACGCACGATTTCCTCAATGCCTTCCTCGTTCAGTGGTTCCAACATCCGCGCTCCCCAGGCCGCGTGGCCCTTCATGATCTCAAACTCGTCCGCCGTCAGCACGTCGGCTTTCAAGCGTACTTGTTCGGGGATCTGGGCCTTGCCAACATCGTGAACGACGCCTGCCACGCGGATCTCTTCGATTTCCGCGTCAGACAATCCCAACTGCGTGGCAATCTGGCTGGCCAGCCTGGATACCCCCTGGAAATGCTCCAGACCACGTGGCGGTTTGGCTTGAACCTCGAAAGCCAGGGCTGTAATCGTTTCCCAGAATGAGGCCTCCTCGTCTCCACGCCCCCTCGTCATCTCTTCGAATTTGTGCTTGTAGCAAGCGAAGGCGTGAGTACCGGTGGAAAACCTCCGGTTCGCAGGGACTTCTCGGAGCGCTTCCGGTGGCCGCCGATCCCGTTGCCGATCGTCTATTGCGGCGACGGTAGGCTCCGCGCGTCGCACAGGAAAATCGAGCTTGTTTACGATACGCGGCCGTTCCTTCCATTGTTTGTAAATGACTGCTGCTAGCGCCGCAACCGAGGCTATGATCAACCAATCCAGCCAAATCATTCCTTCCTCCCTTGGACTCTATCGGCAGATGGGGTCAACTTCTCAAGAACATTAGGTAGTGTATTAATTGAGCTCTAGCGCCCTGATTTTCAGGCGTATTTACCGACCGCTCGCTTCGCTAACGGCAATCCTTCAAGGCCGGCGTTACACACCGCTCAACACACCGCCCGCACGTCCGCTAACTCCCATTCACAAACAGCTAAGGTATAATGAAACTCTGGTTCACAGAATATTAATGATGCTCGAGTTGGCTCGGCATCAGAGCTGTAGTGTCGAGGGAAAGGTGCTCGATGCCTCGAACGGTGCCCCGCTTCTGAACTTGGCTGGGGGGGAGGGGAGTCACATTGATGGGGCTCGGAAAACGTATCGCTTATTCTCTACGTTGTTTCTTCGCAATTCTGCTCTATGGCCAGATTCCGCAGAGCATTGCCCGGGAATTGGGCATGACGCCGGCTGCTGCGGCTCCCGTGGCGCCGGCTATCGAACTGAGGCCGCGAGAAGCCGAAGCAAGGCCGCCGGATTACGACCGCGCGGTCCAGATGCTCGCCTTGCTGCAACGTGAAGGGCGGCTCATCGACTTTTTTGCAGAGGATGTGACGCCGTATCCGGATGCCCAACTGGGCGCCGCCGTGCGAAGTGTCCACCAGAGTTGCCGGCAGGCGCTCGAACGCTATGTCAAGCTCGAGCCTATAATCTCCTCCGAGGAGGATCGCCCGGTTACAGTGCAGCCGGGGTTTGATGCGGCAACCATCAAAGTAATCGGCAACGTCTCGGGAAAACCGCCGCTCAGGGGCCTGTTGCGACATCGCGGTTGGCGCGCAACACAAGTAAATATGCCTTCTCTACCCGAAGGTGAGGGCCGGACGGTGGTCGCGCCTGCCGAGGTTGAGATTCCGTAGGGGCGGATCGCGGACTGCGCCTGGACCACGGGTGGCACACTCTGGGCTGAGAGGGGTCAGTCCGAGCCCTTCGCTGTCATCCTGAGCGTAGCGAAGAGCCTGTCCTGAACGAAGTGAAGGAATCTCGCTCTGGGTGCTCAGGGTAAACTCCGCGAGGAAACTCGCTCTGATCTTCTCCTTCGCCGGCAAGAGCCGGATTCCTCGCTAAGCTCGGACTGGCAGAGTTGGGTAAGGGCTTGCTCGTTTATAAGTGGAGGCATATTTGGAAGCAAAGTACATTGTTGGCATCGACTTGGGAACCACGAATTCGGCGCTGGCGCAGTGTGACGCCGCTCTCGAAGAAGCAACAGGGCAAATAGTTGTCGAGCAAATTCCACAACTTGTGAACCCAAACGAAGTAGCGGACCGTACGCTGTTGCCGTCTTTCCTTTATCTCCCCGGCGAATTGGATTTCCCCAAGGACAGCTTGGCATTGCCCTGGGAACCGGCGCCCCGGTTTGTGGTGGGGGAACTGGCGCGCAAACGCGGCGCCGAGAGCCCGTCGCGGCTGGTGGCTTCGGCCAAGTCGTGGCTTTGCTATGCGGCAGTGAACCGAACTGCGCCCATCTTGCCGTGGCAGGCTCCTGAAGAAGTCCCCAAGCTTTCGCCCGTGGAAGCCTCTTCCCAATTCCTCGGTTACTTGCGCCGGGTTTGGGACCACCACCATGCGAAGGGGAAGCCGGAACTGGCTCTCAGCGAGCAGGACGTCCTGCTCACTGTGCCCGCTTCGTTCGATGAAGAGGCGCGGGAATTAACGCGGCGCGCCGCCGAGCAGGCAGGTTTGAAGAACGTCACCCTGCTGGAAGAACCCCAGGCTGCATTTTATGCGTGGCTGGAGAGCCAGGGCGATGGATGGCGCAAACGCGTCAAGGTGGGCGACCTGGTTCTGGTTTGCGATGTCGGTGGGGGGACGACAGACTTCAGCCTTATTACAGTATCGGAGGAAGGCGGCGAACTGGCGCTCAAGCGAGTCGCCGTGGGAGAGCACATCCTGTTGGGCGGTGACAACATGGATTTGGCACTCGCCCGGCTGCTTCAACAACGCCTGGAAGCCAACGGCCATCACATTGATATCTGGCAGTTGCACAGCTTGTGGCATCAGTGCCGGCTGGGCAAGGAAAGGCTCTTCGAGGAACCCAGGAGCCAGAAACACCCGGTCGCCTTGCTCGGCAAGGGCTCCAAACTGGTGGGCGGGACGATCAAGACTGAGTTGACGCGCGAGGATGTGAAGCAGGCCTTGGTGGAGGGATTCTTCCCCAAAGTGGCGAGCAGCGAAATGCCCGCGCGGCAACGGCGCATTGGATTTCAAGAGCTGGGCCTGCCGTATGCAGCGGACGCCGCCATCACAAAGCACCTGGCGCGATTCCTTTCGCGGCAAGTTCAAGATAGCCCGGAACTCGAAAAGATTCGCCGCGGCCGTAACGGCTTGGCATGTCCGACGCACGTGCTGTTCAACGGCGGCGTGATGAAAGCGGGCGTGCTGCGCGACCGGTTGATTGAGGTGCTCAACGGCTGGCTGCACGAGGAAGGTTTCGAGCCGCTCGGATCGCGCGAGGTTCTGGATGCTCCCGATCTCGAACACGCCGTGGCCCGCGGCGCAGCCTACTACGGAAAGGCGCGGCGAGGAAAAGGCGTGCGCATCCGCAGCGGCGCCTCGCGCACCTATTACGTCGGCATCGAGAGCGCCCTGCCCGCGGTCCCCGGATTGGAAGCACCGCTCAAAGCGCTCTGCGTGGTCCCCTTCGGCATGGAAGAGGGAACGGAAGCGAAGATTCTCGACCGGGAGTTCGGCTTGGTTGTGGGCGAGGCGGCGGAGTTTCGCTTCCTGAGCTCGAGTGTGCGCAAGCAGGACCAGATCGGCAGCTTGCTCGAGGACTGGGGCGATGAGATTGAAGAGTTGAGCCCGCTCGAGGTGACACTGAAACTGGAGGGCCAGGAGGGCACGGTTTTGCCCGTGCGCCTGGAATCACGCGTCACGGAAGTCGGCACACTCGAAGTCTGGTGCGTCTCGCGCGACGGCGCGCAGCGCTGGAAGCTCGAGCTGAACATCCGCGAAAAAGCGGCGTAGGCCGCGGGAACCCCCCGAACGCTGTCATTCTGAGCGAAGCGAAGAATCTCTGCAGTTTCTAGTTGCTCGAGGAGCAAAAGAGGACAACTGCGGAGATGCTTCGCTTCGCTCAGCATGACAGCGCTTGCCCGGATGCGAGATACGGATAAGTAATGCAAGACTCCAGCCGTTACATCATCGGCATCGATCTGGGCACGACAAACTCGGTGGTTGCCTACCTCGATCAGCAGGAAGCATCAGCAATCCAGGTTTTCCAAGTACCGCAATTGGTGGCGGAGGGCGAGGTCCGCGCCATGCCCACGCTGCCCTCGTTTCTTTATTTCCCTACCGAACATGATTTATCCGCAGGAAGCATGAAGCTTCCCTGGGAAGAGCGGCCGGAATCAGTGGCCGGCGTGTTGGCGCGCGAACAAGGCGCGCTTTTGCCGGGGCGCCAGGTCTCTTCCGCCAAATCCTGGCTCTGCCACGACGCGGTAGATCGCCGGGCCAAGCTTTTGCCCTGGGGAGCCGAGCCACCGGAACCGATGGTCTCTCCCGTGGAAGCCTCGGCCCGCTATCTCGCCCATCTGCGCAATGCGTGGAATCATTCCGCAACCGCCTGGGGCGGCGCCGAGACGCAATTCGAAAATCAGGAGATCGTCTTGACGGTCCCGGCTTCCTTCGATGAAGAAGCGCGCGAGTTAACAGTGGAGGCTGCGCGCCAGGCGGGACTTGGAAAGCTGACTTTACTCGAAGAACCGCTGGCGGCTTTCTACGCCTGGATCGCCGCGCATCAAGACGTGCTGAATGTGGCGCCCGCGCCGCGCCGGGCGGGAAAGCGCCCACGCAGTTCTCCCGCGGGAAAGATCGAGATTACTGACGGTGAGCTGGTTTTGATTTGCGATGTTGGAGGCGGCACCTCTGATTTCAGTTTGATTCGAGTTCGCTTCGTCAACCAACAAGTGCAGTTCGAGCGCATCGCGATTGGCGAGCATCTGCTTTTGGGAGGAGACAACCTCGATCTGGCTCTGGCGCGGCGCGTCGAGGAGAAACTCCATGCCCCGAAGCTCAGCCTTCGCCAACGCCACGCTTTGCGGCGAACCTGCTGCGCCGCCAAGGAGCAACTGCTCAGTGATCCGGCGCTGGACCGCCTTCCGATCAGTGTCCTGGGCAGCGGACGAGCGGTCGTCGGCGGGACGCTCACCTCGGACCTGACTCGAGACGAGGTGGTGCAGGTTCTGACCACCGGCTTCCTTCCCCGCACCGCCGCTGACGACCTCCCCGCCCACGACCGGCGCGTTGGTTTACGTGAACTGGGTTTACCCTACGCGAGCGAGCCGGCGATTACGAAACATCTGGCCGCGTTTCTCGTAGGGGCACGCCATGGCGTGCCCGTACAGGAAGGCCTTGGTGTGCCCCTACAGGAAGGCCATGGCGCGTCCCTGTCGGAGGGCGAAGGCACACCCGCATCGATGGTTCGCCCGGATGCTGTCCTCTTTAATGGTGGTTTCTTTGCCCCGGCCATTACTCGGGAGAAGATTGTCGAAGCGGTGGTGAGCTGGTTTGACGGCAGCGGAGCCTGGCGCCCCAAGATCCTCAGCAACCAGTCCCCGGAAAGCGCCGTAGCCATCGGGGCCGCTTACTATGGCCGGGTGAGGCGGGGCGGCGGCCTTCGCATCCGAGCCGGCAGCGCGAGAACGTATTATATTGGCGTGCAGTCGCAAGGCGCGCAAGACCGAGCGCCCCAAGCCGTCTGCGTGCTGCCGTCCGGGATTGAAGAAGGCACCACGTTGCCCCTCACGAACCGTGAATTTGCGGTCCTCACCAATCGCCCGGTCTCGTTCACGCTCTATAGCTCGACCACCCGCCACGACGAGCACGGCGAGGTCGCCGTTCTCGATGAAGCGCAGATCCACCGTCATGCCCCGCTGGTCACCTTGTTGCGCTTCGGCAAGAAGTCGCGCCAGATCGAATTAGGCGTGCAGCTAACAGCCAGCTTCACGGAAGTAGGAACTCTTGAGCTCTGGTGTGAGTCGCTCAAGACGCAGCACCGCTGGCGCTTACAGTTCGAACTTCGCGGCAACGAAGCTCAACCTTCGGAGGCTGCCGCGCCGCCGGCACAGGCGCCTCCACCCATCCCCGGCGAGTCTGTGCAGTCCGCGGCGAAACTGATCCAGGAGGTGTTTGGTCCAGCCCATGAAGTGCACGGGCAAGATGCTCGCGCGACGGCGGGCGAGACGCCCGCGCCACAGCCTGAAACGCTCGTG
>Ga0116126_1002316_pt1 | contig 10960 bp, 6 predicted proteins | sample June2015DPH_16_5_FD_89730 | JGI IMG/M metagenome (GOLD analysis project Ga0116126, IMG submission 89730) | Peatland microbial communities from SPRUCE experiment site at the Marcell Experimental Forest, Minnesota, USA - June2015DPH_16_40 | ecosystem: Environmental > Terrestrial > Soil > Wetlands >... | reverse complement strand
CATGGTTTGGTAAATAGCCCTAAGCTTCTCCTTCATATCCTTATATTTTTGGTATTCCTCGAGTTCGTGCTTGGCCTCCGCGGCGCGTCCGGTCTGGCGGTACAGCGTGCCCAGACGGAAGTGCGCCAACGAATTCGTAGGGTCGAGCTGGATGGCATGAACGAGAAGCGGCTCGGCTTTTTGCGGCTGCCCCATGGACATCAAAACCTTCGCCAGGCCGATGTTGGCGTCCTCGTCACCCGGGCGCAATTGTACGGCCCGCGTGTATCGCTCGTAAGCTTCCTTGAGGTCGTTTCTCTGCGCCGCGATATCGCCAAGCCTGCATTCGGATGCTTCATCAAACGGATTGAGCGCCAAGGCCTTTTTATACTCGCTCTCGGCCTCTTCTCGGCCGTCTGCCGAACTGTTCAGTATCTCGGCAAGCTCATAATGGAGTCCGGGAAGCTGCGGGTCGATCGTGATAGCCACCCGGAAGTTTTCAATCGCTTCAGGAGTGTGCCCATTCTTGGCCAGCTCGTGCGCCATCAATTGGCGCATTTGGGCAGATTTCGGAGCGACAATGGCCAAGCTGAGCACGGACTCGTCGGTAAGATCCGAATAGATTCGGTAAGCGCTGTAGAGAATAGTGTGATCCGTAGGTTTCATGCCCCGGAGAACGCTGACGGTGGCCGCGGCTTTATCCAGATCGCCCGTTTGGGAGTAGAGGTCGATCATTTCCATGCCCGTTTCAATGCGAATCTTCTCCTCCTGCACCTGGGGAAATGCTTTCTCCAAATCGCCGCGAGCCTCCTGGAGGTCGCCCGTCCGCTTTTCGCCGATGCCCAGAAGCGCCTGAATCTTCCACAGAGTGGGCCGCAGTTTCAGCGCGGCGCGGAGTTGCGGAATCGCCTCCGCATACTTCCCCTGGAAGAACAGCAGCACCCCGAGGTTGCCGCGGGCATCCACGTTATTCGGATCGAGCGCAACGATGGCGCCGAATTCAGCCGCCGCCAGATCGAGCTTGTTCTCCTTCAGGTATTCCCGCGCTTGGCGGCTGTGTGATTCGATTTGCTGCTGGCGGCTAGGGGCCGATTGGGAGACGCACCGCAGTGAGCCGAGAAAGAAAAAGAAGAAGATAGTCCCAAGCAAGCCAATGGCTTCTTTTATTTTCATCGTTGCCAATGATACCACACCATCCGTCTACCCGGTTGGCAGCAACAAGAAAGGGCAGCGTCAGACGCTGCCCTTTCAGTTTCAAGAAATCCTGCCCGACGCTCCTGGTCTAGAAGGAGAATCTGGCAGAAAGCTGAATAACTCGACCGGTAACCGTAGTGCTCGTGATCGCTCCCACGCTTGGATCGGGAACACCCGATGCAAGCGCCGCCGGATTGAGGCTGTTGTTGGGTGAGTTGAAGCTCGGATGGTTGAAAAAGTTCGTAGCATCCATTCTGATCTGAAGTTTGCCTTGTTCCCACCGGGGGATATTGAAACTCTTGGCCAGTGAAAAATCAACATTCGTCAGATCAGGTCCACGGAGCGAGTTTCTTGGGTTAGTGCCGAGAGTATTGGTTGCTGGCGTTGCGTATGCGAGCTGATTGAACCACTCGCTGATCGAGGGATTCGACACTTTGGGAGTACCGACGAGGTTGGGATACCAGGTATTCTGGTTGGTCACCGACGCGCCGGACAGGTTCTCGTCCATAATCAAGGTGAAAGGAGCTCCCGATTGGGCTACGAAAATAGTTGACGCTTGCCAGCCGCCAAGCGCCGCATTCCCCCCGCCCGAGCTTAGGAATCGGTGTCCTCTTCCAAGCGGTATCTGATAGACAATGGCCCCTTTCAAGGCCTTCGGCGTATCGAAATTCGAGGGTCCGTAGTTTGCTGACGGATTATAAGCATCCTGATAGTACACGGGACCGAATTGGTTGCCCCAACCCGAAGTATCCATGTCATCTTTCATCTTCGAATAGACGAAATTGACATCAACAGACACCCCATAGCCGAATGGTTTCTTAAGAGAGAACTGCGCCGAATTGTAGTTGGAAATGCCGGTGTACAAGCCGGTTCGCGCGCCGCCCGCGCCGATGCCGATGTTTGCATACTGCGGATACGGCCTCGCGGCCGCCCCCTGGCTGAGTTCGTTCGACGGCACCGAGTTGATATCCTCCTCGAACATTAAGTTACCCCAGTGGCTGCCGACGTAGGCTGCCTCTAACACCATATTGCCGGGCAGACGCCGCTGAACGCTTGCCGACCACTGCCAGCCTTTCATAGCGGGGAGATCATAGGGGTAATAGGGGGGTGCCTGACCGTTGTACAAGGAAGGGATGCGACCTAGAAGGGAGTAGGGCAGATTCGCGCCAGTACCATCAAGCTGTACCACTGGCGGCTGGCCGGCACTAGCCGCGGCATTGCCGGTGCTTTCAGTGCCAAAGCCAATTTCACCACCAGCAGTGTCACCGCTCCACATGGCGGAGTATTGGCCAACACCGCCCCGCACTACCCACTTATCCGTCAGCGACCACGCGACTCCGAGGCGAGGCATCACAATGGGGTACTGCGTCTTAAAGGAATCGGTTGGCGCCCCGTTCAGACCCGCAAACCAAATATAGCCTGGCTTGCCGGTGGTGGGGTCTGTGAGGTTCGGATTAAAGCCACCCGCTTCGTTATATTGGTTATAAAACCCGCCATGGATTTCCCAACGCAGCCCGAGGTTCACGGTCAGGTTTCGCCGTACCTTGATATCGTCTTGTACGAAGAACATTGGATTCCAGTCCCGCGTGCCTGCTTCCGGTTGGTTCAGGGCGCTCCACGCTTGCACATCCCCCAGCAAGAAGTCGGCATAACCAACCTCCCCGCCAGTGCCGGCGGTGTACTGGCCGGTGAAGGTTAATTGTGCGCCGTGCAGGTTGCCCCAGGGAGTAGAGTTGTTTTGGTTCCTCAGAATCTCAGCTCCGAAGTGCAGGATGTGCTTCCCGCGAATCATCGTCAGCGTATCCGAGTAGTCGAAGGCGTTTTCAACAAAGTCCGCGTTCGTGTCGTTGCCCGCGTTGAAGGTGCCGTTACCACCGACGCCGTTGATTTGGACATCGGGAAACATATCCACCTTCGAGTACTGCAATCCTATCTTGGCCGGGTAGCCTTTGCCCAAGGATGCCGGCGTAAACCAATTCCCCTGCCGGACAGTCGCAAACCGGAATTCGTTCACCAAGGACGGACTGAAGGTGTACACGTCCGTAACCTGCCCTGATTGCCCTCTTGTGTCCTCGCTTTGACATTGGATAGGACACATTGGGCTGTAGCCTTCGTGGGCCGGGCTGGGGTGCTTCAGAAGCGTGACGTTTATGCGGTTCTTTTCGCTCAGGTTGAAGTCCAGCCGCACAAAATATTTCCTGTCAGGGTTGCTGGCGGTTTGCAGAAATCTGTAGTTGTTGGCGATTAGAGTTTGATCGGTTGCCGTCACATAATAGCTTTGAGTTTTTAGAGCCACCGGATCCATATCGGCCGTCGGAATAGCCAGGTCAGCAGCGTTATAGGCCCCGCATTGGGCGACATTGGTAGTTAATGGCGTGCTACCATGCGCCGCATCAAGCGTAAGCTTGGTTCCGAAGAGCGTGGGATCGAAGCAACCAGCCTTCATGGCATCGGTCGGCACAGTGATGACGTCGGTCCCAGAGCTTGGGTTAATCAAGTCTTCGAAGTTGAAATAGAAGAACACCTTGTTCTTCTTGACCGGCCCACCTATCGCCCCGCCAAAGTAGTTGTACCGCTGCCTCCCCTTGGCACCGGTAGAGTTGAAGAAGTCTCTCGCATTGAAAGCGTCATTCTGGTTGTAGTCGTAGGCGGCGCCGTGGAACTGGTTCGTACCGGTTTTACTGATGAGGTTGAAAACATCGCCACCGCCGCCGTACATTGCCGAGGAGTTCTCAGCTACCACCTGTAGTTCGGCTACGGACTCGGTAACCTGCTCGTCAATGTTGGCGCTGGCTGGCAACCGAATCGTGCCACCGTCAATGAGATAGCTCGAGAAGTACGGCGAGGTTCCGCCGACCTGTTGATCGACTCCAGGATTGGCTGCATTTCCTTGACCAGGGGTGCCGGAAGCGCCCGGGAGCAGCACCAGGAAATTTTCCCAGCCGCTCTGGGGACCAACGCTCGGTAGGTTGGTCAACTGGAAAGTTGGCAAAGTGGTTGACTGCTCGGCATTCTCAGTCTTCAACGCCTCCAGGGTCGATGTGACTGTGACCTCCTGCGTGGTTACCCCGACGGCCAACTGACCGTCAACCGTGATGATAGCGACCTGCAAAACGATCGACCTCTTCACCAGTCTCTCGAAACCCACCTTGCTAAAGGTGAGAGTGTAGGTTCCAGGCAGAATCGAAGACGTATCGTAGAGACCCTCGCCGTTGGTGACGTAATCTCCGCTGACGCCTGTGTCGGTGTTGGTTACCGTGACGGTTACGCCCGGCACAATGGCCCCCGACGCATCCGTCACCGTGCCACGGATTTCGCCGGAATTTGAATTCTGTGACAGAGCCGGCTTGGCGAGGAAGAGCGCCAAGCTGAACACAAATACTAAACCCAGCAAGCTCTTAGTTCTAGGAAGGGAGAACATGCGCACGATTTCACCTCCACGAGAATTGCCCAAGACGCCAGATCTTGCCACACACAGTGAAACAAGCCGAGACCCAATGACCCGAAGACTAAACTGCCAAGTAGGAACACGCATCGCGGCACGCCGCGCACCGCTTCTGGACCAAGAGAGATAATTTACTGTCCCCGCCGAAAGGAATTTTCCGCTGCGGCATGGCCGCCTTGGGGCCGGTATTCATCGAGCGCGCCCAACCGCTGTCGTCATTAACAGCAGCAACCTTCGCTCCAGCCACAAATACCCCCAGCTTCCACTTGCAGCTATCAACCAGGTTACGACGCAGGACAAAGCGATTGTCTTAAGCGATACACTAAACCGGTACAGGTACAATCATACATATCTTCCAGAACGTTATTTCTGTCAAGCATTATTTTTGTGAGTGTCATTTTTTATGAGGAATGCGGGGTCTCGTGCTACACCGGCAGGGGGATAAGCTAGAATTGGCTGAAATGCCGAAAAAAGTAACCTTGATGTTCCTTTCTGAGCGTCTGGGCCTTTCCGAAACTGCGATCTCCAGTGTTCTCAATAACTCTCCGCTTGCCAAGACCTTCTCGGCGCGGACCCGCAAGCGCATATTTAAGGCAGCCGAAGAGTACAAGTACAAGCCAGACTACTTCGCCCGGTACTTGAACCAACGGCGTAGCTATCTCATTGGCGTGCTTTCGCCAGACTTGGCGGAAAGTTACGACGCTGGCGTCTTGGAGGGAATAGAGGAATACCTGCTCCAGAGCGATTATCGCTATTTTCTGGCCAGTCACCAATGGTCAAATACCAGAATCGAACGAACCATGCAGATGTTCCCGGAACGCGGCGTCGATGGCATCATTAACACCCCCCCGGTCTCTGCGGTCGATCTGCCCATGGCAAAAATTGGCAAGCCCGACACCAGTCATCAAGGCGTCTCGATCATCATTGACAATCATGAGGGAATCCGGAGTGCGCTCGAACACCTCACGTCTCTCGGCCACCGCAAGATCGCATTTTTTAAAGGCCACAAAGACAGCGCGGATACGGAGGACCGCTGGGACGCATTCGTTGCCGCCGCACAAAGATTCTCGATAAAGGTGGACCCAAAACTAGTCGTGCAACTGGAAAGACTCGGTACGCAGCAGAACTCCGCAATCGAAGAAGGCGCGCGCGGCGCCGAGCAGCTCTTTTCGCGCCATCGCGAGTTCACCGCATTGATAGCGTTCAACGATATCTCTGCCATCGGCGCCATCAACCGTTTCCGCGACCACGGATGGCGCATACCTCAGGATCTCTCCGTCGTGGACTTCGACGACGCGATCGCAGCCCGCGTCGTTATATCCCGCGTTCACCACCGTGCGACAACCCCCGCAACTGATGGGCGAAACTGCTGCCCGCGAAGTCATCAACGCGATCACTCACGGGGTGAAGGATCTGCAATTGGTTCTGATCCCACAGTTGGTCGTCCGCAACTCCACTGCAATCGCCCGCGTCACCCGCCCCAGGAGCCTAACCGCCCATGCCCTGATCCGTCGATTAGACGTGAGACCTATTAAAAGGATTGGATTTGGATCGAGTCCGGTGGTAGCCGGTGTAAAGGTAATTGGCGTAGGCATAGTTTGGGCGGCGCACCCAAAAGGGTCGCTTGCGTTTTCAAAATTCAGTGCTATGATTTCGCGTTTAGAAAACTGGTGGTGCGTCCGCCGCAGACCTCAGGCGGAGTTTTGCCCTGCGATTCCGCTGATTGAGCGGTTCCCCCAGGATGAACTGTCCGCTGTGCCTCATGATGCCAAAATGGAAATCCTGCTTTAAAAGGTGCTTTAATACGGTCACAGACCTAATCACACTCTTTGACTGGCCATTGGTGTACGCCTTATCTTTCCATGTTGGAGCTGAGGATCTTTCTTGACGCAACGTTTTAGTTCTGCTCAACCGCCAGCCTCGATAGGTAGGTTCGAGCGAAATAAGGTTTCTTGTCTAACGAGGAAAACTCGGGCCGCATCGAGCCTAAAGGTTGCCCACAGGAAAGAGGGGTTCACAGCATGAGAGCACTCTTGGTTTCTCAGCCCAACAAGTTCGGATTGGTCGATATGCCCAGACCTGTGTGTGGGCCCGGCCAGGTCGTCATCCGCATTGCCCATTGCGGGATATGCGGAACGGATATCGATATCCTTCGTGGCAGGGTTCCTGCCCTTTTTGTTCGATATCCCTTGGTTCCAGGACACGAGTGGACAGGAACAGTGGTGGAGGTCGGTCCCGGGGTGACGAACTGCGCCATCAACAGCCGTGTTATGGCAGTAGGGTACTTGAATTGCGACGTCTGCGTCCATTGCCGGGCAGGAGAGATAAACCACTGCGAGGCCCACGAACAGATCGGCTTGACTCACCACGGCGGCTTCGCGGAATTTCTCGTCGCCCCCGCCAAGTCATGCCACGTGATCGCCGACCAGATCGGCTTGGACGAGGCGGTGCTGGTCGAACCCGCGGCCACGGTGGTTCGGGCAATTGAACGCACGTCACCCAAGCTCGGCCTTAAGGCGGCCGTCATCGGCTGTGGTCCCATAGGTCAAATCGCTATTCGCACCCTGGGCCTTTACGAACCGTCCTCCATTCTGGGGATTGATCTCTCCCGGATGCAAGAGTCCCTGGCAAGGCGAGCCGGCGCTACCTCTTTTGTGTCCACGTCGGATGCTGCCCAGATTGTCAGAATGAGCGGCGCCGATGGCTGGGACGTGGTTGTTGAGTGTGCTGGAGGACCCATGGCCCTGGAAACGGCTTTGGCGATCGTTCGACCAGGGGGGAATATCGCAATAATTGGAGCATCGTCGGATGATCAGTACCTTTCTGTGCCTGCCAATATCTTTTATAAGAAAGACCTGCGCATTGATGGAATCTTGAGCTATACGACGGCATCCTTCACCCGCGCCCTTGATCTGCTAGCGTCAGGCAGACTGCGGTTCAAGGATCTGATCACCCATCGCTTGCCCTTCGAAGAATTTATGAATGCCGTGGAATTGCTCACGGCACGTGCAGAACCATTAGGCAAGGTGATTGTGAGCCATTCTGATTGATGGGAGAGGATAAGAACAATGAACATCACTGCTGAAGAAATCAAGGGAATGCTGGACGTAGCTTTGCTCCCGCCGACCACTACGCCCACCGCAGTCGAAGCGCTGGCCCTGATAGCGCGCACCGAAGGATTTGGCCAGATGTGTGTAAATACGGCTCACATCCAGCGAGCGGTTGCCGCTCTAAAGGGGTCCCGGACCAAGGTCGTCGCCCCTGTTGGTTTTCCTCTGGGAGCAGTGAAAACGGAAATCAAAGTATTCGAGACTGAGCATGCCATAGCCGACGGCGCTGTGGAGATTGATATGGTCCTGAATCTAGGTGTGTTTCTCGATGGCGACTTTAAATCTGCAGAAGGTGATGTGCGCGCAGTCGTCAAGGCCGCCAGCGGAGCCCTGGTCAAAGTTATTATCGAAACCCCTTTCCTGACGGACAGACAGAAGGCCGACGCTTCACGCTTGGCGCAGGCGGCGGGCGCGGGGTTTGTCAAAACCTGCACAGGATTCAGCCCAGATCCCTCCGCTCTATACGAGGACATCCGCCTGATCCGCCAAACGGTCGGCCCGAAGATGGGGGTCAAGGCTTCCGGTCGGGTAGGTAGTTACTTTCGTTTTGCCGCCATGCTGGAAGCGGGTGCTAATCGGGTGGGGCTTTCGTTGGAGCAAGCCCGCGAGATTCTTCGCGGTTGGGAGGCCGAACACCCTCGGTCCGGCTAGCTGATTCGCCATCTTTCTATGCCAAACGCATCTTCCCAGGAGCAACGATTTTAGGGCCTCAGCGGACTTGCACTTTCGGTGTAGGCTCGATACGATGGCACAAATGATCTATCTGGACCATAACGCCACCACTCCGATCCTGCCCGAGGTATTGGACGCCATGATGCCGTATCTCACGGCGGAGTGGGGCAACCCGTCGAGCGCCTACAAATTCGGCTCCAAGCTGAAATCGGTTATCGCGATGGCGCGCGAGCAGGTCGCCGATCTAATCGGCGCTCACTCGATGGATGTCATCTTCACGTCGTGCGCGACCGAGAGCAACAACGCCGCCATCGCCGCAGCGCTCAGGGCCAACCCGGCGAAACGCCACATAGTAACGTCTCAGGTGGAACATTCTTCGGTGCTCAACTACTGCATGGCGCTCGAGAAGTCGAGCACTCCCCTCCTGGGTCAGGAGGGGGCAGGGGGTGGTCCGTATCGCGTCACCTACCTGCCGGTTGGCCGCGACGGCTTGGTGAAGCTGGCCGACCTCGAAGCCGCCATCACAGAGCAGACCGCCATCGTGTCGCTGATGTGGGCGAACAACGAAACGGGTGTATTGTTTCCTGTCGAACAGATCGCGGAAACTTGTCGCGCGCGCGGCGTGTTGTACGACTGCGACGCGGTGCAGGCGGCAGGCAAGGTGCAGCGAGCAGCTAGGATATGCGCGATGACCACCGATTCACAGGGTCAGTCGTTCGGTTTTACTTCGGGTTCGGCGAACCAGGTTTCCTTCTTTGCAACTTCGGCCACAGGTACAATTTTGGACGCTAGAGCATCCCTACAGATCGCTTCCGCGTGCGCCACTAATTGCATTGGAAACCTTTCCGCGTCCGCGACGATGGATTCGCATAGGGTAACCTTGGCTCGCGGCGCGTAGTAGTATGCACGCGGTCCGAGTGCGTGGTACGGGTGTGAAACAACGCCCCTTGCGTACGCTAAGGCGACTTGTTCAAGGTTCGGTTTCCACCTGCCGGTGCGAATATTCTCGGAATCGAGTGCCTGCTCCTGGCAAAAGTCCAGTACATACGGGTCAGCACCCTTGTAGCTTGAAAGATATCTGTCGTACAACTCCCGGGCGACGCTTGCCCTCGTCCGGGCCGCGAGGGCAACGACAGTTCGCGGCAAGAGTCCTCCAGGCAGTGATTGTACTGCGAATGAAACTCGTGGGGTTCGGCCCTGGAGCAGCCGCAAGGACCGCCGCAGGCACCGAAAGAGGGCGTGCCAATCATCGGTAGTCAGGCTGTCTAGGATTGGCTGCAGCAGCTCGAACAGGGCGACTAGCGTATTCGAGCTCCCCCAAGTCAAGAGGATCAGAGCGACGAGCAACTGGTCCCCTGATGCCTTGGCTGCGGGAACCTGCTTTTGCCACCATGCCGCTGAGCCTGCTCTTAGACGGGCGTACCTGCTTCGCAGACAGAGCGGCTTTGACCCGTCGAGCAGGTCTGGGAAGCCATTGGCCTTTTCGGCGGAGGATCGGATTCCCGCCGCCACGTTGGCCAGGAAGAAAAGTGACAAATGATCTCCCCAGAGGCTCCGGCAGCTCTCGACAAAGTCATTCCAAGGCCCAAGCTGGCTCGCCCACTCACTAGCCGGCCTCAAGGCAGCGGCGTTCGAACCCTCCACTGTGGACAAACACTTGTAGAGTGTGGGTTGCTGAGCCCGGGCGGGGAGCACATGCAACCCCGGGAGCGCCAGTGATTCGTCTCGCTTCCACACTTCCGCGAGTGGCGCTTGTACTGAAACCTCGAATGCACGTGCGTACCTTGCTGGGTCAAGCGAGGTCGCAAAACCCTCTAGCACGCCTTCCCCACCTGGCCCTGTCGAGTAGTGACAGTCTAGCGCGGAAGCGGCCACCACCGCGCATCTGGCCTCATCAGCTTCAACAAAGTCTGCCCTTGAAACGTGCATCAGCATTGTCAAGAATCGCCGGTCAAGTGTTCGACCCGAAAACAGCTGACTTATTTCTCCGGCGGTTAAGCCCTGAAGCACCCCGAGCAAGTTACCAAGCCATAGCCACTCGCCTACTGTCTTTTCCTCTCTGCCCGGAATTTCGTCCACCCAGAATTTTCTTAGTTCGTCTGGTGTGGCATTTGTCCGCGCGGTTTCCGCGACTCGCGACGCATAATCGCTGGGGGGGCTACAGCGGAGGATCTCGAAACATCGATCCAGTAGTAGGTCGCCACCGCATTTCCTGGGGAGGGTAATGCCACCGGTCGATCGGTGGGATGTGCCAGAGGCCGCGAGGAGGAGCCGGAATCCGCCCCCGTTGAGCGCCACATCGAAGACTTCCCTCACCGATTTGGGGTGCTGCGTGAAGACCCAGTCGGAGAGGAGCGTCATAGCCAGTGATCTTGGATGGCCAGTGCTGGCGAATCCCTTTTCGGCGATCAACTCGTGGAGTCGATCCACCAGGGAGGCTAGTACTACTATGTTAAGTAGTATCGTCGAAAACTCGCTCAAACTTCGTTCCGCAGAAAGGACAAAGTCCGGTCCATCTCACCAGCCAGGGCTGGATCGTGCGGAGAATCCGTTCCCACGT
>Ga0116126_1002315_pt1 | contig 10963 bp, 8 predicted proteins | sample June2015DPH_16_5_FD_89730 | JGI IMG/M metagenome (GOLD analysis project Ga0116126, IMG submission 89730) | Peatland microbial communities from SPRUCE experiment site at the Marcell Experimental Forest, Minnesota, USA - June2015DPH_16_40 | ecosystem: Environmental > Terrestrial > Soil > Wetlands >... | reverse complement strand
TGTCGCATACCATAGCTTTGCGCGTAGTCGGGTTCAACGTTACTGCGCCGAACTCGCAGGCTTCAATGCACCAGTCGCAACCCTTGCATTTGTCCTCGTCAACCACGATCGCTCCAGTTTGGGTTGAGCGCATCAAGGCTTTTTCTGGGCAAGCCGTGATACATGGTGCCTCGATGCAGGCTTTGCAAGTTATCGCCGTGTTGAAGGTTTGACGAAGCCTTACTGAGCGGATGCGTGATTTAAGCGGGTTGAAAGCATGTTCTTTCTCGAAAGAGCAAATGTACTCACAGATGTCGCAGCCGACGCATTTGTCGTTGTCGCAGTTAACATGCTGGTTCACCATGTTTAGCGCATAGTAAAATGCTCTGTGGGGACAGCCTGGGCAAAGGTTAGGCGGTCTAGGCTGCAAAACCACGGGTTCCTGCGGCTCAGCTTTGGCTGTTAAGCCTAAACTTGAGAAAGCTTGACGTACACAATCGGGCGTTAACTCACCGATCTCCTCCAAACCCAGCTGAGTCTTTCCTAATGGCTGCATACCCAGCCGTTGCAGATTCTCTTCAATGTACGGCCGCAGCTCCTCAATGACTATGAGTTTCTTTACCTTGAGAGCAAATCTCTGAACAATCTCATGAGGAAAAGGATGAACAAAACCCAGCTTTAACCAAGAAAACTTTTTTGTATCCAGCACTGAACGAGCGTAGTAGTAGCCAACTCCGCTGCCAATGATTCCGATGGCACAACCATTATCTTCGATCACATTGAATTTTGAGTGGTTGACAAGCGTTTTTGTTTCCGCCATCTTTACCTCTAAAACTCTGTGTTGCCGAATAGCGTTTGAGGGAACCATCACCCATTTAGAGCCCTGCTTGTCAAAGTCCGGTTTGCGGGTCAGGTTATGGAGTCGACCAAGCTTCACTCGCGCCTTCCCATGTGCAACCCTAGTCGTTAAACGCAAAATGATCGGCAAATGCAGCCGCTCACTGAGTTCGAAGGCTTCCCTCGCCATATCCAAGGCTTCTTGCGGGTTCCCAGCGTCCAATAAGGGGAGCTTCGAATGGACCGCGAAGTATCGTGTGTCCTGCTCGTTTTGGCTGCTATGCAAAGCTGGGTCATCACAAACCGCGATTATCATTCCGCCTTCGACACCGGTATATGCCAAAGTCATTGCGGCGTCTGCGGCGACGTTTAGGCCAACATGCTTCATGGAAACAATGGAGCGCACGCCCGCCATCGAAGCGCCCGCGGCTACCTCAACAGCAACGATCTCGTTTATGCTCCATTCGGCGTAGATGCCGAATTCTTTTGATGCCTCGGCAAGGGTTTCCAAAATTTCAGTAGCCGGCGTGCCAGGGTAAGAAGCGGCAACTTTAACCGAAGCTTCAACGGCGCCTCTTGCTACTGCTTCATCGCCGTTAAGCAAGGCAAAACTGCCTGGCTTATCTACAGCAATTTTGGAAGTCATAGGTTTAGTCCTTTACATTTTGCCTTTACGTAAGTCCAGAACCCGCTTTGCTTTCCCCTCAGTCCTCGGAAGCTCACCCGGCTTCACAATTTCCACGTCTGCCGAAATGCCTGTCACGATATGGATTTGCTTTTGAATGCCGTTTTTCAACGCGTTCGCATCCAATTTAGGATCTTTGGCTGCTTTCTCGGATAATTCAACTTTTACAACGAACGTGTCTAACGCGCCTGGTCTGTCGAGGACTATTAGGTATTGTGTGGCAAGTTCCGAGAAGCACATGACTGCGTATTCAATTTGTGACGGGAATACGTTTACTCCGCGGATAATGAGCATGTCGTCTGACCTGCCGTGAACCCGCATCATTCGGGCATGTGTTCGTCCGCAGGCGCATGTCTCCGTCTCTATCTTGGACATGTCTCGGGTTCGGTATCTAAGCATCGGCAGGCCCTGCTTTGTCAAGCCTGTGAAAACTACTTCGCCTTCTTCTCCTAGAGACAGAACCTCGCCTGTGTCAGAATCAATCGTTTCCACGATAAAGTGATCCTCCCAGATATGCAGCCCCTTATGTTCAGCGCATTCTACGGCGACGCCTGGACCGCAAAGCTCAGTTAAACCGTAAACGTCAAAAGCCGAGATTCCCAAGTCCTGCTCTATTCTTTCCCGTATCTTGTCTGACCAAGGCTCCGCTCCAAACAGCCCAAGTTTAAGTTTAAGGTCTTTTTTCGGGTCAACGCCTTCCTGAGCCATAGTTTCAGCAAGATAAACTGCAAAGCTCGGGGTACACGCCAAAATCGTGACGTCTAGATCTTTCATAAGCTTAATTTGTCGCTGTGTCATGCCGCCGCTTGCAGGAACGATTTTCGACCCGATTTTTTGGGCGCCGTAATGGAATCCTAAGCCGCCGGTGAATAGACCGTAACCGTAGGCGATGTGTATCGTGTCTTGGCGTCTTCCACCAGCTGTATAGATGGATCTTGCCATAAGCTCTTGCCAAACATCCATGTCGCCTTTTGTGTATGCTCCAACAATCGGATTCCCAGTTGTCCCGCTTGACGCGTGGATCTCTACTATTTCATCAGGTTTAACAGCGACCATTCCAAATGGGTAGTTGTCTTTCAGATCGCTCTTTATGGTGAAAGGAATCTTTGTAAGATCATCAAGTGAACGTATACAGTCAGGTTTTACCCCTGCACCGTCAAGTTTCTTCTTGTAAAAAGCACTATTCTCATAACAATGCTTCACCAGCTCTTTCAGCTCTTTAAGCTGAAGTGTTTTTATTTCTTGAGCGGGCATGGTTTCGATTTTTTGGTTCCAGTATTTTTGGTCTGCCATTTTCGCGTCCCCTTTAAGGGTCTTGCTTACCACTCTTTTATTTGACTATTAGATAAAAGTTCCCCAGATTTAACAAAAGTTCTCTCTTTTGCCATGCTTAATCATTTCCTTTTCCTGTAGATTGGTTTAAGCTCTCTTTCGTCAAATCGCACATACTCAAATCCAGAGCTAATTAGAGCGTCTTCTTGCTGTGTTGTTTCAGGTCGCTTAACTATGTATTCGTCGCTTGTGTAGGTGCTATGTTGGTATTTGTCAGTGTTCGTAATTGACTTATGGCCTAGTACGTCTTTAACGTGGTAGATATCGCCGGTTTTCTCGTATTCCCTTGAACCTCTGAAATGCCTTAGTGTGTGGAAATGGATTTTTAGCAAACGTGGATTATTCATTCTTTCGGCTATGCGTTTTCTAGTTTTTTCAAAAGCTGTGGTTGCTGAAACACTGTTAGGTGAAAAGACATAGTTTCCGTATTTCTTTGGCAATAGTTTTAGAGCTGCTATAGTTTTTTCTGAAACCTTAACGACTCTTGCACGGCTACCTTTTTCTGGGTGCTGTATTGCGATTGTGTTGTTTTTTTCGTTTATGTCTGTCCATTCTAGCCGTCTAAGTTCGCCTACCCTGGCGCCGGTGTCTTTCAAGCATTGTAGAAAAGTCGCGGTTCTTTTTCCGCTTGCTGCAATCAAAAGGTCAACTTCTTCCTCTAAAGGGTCAAAAGCTATAGGCGCTTCATAGTGGATCGTGAGTTTTTCCCAGGGTATTTTGAACGCTTTAGTAAATGCTGCGTAGGTGCTAACCATGTTTGCTTTTGTCGGCGTTGGTATGTTTTCAGTCGCTAAGACAGTTTCAAAAGAATCTGGGCTTTTCAAGTCACAACCTAGGTTAACAAGCTGTGTTAGCCACTTTGAACGGTCATGGATCGTTTTAGGTCTAAGTTGGCGTTTCTTTTGTTTCCATTCAAATTCAATGATTAAGCCTTGCTGTGTGGCGTTTATTCCCACGCTAGTTCCTTTCTGCTCTAGCGCTGCCAATGCCATACCTCGCGAGGATATGTTTTGTTGGCTAACCTTGAATTTGTTAGGAACTGCATTTAAGTTTTTAGACAATGAATCGCTGAACCTGTAACCGCACCGGGAATTAGCGCATTTATACCGTTGAATTGTTAAGCCATAGACATATCTGTGGCCGTTGTTAAACGCTGAACTGCCACATTTAGGGCAAATTATAGCGGTTTGAGCTGCCATTAAGAAGGCTCCTCTATTTCAACAATGTAAGCGTACCCTGGACACCCTAACGGAATTTCAGATTTTTTGTTCAAACTCTGCCAATTCGGAGCCTGGCAGGAAGGCTTATCAAAATTCTTACATTCTTCAGAACAAAAACGAGTTTTTTCTGTTCCACCTGTTCCACCTGTTCCACGTTTTTCAAGTAAGTTCTCATTTTTAGTAAAATTTTCAAGTTGATTTTTTTTCGCTGGAACGACTTTATCTGTAGAATGTGGAACACGTGGAACACATGGAACAACTTTAACATAGCGCCATGCTGAAAGTGGACTAGATTTAGGTTCAGGTCGAATTTTTGTTTGTTTTGCCCCTGGTAGGTGTTGCTCGATATCGTTTAGAAATTCGCCTTTGCTTTTCGGTTTTAAGTCGTTGTTATGGCAGTATGTAACGTAATCTCTGAACCAGTCAACCGTAAATATCCAGTCGTTTTCATTATCGGTAACTGTTACTTGTTCGTCAAAATATGCTAAAGTGGTGCTTGAGCGTTTTCGGTATTCTTTGCGTATAGCTTCAACTGTTGGTTTTTCGCTTACATCGCCGTTTTTGATTAGCCGGGCTAGGCCGTCTAAAGCCCAATTCAAACGAGCGCTCATTTCTTCAGGTGTTGTTAGCATGCCTAACAGAATTTGTCTAGGGATTGAGTTTTCAGGTGTGAAGGTTTTGTTAAAGTCTGCAAAAATAAAGCGTCTGTACCATGCGTAAGAATCTTCCTCGTTTGTGATTGCTGGAATATGGTTAGCGCTATAGAGGTATTTAGTATAAGGGATTATGCTAGCTGTCTTTTGAACATGTTTAACGTAAATTTCTGTTGAATCGCCGGAAACTATAGCGCGGTATATTCCAGTATTCATTAACTCTTTATGTGGTAGATCAGCGCAAATATTCGCTAGTTTGTCCTTGATTGTTTCAATAGCGAATTTGTCATAACATAACTCTTGGATTGAATGACTAGAAACGTTTTTTTCGCCTAAAAGTGTTCGTATAACGGTTAAGAATATGCTTTTGCCATTGGCGCCTTTTCCTAGGCAGATCAAGCAAGTTTCAGTTATGATTTTTCGATAAAGACAATGGCCTATTAACTCTTGAATTTGGGTTCTTTGTACTTCACTTTCAACGACATCGGAAAGAAACTTGGTGTTTCTAGGCCCTTTCGCGTTTGGGTTGTATTCCCAATCCAGCTTATTTGTTATGTAGATTTCAGGATTAAAATCGGTCTTTTGTCTCGTTAAAACATTCAAAAGCCCATTCTTAACCGCTAACATTTCCGGGTTTTGACAATTCATTTTTACTAGGGGTGCTGTTGCAGTTATGAACTCATTAACCTCTGAAAAATAACGAGTTTTGAAATTCTCGTCTAGGCGTTTAGCAATTTCTCGTTTGATTAGCTGCTCGGATTGATTGCTGTATATTCCCTCTTCAGCTATGAAGTAATAAAGCTCGTTTGTGTCCTTGTCTGTTGCAAAAGCGTAATCTTCCATTAAGTCTTTAGCTAAAAGGACTGGGTTAATTTCTGATTGCTCGAGGGTTTTAGCGTCAATTAAGCCTTGATTTACCGCAAGCGTCAAAACGTCTCTAAATCTCTTACCTCTGAGCGCGCCTTTTTTGGCTTGTTCGCATGTTATAATGCCTTCTTTAACAGCCAAAAATTGTAGGGCTCCGCCGCCGCTATTATGCCGGAAACAATGCCAGGTATTATCTTTAGTATTAATGCAAAAGTTTCTTTCTGTAGTGCTGTCATGTGTGGGGTGCTTACCCTGGAACTCATAAGCGCTTATTTTGGTGAAATTGGTTAGGTCAACGATTTTAGCTAATTGGAAACCGTAAGAGTCAGTTTGATTCTCTATTTCCGTTTCTTCTGTGTGTGTTAGGCCATGATTCTTGAGTATAGTATAGAATTTTTCCTCTAGGTTTTCAACGTCTGTTATTATGTCGCTGCCGATATTTCGATAACCAAAACTTGGCGCCATTAAGCAAATTTTCTTTTCGCCTAGAAGTTCAAGCGCTGCTTGATCGTGAAAAGTTCCATCAGTTGAAACTTTATTTTTGCTCCAATAGACTAAGTGGATCCCTTTGTTTACGGTTTCTTCAGTTCTTGTTGTTGGAAAGTCTTTTAGAATTTCTTTTCCTTTTTCCCTAACCTCTTCAGTCACTTTTCCCTTAACGTCATAGTCTATGACTGAAAGATAATAGCCATTTTTGGCTTTAGTACCTAAAATTACCCCAAAACCATTAGCTTCTTTCCAATTTAAAGCGTTAAAATCCTCTTTTGTTTGTTGCTCGGTTTCCCATTTTTTCCATGCTGAAAGGTTTTGTTTGTCGTATTCTCCGTTTTCCTTTTTGGCTATTTTGAAAGGAATAACGGCGATTCCCTCTTCATTGAACGCTTGAGCTGCGCCTAAAAGTTCTTGCTGCTCAGTCACCTTTTAACAGCTCCGTTGTTTTTTGGCAAGTGACTTTCATTTCGCAGCTTTTACAGTGGTTCCCATAGCTCGCTTTGGGGTAATCGCCAAAACACCCAGGTACGCTTTCAGGATTTTCTTCCGTTTCTTCCGGCGTAATCATTCTTAGTCGGAAACACTATACTATATGATTAGGGATATCATATTTTTCATTACCCTGTCACAAATCACACCCTTATACGTAAGCCCCTTTTTGGTGTGATAACAAAAAAACTAAAAGTTTTTACACAATTGACACCAAAACGGCAATTTTAGAGCTTTTTTGAAGGCTTTTGCCTTCTCGGAAGACGTTTAAAGGTGTTTTTAATCCCTTAGAAATACCAAAAATTAATGATTTTAAGTAATTTTACGATAATTAGCTAAACTTAGCTAAACTTACCAAACATATTAAGAAAAATTAAGTAATTTAGGGTTAGTTTAAGTTATTTTAACTAAATGAAACCTTCTAAAACCTTTGGAAAACATGTTTGAAACATAAAAAAGATAAAATAAGTTGTAAAAAGTCATCTAAAACATGTTTTGAAACATGTTTCAAAAGTCAAAAGTCAGAAAAAAGCTGAAAGAAACCTTAGAGTTTGAATACTTTTGCCTTGTCTTCTGTCCAGTCAGCTTGAACATACGGATCGGTAGAAGCTAAGTTAACTAGGCCCATGAAGTCTTTCAGCTTGTAAGCGTTATTATTGAAAACCTTTTTGCCATAAAGATTCTCGCAAACCGCGCGAAACCAATGCGGAAACTTCCCGGTTGTTTTCTTGATTATTCTGTTTGCGCGATATCGCGTTAAGGCTTGTTCTAAATGAAATCCTTTGATTGTTCCAACTGGAAACATATAGGCTTCTTCTTCCTTCTCGGGAATTTCATTTAGCCATGCTTCAAATATGGCCGTGAAAGGCGCTAGGCTTCCATGTTTAGGCAGCACGATTTCTTTTCTAAGTTTGCCATGCTTGAGCGTTTCAACGTTCACTAAGAGAATGTAGTCTTTGTATATTCTGAATTGCTTTCGTTTCAAGCGCAGGGCTTCAGAGATTCGTACGCCGGTTAAGATTAGCAGGGCAACCAGGGCTTTATCTCTCTTATGAAATGCAGCTCTAAAGCTAGACTTGTAATCCCATTCTAACGAGTCTATGATATCCACTAAGTTTCCATAGAGTTTATCGTCTAAGAATATTGGGATATCCTTAGTAGCTCGCTTGTCATGCTCAACCTTTTCTAACTGAATTGGTTTAGCCATATCTTTTCACTTCATACTTTCCTTTGACATATAACATAATGGTATTTTGTTGTAGAATATGGAAAACATAGTCCATTGTGAACAGCTATAACTAGAAAAGTTAGTATGTATCCTCCAGCGCGAATAATCGTTTGTTTGTTCATTTGGGCATTTCCTCATTTTCTATTTTGATTTTTGCCTTTTGCTCTTCGATAAGCTCCCTTCTTGCTTCCTCGTCAATGGCGCGCGCTTTAGCTAAGTCAGTTTGGAAACTCTGCCACTCGTCTTTGAACTCATTAACGTATATGCTGATAGTGGCCTTTGATCTAACGAAAATTTCTGCTAAATCGTCATAACTAACCTGAGTAACCCCATGTTTGTTTCTTAAATGATCGTCCGGCGCGCCCAGATTATAATGAAACCCTATTAGCTTCTTTAACAAAGGTGAAACCTCGCGTTTGCATAAAGAAACTGGGTAAAACGCTAAGTATCTTAAAAAAATCAAGCTGTTTATGTCTGTAGGGTCTTGTTCTAAGTGATCTCTTATTTTTTGAATGATTTCTTGCGCTGTCAGGGTTGAAAAATCGTTTTCTTTCAGTTCATCGTCAGTTGTTTGTTGACAAACGCTGTACTGGAAGGATTTAGCTATGTCGCGGTTAGAAACTTGTTCTACAGCTTGTTTTTCTTCTGTTTCTTCAGACATTTTTTTCACCGTTTTCTAAAAGCTGTTTAATGCCTTTTTGAAGTATTCTTTTAGCTTGCTGAGGGTGACTTAGACCTAGTTTAGTTTCAATGTCACCATAACTTGAGTTTTGAACGAATAATTCACAAGCCTTGAGGGGTAAATCCGTTTTTTCGGCAATAATTCTGTTAATTTCCGTCTGATATTCCGCTTCTTGCTCATTTTTTGTTATCCTTGGAAAATACAGTTCCAAGTTAGCTTCAAAATCTCGGAATTTTTGAAGATATCTTAGACAATAAAAAAAAGTAACCATAGAGGACACGGAAAACCCAGTCAAAAACCAACCGCTATGTGATATGAAAAACAGCGTTACACATTCAACGGTTATGAGGGCTCCAAGCATGATTTCAATGAATCCTAGGAAAAATTCTAAGTAGTGGTGATAGAAACTCGCGCTCATGGTGATCCTTCCGGGCTTTTTTCCTTGAAAACTTTAGCGTAAAAAGGGGGGCATTTAACGGCCTTGTCAATATCCCTAAGATAAACGTAAAAAGTCTCGGATTTTTTCTCGGAATTTATAACTTCAATTTTTAGCTGGAAATGTTCGCCTAAAGTGGCTACTCCGGCCTGTTCTAGAGCAGTCATTTAAAACAAACTCCTACTTTTGAAAAAAAGAAAAAAAGGGAATTGCGCGCGGGGTGATTAACACCACAAAATAGGCTTTTAGATAAAAGTTCCCTACTTCTACCCAAAAACATGATTCTTTCGGACAACCAAGAAATCAAAGCTTGCTTAGCCAAAAGACTGTTAAAAAAAGGAGGCATTTCAGAACTGCACTACGAACTGGAGAATCTGCGTGTGATGAGTTTATACTGCCTTCGCAAGGTGAGTGTGAATGGAATCGCCTGCCCAAAGGGCGCACAATCCCCATTTGCAACCGCTTTGACTATCGACTCGACGTTGGGTTCAGAATCGATAGCTGTGTACCCGTACCCGATTGTTGGGCCATAGTGCGCGTCAGTTCCACCCACCTGAGGCAGATGAAGTTTCTGCGCCACTTCCATCGCTTTGCGCTTGCAGCGACCAAATGGGAAAGCATTAGCATTCAAAGTCTCCACAGCATCGAATTTTGCGTCCCTCACATGGCTTGTCAAGCTCCCTTTAAACCAAGCGTAAGGATGAACCGCAATAGCTATTCCGCCTGCCGAGTGGATTTTGTCAACAGTTTCCTTGGCGCTTAAACTTCTGGGAATCAACTCTTTAATGTTCAATGCGACAATGTGACCGTCTGCGCTTGAAACTTCCATGCCTGGAATAACCAGAAAATCAACTTCCTTTGCAATTTTCCAGCTGCCCTCAATCTGATTATGGTCAGTCACAGCAACGGCGCTCAAGCCACGCTTCTTGGAGTAATAAACGAGCTCTTTGGGGGTTATGAGCGAATCCTTTGAGTAGTTGCTGTGAACGTGAAGGTCAGCGTTAATTCGCACGGTTTAGCCTCTCTCATTTGGGCTGATTTGCCAGTTTCTTTCTAACTTCAGCCAATTGTTCTTCCAGCTTTGCCTCATCTGCATCTATCTTATGGAACAAGGGTTTCGGCTTGGCTATCTTATGCCCTGCATCTAGGGGTTTTGTGGCTTCACTCCAGCTGACTTCGCTTACCTTCCCAGGCAAATTCAGAGTTGGCCAAAGTTGCTCAGCTGTGTCGGGGATAAAGGGCGAAGAAACCACAGTGGCAGCTTTCACAACTTGAGCAGCGACATAAAATATAGTCGCAGCTTTTTCCTTGTCCGTTTTCATCAGGTTCCATGGTTCCTTAGTGTTGAGGTACTGGTTTCCAATTCGGCTAACTGACACAAGGGTGTTTACAGCGGATAGAAGCTTTGAAGCTTCAATTTCTTGGGCTGCTGCGTCTATTTTTTCCTTGATGGTCTGCATAATGACCTCGTCGTCTTTGTCAAGTTTGGTGGGTTCCGGGATTGCATAGTCGAATTTTGAGGCTATGAAGCTTAAGGTTCGATGAATAAAGTTACCGAATGTATCATTTAAGTCAGCGTTGATTCTGTCTATAAACGCGTTCCAGGTGAAGTTTGTGTCTTTGCTTTCGGGTCTCGTGGCGATGAGGAAGAAACGCCAGTAATCCGCCGGGAACATCTCCAGGGCTTCGTCTATCCAGATGCCGACGCGTTGGCTTTTTGATGCTTTTTGTCCCTTGAACTGCAGAAACTCTGTCGCGGAAACGTTCCAGGGCAAGTTGTAGCCTTGGCCTGAAGCTAAAAGCAGTGCTGGTAGGATTATTGTATGGAATGGGATGTTATCTTTTCCGACGAAGTAGAGGGTTTTGGCTTGTTTGTCAAGCCAGAAGTCTCGCCACCTCTCAGGCTGACCCAGCCGCTGACATTGTTCAATAGTTGCCGACACATAGCCCAAAACGGCGTCGACCCAAACGTAGATGGTTTTGCCTTCCGCCCCAGAGAAAGGTGCGGGTATTCCCCATTCAACGTCTCGGGTGACAGCACGAGGTTTTAAGCCTTCTTTTAT
>Ga0116126_1002311_pt1 | contig 10970 bp, 18 predicted proteins | sample June2015DPH_16_5_FD_89730 | JGI IMG/M metagenome (GOLD analysis project Ga0116126, IMG submission 89730) | Peatland microbial communities from SPRUCE experiment site at the Marcell Experimental Forest, Minnesota, USA - June2015DPH_16_40 | ecosystem: Environmental > Terrestrial > Soil > Wetlands... | reverse complement strand
TGCGCCGGGCCCGGACGAAATATTTTCACGTCAAAGCACTGTCGAACGGCTGCTATTTGCTGGAGCCGCGCGTGCTGGTATCGCCCCGGGCCATTTCCGCCCGTTCCCTGAAAATGCTGGACCGGTCGGTGGCCAATTTGAAGAAGGGGCTGGCTTCGGCGCCCATTGACCTGTCTGCGTTCATCGAGGCTTGAGATCCGCCTTCGCCAGCTACGGCGCGACAAGGAGTTGACAATGGCCTTCAACATCCAACTCACACACGATGATCTCTCGCGAGCACGCGCGAAGCGGTGTTGCCGATTGGAAAACATGGTGGCCAAGTCGCACTTGCATTTTGAGCGGAAAGCGAAGATAGTTTTCACATGAGCAGCCGGGAAATGGTCATTGACCTCGTCACCAAACTGCCGGAGGACACAACCCTGGCGGAAATTGCGCGGGAGATCGAACTGCTGGCGGGCATCCAGCGGGCGCGGGAACAGGCACGCCGGGGTGAAGGCGTTCCCGCCGAGGAGGCGCGCAAATTGGTGGCGGCATGGACTTCAAGGTAATCCTCACTCCGCAGGCGCAGGACGATTTGCGGGAGATTGTCTTTTTCATCGCGCGGAACAATTCCAGTCGCGCGCGGACGTTTGGCAACGAACTTATTGACAAGGCGCTTTCGCTGGCTTCGTTGCCGGAACGAGGGCGTGTCGTGCCGGAAATTGCAGAGTCTTCCGTGAGGGAAATGGCCCACGGTTCGTATCGAATCATCTACGAAATATTTCGCGAGCCGGCGACGGTGTACGTGCTTCGTTTCTGGCACGCGGCCAGAGGAGAGCCGGAAATCAAAAAATAAGCCGTACGTCCGGCACGCGACGTGACAACCCGCCTTCGCTAAAGGCTGAAGGCGCTGCAACCGACACTCAACATTCAACATTCAACGCTCAACATCCAATGAGACTCACACCCGATCTTCGCCTTTTTTTGTCGCCTTGGACGAAAAGTGCCGCGACGTGGAATTCTGAATCTACCTCTCAACCCTCAACTGCACCCCGAATGCCTTCGGGGCTCAACTCTCAACCGTTTTCTGGTTGCCTAAAATCCGCCGCGGTTTACGATGTGCGGCAATCTGCATGGGTATGGGTATGGGAAACACTCAAAAATCACCCGGTCACCTGATACACCAAAATTGGTGTTGAAACTCTATGGAGTTTGAAGTAGAATTCTACAAAACCGTGAATGGTCATTCGCCGGTGCGGGAGTTTCTGTTGGAACTCAAGGCCAGTGACCCCGATGACTTCGCAGCCGTGGCGGCAGGGCTGGAGAAATTACGTTATCGTCAGTGTCACCGCGAGCCGCTGACCAAAGCGCTCAACGATGGGCTGTTTGAACTCCGCCATGTGGGCAAGTTGAACACGCGCGTGCTGTGGTTCTTTATGAAAGGCCGGCGCATCATCGCCGTCCACGGCATTCGCAACAAAGGCCAGGCCATCCAGTCCCGCGACCTCGACACCGCACGGGCACGGATGAGGGATTGGAAAGAAAGAAATGAGCCATGAGCAAAACCGACTTTGATCTTTTTCTCGAAGAACAACTCCGCGACCCCGATTTCGCCGAACGATTCAAACGCGCCGGTGAGGCGTGGGACGTGGCGTTGCAGATCGCGGCCCTGCGCGAAAAGGCCGGCCTTTCCCAACGCGACCTCGCGCGCAAACTGCACACCTCCCAGCAGCAAATCAGCCGGCTCGAATCACCGTCTTACGAAGGCCATTCCTTGAGCATGTTGCGCCGCGTGGCGAAAATTCTTGGTGCCACCGTTCGCGTCACCCTCGCGCCCAAGGGCGGAGCCGAACCCATGATTCTGTCGGAATCCAAAATCCCCTACCGCACGGGCAAGAAATCATAAACTCGCCTGCCGCGCCGGGAGAAAAGTGTCAAAGTGCGGGACTGACCCCTTGGTGGATTCGATGTTGAGTGTTGAATGTTGCCCGCTTTGCGAGGTCTCGCCCTAGGCGGAAATGTTGAGTGCCTGCTCGCGACGCAAGTCGGAGTTGAATGTTTCCCTGTTTGTTCGGCCCTCAACCCCCTGTCCGCCGTAGCCTCGGCGAAGGAGGATCAACCAACAACCGTTTTGTGTTTGCGCAAGCCGGGACGCGAGTTTGTCGAGTGGTATAACGAGAACAAGTTTCGGAGATGAACCCAAATAACATTTTGCGGTTGCCTAAAATCCTCCGCGGTTTACGCTGCCAGCCGCGTGAGACGCAGGCTTTTACGTGGGCTTATGGGAATCTGGGGCGCACTGCCCAATGAAAAATGAAATTACCAAATCCAGACAAGCTGGTGGTCGAGCGCGAGAAGATCGTGGATTATCTGCTCAACCCGGCGCATCCCGACAACGGCGGCAAGGCGGAGTTTTTCGGGAAGCTGGGTTTCCGGCGCAAGGAATGGGAAAGTCTGGCGGCGGCTTTTCGGGTCCTGGCGCAGACAACGGAGGCGACCAGCCATGCGGAGTCGCCACATGGAAGAAAATATGTTATCGTTGGGCAGATTGAATCGCCGGTTGGAAAGCCGGTGACAGTGAAAACAATTTGGATTGTGGACAAAGGATTGGCTGTGGCTAGATTGGTCACAGCTTATCCGCGCAAAGAATGAGAGGCGTTATGATCAAAGAACATGACCGGGTGGTGTTGACCGTTGCCGTGCCCGCTGAAGGATTGGAGGCGGGCGACGTGGGGACGGTCGTGCATATTTATCGTGACGGCCTTGCCTACGAAATCGAGTTCACGACATTGGAAGGGGACACTGCCGCGGTGGTGACGGTGGAAGCCCGGCAAGTCCGCCCGGTTCACAAGCGGGAGATCACCCACGCGCGGGAACTGCAGGCGGCCTGACCGGTGAACCAAAAGCCGGAGAAGATTTATGGCCGACAAAATAAAAGTCTGGTTCGATGCGGAAGCGGATTTCCTTGAAGTCCGTTTTTCCGATGCCGCCGGTTATGAGAAGGAAACCAAACACGATGCCGTCATGGAACGTGTGGATGCGGCCGGCCATGTCATCGGTTTCAGCGTCCTGGGCGTGAGCAAGTTCAAGAAAGGCAAGCCGCTGGAAGCGGATCTGGTTGCTGCTTGAATGTTCAGTTTTCCCCCGTTTTCATTTAGCGTTTAGCCTTCAGAATTTAGCTTTTCTTCCCCCTTCCTTGGCGCGCCGGATGGGTGTTCTGACCGGTGACGAAATGAACCGTGTGCGGGGCGCCCTGGCCAAACGACTGGGTATCGAACAGAAGGCCACCTGAGACGCAGTCTTTTACATGGTTATGCCATGAGCGGCCGGCAGTTGATTGTGTTGCCGCATCAAGTGGGGGACAAGCCGGGACGCGAGTTTGTCGAGTGGCATAACGAGAACAAGTTTCGGAGATGAACCCAAAAGATTGATCTTGGAATTCTGAATCCACCTCGCAACACCCCGTAACATTTTGCGTTTGCCTAAACTCTCCCGCAGCTTGCAATTCGGTCGAATCCGCCGACAGTTTCAATCGCTCCGCCTCCCGGATTGCAATGGTGCTGCGAACGACCTACACTCCGCGCACGCATGGCATCAGTGACTTATCAAGAAATCAAAAATACTCTTCGCAATCTTTACCTGGACGATCCGCGTCCGTGGCTTGTGGGCTTCAGTGGCGGCAAGGACAGCTCGATGGTCGCGTCGCTCCTCTTCGAGGCGGTGCTCGCTGTTCCAGTTGAACAACGAAAAAAGGAAATCGCGATTCTATGCACCGATACCCGCGTTGAAATCCCAGCCATCGTCGAAATGGTCGAGGGCACGCTGGCACGGATGCAAAAGTTTTCCGATGAAAACAACCTGAACATCAAAGCCCACCTATTACGTCCGCCGGCAGAACAGTCGTTTTGGGTGAATATTATTGACGTCCGCCGGCAGAACAGTCGTTTTGGGTGAATATTATTGGACGCGGCTATCCGCCGCCGAACCGCGTATTCCGCTGGTGCACGCAACGCCTCAAAATTGATCCGGTGTCAGTTTTCGTGCGAAAGGGCATCGGCCACTGGGGTGAAGCGATCCTGCATTTAGGTGCACGCCGTGCGGAAAGTTCAACTCGCGCCCAAACAATGGCTGATCGCGAGACGCGCAACGGCTTGCGCCGCCATCCTGATTTGCCGCGCGTGTGGGTTTCAAATCCAATTGAGTTCCTGACCACCGAGGAAGTCTGGGCCTATCTCCTGCAAACACCCAATCCTTGGGGCGGTGACAACCAGGCACTGTACAAACTCTACTCAAACGCCGCTGGCGGGGAATGTCCCATCCAAATTGACACCAGCACTCCGGCTTGCGGCAATTCCCGCTTTGGCTGTAGCATTTTGGCAGAAAGCTGCTGCGACCTCGTACATTCGAAAGACGATCGGTATTCAGGCCCTATTCGACGTGTTCCGTGTGATTGTTGGACAGTTTGGATTTGATCAATTGCCTAACAAGGCGACAGATATTCTTAATGCGTCAGACCGCGTGGACTTCAGCGATACATTTTATCAAGCGTCAGGCAAGGGGCGAGTTAGAGTCAAGAATACGCTTCTGCTTTATGCAGATTTGATAAGCCTGAGCGATATTTCTGGAACAGACAGGGATTTGTACCCTGAGCTGTTACAAAGATACCCGAAAAAGACGACTCATTGATAGCCTAACCGCACAATGTTTGTGCTGTTCGGCGTAAAGCATTAAGCACAGTGCTCACATCTGCATCTGTGTTTGAGCTACCAAACGAAAACCGAATCATCTGTCTCGACGCCACAGATTCTGGTTTCATTGCTTTAATAACATGCGATGGTTCGTCGGAGTCCGCCAGACACGCCGAACCGGAGGAAGCGCAGATACCTTCCTGATCGAGCAGGATAAGCAGCGCCTCAGATTCAATGCCCTGAAAAGTTATATTGGTGGTGGTGGCCAGTCGTTGAGTCTTGTGACCGTTCAATTCGGTTTTCAGAATGGAATTCAAGATGCCATCTTCCAGCGCGTCCCGCAGTGGACGCACCGTCTTGTCGTAATCGGGCAGATGCTTCCGTGCCAGTTCAGCAGCTTTGCCCATGCCGACAAGCCGTCGCGATCCACCGGCAGATACGTCACGCGGTAGCCGTCATTCTCAAGCGCCATGCAGTAATTCAGCACCGACGAATGTTCCACCGCCGCCGTGACGATGTGCCGCTTGGCGGGATTGGCCTTCAGCGCCGCATGAATTGCCGCATTGTTGCTCTCCGTCGCGCACGACGTAAAAATCACGTCGCGTAACTGCGCCCCGATCAATTCCGCCATTTGCTCCCGCGCTGTCTCGATCACCGTTTTCAACTTCGACCCAAATTTGTACGTGCTGGACGGATTGCCCCATTCGGTTTTGAGATAAGGCATCATCGCCTCCAGCACTTCTGGCAGGACGGGCGTCGTCGCGTTGTGGTCGAGATAAATCACGGGCTTATTCTGTCGCCAAGCGGTCGAACAAGCAACACAAGCTACTACCACATGTTAAAATGGGCCGGATGGATTAGCGGTACAAGAAAACTGAAAACTCCAGTTTGGGGGAGTGGGGTCGTCCTATCTCGATACTGTCGTCGAGAACGTGGACCCAGCCTTCGTCTTCCGACTTCAAAAAGTCAACGAGGGTGTCAAACTTCTTGCCTGAACCGAAAACTATAGAAAAGTCTAGCAACTCGCTGGCTGCTCGGCAGCAAGCAAACACCCCATGATGTTGCCCTGATCGCCTTTTGTCCAAATCTCGCAGGTTGATCTCGCCGACTTTACCGTCAGATTTCCCAAGATGGGATGCGATGAGTTTCGCAAGGACGTAATTCGTCGGCGAAGAGGGAAGTCCTGAGGGCTTCTTGGCCTTTTCCCGCGTATCAAGGCTAGAAACCATGCCAATCCTTCCGTATTTCTCACGGGCGGAGTACATGCGCAGAAGGCAGCTAAGCGTCTCCGTGGCGGCTTGCCTGCTAGGAAGACAAAGATCCTTCTCGTCGTTGAGGTCCTCGTTGAAGTGCATTGTTGGATACTTCACACGCAGACTTCGAAGCGCAGCGACAAAATCCTCTTTCGCGGATTCGGCCCATTTCTCCTCGCCTGGCGCAGAGCTGTCTTTCATGTCACTGAAAACGAAGAACTCGTCCTCAGCCTCGTCTTCTAGGGCGTGAAGCCCTTTCACCAAAGCTGGAAACATGCTGCGGATTTCTTCACAAACTTTCTCCGCCATCGCTGTTTGGCCTTTGGGGTCGTCTGGGATCAAATAGGCGTGATTTCTGAGCCACTCGATTGCCTTTCGCTTGTTTTCGCTGGTCTCGCGCCCATTGGCAATTGCATGCGATTCGACGCAAAGGAAGAGCGTCAGACACCTGTGTTCGATCTTCTTTCCGCCACGCGGCTCTGTTTCTCCATCTAGGGATTCCAGAGGTGACACGAAAAAGTTGAAACGGTCATCGAGCCCATTGGCAGCGCAATACTCTTCAAGTGCCTTGAGCAGTTTTCCGCTGAAGAACTTCACCCGCCACTTCTGATAAATTTCACCGCATGGGCCGCGACATCCGGCTGACAGCCAGAACTGGTCGCCTCCGGCTTGTTTAAGTCTGGATTGCGTGACTAGAATGGCGTCTTCCGCAATTGCACGCAGGTATTTTCGCTGGGTGACACAGCTCGAAAGCAGTCGCAGAATGTCATCCAAATCAAACACCTGATTGTCGTCCGGAGCCGGCAGCGCAATCTGGTTTGGCAACTTGGCGGCAAGGAACTCGAAGAGCATGCCAACCGGGGTGTAAACATCACGAGGTATTGCGCTCCGGTAGAGACTCCGCTTCGCGGCATCCGGCGCAAGATGGATCGTCTCTCCGTCCGGATTTGACGCCAAGACGCGAGCTTGCTCTTCGAACCAATACACTGACGGCCCGCCTGCAGACCGTCTTGGTTCGCCGCCTGCCGTAAGTCCCTGAAGAGTCACCGCTATTTCCAAAGTGCGCCCGTGTTGGCGGTAGCCGTCGCCCACTTGGATCGCACTTGGGCTCAATGCCTCCATCAAAGGGTTTCTGAGGTAGTGCAAAACTGGAGCGAACATCGCTCCCTCCTGGTCAGTTGCCAAATCATAGAGCAACACCATCCATTTCTCGAAGCGAATCCTCTGGACGTTCTGAAGTACCTGTTTCTTGTAATCAAAGACTTGGGCAACAAGGGCTGCGAGTCGCATTCCATCCCAAACACTCTCTCCGTGGTGGTAGGCACGTGCGACGATTGCATCAGTTTCAGTGTAGATAGGCACTTGCACCCCGCTATCGACAGCCAAGTCCAAAGCCAAAGACCACTCAACGTTAGCTTCACTTTCAACTGCTGATCGCAAGCGGAGAGAACTCACGCCGCTCTGAAGTCGCTTTGAACTCTCACTGTCCATGATTGACTCCACGCCGAAACCCTTGGAGATCGAGTCCAAAAGCTCGCCGCGGAATCGGAGCTCCACGTTCGTAAAAGCATTTCGCCAGAATGAACAAAGCCTTTCATAGGTGTTCAGTCCTTCGAGTTCTGGCTTGCAGGCTTCGGCCGCAACTTCGAAGCATTTCCCCAGTTCAGCGAGTTCTTCAGCCGTGGGAAGATCCAAAACCACGAATGCCTGAGCGGATTCTTCTCGGTCGCCGCAGATCTTCGGCAAGAGTCTTCTGGAAAGAGTAGCCCCGACCCGGCCAAGAACGAGCTGGGCCTCGGACCAGAGCAGGCGATTTTCACTAAACCGAGGGTCAAGGGCGCTCGCGATTGCCTGTGCAGCCGTGAAGCACAACACGCGGTATTTTGAAAGAGGAGAGCGCAGGTTCCCTTCTGGGAAAATTTTCGCCCACTGGGCCTCCACATAGGTCTTCCGAAGTGGTGGAAAACACGTAATCAGCACAAAACGAATTTCATCTTGAAACCGTGAGTCCAGCACTTTGACCTTGCAGATATCGGGTACGCCGAGAACCTGCGTTAACTTCAAAAGAGGCTTTGACTGTGGAAATTCAAAGTGCAAAACGAGAACCTGATAGTCATTTCGGTACTGTAGCGTCAGGTCTTCCCGGTGAACCGAAGTGGCCTTCTGAGCAAGCTCTGCCAATAACTCTAGCCCCTCTTTGCGTGGAAAGGAGAATATGGGATGATCGATGTCGTAAGGAACGCCCATCAATGGGATGGCTCGTATCAGTTCCGAGGAGAATTCCTGTGTTGCTGTCTCGTTTCGCCAACTGGCCGACCAAAGGTTGGGGACGAGGAGTGCTTGGAAATTGTCGGTATCCGCTGCTGCGGCTACCACCTTGGCATCAAGGCCAAATTGTGTTTTGAAACGCCGCTTGAGCCTGAACAATGATGACCCTAGAATCGTGACATCGTCAAAGATCACTGGACGTTCGCCAATGTCGGCGGGCTCAAGGAAGTCGAGCGCATGGTCTGCATACATGGGCACCTCTGGAAATGCTATGCCCATCTGCTGCATCATCTGTAGCAATCGCGGTCCTTTCCGGGCGAGTGCGAAGATGCTTGTAGGCTTCAGTTCATGCAGGCGGTCAGCGGCTTGCTTTAAAATTGCTTCGTAACGCCGCAAACCAAAATTGCTTCCGGCCTTGCTGAGGCTAGGATTCATGTTGTTGCCAGAATTCACGGCTTCAAGTTCTACAAAACCCTTGGTGCTCAAGCCGTCGTTTCTCCTAGCAGACTCACAGCGAGGGCAAACTAAGGCACACGAGCCAAGTCAATCTCGCAGGCATTGTGCCCGCCGCAGGGACCAAGTCAAGGGGCTAGCTTTGCAAAAAACATGTCAAGCCGTGCAAGCTGGTATTGGTTCGCAACCGGATTACACACGATGGTCTTCGCGGATGATTTTACGACCGCGTAAAAGGCGTTGCCTCACGCGGCAGGCTCACGTAAAGGACGTAAAGCCGCGCAGCGCGGACCACGTCCCTTGGGGCGTTCAGCCTCCGTGGCAGGCGATTTAGGGCAACTTACACGCGATGATCCTCACGGATGATCTTCCGAAATCCGCCTGATTGACTACTGCGCCAGTTTTTGGGCTTTTTGAGCTCTTTTAAGCGGTCGAGTTGGCCGATGTCTTTCAGGCGTTTGTATATCAATTGCCAGGCGCAGGGACGGTCGGGACTGACTTCGCACCGGTCTTCGCGGGAACCGCTGCACGGGCCGTTCAACATGTGCTTCGCACACCGGGTGATGGGGCAAATGCCGCCGTAGAGATGCAGCACGCATTCGCCGCAGGCGGCGCATTTTTCCGTCCAGACACCCCGTTCCTCCAGGATGCCGATGAACGCAGTGTTGAGGCCGGCGTAAACGGGTTTGTTGCTGTATCGCTCGGCGATGGCCTGCACGCCGGCGCCGCAGCCGACGGACAGCACGGCGTCGTTTCGTTTGATGGCTTCGGCGGCTTGTTCCAGGAACACGTTGTCGCACTGGCGTTCGATGGTGAGTTCCTCGACTTCCAGCGGTCGGCCTTTCAATTTGGCCGCCATGCGCAGGGCGGAGGCGATGATGCCGACTTCGCGCTGGCCGCCGGCCAGACAGACGGTCACGCAGGTGCCGCAGCCGAGCAGGAGAACCTTCCGGTGTTTTTCGACGATGTCCAGCAGTTCGGGTATGTTTTTTCTTTGTGCGACGATCATGAGCGGGTCTCCAGTTTGGTTAAATTAGTTAAATTAGTTTTCGATTTGAGTGGGCTGGGGCCCAGTTTGCGTATCGTTTCCACCATGTCGGTGATGACGTCCGCCAATGGCCGGGCCATGGCGGCGGAAATGTTGACCATGCGGAGGCGTTCCTTTTCGATGCCGATTTCCTCCAGCAGATCGCGGGTGTAATTGACCCGGCGTTTGGCGCAGAGGTTGCCTTCCACAAAATGGCAGCCGCCTTCGAGACACCCGGCCACCAGCACGCCGTCCGCGCCGTTCTCCAGCGCTTTCATAAAGTATTCGGTCTCCAGCCGGCCCGTGCAGGGGGTGCGGATGATGCGCACATTGGGCGGATACTGGATGCGCATGACCCCCGCCAAATCCGCCGACGAATAGGCGCAATAGTGGCAGCAGAAGGCCAGGATTTTGGGTTCAAATACTTCGGTTTTCATGGGTTATGCAAATCGAGGAATGTAACCGCAAAGATCGCAAAGATCGCAGAGATAAAATGCCTTCTCTTTGAGTTCTTTGTGTTCCTTCGCGGCAAAAAAACGGATGGGGAAAGGAATTCAGCCAGCAAAGTAGGGCAGGCGTCTCGCCTGCCCAATGACCCCGAGACCGGTCTGGGGAGCAATGCGTCGGCTTCGCCGACGCGGGCAGGCGAGACGCCTGCCCTACTCTGGGGTTGATAGGAAGGAAGCGCTCCGGGAGCGCGGCGTTCACGCCGCTTCAACACGACTGCTCCATGGCCTGACTGGATGTTGCTTTTGGCGGTCATTTTAAGCTGGTCCCATTATTTTGATGCCCTGACGGGGTGCGGCCTTGGCGTTGTGCCCGTTGCCACCGATTCCGTCGGGGAACAGTTGTTTGATCATCACCTCGAACTGGTCGGTCTCGAAATGATGCAACTGGATGGCGCGGGCCGGGCATTCGGCGGCGCAAATGCCGCAGCCCATGCACTTGGCGGCTTCGATCTGTCCCTTGCCGTCCTTGTTGCAGTAAGGCGCGGAATACGGGCAGACGGTGACGCAGGTCATGCAGGAGATGCACTTCTGCTGGTCCACGTACGAGACTTGGGCGCTGACATCGAGCTGCGTCTTGGACAGGACGGTGGCCGCCCGCGCGGCGGCGGCGCGCGCCTGCGCGATGTTTTCATCAATGAACTTCGGCGAATGGGCCAGGCCGCAGAGAAAGATGCCTTCGGTGGTGAAATCCACCGGACGCAGTTTCATGTGGGCTTCCACGTAGAAACCGTCGGCGTTGAGCGGCACCTTGAGCATGTCCGAGATGCGCTTGTTGTTCTTCAAATCCACTTCC
>Ga0116126_1002309_pt1 | contig 10974 bp, 9 predicted proteins | sample June2015DPH_16_5_FD_89730 | JGI IMG/M metagenome (GOLD analysis project Ga0116126, IMG submission 89730) | Peatland microbial communities from SPRUCE experiment site at the Marcell Experimental Forest, Minnesota, USA - June2015DPH_16_40 | ecosystem: Environmental > Terrestrial > Soil > Wetlands >... | reverse complement strand
TTTCATTTGCCCTACGATATGGCCCCCTGGCTTTGTAGGCCGCCGTTTTCACGCTGCCACGGGCACCACCTCGATAAGCCCAAGATGCTGAGCCATCGGATGGAAGTCACTGTCGTTGTGAAGCAGCGCTGTACGGCGTTCGATGCACCAAGTACCGATCAGCAAGTCGATAGTCTTGCGGACGGTAATCCCGCGTCGGCGCAAGAAGCGGAAATTCCGGGCAGCAGCGACGGCTATCGCTTCGCCAGCCATTGACACGATGTCAAAGTGCCGAAGCAGCGTCTCAACCTGTTGAGCTGTCCGCTCGCTGTCCAGGCCCTGCAGAACCTCACAAAGCATCAGATCGCCAACGACAATTTCCTCGCTGTCGAGAATCGCGCGTAGGTGCCGCACCTGAGGCACATTACGGCCGTTGAGGAAGTCGATCCAAACACTCGTATCGACAATGATCACCCAGTTCCTCGCCCTTTGCGACCGCGCGCAAGATTGCCGCGCCAGCGGTATTTGCCGAAGGCGGAATCGACCTCCTTCTGCCCTCGCAATTTGATCATCAACCGCAGCGCTTCCTCGACAGTTTGCTTTTTGGTGGCCAGTCCGGATGCTTTCTGCGCCTGCGCCATAAGGGCATCATCGATTTCGATGTTGGTGCGCATCGGCTGGTTTCCGCGTTATGTGTATAGATAAACGATATCATACACATTCGATTACGGCAACCAGGCAGGCATCACGTCGCGATGGCTTCGAGGCGGCGTTTGGTGACCGGGGGGCCGAAGCCGCCGATGACGATGAACACCACAACCATCGCGCCGGCGATGAAGCTGAACACGCCGACGGTGCCGTAATTGCCGAGGAAGAAGGCGATGACGAAGCCGGAGAAGATCGCGCTGAACCGGCTCCACGAATAAACGAAGCCCACCGCCTGAGCGCGAATGCGGGTCGGATAAAGCTCGGCCTGATAGGCGTGGAATGAAAACGACAGCCAATTGGCGCACAGCGTGATCAGAAGGCCGCACACGATCACGCCAATCGCAGTAGTCTGCTGTGCGAACAACAGTCCGAACACGGCGATGCCGATGGCGGCCCAGGCGATCTGCCATTTGCGCTCGAAATGATCGGCGAAGTAGACGCCGATCAGCGGGCCGATCGGCGCCGCCACGGCGATGATGAACGTGTAGGCGAGCGACTTGGTGACGCCGATGCCCTGGGAGATCAGCAGCGCCGGCACCCAGCTGGAAAACCCGTAATAACCGATCGTCTGGAACAGATTAAAGATCACCAGCATGATGGTGCGGCCGCGATAGGTCGCGCTCCACATTTCCATCCACGCGCCTGGCTTGCTGTCGGTCTCGCCGGTCACGATTTCCGGCGGCGGCAACTCCCGCCCGGTTTCGGCGCGGACGTGGCGCTCCATGCCCTCGACGATGGTTTCAGCTTCGGCGATGCGGCCATGCTGCGCGAGCCATCGCGGCGATTCCGGCAGATTGCGGCGGATCCACCAGATCAGGAGCGCGCCGATCGAGCCGATGATGACCACCCAGCGCCAGCCGTCGAGGCCGAAGATCGTCCGCGGCACCAATTGCCAGGCGAGAAATGCGACCACCGGTACCGATGTGTACATGATGAACTGGTTATAGGCGAAGGCAGGCCCGCGCTGCTCCTTGGGCACCAGCTCCGACAAATAGGCGTCGACATTCACCAGCTCGACACCAAGTCCGATGCTGGCGATGAACCGCCACAGATCGATGGTCTCCGGCGTGCGCTGAAACGCCATGATCAGCACGCCGATCGAATACCAAAGAAGTGAGAAGGTGAGGATGGATCGTCGGCCGAAGCGATCGGACACCCAGCTGAACACCAGCGTGCCGATGAACATCCCGGCGAAAAGCGCGGCGACGAAACTGGCGAAGCCCTGGAAATCGAACAAGCCCTGCGTGGTCGGCTTGAACAGGCCTTCCTTGAACAGTCCGATCGCCACATAGGCGGTGAAGAACAGATCGTAGAACTCGAACCAGCCGCCAAGTGAAAGAAGCGTGATCAGCTTGCGCGCGTGGCGCGAGGGCGGCAGGCGATCGAGCCGCGCCGCCACCGTGACTGCTGCATCGGCAGCCATGCCGTTTCCTCTCCCGAGCGGCCGGATTACGCAACGGACCTTTGTGGATACGTTATTTCGGGAGACAGACTGTCATTGCGAGCGAAGCGAAGCAATCCAGCCGTCGTGCTGATGGATCGCTTCGTCGCTTTGTTCCCCGCAATGACAGCTCAGTCCGGAAGCGGGTCGGGAGGCGGCCTTTTTGGCGCGGCCGGCGTCACGGCTGCGGTGGGAGGCGCAATCACGGCCGCGTTGGGCTTTGCGTCCAGTTTGATGGCGGGCTGCAGCGGCTCGCTTGCTTTAGCGCCTGCCTTGGAATCGCGCGACGCAAGCTCCGCCGGGCGCGGACGCGGCAGCGGCGGAAGCGCCGGGACGAGCGGGTGCATGGCGGGACGAATGCCGGGCGGCGGAGGCGGCAGCCCCAGACCTGCTTCCTCTGGCGCCATTTCCGGACCGTCCATACCGGGCGGGCCGTAGCCTGCCGGCACGCTGTATTCCGGAGGCATGCCATAGGGCGGCGGCGCGCCGTAAGGCGGCGGCATCATCATTCCGACCTGCCCGTAAGCGGGCACGATCCGATTGACGGCGCGGATGGCGCCGCTCCGCGCATCGACCACGACGCGCATGAGGATGCCGCGGAAATCGTTGGCGCGGAGCACATAGGTCGTGCCTTCGCGCAACGGCGGCGCCAGCGGTTCGAAGCCCGCCGAGCGCACGATTTTGGTGACCTCGTAAGGCGGCACGAAGCCGGGGAGCGGCGGCGGTGGAGCCGGCGGCGGCGCCTGCGCAAAACTCGGCGCGGCGGCCAACAGCAGGAAACTCAGCGATAATACGGCAGCCCCGAATACCCCTGCCCTCACGGACTTAGCCCCCCTTCGCGCACGACGCGGCGAAAACCCCGGACGCCGACAACGTTACCTTAAATTAGGGCGGTGCTTGGGCACTGGTCAAAATTTTTGCATGGGGTCGCGAGGCAAGTGGCTCGCGTGAACGTAGCGACCAGCCGGTACGCGAGGAAGTGGATCATTTCGCTTCGCTGGTCCGGGCGACGTGCTCACGCCGAACGTTTCAAACGTCATCGGATTGGAGCATCATGCAAAAATGGACGGGAGTTTGAAACTGCGCGTTTGTGCCGCCGCGCTTGTCGCCACGGCGGTCTTCATGGTCCATCCCGCCTTGGCCGCCGACCAGGTCCACGACGAGATCCAAGTCTACAACGCCGAAATCGCGGAAGTCGGGCAATGGACCTACGAGCAGCACTTCAACTACGCGTGGCGGGGCCAGACGCAGCCGGAGTTCCCGGGCGGATTCGTCTCGAACCATGGCCTGCAGGGAACGCCGGAGTTTGCGTATGGGATAACCGACTGGTGGGAGGGCGGCTTCTATCTGCCATTCGCGGTCACTGGCGCAGGCGAGTTTCTTTCCGACGGAGCCAAAATCCGCAGCCTGTTCGTGATCCCGGACGCCGCCAAACGCAGCTTCTTCTACGGCGTCAATTTCGAGCTCGGCTATGAGTTGCCGCAATTCTCACTGACGTCTTGGAATCTGGAGATACGGCCCATCATCGGGGTCCGTAATGCGCAGTGGGAGTTCATCGTCAATCCGATCGTGGATGTCGGCTTCGGCTCCGCCGGCGAGGCGGATTTCGCCCCCGCGGTACGGCTCGCCCGCAAGCTCGGGGAGGACCGGTTCATCGGCCTCGAATATTACGCCGACTTCGGCAAGATCGGCGGTTTCCTGCCGCTGCAGCAGCAGAGCCAGCAATTGTTCGCCGTCACGGATTTTAAGGTCGATGCGGTCGACGTGGAGCTCGGCGTCGGTTACGGCTTCACTCCGGGATCGGATGGCCTCGTGCTCAAAGCCATCGTCGGCTACGCATTCCCGGTTCCAGGCAAAAGCGACAACGCGGGCAGCTCACCGAACACTCCATTGGCCATGGGGACATCGACGCGGTCGTCGCAGAACGCCCTTATCACGAAATAAAACATCAAATAACGTCGCAGCTTCCCGACGCCCGCGTCACGACGAGCGAAGCCAAGAAACCCGTCCCGTGAAGGAATTTCCGGGTTGCAGCGTCGCCATGCTTCTGTCGCTGCCGCCGCTAGAGGCTTCCGAGCGCGCAGAAGCACTACCGAATGATGACCGTGGTGTCCGCAAACGGGTCGTGCGCGAACCCATGTTGAGTGGTTCCTGTCGCTGTTTGGAACTCGAACGTCCGCCCGCAGAAGACAATCTTTGCTGAATTGAGCTCGCGGAGGCTGCGTAGCTTCGTATCGTTGTCCCGATGTTTTCCATGTACCTTGGGCTTCGGCTTGATTTTGGAAGCCGGTTTGATTGTATTTTCAATCCACCGAGCCACATCCGTGCTGCTAAGGGTGGGGCAAGTCTTGGCCGTCAACGCCGACACCGTCTCATACGCCCCCGTAGCCGCGTACTCCTCTTCTGTCCGCGCAAACTGAGGATTTTTCGGCAAATTAAGCTTCCACGGCAGAAACCGCACCGTTGTCTCCTAGCGTAAGATAAAACGTCGCGTGCCGATGAACGACATCTCCCTTGGCATTAGGAATAAAGCCGTTGAACGTAACTTTTGAGCCGTTTAGGGGCCTGCCATTTACATCGTGCCTGATGTCTGCGAACAGATTTAAGTCCCTCAACGCATAGTTATCGGAGACGGCTAATTTCTGCGCCAGCGTAGCAACGCACGTGTACTTATCGTCGCCGATACAACCCGGCGCGCGCTTGCCCTCTCTGATTTGGACGATCCTATTTTGAACGTCATCGATACCGGCTTGGTTTTTTGAAAGCCACGCAGTCAGCTCGGGACTGGTTGCGAATGAGTCGCCGCGCCCAGGATAGTATCCCGCCGGCTGGCCGTACGGTGACACGTACTCGACGCGTGGCGCTACATACGCGCACGCGGCGCACAACAGCGCCACCAAACAAATGGCACACCACCCACGTTTCACAGGTACGCCCCCGCGCCCTGTCCGACCGGCCGCCGCACCGCCGGAAGGGAGAGCCCTTCGCGGTACAACCAACACACAACCTTATCATCGTCTAGTTAGGTTGAATAGTGCAACCGATCAAATAGCCGGCAGACTATTCCAGATGTCGGCAGCTCTTGCAGGACCACGCACGTCTAGACCGGTTACGGGCGTAGCCAGGCGACGCGCCCGGTGAAGGAGTTCTTGGAATCCGGCGTCGCTTCACTTCTTGCCGTACCGCCGTAAGGAGCCTCGAGGGTGAACTGGTCGGAGCTGATGACCTTGGAATATAGCGGCAGGATATCGAGCATGGCCTTGTAATTACTGTCCGTGAAGCCGCTCGTGGCGTCGTTGATGAGGATGGCGTTGTAGCCCATATTCGCCGCGCGCTTGATTGTCGTGGCAACCACATGCTCGATGCATTGGCCGCTGACAAAGACGTGGCCGATATTGTTGGCGCGCAAAATCCGGTCGAGGTCGGTGCCCTCGAAGCTGTCCGAGCCGTAATTGATGACGATCAATTCGTCCTTGTTCGGCTTGAGCGCATCGATGACGTCGACTTCCCAGGTGCCGATGATGCCCTTGTTTTCATCCTTCGCGCCCTGCAACAGCGGGTAGTACTGGTTCTCTGGCAATTCCGGAAAGCCGGGACGCCAGCCGATGTTGACGAAGACGATCAGCAAGCCCCGGCTGCGCGCGAGCGTCAGGACTTTCTGCGCGTTTTTGATCGAATTACCTTTTTCGATCTGCTTACAGAGATTCTTGCCCCAGACTCCTTTGGGATCGCAGACGCTGTTCTGCCAGTGCAGCATCAACAGGGCGGCTCCGGGGGGCACCTGCCTGGACATGTTTCTCCTCGCAAGTTTGATCCGTCCTGTTCAACCGGAACGGACGGCCCGCGATGGGCGAGTTTAAATAGCACCGCCCTATCCGAAGGTAGCCGCGCGCATGACGGTACGATGGATTGGCACCGAGTCAATGATCTGGATACACGAGGCCGGAACGAAAGGCAGTGAGTGCAGCGCAGCAAATGCGATCAAATTTAATGCCCGCGCAATCGTCGCGAACCGCCGGACTTAGGGGAATCATGTTAGATTGCACATAGGACGGTTGGCAGCGATGTGGCGCTTTCTTCGTCGGCAACGTTTCAAACCTGTTTGCGTTCTCCATGGCGCGACACCTTTCGCGATCCTTGCCGCCGTGATCACCACCTGTTTATCGGGCCTGGCGTTCGAGGCGCAGGCACAAGAAGAACAGCTATCGAAGACCGGTCGGGCCAATCATCCAATTGTTATTCGCGAACACGCGGGATGGAACAAAGACTGCGACGCAATTGCGCATCCCGCGCTTTATCTGTTTGAGCCACCGCGCCATGGCAGTGTGTGTGCGCGCATCGAAAATATCAAAATACATTCCATGTATGTCGGCACCGAGTCGCAATGCATCGGACGCCTGGTTCGCGGCGTTCAGCTGATTTATCGTCCGGAGGCAGGCTACGCCGGCAACGATAGCCTGCGATACGCGGCGCAATACCCTTCGGTTCTCAGAACGGTTTCGGTGATCGTCACAGTGACAGCATTTCCACCGGGCGCGCCTAGCGCCGTGCCATCGAACATCACCGCACCGATGCCACCAATACGACAGTCGTCGGAACCGGTTCCCGCCTGCGAAGAGCTTATATTCTAGACCGCCTGCTTGCCGCGCGGGCCTGGATTGACCCGACGGCCCGTCGGACTTTGACGAGCTGCGTAAATGGAGCGTCGGCGAATCGGGGAAAGAGTGCCCGGTGCGGTGTTCGGATTAAGCTAGTTCCAGTTCGTCGACGGTCCTATTGGCGGCCAGCGTGGACGACCGCATCGGATCGCTCGCCGCTCCGGCGCGTCGCAAATCCCGCATCAGTTCGGCAAGACTGGTTTTGAGGTCGTCAGCCGGATCGGTGGGCGTCGCAACGCGCCGCGCGAGATCGCCATGGCCTTCCACCGTCATTGACCTGCCACCAGGATGCTTCGCCAAATCCGCTTGCTGGCGCAGGCCCCGCCCGCTTGCCACTGGGCGCCGCCGATCGCGGCCGGCGAGCTTGAAAGCGCATTCGGCGACCAGCAGCAACGCCACCGCCAGCGCGCTGGCGAGAGACACGCCCGGGGGAACAATCTGGCTAGCGGCCGCTTCATCCGCGTTGCTGCGATCAATCACGGGCCATCTCGACGGCAGTTGCGCCGTCGCGACCGCCGGCGCATTTCGTTCGGCGTAACTGTCGCTCATCCCCGAAAGCTCGGACTGGTCTAGATCCTGTGCCGCCGGAAGATCGGGCCACCGCGCAGCAAAATCCGCCAGGTTTCGCTCGCCACGGAGCGAAGGCTGCCACAATGCGGCGTAGTCAAACGCGACCGGCATCGCCGCTGTTGGCGCGGACTCTGTCTCTCCGGGAGTTTGCGGCAGCGTCGCGCTTGCCGTGTCAGCGGCGCTCGTTTTCGCCGGCGCCGGCGTCGAAGCAGACGGCGTCGCTGCAGGCGCGGCCACGCGCGCATCGGCAGCGCCAAGGTACCAACAGTGCTGTTTATCTGCGCGATTGATGCGGTAGTACCAATGGCTGCCGCGCGGTGTGGACGAGCCCGGCTTCGGTTTACACTCCTCGGCCGCGGGCTCGCTCAGGCTTGCGTGAGCGGTGAGCAAAAAAGCGGCCGACCCTACGACGAGGATGGCCGCCAGAATCTTTGGCCTGCGCATTGACCCTCCATCGCTGTGCGGTGTTGCGCGGTACCTGCATTCGCCACGGCGTCAGTGTGCCCAACGGATTTGGGCCTTAGTGGGTTGCGAATGTGACGATTGGCGGACCGGCGAGCTTGCGCCGTAGCCCGCACGCGTAACGACGTGCCTCGCTCCTGACGCCGGCGTACGCGGCCGCAGCGACCAAAACGCGCTTATGGGGATCCGTGATCTGCTGGCTACGGCGCCGGCAAACCGATGCTGCTGGGAATTGGATCAGGCAAGTAAGCGCCGGCGCGGATCGCTTTTTGCAACGTCTTGAAATCCGCTCCGGACTGCAACTTCTCGTAAACGAGCGCCGGATCAAAGAACGTCCCGATCGGATTCGCGGCGAAGTCCGCCGACGTGCGCATGAATTCCGTTGAAAGCGCCCAATTGGAGAAATTGTCGCTTTGCAGCTCAACGAAATTTCCTTCGGGGTCCTTGTAGTAAAGGGAGATCGTGAGCCCCTGGTCGAAGCAGAATGCCGGTTCCACCCCCGGTTTGCGCAACCGGTCGAACGTCGACATCAGGTCGGCGAAGGTGTCGTATTCGAACGCGCAATGGTGCATCCCGTTATGATTCACCTTCTGCGCATCGTCCGACAGTCCCGGCACCGCGAGAAAGGCGATACGATGATTTGCGTCGTCATTGGTCGTCCATGCCGCGACCTGATCCCTGAACTGCACGTGGGCGCCAATAACGAGCAAGTACCACGCGATCATTTCGTCGAGGCGGCTGGTTTTTATCGTGACGTGATGCAGCTTGGGCTTGATCATCGGCTGTTTGCTCCCGTTTCCGGCGTTAGCAGCGCTCTCATTGGGTTGGTTTCTTAATAGCAAGCAGCCCGCACGGAGCGATAGTGAAATGCGGGAGCGATCGAGTGGCTCAAATGCCGCTCCCGGATTTCGCGACCGCTCAATCCGGACTACGCTCGCCCGTGAGCTCTCAACATGTCGGCGGCGCCCCGCCCATTGCACCGATGCGCCTCCCGTGGTCCACTTGGCCGGCAGACGTCGCGGAGAAACGGGCCGAGAACCGCGAGGCCATACCTTAATGATCGCGCGCCGGGTTTCAGACTTGTGCTGACGCCTGGAGTTTGCCATGTTCCGTATAGGACAGCATTGCTGTCCCAATTTGGTGGCCAGTAGCGCGCGCTCCCCTCCCCACCCTTCTCCGTAATTGGGTGAGGAAAAAGGTGGGGGAAAGACGCGCGAAGGCCAGCCGCCGAGGGCGAGGGCGCGTCGGATGGCGGCAGAAACAAGCAGCCAGGGCCGTCAAGCGGCACGAAGGTTGCCTCCAGGATGATGGCTCGCCCTTGCGCGCTGGATGAGAGTCCGGCGCGAGGAAACGATGTGCCGAAACCTCAGTGCGGCCAGGGGCCACAGCGGGGGGAGCGCGAAGAATGACGATGGGCGCGCAAAGCTTTGGGCTCTTCGATCCGGCGCTGGAAAAGGATTCCTGCGGGGTCGGGTTCATTGCCGACATCAAGGGCCGCAAATCGCACAAGATCGTCGAGGACGGACTGACGATCCTCGTCAACCTCGAGCACCGCGGCGCGGTTGGCGCCGATCCGCGCGCCGGCGATGGCGCCGGCATTCTGGTGCAGACGCCGCACAAATTCTTCGCCAAGAAAGCAGTCGAGCTCGGCTTCAGCCTACCCGCGCCCGGCCATTACGCCGTCGGCGCGCTGTTCCTGCCGCACGACGAGGAATGGCGGGCCGAGATCATGGACACTTACGCGGCGGTCGCCGCGCAGGAAGGCATGACGCTTCTGGGCTGGCGCGACGTGCCGACCGACAATTCGACACTTGGCGAGACGGTGAAGCCGACCGAGCCTAAAAACATGCAGGTGTTTCTCGGGCGCGGCTCGAAAATCACCTCGGAGGACGAGTTCGAGCGCCGGCTCTACATCCTGCGCAAGACCATCTCGCGCACGCTTTACACCAAGCGCGAGCGGCAGACCTCGCACTATTACCCGGTCTCGATCTCGTGCCGCACCGTGATCTACAAGGGCATGTTCCTTGCCGATCAGCTCGGCGCCTATTATCCCGATCTGCGCGATCCGGATTTCGAAAGCGCGCTGGCGCTGGTGCATCAGCGCTTCTCGACCAACACGTTCCCGACCTGGTCGCTGGCGCATCCCTACCGCATGGTCGCGCATAACGGCGAGATCAACACGCTGCGCGGCAACAACAACTGGATGGCGGCGCGGCAGGCCTCCGTATCGTCGCCGCGATTCGGCGATGACATCGGCAAGCTTTGGCCGATCTCCTACGAAGGCCAGTCCGACACCGCCTGCTTCGACAACGCGCTCGAATTCCTCACCATGGGCGGCTACCCGCTCGCGCATGCGATGATGATGCTGATCCCGGAGGCGTGGGCCGGCAATCCGCTGATGGATGAAGAGCGCCGCTCGTTTTACGAATACAATGCCGCGCTGATGGAACCGTGGGACGGCCCCGCGGCAATCGCCTTCACCAACGGCCAGCAGATCGGCGCGACGCTGGACCGTAACGGCTTGCGCCCCGCGCGCTACATCGTCACTCGCGACGACCGCATCATCATGGCGTCGGAAGTCGGCGTGCTGCCGATCCCGGAGGAGGAGATCGTCACCAAGTGGCGGCTGCAGCCGGGCAAGATGCTGCTCGTCGACCTCGAAGAAGGCCGGCTCATTCCCGACGAGGAGCTGAAGGCGACGCTGGCGCGCAGCCATCCCTATCGCGAATGGCTCGAACGCACCCAGATCGTGCTCGAAGATTTACCGACGTCGGCGGAAGCAGCACCAATCTCGAACCACGCGCTGCTCGATCGTCAGCAGGCCTTCGGCTACACCCAGGAGGACCTGAAAATCCTGATGACGCCGATGGCGACGACCGGCGAAGAAGCGGTCGGCTCCATGGGCAACGACACGCCGATCTCGGCGCTGTCCGACAAGCCGAAGCTGCTATTCACCTACTTCAAGCAGAACTTCGCGCAGGTGACAAACCCGCCGATCGACCCGATCCGCGAGGAGCTGGTCATGAGTCTGGTCTCGATCCTCAGGCCGCGGCCGAACCTGTTCGACCTCGAGGGCATGTCGAACACCACGCGGCTGGAAGTGCATCAGCCGATCCCGACCAACGCCAACCTGGAGAAGATCCGGGCGATCTCCGA
>Ga0116126_1002291_pt1 | contig 11037 bp, 7 predicted proteins | sample June2015DPH_16_5_FD_89730 | JGI IMG/M metagenome (GOLD analysis project Ga0116126, IMG submission 89730) | Peatland microbial communities from SPRUCE experiment site at the Marcell Experimental Forest, Minnesota, USA - June2015DPH_16_40 | ecosystem: Environmental > Terrestrial > Soil > Wetlands >... | reverse complement strand
TTCACCGTCTCGCAAACCGGCAAGCTCAATACCGACTCGATCGCACAGATGCGCGGCTTCGATCTGTGGCGCGATCAGGTTAACGCGAAGGGCGGCATCAAGGTCGGCGACAAGGCCTACAACATCAAATTCGTCAGCTATGACGACGAATCGCAGAATGGGCGCGTGCAGCAGCTCTATACGCGCTTGATCACGCAGGATAACGCGCAATTCCTGTTCAGCCCCTATTCATCGGGTCTGACCGCGACGGCGGCCATCATTTCGGAACAGTACGGCAAGGTCATGCTGACCACCGGCGCCGCTGAGGAGAAGACTTACGAGCTCGGCAACAAGGACCTGTTCCAGATCTATTCGCCGGCGGCGCAGTATCTCGCCGGTGCGCTGCGGGCCCTTAAGGAGAAAGATCCGAATGCCAAGATCGCCTTCGTGTACGAGGACGATCCCTTCTCCAAGGCGGTCGCCCACGCCACGCTTGACCTCGCCAAGATGGCGCACATGACGATCGTGTTGGACGAGGCCTATAGTGGCTCGACCATGGATTTCGGCCCGATCATCAACAAGATCATCGCGTCGAAGGCGGTGGCCTTGCTCGGCGGCGGCCACTACGCGGACGGCTCGACGCTCGCCCGCCAGTTGCACGACCAGAAGGCCAATTTGAAATGGGTTACGCTGCTGGTCGCACCGGACAGTCCGAAATTCGCCGAGCTCGGCGCCGCCGCGACCGACATCTCGGTACCTTCGCAATGGGAGCCGCAGGTCAGGTTTAAGCCCGACTTCGGGCCCACGGCGCAGGAGTTCACCAACGCGTTCAATACGAAATACGGCGTCGATCCGGGTTATCACGCTGCCGGCGGGTATGCCGCGGGGCTGATTTTGCAGCATGCCATCGAACAGGTCGGCTCGATCGATCCGGCCAAGGTCGCGGCCGCGCTGAACAAGATGGACGTCACGACAATGTTCGGCCGCACCAAATTCGCCACCGATGCGAAGGACCACGGTCTCCAGATCGGCCACGACATGGTGCTGGCGCAATGGCAGTTGAAGGACGGCAAGCTGACCAAGGAAGTGATCTGGCCGGCGGCCGCCAAGACCGCCGATACTGTGATGAACTGAAAGGGCGCTTCACGGAGCGAACGGACGCGCTCATTCGCATGTGGGTGAGCGCGTCCGGCCGTGCCGAAAACCGACATGGCTGAAATCCTGGCTTCCGTCATCGACGGCGTGCTCATAGGCGCGGTTTATGGGCTCGCCGCCATGGGGTTGACGCTCATCTGGGGCGTCATGAACGTCATCAACTTGAGCCATGGTGCGATCATCGTCCTCGGGATGTTCGCGCTCTATTACTTTTCGTCCGTGCTCGGCCTTAATCCCTATGCGGCATCGCCTATCGTCATCGTAATCGGCTTCGTTGCCGGCGTGCTGCTCTATTGGGTCGCCGTGCATCGGGTCATCGGCCGGCCGCCTCTGATGAGCCTGCTGTCGACCTTCGCGGTCAACATGGTGCTCATCGGCCTCGGCACCGCATTCTGGAGCACGAGCCCCTACAATGTTCCGGTTTCGCTGCCGAGCGTGAGCTGGGAGGGCTATACCTACACCGGCACGCATATCATGGCTGCTGTGATCGCCGCCGTGATCGCCGGGCTGCTTTATCTGCTGCTTTACCGCACGCGCATCGGCAAGGCGATCCGCGCCGTCTCCGCCAACCGCGCTGCCGCCGAGCTCTCGGGAATTCCGACCACGCAAATGCTGGCGCTGAGTTTCGCGCTTGGCGTAACGCTCGCATTCGCGTCGGGGATGCTGATCGCGACATTGTTTCCCTTCACGATACTGTCGGGCGGAGCCTATCAGCTCAAGAGTTTCGTCGTGACCGTGCTCGGCGGGCTCGGCAATCCTGGCGGCGCGCTGCTCGGTGGCATATTTCTCGGACTGATCGAGGGCATGGCGACGCCGTTCATGCCGGTGAGCTGGATGCCGATGATCGAGTTCACTCTATTCGTCATCGTTCTCATCGCGTTCCCGCGCGGCATTTTCTCGTTTTCAAGAACGTGATTTCCGTGCGGTTCAACTCATTCCGCCCATTTCCGTGGCTGATCTTGATCGTCACCCTGGCGGTCGCGTTGGTGCCGTGGTGGACCGACAATGTCACCTCGCGCGAGAACCTCATCCTCGCCGCGCTCGACATCACGCTCGCCAGCAATCTCAATTTGATGCTTGGCTATGCCGGCTACGTCAATTTCGGCAATATCGTGATGTTCGGCCTCGGCGGCTATGTTGGCGTCTATCTGGTGAGCGTATGGCATTGGCCGCTGCTGGGCGCCACGTTCGTCGGCGCGATCGCCGTCAGCATCATCGCTTACATGTTTGGGCTCGGGATACTGCGGCTGCGCGGCGCCTACTTCGCGTTGGCGACCATCGGCGTGAACGAGGCGGTGAGCGTGTTTGTTACGAATTTCGAGCCTTGGGGCGGCGCCACCGGCCTCTATCTATCGCTCGACGCCTATGCCCCGCTCGGCGGCCCCGGCCGCGCCTTATGGATCGTCTATTTCCTCATGGTCGCGGTGATGGGCTTGTCGCTGGCGCTGAGCTACGGCATCCGGCACTCGAAATTCGGACTGGGCCTGCTGGCGATCGGCGAGAACGAGGACGCGGCGGCGATCCTGGGGGTGCCAACCCGCACCTACAAGGCCATGGTGTACAGCGTCTCCGCCTTCCTGCCGGCGATTGCCGGCGGCCTTTATTTCTTTAAGAGTGGCATTATCGAGCCGACCGGCGCCTTCGACCTCACCACCTCGATCGAAGCGATCGTTATGGTGATGCTCGGCGGGCAAGGCACGGTGGCGGGACCTGCCATCGGCGCATTTCTTTACGAGGAATTGCGCGGCTATTTGCTCACCGCGCAGGCATTTTCGCACTTCCAGCTGGTGATTGCCGGGCTGCTGCTGCTGGTGATTGTGTTGTTCGCCCCCGGTGGACTGATGGGCTTCGTTCACCAGAAACTTCCCTTCACCCGAAGGTGGCTGGAATGACGGCGCTGCTCGAAGTCACAGATTTGAGCAAGCGTTTCGGCGGGGTCGAAGCCGTGGGTGACCTCAATCTCGACGTTAGCGTTGGAGAGCTTCTCGGCCTAATCGGCCCGAACGGCGCCGGAAAGTCGACCGTCTTCAATCTGATCAACGGGGTCACCACCCCCGATTCCGGCCGCATCAAGTTCGACGGTGCCGATATAACCGGCAAGGCGCCTCACATTGTCGCGCGCCACGGTATTGCGCGCGCGCACCAGATCGTGCAGCCGCTGGCGGGGTTGAGCGTTCTCGAAAACTGCACCGTGGGCGCCTGCTTCGGCCGCGAGAATCTGCCGATCGCCAAGGCGCGCGAGATCGCCCGCGAGGTGGTGGCGACCGTGGGTTTGGCCGAGCGGATGGATACGCTGGCCGGATCGCTCACCACCGCCGGCAAGAAGCGCCTGGAGCTCGCCCGCGCCTTGAGCGCTCGGCCACGCCTGCTGCTGCTCGATGAAGTGCTCGCCGGACTCAATCCAACCGAAGTCGAAGCGATGATCGAGATCGTGCAAGACATCCGCAGGGCCGGCGTTGCAATCCTGATGATTGAGCATGTGATGCGCGCGATCATGCGGCTCTCCGACCGCATAGTTGTGCTCAATCTCGGGCGCAAGCTCGCCGAAGGCAGACCGGAAGAGGTTGCCAACGATCCGAAGGTCATCAAGGCCTATCTCGGCGACTCTAAGTTGCTCGCCAGTGCGGAAGGAGCCGAATGATGGCCGCGCCGCTGCTCAAGGTCGAGAACCTCGAAGCCGGCTACGACGATGTCCAGGTGCTATGGGGCGTGTCGTTGCAGGTGGAGCGCGGCGGCGTCACTACGCTCGTCGGCGCCAACGGCGCCGGCAAAACCACCAGCCTGCGTGCGATCACCGGCGGTATCAGGCCGCGCGCCGGCCGCGTTATGTTCGACGGCGAGGACGTGACCCGGCTTCCGCCGCACGCCAAGGCGGCACGTGGATTAGTGCTGGTACCGGAAGGGCGACAATTGTTCAACAACATGTCGGTCGAGGAAAACCTGGAAATGGGCGCCTATTCCGCCCGCGCGCGGCGCCATTTCGGCGAGCAGACCGAGCGCGTGTTCACGCTGTTTCCGCGTCTGAAGGAACGGCGCCGGCAAAAGGCCGGCACGTTTTCCGGCGGCGAACAGCAGATGCTGGCGATCGCGCGCGGGCTGATGTCGGTGCCGATCGTGCTAATGATCGACGAGCTGTCGCTTGGTCTGGCGCCCGTGGTCGTGCAGCAGCTGATGACCGCGCTCACGGCGCTCAGGAAAGATGGCGTCACGCTGCTGCTGGTCGAGCAGAATGTGCACCTCGCGCTGGCGATCAGCGACTATGCCTATGTTATCGCCGAAGGGCGTACCTTCACCGAGGGAGCATCGGAGAAGGTCGCCGCCATGCCGGACGTCCGCAAGGCCTATCTCGGATTTTGAGGCTGCATATCACGCCGCCCTCACCAGCCTAGCGGTTGCCGGCTACTACGAGAAGCAGCGGTTTGCGGGCCCGCAGGCGCGAAAAGATCCTCATCGCCAACGCGGCGACGGCCTGGAAGGTACCGGCGAACGAACGACCAACGAGCCGGAATGGTCGTCCACGCGAAGTCGAAGCAGAAGATCCAGCCACGGCGAAATCGCCAAGGACCGCGTCGAGTTGGGTGGGATCGCGGGGGCGTTTGCGGTGATCTGGCATCTACCTATTCCGCTTCAGTAAGGCTTCGCACGCCACGGCAAAGCCAATAAAAGCGGCGCTGGTAAGCGCGTCAATGCGGATTGCGTCGCTGGGGATACCTAACCAGTCATGCACGATGATGCCAAATAGGGTCGCCACCATTACGGCTATTACCAGGGCTAAAATCGGAATGACAATCCGGGCCATATCGGCATGGTAGCCTCCGTTCACGACATGGCCTAGGGGCGTTTTTTGCCTTATTCAAAAGTAGCCCACTACCGCCGAACAGACAGTGGGCTACTTTGATTGTGGCAGCTTACGGCCCCGAGATCGGCCCAACTGATCCAACCCGGGCGCAGCAGCGGCTGTGATCACGGGCTCTTCAATGGCTTGGCTCGCGGAGACCGCAACATCACTTTCGCAGTTGGCCAGTCTTAGTGCGGACGACGGTTTACGAGAGGAGCAAGCAACATGACCGAAGCTCTTGCTAGCAAAACCTGTACTCCCTGTCGCGGGGGATACCTCCGCTCACGCGCGAGCAAGCTGAGCTCTTTCATGGACAGGCCCCAAATTGGCAACTGCTGGAGGAGGCTCACCGCATCGAGCGGAGCTTTCGGTTTAGAAATTTCCGGAAGGTACTTACCTTTGTTCAGGAGATTGGTGAACTCGCGGAAGCTGAGGGCCATCATCCGAATATCAGCTTCGGTCGGGGCAATGCGACGGTCTCGCTGCAGACCAAGAAGATCAAGGGACTGCATGAGAACGATTTCATCGTGGCAACCAAAATCGACCGCATATTCGCTCGCACGTCTACGGGGTGAACGAGTTCTCCTTGTCCTGCAACTTGCACCACTTTTTCGGGACGAAGTGCGCTCTTCGATGTGCAGCAGACTGATGCCGGAAGGCGTTAGCGCGCCTCGCCGCGTACCGCCACATGATCGCCACGGAGGTTTGATGTGTTTCAGGCAGACGGACAACGATCTCGGCTGTTCGTAACAGGGGAGTAGTTTCAATGTGCGATTACAGTCTACACCTCGTCGAATCACGACCCGCAAAGGTCGGAGACAAGCTGGTGACGACGAAGTTCAATAACACTCTCACTCGTGGTTTCGCCGCCGTCGGGGAACCACATGTAGCTGTATGTCTTCTTCCCGGCACGGAGGTCGCGTTCGAGAGGGAAGTCGAACGCGAGCGTGTTTTTAAGCTCTTCCGGAACAAGAAATTCATCAAGGAGAAGGTAGCTCGATTCCGGCAGATCAACCTGGAGCAGCCACACGTGCATCACGACGCGTTGGAGTTCCCCGACGGGCAGATCGTGCTGCTCACCCGGTTGCGTGAAGGTCAACACGCGACCGTGCTGCAGTTGCCGGCTTCTCCGCGCGCCACGAACGAAGCGGAGCAGCAGAAGCGAGGTTCTCTCATTACCTGATCGGGCTGCTCGCCCTCGAGCTTGCCAGGCCGTGCTATCGGAGCGATAGAAAAGAGCCGTCGTGGTGCTGATGGCTCTATCACGACGCGTGCGCGGCAATAAGACCGCATTGCCGAGGGAGGTACCTTGGCCCTATGAATCATTCGGTCGAAGGGAACCCCGGGCCGAGACGGCCGGCCCTCAGGGAGAGGGATTTTGCCCACGCCTGGTTTGTCCTGCGGGGTAGTGACTGCGATGACTCGCATCTTGTCGGGGCTCTGAAATGAGCAAGGTTGGCGGCAGCGATTCGAAGAACACGCTCTACTGCTCGTTCTGCGGCAAGAGCCAGCACGAGGTGCGCAAGCTTATCGCCGGGCCGACCGTCTTCATTTGCGACGAATGCGTCGAGCTGTGCATGGAGATCGTCGGCGAGGAGAACAAATCCTCGCTGGTGAAGTCGCGCGACGGCATTCCGACGCCGCGGGAAATCCGCAAGGTTCTCGATGACTACGTGATCGGTCAGGATCGCGCCAAGAAGGTGCTCTCGGTCGCCGTCCACAATCACTACAAACGGCTCAAACATCAGGCCGACCGCAAAGACGTCGAGCTGGCGAAGTCGAATATCCTCCTGATCGGCCCGACCGGCTCGGGCAAGACCCTGCTGGCGCAGACGCTGGCGCGCATTCTCGACGTTCCTTTCACCATGGCGGATGCGACGACGCTCACCGAAGCCGGTTATGTCGGCGAGGACGTTGAGAACATCATTCTGAAGCTACTGCAGTCCGCCGACTACAACGTCGAGCGCGCGCAGCACGGCATCGTCTACATCGACGAGATCGATAAGATCACCCGCAAATCCGACAATCCCTCGATCACCCGCGACGTTTCGGGCGAGGGCGTGCAGCAGGCGCTGCTCAAGATCATGGAAGGCACGATGGCGAGCGTGCCGCCGCAGGGCGGCCGCAAGCATCCACAGCAGGAATTCCTGCAGGTCGACACGACCAACATCCTATTCGTATGCGGCGGTGCCTTCAACGGGCTCGAAAAGGTCATATCGGCGCGCAGCCGGTCGGGCTCGATCGGCTTCGGCGCCAAGGTCATGGCGCCCGAGGATAGAAAGCAAGGCGAGATCTTCCGCGACGTCGAGCCGGAGGACCTGCTTAAGTTCGGCCTGATCCCTGAATTCGTCGGCCGCCTCCCGGTCGTAGCGACGCTCGAGGACCTCGACGAGGCCTCGCTCAAGCTCATCCTGACCCGGCCCAAGAACGCGCTGGTGAAGCAATATCAGCGGCTGTTCGAGATGGAGGAGGTCGATCTCACTGTTGCGGAGCAAGCACTCGGCGCCATCGCCAGGAAGGCGATCGACCGCAAGACCGGGGCGCGGGGTCTGCGCTCCATCATGGAGGCTATACTCCTTGACACTATGTTCGACCTGCCAAGCCTCGAAGGCGTCAAGGAGGTCATGATCTCTCAGCAGGTCGTCGAGGGCACCGCAGGACCGCTCTACATGTACGCCGCTCGCGCCGGTGGCGCGAGGGCGACCTAATGGCGCCTACGCCGGATGGACGAGCGATAGACACCCGACCATCAGACGCGAGGCCGCTGTGGGCGGCATACGCGACAGACCATGACCCGGCGCGGGCTCAGCGCCGGGCGTGGAGAGACTGATGGCAAACAAGACCAAGGGAACGCCGCAGAAGGAAGAAGCGCGGGAGAAGGCTCCCGAGACCCCAGATGCTCCGCTGCCACTGCTCGATCTCTCGGACGCCGCCGTCACGAAGATGATCACGCAGGCCAAGAAGCGCGGGTACGTCACACACGAGCAGCTTAATGCCGTCATACCCTCGGAGGAGGTCACCTCCGAGCAGATTGAGGAGATTCTGGCGATGCTCAACGAGATGGGCATCAACGTGGTCGAGACCGAGGAGGCCGAGGCTGAAAAGGAGGAGCCACGCGAGGAGGCCGAGAGCGAGGAAACCGAGTCCGGCGAACTCGTCGAGGTCACGCCGAAGACGCCGGCCAAATCCGAGGCCAACGAGCCGATCGAGCGCACCGACGACCCGGTGCGGATATATCTGCGCGAGATGGGTTCCGTCGAGCTCCTCTCGCGCCAAGGCGAGGTTGCCGTCGCCAAACGTATTGAGGCCGGCCGCGAGGCAATGATCGCCGGCCTGTGCGAGAGCCCGCTCACCTTCCAGGCCGTCGTCATCTGGCGCGACGAATTGAACGACGGCAAAGTGTTCCTGCACGACATTATAGACCTCGAAGCGACCTATGCCGGCCCCGACGCCAAGGCGGTACCTGCTGCCGTGCCGGGCGTCGACGCACCGCCGGCCGCGCCCGCAGGCGCCACGCCCTTCGTCGTCGCCATCTCGCCGCCGGCCGCGGCGCCCGCCGCTCCGGCCGCCGTCACCCCGTTTAAGCCTCAGGCCGCCAACGGTGACGGCGAGGAAGCACTCGGGGAAGGCGCGCTCGGCGAGCCGGATATCGACGAGGACGATCTCGAAAACTCGATATCGCTCGCCGCCATCGAGGCCGAGCTCAAGCCCAAGGTGCTGGAGACCTTCGACACCATCGCAGATACGTTCAAGCGCCTGCGCCGACTGCAGGACCAGGATATCCACAACAAGCTGCACAACGAGTCGCTGTCGCCAGCGCAGGAGCGCAAGTACAAGAAGCTCAAGAAAGAGATCATCACCGAGGTTAAGTCGCTGCGGCTCAATCAGGCGCGCATCGACGCGCTGGTCGAGCAGCTCTACGACATCAACAAGCGGCTCGTCGGCCACGAGGGCCGGCTGATGCGGCTCGCCGAGAGCCACGGCGTCTCGCGCGAGGACTTCCTCAGGAACTACCAGGGCTCCGAACTCGATCCGCACTGGCTCAACCGCGTGTCGAAGGTCTCGGCCCGGGGCTGGAAGAGCTTCGTGGCACGCGACAAGGACCGCATCAAGGAGCTACGCGGCAACATCCACGCGCTGGCGACCGAGACCGGGCTCGAGATTGGCGAGTTCCGCAAGATCGTGCACATGGTGCAGAAGGGCGAGTGCGAGGCGCACCAGGCCAAGAAGGAGATGGTGGAGGCGAACCTGCGCCTCGTCATTTCCATCGCCAAGAAATACACCAACCGCGGCCTGCAGTTCCTCGACCTGATCCAGGAAGGCAACATCGGGCTGATGAAGGCGGTCGACAAATTCGAGTACCGCCGCGGCTACAAGTTCTCGACCTACGCCACCTGGTGGATCCGGCAGGCGATCACCCGCTCGACCGCCGACCAGGCGCGCACCATCCGCATTCCGGTGCACATGTTAGAGGCCACCAACAAGGTGGTACGCACGAGCCGGCGGATCCTGCACGAGATCGGCCGCGAGCCAACGCCGGAGGAACTCGCCGAAAAGCTCGGCATGCCGCTGGAAAATGTGCGCAAGGTTCTCAAGGTCGTCAAGGAGCCGTTGTCGCTGGATACGCCGATCGGCGACGAGGAGAATTCGCACCTCGGCGATTTCATTGAGGACAAGAACGCGACCCTGCCGATCGACGCCGCCATCCAGTCGAACCTGCGCGAGACTACCACGCGCGTGCTGGCGTTCTTGTCGCCGCGCGAGGAGCGCGTGCTGCGCATGCGCTTTGGCATCGGCATGAATTCCGACCACACGCTGGAAGAGGTCGGCCAACAGTTCTCGCTGACGCGCGAACGAATTCGGCAGATCGAGGCCAGGGCACTGCGGAAGCTGAAGCACCCGAGCCGCTCAAGAATTCTCAGGACCTTCCTCGATAATTGAAATGGTCCGTTATCAGGTGCCGGCTCAACCGGGCAACACAGGCGTTAAATCTCTCTGCTGGGGTTTCGAATTCCAAAGTCTTACGTGGCCGTTCGTTTAGCTGACGCGCCACTTTGTTTAGATGAGTTTGCAAGTACACCGACAAGTCATCAGTTCCCCTTGGAAGATACTGTCTCAGCAGACAATTGGTGTTCTCATTGGAACCGCGCTGGTGTTGCAAAACTCGACGACGAGCAGATCGTGAATGAAAATAAGCAATAGTCGAATCTGGAAGCGGAACTTTTGAAACACGTCGAATGGATCACCATATAAATAATCGTTAGACATACGCATCGACGCGGCCAGATCGGTGAAGGGGCAGTGCGAACCACATCTTTGCGGCTGACCTGACATCCCTAACCGCTGAGCGGACGCATGCCTCTCTTCAAATGGTGGTACGATGTCGGGAAATCTTAAACGTCATCGCGGCTGGGAAGACTGGGCCAGCATGTTGGTCGGCGGATCGGGGGACGTCAGCTCCTGGCCGATATTATTGCAAAAAGACCTTGAATCGCGGCCTGATACTAACCCTCGTTGGAGCCGCCTCCTAGGCATCGATGCAGGCCCTGAGCTGGACACGATGAGTAAGCCTTTGTGCAGCTTGGTATGAGAGCAAATTCGCGCTGTTGTCGAATCTGGACAGACGATTTCAATGAACTAAAAATGCGCACGGATGCCCGATTTTGAAAAATATTTTTTCTCGCACAGATGCCGAAAATCTTTTTTGCATCGATCAGCGGGTGCGAACCCAGATGCGATGATAAAAAAGTGCGGGGCCGAACGGGCCCCGCACGCAGCTTATAGTGCCAGTTTGGCGATTACGCTTATGCCGCCTGCGGCCCCCAGATTTTCATCTTGCGGGTCTCCGGCATCAAGAACAGGCTGAGCACAAGGCATATCGCCGGAACAGCGATCGGGTAGATCAGCGCATAACCGACGCTGCCCGTCGCCTGGTACGCCGCCGTGGTGATGAACGGCACCAATCCGCCGCCCCAGCCGTTGCCGATGTGATACGGCACGGATACCGACGTGTAGCGGATCCTGCTGGGGAAAAATTCAGCCAGGAAGGCGCCGATCGGCCCGTA
>Ga0116126_1002289_pt1 | contig 11039 bp, 9 predicted proteins | sample June2015DPH_16_5_FD_89730 | JGI IMG/M metagenome (GOLD analysis project Ga0116126, IMG submission 89730) | Peatland microbial communities from SPRUCE experiment site at the Marcell Experimental Forest, Minnesota, USA - June2015DPH_16_40 | ecosystem: Environmental > Terrestrial > Soil > Wetlands >... | reverse complement strand
GGCGTCGTGCTTGTCCAAAATCTCCTCGACGATGGCTTTCTTGGCCAAGGTTGCCCCTTGGTTGGGAATGTTTTCGCCTTCCGGTTTGTAGTAATCAATGTGGAAGCGCAGGACATTGCGGTCATCAATGGCATGGGTGATGGTGTAGGCGTGCAGTTCCCTTTGAAAAATGTCGGCGGTGGTCTTGAGGGAGGCCTGCTGACCATCTATTTGCTGATAGGTGGCGTTTTGCTCAAAAATCGGCGTGCCGGTAAAACCGAACAGTTGTGAGTTGGGGAAGAATTCCTTGATGGCCCGGTGATTGTCGCCGAATTGCGAGCGGTGGCATTCGTCGAAGATGAACACCATGCGCTTGTTACGCAGCGGTTCCAACTGTTCCTTGTAGGTCGCCTTGCCTTGCTTCTTGTTTTCCTTGTTGCGCTTGCTGTTTTCGTCCAAGGCCAGGCCGAGCTTCTGGATGGTGGTGACGATCACCTTGTCGGCATAGTCCTCGGAGAGGAGCCGTCGCACCAAGGCGCCGGTGTGGGTGTTTTCCTCAACGCAGCCTTCCTGAAAGCGGTTGAATTCCTCCCGCGTCTGCCGGTCGAGGTCCTTGCGGTCCACGACAAACACGCATTTTTCGATGTCGGGGTTGTCCTTGAGCAAGGTCGAGGCCTTGAAGGAGGTGAGCGTCTTGCCGCTGCCGGTGGTGTGCCAGATATAGCCGTTGCCGCAATTCTGGTGGATGCAATCCACGATCTGCTTGACGGCGTAAATCTGATACGGACGCATCATCATCAGCTTCTGCTCGCTGGCAATCAGCACCATGTAGCGGCTGATCATCTGGCCGAGGGTGCATTTGGGCAGGAACGCCTCCGCAAAGCTGTCGAGATGGGTGATTTTCTTGTTATCTTCGGCGGCGAACTGATAGACGGGCAGAAATTGCTCGTCGGCGTTGAAGCTGAAGTGGCGGTTGTTGTTGTTGGCGAAATACCAGGTGTCGCTGCGGTTGCTGACGATGAAAAGCTGCACGAAGCACAGCAGCGTCCAAGTGTAGCCATTGCCGGAGTCGTTCTTGTAATCAACAATTTGCTCCATTGCCCGGCGCGGATTGATGCCGAGGGATTTCAGCTCGATCTGCACCACCGGCACGCCGTTTATGAGCAGGATGACATCGTAACGCTGATGGCTGTTGTCGGTGTTGATGCGGAGCTGGTTGACGACCTCGAAAGAGTTTTTGCACCAGTCCTTGATGTTGACCAAGGTGTAGTTTAGCGGCGTGCCGTCGTCGCGGGTGAAGCTGTTTCGCTCGCGGAGGGTTTTTGCGGCGGCGAAGACGTCCGGGGTGATGATTTCCTCCAACAGACGATCAAACTCGGCATCGGTCAGATTGACCCGATTGAGTGCCTGGAATTTCAAACGGAAATTCTGCACCAAGCCATCGCGATCACGAATATCTTCACGATATTCGTATTTGAGGCTCTTGAGCTTCTCAATCAACTGATTTTCAATCTGGCCTTCAGTTGTCGTCATTGCGTTCTTTAGATCGATTTTACCGGTATTTTGCTATGCAAAAGCGTTTGTCCGCTGCCAAGGAACAATGACCTGAAGGCGCCAGAACCGCAGTCATGGCGCGAGACAAGCGTGCATGGGACAAACGCCGGGAATTTCGGGCTGCCCTGAATTCCGCCAAAATTCAAATGGTGATTTTTCATGGAACTTATCCGTTCGACTGGCCGCGATGCCGGGATGATGCACCTCCGCGCGAAAACTTCACAGAAATAATTTATGCGGCAAAGGCGGTCCGAGCCGAACGGGCCAATTTTTCCAGACGTGCGCCGGATTTGAAAACAATTTCCGGCGCGCAGATCGAACACCATTCGCGGGCGGCTGCGTGCTGTTCGCTCGTGCCACCGACGAGTTCGTGCCGACCGTCTGATTTGCGGACGAGGTGGGCGGGGCCGAAAGCCTAGGGGACGGTTCAGGCCTTGGTTAAATATCTATCCAAACTCTGGTGTTCAAATTAGTCGTCTCCACCACGGAAACCATTTTGAAACTGTGCCGTCAGCTTCAAGCGGCGGCAAAACTGTTTTGTGAAAGCCTTTTTCACAGTGGACGAGGACGCATTGGTGTTTTCGCAAGTTGCGCAATTCGTAGGGTTTGATTTTGTGTTCCTCAACATTTGTGTAGGAGCGCGTCGCCATTCCGCCGGAATAGCCATACGTCCTTTGGCGGACTTTTCGTTGTCCAAGAAAGTCCGCGCTTTCAACTGCGCCAGCCTCGTCCGCCCCTTTGAAAATCATCCGATTGCGAAGGTTCAGCGTTAGCACCTGCGCCTTTTCCTCTCCAAGCGGAGGGATGAATGAGGTTGATGACTGTGCGGCGGCAACCAGAGTCGCCTTTGCTTCGCGCATGACATCAATGCAGTTGTAATCGCTCATGCCGTCTTCGCTGGCCGTGACAAAGCGTTGCGCTTCATCCGCCCACAGAATGAGCAAATTGTCGGTGGCACGTTCTTCCTTCGGCCGGTCGAAACGACGCAAAACGTGGGTGTAAAAAAGCATTTTGAGAAATGTATTTATGTAGCGTCGTTCCATTTGATATTTCTGTGGCATCGCCACGCATATAATTTTGCCACGATCAATTTCCTTGAAGTCGAAGCTGTTCTTGCTGTCGCAAAACACCTCGACGACATCGGGCGTCAAAAAGAATTGAAGATAATTGGCAATCGTTTCTTTTACGCCGCCCATCTGCTCGGCTGGCTGCCCTCGATAGCGTTCGGAAAAATGTTTGATGAGGGCTTGGTCGCGGTCAGTGGGATAATCCGTCTTCATCTCTCCCAAAACCTGATCCATCGTCGTGTCATCCAGGAGAAACGAGCGAACATTCTGCAGGGTCACTTCCATCTCCATTCGCGACAACACTTCCAGAGCCAGGCCGATATGCGTTTGCGCCTGACTTTTGAAAAAGGACTGTTCGGCGCGCTGGCCCAGACTCGTCACCGTGTCCACCACGAATTTCGCGTAAGTGGAAGGCGGAATGGTCGGATCGGAAAGCAGATTGAAGGTGTGCGCCGGTTTCCAGTTCTCCGGCGGATTGTCCGGCCTGACCTGCAACAAAATCAAATCGTTCTGGCGATTAAACTTCGCCGCCATCTCCACGAGCGTTTCCCAATACACGCCTTTGTCATCAATGCAGAGACCGCCCCAATTCGGATCGTTTTGAAAAACCTGAAAGAGCAGTTGATTGATGCCGGAACGGGTTTTGCCAGAGCCGGTGTCGCCAGTAATGAGCCAGCCACGGCAAAAATCATCGCGCGTCCACGCAAAGCCTTTCAGCCGGACAACGAATTTGCTCTTTTCGGTTTTGCCTTTCGTTGTAATGGCGAAGGCGGCGATGGCGGCAAAGATCGCCGCCACAATCCATGAGGCCGGCATGGGCAGGAAAAAAAGTGCGCCGGCCGCCATGAGCAAAGATAAGCCGGTCGTGATGTAATTTAACCAACGCATAAATCAGAGCAGAAATTTTCCAATCAAGATTCCGGCCAAGAGCGAAGCAATTGCCACGCACAAAAAAGCCACGGCACGACCGGCGGAAAGCTGTTGTGTGATTTTTGGAACGCTCCGAATTTCCTGTTTTAATTCCCGCGCCTCCTTTGAAAATTCTTTGGTCAATTGGGTTAGCGTTTGCAGTGAGACACGAACGGTTATCAACTGGATTGAATCTGTATCGGGCGGGATTTCGATTTTGACGTTCTGGAAAAATATCTTCAACAATTCCAGCATTTGCAAAACGGAGTCGTCGTCCCGAATCCCATTTTTGCGTCGCCATTCGGCAACCGCTTCGTCAAAGCTGTTCTTTTCTTCGTTCACAAAAGTGAGTCGCCGGATTTCGTTTCCCGTTTTGGCTTCTGAACCTTCGGCGATTGTGGCAGCAACATCCCGCGCACGGATTCCAGTTCGTCATAAAACTGGTGCTGCCAGTTTTGAAGACGTTGCCGGTTGAAGAAATCGAAGGCGGGATTCTTGATGCCAGCGGAAACGGTCAGGTCATGCCGGTTCAAATCGGCGACGATCCAATCGTAAAGTTTCGGCATGGTGATTTCTTTGGCCGCAAGCTCCTCCATCAGTCGTGTCCGTGTGGCACTGCGCTCGTAGTTTGCAAACCGTTCTGACAACGCCTCATTTTTAACAACCAAGTATCGGGCATTGTGATTGAGCCGGTCGGTGATGTTCCGAATCTGCTCCAAGCTGTCGGTTTCGTGATTCACCGGCATGATGAGATTCAAGGATGCGTCAAGCTGTTTGAATAAATCGAAGATTCGCACCTCGTCGAAATAATCGAGAAAAATGTCGGTCGAGGCCGCACGGCAGTCCATGACAACCAAATCTGTTTTGTCCAGCGTAGCGAAAACTGAATCAATTTCGGTCAGGTCTTCAATGTCGAGAAACAAGGCTTCGGGATGGAAACGCTTCAGCGTTGAATTTTCGTTGTCGGTATCAACGGCGATGTGGGCGATGTCGTTGTCTTTGAGATACTGGACAAAATTGACGGCGAAGAAACTTTTGCCGACGCCGCCCTTGCCGTTGATGATGGCATTAAATTGTTTTTGCATATTGGTTTTAGGTTAAAGGTTTTTTGAATCAGCGATACGCGGGCCGCGTTTGCGCCGCGACCACGGGCCGGGAAAACGCTCCCGCTGTTCCCGCAAAGTAGCTTGGATGCTTTCAGGCGGTGGTTGAACCGGCGAAATTTTGAGTGGCGAAATTACGTTTGCGCCCGCACTGCGCTGGCGGACAGGTTTTTGGCCGATCACCTTGCGGCAGAAACGATGCACGGTGTCTTTGGAAACTGTGACTTTTACGTCCTCCAAGAGAATCCGAATGTCATCGTAGGATGCCTGCATTGCCAAAAGCTCTTCGATTTGGGTTTTGAATGGCAGCAACAACGCGAGCTTGCGCGGAAGTTTGGGCTGATAGCCGCTGGCAAGCTCCTTGAAGCGAACGCGGGCTTCCTCGGATGAACTGTTATCGCCCATAAAACATCGGATAAGAATCGGATAAATTTCGGATAGAAATCGGACGGACTTCCAACGAATATCCGCCAGACCTCGGATAGTTTTCGGACGCAAAATCTCTAAGCTCGCTTAGACGTAAGGCGTGCCATGAAAAATGACGGTTTAGCATTACTCTCATGCCTCCATCTAAACCGATTCCTGGCAGTCAGGTTGTAATGAAATCATTACAACTTTTTGAAGAAGGATGAGCTAAAAAGTGGATGTGCTGTCCACCAAAACACAATGCAACCTGAACAATGCCGAAAAATACTTCAAAGAGCATCTGCAACTCGGCGATTATTACAGTCAGGAAAATATCGTGTTCGGTGAATGGGCTGGAATCGGGGCTGAACAGCTTGGACTCACGGGCAGCGTGAAAGAGGATCAATTCATAAATCTCTGCCACAACCAAAATCCACAGACCGGCGAATTACTGACGCAACGGTTGAAAACGACACGGTGGGACACTGACAAAATGGCAGAGGTTGCCAATCGCCGGATTTTTTACGACTTCACTTTTTCACCGCCAAAATCAGTCTCCATTCAGGCGTTGATTGCGGATGACAAACGGCTTTTGGATTCGCACAGCCGAGCGGTGCGGATTGCCGTCAATGAATTACAGCACTTCGCCGGGACACAGGTTCATCGGGGAATGGACAAATCAGAACGACTCACCGGCAACGTCGTGTGCGCCATGTTCCGCCATGACACATCCCGCGCGCTTGACCCGCACTTGCACACGCATTGCATCATGTTCAACGCCACGTTTGATGCAACCGAGCAGCGTTGGAAAGCCCTTTCCAATTATGAAATGCTGCAAGCGCGGAAATTCGCGGAGAATGTTTATTACCATGAACTCGCCCGCGAACTGCGGCAGTTTGGCTATGAGATTGAAAACAAGCCGCGCGGCGATTTTGAAATCACGGGCGTCTCTCCTGAACTGCGGTCACGCTTCTCCAAACGTCACAATGAAATTGACGTCAGCATCGAACGGCTGCTGAAAGAAAAGCCGGAACTGGCCAAGGGCAATTTGAAGGAACTGCGCTCACAAATCGCGCAAGCGGAGCGCAGCCGGAAAATTTCGGGAATCGCGCTGCCAGAACTTCAACGCCTGTGGGACAGCCAGCTTACCGGCGCAGAAAGACAATCCCTGCGAAAGCTGGCGCATCAACCAAAAGCGGCGATTCAATCGCCGCTGGTTACGGCGCAAGCCGCAATCCAGTGGGCGGAAGAACATCTGTTCGACCGCCGTTCGGTCGTCCGCGAACACGAAATCTGGAGCGCGGCTCTGGAGCGCGGGCGCGGGTCGGCGTTGAAAACTGAAGACATCAAGGCGACGGCGCGTGAACGTGATTACATCCGCAATGAAAATGCTCCGTCGAAAATCACGACGCGGGAAATTTTAAGCTGCGAATGGAAGATTGTCTGTCTCGCCCGCGATGGTCGGGGCAAGTTTCCAGAATTCACTCCGCGTCACAAAATTGCTGCTGAACTCATGCCGGATCAACGTGCCGCCGCCGAATTGATTCTGGAGTCGCGTGATTTCGTAACGCTGTTCTGTGGCGGCGCGGGGACAGGGAAAAGTCATACGCTGCGGGAAATCGGCAACGGCTTAAAATTTGCCGGTCACGTTTCTTACGTCATCGCGCCGCAACGCCAGCAAGCTCTGGATTTGAAAAAAAGTTTTGATGATGTCCAAACCGTTTCTGAATTTCTGGCAAGACGGCGGATGATGCCTGGCTCGGTGGTGATTGTGGATGAAGCCGGGCAAATTGGCGGAAAGCAGATGCACGAACTTTTGAGTTTCGTGAAAGCGAATGACGGTCGCGTTATTCTTTCCGGCGACACGCGCCAGCACGGGGCGGTTGAAGCCTCGGACGCCCTGCGCGCGATTGAACGGTATGCCGGTCTGGAAGCGGCGCGGCTCACCAAAATTCGACGGCAAAACCCGAAGGCAGGGGAAACCAAATCCGAGCGGAAGCGCATCAAGCAATACCGCGCGGCGGTTCGCAAAGCGCAGTCCGGCCAATACGCCGAATCATTCGACCGTTTGGACCGGCTCGGTGCAATTGTCGAATGTCGGACAACTGATGAGCAACGCGAGCGGCTGGTCGCCGATTATCTGACGTTGGCGGAAAAGAAAAAATCCATCGTGATTGTTTCGCAGACGTGGGCAGAGATTCGGGAAATCAACGAACGGATTCGTATCGGACTACGAAGGGCGGGACTGATTGACAAAGCTGATTTGACGGTGACGGCTCACGAGCGGCTGGATTTGACGGATGCCCAAAAGCGCGACAAGCGGTTTTATCCGGCCAACGCGGTGATTGTGTTCAACCGCGAGACGAAAGATTTTGCCAAAGGCGAAATCGGCACGTTGCTGAAAGCAACGCCAACGCATTTGCTGGTCAAGGCGGAAAACAGAGTTCAGAAAGTTCCTTTCAAGTTGTTAAGTCGGCTCACAGTTTGCCAGCCGGTCGAAATGATGCTCGCCAAAGGCGATCAATTGCAACTCAAGGCCAATGCGCCGTCGCTGGACGGCAAAGAATTGATTAACGGCGAATTGGTGACGGTCAAAGCCGTCAATTCAAATGGCCGTATCGAGTTGAAAGACGGGCGAATGCTCCCGAAAAATTATCGGGAGTTTGTGCGCGGTTACGCGATTACGTCTTACGGATCGCAAGGCAAAACCGTCGAACACGTTCTGTTTTCCGATTCGTCGGTGAAGGCGGCAACGAATAATCAGCAATGGCTGGTCACGATTTCGCGGGGAACGCGAGCAGTCAAAATCTTCACCCCGGACAAAGCGCAGTTACGGGAAAATGTCAGTCGCTTGGGCGACCGCGAACTGGCGATTGAATTTGCGAAGCAGGATTCGGCGCAAGCGCGGCGTGTGCCGCCGCCAGTTCGCAAATATATCGCCGGACTGATTCAAAGCCGCCGTTCGGAAATAGTTCAACAAAAAATTGAGAACGTTGATTTATGGAAACACAAACAAACCCCTCGAATGACGCAGCGACAGACGCACGGACAAAGAATCTGACGTGCTGGCGCACGGCAACAAATCCGCAATGCTTGCGCGTGGAAACCATCGGCGAGGTTCACTTGTTTCCCTACGGGTATTTTCAACATGCAAAGTTTATCCGACAAAGCGGCAAGGACGTTGTGCAAATTCAGTTTCAAGACCGCATTGTCATGGTCAAAGGAAAAGGTTTAGAACCGCTGTGCGATGCGCTGGAACGGCTCGCCGTGGAACGGATCAGAGTGCGTCCAGAAAAATATGAAAACGTCACAAAAAGCGAAGGCGTCGTTAACGAAATTGAAATAACCGAAGGCCAGCAAAAAGTTCTCACGCCAGATACTTGAAAATCTTCACTGAATTGTTACCGCTGCAAGCAGTGTAAAACTGTCTCCATAGCTCAAATGGATTTAGCGAATTGAAACTGCAATGCACAAGTTGGAATTGTCATTCCTCACATCGTTACCGGCGAATCATTCTTTGGCGGCAATTCATCCGACGTCTTCACCATTTCTTCCAGCAACCTTTTGAAATCTTTCAAACCAGGAGCAGGAATGATGATGGTATCGCGACGTCCGCCGGCGTCTTCAGTGATGCGCAAGAACCGACCGCGCGGATTTTCTTTGAGCGTGAAAATAAACGCCTTGCGCTCAATTTGAATTTCTTCGCTTTTCAGCGTGTCCTCTTGAACCGGTGGTTTGGCCAACTGGCCGTAAGACCGGCGAGCGAAAGGCGATGGTCGTTCGTTTGAGATCATAAAATTCGCGCATTATTTCCGATGCACACACTAGCATGACAAATCTCGGTCATGTTTTCAATCTCCCAAAATTATTATTCAAATATGCACAGATGGTAAAACCTGGCGACCTTTTGCCTCTGGTTGCTTCGGCCTGCGGTTCGGCGAATGGGAAAGTGAAGTGCAGACGCAGAGACGGCCGGAACGGAGCCGGAGCGAAACGACCATCGCCGTGCCGCAGGCGGAAGCACGCCGATCATTCGTATCCGTCTGAGCGGCCACGTCTAGTTTCCGGCGCTGGATTATGAAATCATGGCCGCATGGTTACATCAAAAACTGGATCAAGACGGCGGCGTTGGACTTCTAAACAGCGGCAACGATTGCTGGCGCTTTTCCACAAAAACGAAATAAAGCAACGGGACTTTGCCGTCCGGCATGGCGTCGGGTTATCTACATTGAGCAAGTGGTTGCGTTTGGAACGTAACGCCGTGCCCTCGAAGATAAAGTTTCAAGAAGTCCGGTTGCCCAACCCGGCCTCGCGCTGGCCGGTTGAAGTCGTCAGCCCGCAAGGTTGGATCGTGCGGCTTCAAAACGGTTCGGATGCGCAGATATTGCCGCAACTGTTGCGGGCGCTGCCATGCTGAACGTGTCGGGCACGACGCGGGTGCTGGTGGCCACTACACCGATAGATTTGCGCGGTAGTTTCAACAGGCTTTACAGCCTGGTCGTGGAGCAACTCAAAGGCGACCCGTTGTCCGGGCATTTGTTCGTATTCACCAATGGGCGGCGGAACCGAATCAAGGTGCTCTACTGGGACGGCGATGGTTTATGGGTTTGTGCCAAACGATTGGAACAAGGACGTTTCACCTGGCCGGTGAGTGAAAATGGGCAGGTAAGTTTGCGTGGCGAGGAGTTCAGCGCGTTGATTCACGGACTGGAAGTGCGCTCGAAAAAGAACTGGTATCGGCGTTGAACAACGAATTGAAAAGTTTTTTAAAAAATCTTTCGCTCCCGTGAAACTTTTTCCCGTGGCGTGTGTCTATCAATGCGAGCTGATGAACACCGACACCATGCTGCTTCAAAAGGTAGATGAGTTGAGTGCGCGTGTCGTCGTGTTGGAGATGGAGAACCGACTACTCCGTCAAAAGCTCGACCAATATATCCGCCATTACTTCGGCGGTTCTCGCAACGAAGGTCTGGACAAGCATCAACTAGAACTCCTGTTGCAAGATCTGCCCAATGTCATCGCACTACCAGCGGCAGAACCCAAGACCACGACCGCTACCCGCAATGGCGCGGCGCATCCAGTTCGTCGGATGCTAGTCGAAGACAAGCCGGAAACGCAGGAGATTGTGATCGAACCGGCAGAAGTCCAAGCGCAACCCGATGGCTGGAAAAAGATCAGCGAGGAACGCACCAGCCAACTGGATTGGGTCGCGCCCAAAATCATCAAACGAGTTTTCATACGTCCGCGCTACGTGAAGCAGGAAAGATTTGCCTTGGCACCACTGCCGCCACAACCGATCGAACAAGGCATGGTGGGTCCGGGCTTGCTGGCGCAGATTTTGGTTAGCAAATATGAATATCACCAACCGCTCTACCGGCAGGAGAAAATGTTCCGGCAGCAATTTGGGGTGGAGTTGAGCCGGAAGACGATGGGGTGCTGGGTCGAACAAGCCGCCGAGTTGTTGAAACCGGTGTATCGGTCCATCCGGGAAGATTTGCTGCGGGGTAATTATTTGCAAGCCGACGAGACGCCGATCCGGTATTTGGATCCAGAGGTGAAAGGCAAAAGTCAGCAAGGGTATCTTTGGACATACAGTCGGCCTGGCGGGGATGTGCTGTTTGAATGGCGGGTGAGCCGGTCGCGTGAAGGCCCGGAGCAATTTTTGAAAAACTTCCGGGGCAAATTACAGACGGACGGATATTCCGCGTATGAATCGCTGGCCAAAACACGTAGCGATCTGACATTGATTGGTTGTTGGGCACATGCTCGTCGAGGCTTTCACGAAGCGTTGGCCGAGACCAAATTGGCGGCGTGGTATGTGACGCAGATTGGACTGCTCTACGCGGTGGAAAGGAAACTGCGCGAACAAAAGGCTGGGCCGACATTGCGGCAGGCGATGCGGGGATGGCAGGCGCAACCGGTATTGACTCGGCTGCACCGGGCAATGGAGTTGATACGGAGAAAAACTTTACCGCAAGGTCTGCTTGGACAGGCGATTGATTACACTCTGAAACGGTGGGAG
>Ga0116126_1002284_pt1 | contig 11074 bp, 7 predicted proteins | sample June2015DPH_16_5_FD_89730 | JGI IMG/M metagenome (GOLD analysis project Ga0116126, IMG submission 89730) | Peatland microbial communities from SPRUCE experiment site at the Marcell Experimental Forest, Minnesota, USA - June2015DPH_16_40 | ecosystem: Environmental > Terrestrial > Soil > Wetlands >... | reverse complement strand
TGCTGCCGTTGTACCGCAGCCATTCATCGAACCCTGATAACCTATGGGCGGACGGCAACCAGGGCCGCGAACCGTGGCGTTTTAACCCGTCGCAGAACTGGAGTCTTGCGAATAATAACAACCAGGGGGCGGATGGCACGAATTACTACGCCCTCATGCAAAAGAATATCCAGTTCCGTTACGAGTTGATGCCGTATTTGTACACGCTGATGTACAATGACACGGTTAACGGGACGCCGATCGATACCCCTGTGGTCTTCAACTATTACGGGGACAATAACACACTGTCGCTGAACGAGTATGATTTCCTGTGCGGTGACTTTCTGCTGGCAGCACCAATTTACACAGAAGGCGCCACGACGCGCACCGTTTACCTGCCATGGCCCGACGACTGGTATTACTATCCCACAGGCACGAAGTACGGGGGCGGACAAACGGTCACGGTGAACGCCCCGCTGGGCACGCTGCCGTTGTTTGTACGGGGTGGCGCGATCATCCCAATGGGGCCATCCATGCAGTACGCCAACCAGTTCCAGCCCAGCTACCTCGACCTCAATTGCTGGCCCGATAGCAATTCGACGGATGCCAATTCATCCTTCACGCTTTACGAGGATGCCGGGGAAGGCTGGGATTTCACCAACGGCGTGTACGCCATGACCACGTTTACCAGTTCACAGACGGTCAGCAACTGGTTGTTCACCATCGGCGCGCGTCAAGGGACTTATAATCCCTACAGCGCGGGCACGCGGACGCTCCACATTTACGCCAATAACCCGCTCGCCGTCCAGGACGTGCTTCTTGACGGGACGGCAATCGGTCAGGTATCCGGCACGAATTCGCCGGCGCCCGGCTGGTTGGTCAACGGCAACGGTCAACTGGTCGTTTTGGTATCCGAAACCGGCTCCCCGCAGACGGTGGAGGTGGACTGGAACAATTCAGACCCGTACAGCTCAATGACGGTGGCGGGCACGTTCAACGGCTGGAACCAGGCGGCCAACAACATGGAATATATCGGCGGACGGACGTGGCAATACGATGCCAGCTTCAGCAACGTCTCCAATATCCAGTTCAAGTTCGCCGCCAACGGCAGTTGGACGACCAATTGGGGCGGCAGTGGCGTGCCACAGACCGTGCCGTTGTCCGGCGTCGCCACTCTCAACGCGTCCACCAACATCGTCGTCAATGGCACACTCAACGGCCTTTACGAATTCACCTTCAATGACGAGACGCTCGACTACAGTGTGCAACCGTTGCTGGCCAGCGCCTACGGTTCGATGTTCGTACCGGGCACGTTCAACGGCTGGAATCCGGCCACCAATAGCATGCAACTGGTCGCCAACGACACCTGGCAGATAATCATCGGCTTTAGCAACGTCACCAATATCCAGTTCAAGTTCGCCGCCAACGGCAACTGGACCTCCAACTGGGGCGAGAACAATGGCACACAATCGCAATTCGCTGTGCCACTCTCCGGCACCGGCAAGTCGAACGGGTCCACGAACATACTCATCAATGGCGCCCTCAACGGGGAATATCAGTTTACGTTCAACGATGTGAGCCTCGCCTATAGCGTGCAATTGTTCAACGGCGACTCCGTCGGCGACGGCATACCGGATTGGTGGCGGGCGCAATATTTCAGCGGCGGCACGAGCAATTACTTCGGCAACACGACCAACAGCCAATCCTGCGCCACGTGCGATCCCGATGGTGACGGCATGAACAACCTGCAGGAGTATCTCGCCGGCACGGTACCGACCAACAGCGCGTCGTTCCTGCATATCACGTCCGTGACACCACAGACCAACAACGATGTGGTCGTGACCTGGCAGACGGCTGGCGGACACACCAACGTGTTGCAGGCCGCGACGGGGAACCCGGACGGTTCGTACTCCAACAACTTCGTTGACATAAGCCCGTATATCATCGTCCAGGGCAGCGGCGACACCACGACGAACCACCCCGATTCGGGCGCCGTGACCAATTACGCAGCCCGGTACTATCGCGTGCGGTTGCAACAGTAGCGCGACCGCAGTCAGCCCCACACCACCAACACCACCACTGCTCGACACGTCGGACGTCTTGCCGACAGGAAGGAATGACGTCGGTGTTGGTTCAACGCCCACTGGTTTTGGGACGGCCAAAAAGGCTTGTCGGCACTGTCAGAGATGATAGGATGCCGCTCCAATCAATCCAACCAACGTGATCGTGACTGAACGGAACACGATGGCGCCATCAAACGGCGCAGGGATCTGCTGCAACGGATCGGCCACAAACTGTAAGCGAGGAGAACCCGATGGACGGAGCCGGCAAGAAATACGAGTGGTTTGTCATTGGTGATATCAACGGGTTCTTCGGGCTGATGTTCGACAATTTGACGGTTCTATCTTTTCTCGCCGGTGTCCTGGTTTTTGGCTTCAAGTTTCCGGCAGATATTGTCTACTCCCGGATGTTCCCCGGCACCGCGATTGGCGTTCTCTTCGGCGACATGGTGTATACGTGGATGGCGTTCCGTCTCGCCAGGAAAACCGGCAACACAAGCGTGACCGCCATGCCGCTTGGGTTGGACACGCCCTCCACCATCGGCATGGCCCTTGTCGTGCTGGGCCCGGCGTTTCTCGGGTTGAAAGCCGAGGGGATGCCGGAGCGAGAGGCCGCGATGCTGACGTGGCAGATCGGCATGGCGACAGTGGTCATGATGGGCCTCTTGAAGTTGGTTCTCTCATTTTGCGGAGGATGGGTTCAGAAGATTGTGCCCCAGGCGGGGCTTCTTGGATCACTGGCGGGCGTTGGCCTGGCGTTGATCGGGTTCATTCCATTGGCAGATATCTTCGGAATGCCACTCGTGGGATTAATGGCGCTGGGGCTGATCCTGTACACGCTGATTGCCGGGATCCGGCTGCCGCGGCATTTCCCCGGGGTGCTGGCCAGTGTGTTGGTCGGAACGGCGTTGTATTACCTGCTTGGGCCTACGGGATGGGCCGGAGGCACCTATGTTTCACCGCCCGCGCTCACGCTCCATATGAGCTTTCCGGTGCCGAATCTGGGTTTCCTACACGGGTTCGTGCCTGCCCTGAAGTACCTGCCGATTGCAGCTCCGTTCGCCATCTTGACGGTTGTCGGCGGGATCAATGTTACCGAAAGCGCCCGGGTGGCGGGCGATAATTTCAACACGCGGGATATTTTGCTCACCGAGGCTGTGGCCACCTTCGTTGCGGGAATCTGTGGAGGTGTCGCCCAATCGACCCCGTACATTGGCCAGCCTGCGTACAAGCGAATGGGGGCACGGGCCGGATACACACTGCTCACCGGGCTGTTCATCGGGCTCGGCGGCATTCTGGGTTACGTTTCCTTCTTCGTGGAGTTGATTCCCCGTGCCGTACTGGCCCCGATTCTGGTTTTTGTGGCGCTGGATATCATGGCCCAAGCCTTCCTGGCCTGTCCGGCGAAGCATGCCGTTGCGGTCGCGTTCTCTTATTTCCCGACTGTGGCTCGTCTGTTGTCCATCAAGCTGGGGAACCCCGAGTTTGTGCCGGTCGAGACATTTCAGAAGCTGATGGTGGCTCAAGGACGATCACTTCCCGAGTTGTTGGTCACCGTGGCGCTTGGGAACGGCTTCATATTGACCGGGATGCTCTGGGGGGCATTTCTGGCCGAGCTGATCAACCGGCGCCTGAAAATCTCGGCGGTCTATCTCGGCATCCTGGCGTTGTTTTCGTTCTTTGGCGTGGTTCATTCCTGCTCGCCCGATGGGAATATTTACCTCCCCTGGTCGCTGACCGGGATCGCCCGGAAGATTCCGTATCAATTCGCGCTGGCGTACGTGGGGCTGGCGGTGATGTTTCTGCTGCTTTCCGTAACCGCTGCCAGCCGAGAACCCCCGTTGGATCCGGAGCATCAGTTCAAGACAGAAGGATAAACCCCGGCGGGAGCACACTCTTATGCGCATGTTGAATCGACTGACCATCCTGATCGTTGTTCTGGGGATTTCGCGGCAATCGGCCCTGGCCGAGTTCAAGGTCGGGCTGGTTCTGGATCGCGGAGGCAAAGACGACAAGTCGTTCAATGCGTCGGCCTACGAAGGGGCCATCGAGGCAAGGAAGAAACTGGGGATTTACCTGAAATACGTCGAGCCGACAGATGACAACGAGTTCGAGCCGCTCCTGCGCGCCTTTGCGCAAAAGGATTACGACCTGATCATTGGCATTGGCTTCGTGCAAAAGGAAACGGTCCAGAAAGTCGCCGCCAAATTCCCGCAGAAACATTTTGCCATCGTCGACGCGCAAGTCGACGCGCCCAACGTGCGGTCGCTCATGTTCGAGGAGCACGAAGGCGCGTTCATCGTCGGCGCCATTGCGGCGATGACGAGCAAGACCGGGAAAGTCGGATTCGTCGGCGGTATGGACGTTCCGCTGATTCGACGGTTCGAGACGGGCTACGAAGCCGGCGCGAAGAAGATCAACCCGCAGATCGGTGTCGTGGCCAACTTCTGCGGGGTGACGAGCGAAGCCTGGAACAACCCGCCGAAAGGAAAGGAACTGGCGTTGGCCCAGTACGACGGCGGTGCGGACGTGATTTTTGCCCCCGCCGGGGCGTCGGGATTTGGCGTATTTGACGCGGCGGAGGAGCGGAAGAAATTCGCCATCGGCGTCGACTCCAACGAGGACTGGGTGAGGCCCGGCTATATCCTCACCAGCATGCTCAAGCGGGTCGATCTGGCGGTGTTCTCCGTCATTCAGGATGCGCAGAGCGGGAAGTTCACCAGCGGCTTGACGCGCTTCGGACTCGCCAGCAGAGGCGTCGATTACTCCGTCGATCAGTATAACGAGAAGATCCTGCCTGAATCCGTCCGCAAGCGCGCCGATGAACTCAAGGCCGAAATCATCGCCGGCAAAATCGCCGTCCCGGATTACTACAAGATCAAGTAGCCCTCACCATTGAGGCGCACGGCAACGCTCTAATTGTCGGCTTCCTAAAAGGAGACGCGCAAACTGAGCGCATAGAAACGCTGAGGAAGCAGGCCAAGTCCGGTCAAAGCCCGGCCACCGGCAACGCCTCCGAGATTCTGAGATTTATCGGCTTGCTGCGGCCGGATTCATATTTCAATGCTGTCCACCGCATGCTTTCGCAGTTGGAAATGCCTTCGCACTTCCGCTGAAGACATCTGCTGAGCGATGCCGACCTCGGTCCGCTGCGGTGGGTAATGACATAGCGGCTGTCGATATATCATCGGCTCGCTTCAAGATTGTGAGAGCACGCGATCCATGGCGTTGGAGAATTGACGCCAGTTTCGCTTGCGGGCTTGCAGTTCCTTCAAGCCCTTGGCCGTGATGACGTAGGATTTCCGCTCCCGTGCGCCGCGCGGCTTTACCCATCGCGCCCGCGCCAAGCCGCGTTTTTCGAGCGTCCGGAGCGTGGGGTACAAGCTGCCGAACGAGAACTGGAAGTAATGCTTCGAGCGTAGTGCGAGGTCCTTCCGCAGTTGGTATCCGTATCCCTGGCCGTTGGCCAACAGCGCCAGGACCAACGCCTCCGCGTGCCCACGCACCATCTCGCGATCCAGACTCTTCATAATCAACTGATATAGCGGCAGCCGATATATCATGTCAACATCTCCCCATCGATCAGGCGCATCTGAGCACTGCTGTCAAGAGGAGGTGACTTTTGAAGCCTCGAAACTCTTTCGCGGCGAGAGCGTACCGCGAATAGGATTCGCGGCTACAATTCAGTGGCAGTGTCCAGTTGCTCCCCATGGATCACCATTTCGAGCGCAGGGCTTTGAAACTCGCATGCAACAGGCAATTCAGGTCAGCCGCGATCAAACCTCCCGGCAGCGTCGCGGCCAGCCGCCAGGGCATCTGCGACGCCACTCGCTTGGAAGTGTTGACTCTCTCGGCTCAAATCTGGACACTGCCAGCAACTATGGCGGTGGAGACAACGGCGGCGGTCGAGTTGCGCGGGCTGACGAAGCGGTTCGGCAGCGTGCACGCCAATGACGGCGTGAACCTTCGGGTCGAGCCGGGCACGATTCACGGCGTGATCGGCGAGAATGGGGCGGGCAAATCCACCGCGATGAAGATGCTGTACGGCATTTTCCCGCCGGACGCGGGCGAGATCATTGTCCACGGCGAGAAACGTGTTTGGGCGTCGCCCGCGGACGCCATCGCCGCGGGAATCGGGATGGTCCACCAACATTTCATGCTGGCGGGGCCGTACTCGGCGCTGGACAACATCGTGCTGGGCGCCGAACCGGTTCGGTTGGGCGTGATTGACCGAAGACGGGCGCGGATCCGATTGGACTCCCTGGCCCGGCAGTACGGGTTGCCGGTCGACTGGGGCGCCGCCATCGAAGAGCTTCCCGTGGGCGTGCAACAGCGGATCGAAATCCTGAAGCTGCTGTATCGCGACGCGCGGATACTCATTCTCGACGAGCCGACCGCCGTTCTCACGCCGCAGGAAACGAACGAACTGTTTCGCAACCTGAAGAACCTTCGCGATGAAGGCAAGACGATCCTGCTGATCACGCACAAACTCAAAGAGGTCATGTCCTTCACCGATCGGGTGACGGTGTTTCGCGCGGGCAAGGTCACGGGCGAGATGGCGACGTCGCAAACCAATCCGCAAGAACTCGCCAATCTCATGGTGGGCCGAAAAGTGGTGTTGAACATCAATGTTCCTGTCGCGCGGTCTCGCGACGAACTGGCCATGGAGGTTGTGGGGTTGGGTCTGGCGGGACCGGTGCGGGGAAGCCGTCACAAACTTTCGGATGTGAGTTTTTCCGTGAGACGCGGCGAGATCGTGGGCATCGCCGGGGTGGAAGGCAACGGGCAATCGGAACTTTTGCAGGCGGTTCTCCACCCGCGCGAGCCGTTGTGCCGGACTTCCGGTACGGTGCGGTTTCTCGGAGAAGACGTGACGCACTGGGACGCGCGGAAGATTCGCGATCTCGGCGTGGCGGTGATTCCCGAAGACCGTCAGCGCGAGGGGCTGCTGCTGGAGCGGCCCGTGAGCGAGAATTTCCTGTTGGGCTTGCAACGCAGCTCCGCGTTCAGTCATGCGGGCCTGTTGAACGCGAAGAACCTGCAGACCGCCGCTGCTCAGGCGGTGGAAGAATACGACGTGCGCCCGCGCGACCTGACGATTCCGGCGGGAAACCTTTCCGGCGGCAACCAGCAAAAGCTCATCGTGGCCCGCGAGTTTCAGCGGCAACCGCGCCTGGTGATTGCCGCCCAGCCGACGCGCGGTGTGGACGTGGGGGCGATTGAATTCGTTCACAATCGGATCGTGCGGGCGCGTGACGAGGGCGCCGGGGTGTTGCTGGTGTCGTTTGAATTGGAAGACATCCTGACGTTGTCGGACCGCATACTGGTGATGTACGAGGGCCGAATCGTGGCCGAGTTTCAACGGGGACAGGTGACCGAGCGCGAGCTGGGATTGAAGATGGCTGGGTCATGAGAAAACTCTTCCAACCTGTTCTCGCCGTGGCGTTCGGGCTGATCCTGGGACTCGGGGTCACGCGCATCGCCGGCGAAAGCCCGTGGCACGTCCTGCAAATCCTGTGGAGGAGCGCGTTTGGCTCGAGCTACGATTTCGGGATGACGTTGTTTTACTCGACGCCGCTCATTTTCACCGGGCTGGCGGTGGCGGTCCCGTTCCAGGCGGGGTTGTTTAACATTGGCGCCGAGGGACAACTGACGCTCGGCGCGCTCGCGGCGGCGGCGGTCGGCGCCGTCTGGCCGGGGGTGCCCTGGCCGTTGGCGCCGGCGCTGGCGATACTGGCGGCGGTTGCGGCGGGGACGATTTGGGGGGCGATCCCCGGCTGGCTTCGCGCCAAACGTGGCAGCCACGAGGTCATCAACACCATCATGCTCAATTTCGTCGCGGCCGGCCTGGCGAGCTACGTGACGTTGTACCTGCTGAAGAATCCCGACACGCAAAATCCCGAAACGCGGCCTGTCGGGGCGGGGTACCTGATCCACCAGTTCGGGATTTTCGGCGGCGCGCCCGTGAGCCTGGCGTTGCCGCTGGCGATTCTGGCCGCGGTGCTGGTCTGGATTCTGTTGTGGCGGACGGTGGTGGGTTACGAAATGCGGGCCGTGGGCCAAAACGAATCCGCCGCCCGCGCGGCGGGAATCAACACCGGACGCATGACCATCATCGCGCTGGCCGTGGCGGGCGGACTGGCAGGACTCGTGGGCGTCGGTGAGGTGCTGGGCAACGCCGGAAAATTTCGACTCGGATTCTCTCCGGAGTACGGGTTCATCGGGATTGCCGTGGCGCTGTTGGGGCGGAACCAGCCGGCGGGCGTGGTCGCCGCCGCGTTGCTGTTTGGCGCGCTGCACAAAGGGACGGCGGGTTTGGACCTGGAAACCGAACATGTGACGCGCGAGCTGTCGCTGGTGCTGCAGGCGCTGATTATACTGTCGGTTTCGGCGGATGGACTGTGGAGTTGGATGAAGAAACGGGAGGCACCATGACCGGGGACCTTGCCGCGTCGACGCTGAGAGTTTCGACGCCGCTGATTTTCGCGGCGCTGGGCGGAATGTTCAGCGAGCGCTCGGGCGTCATTAATATTGCGCTCGAAGGTCTGATGCTGCTCGGATCATTTGCCGCGGCGGTGGGAACGCTGGTGACCCATTCGCCGTGGCTGGGTTCGGCTTTGGGAATGGCCTCGGGGGTGCTGCTGGCGGCGGTGTACGCGTTGTTTGTGATTCGGTTGCGGGCGAATCAGATCGTGGCCGGCACGGCGATCAACATGCTGGCGATGGGCCTCACGCCATTCATGTGCAAGATTCTCTACGATGTCACGGGGTCGACTCCGTCCATCCCGCTCAGCGAACGGTTTCAATCCGCGCCGCTGTACCTGAGTTGGGCGCTGGTGGCGGCATGCGTCCTGTGGATGAAATACACGCCGACCGGGTTGTGGGTGGGTTTCGCCGGGGAACATCCCGAGGCGCTCGATGCGGCGGGGATTCGGGTCAATCGCGTCCGCTGGATGGCGGTGCTGGTCAGCGGCGCGCTGGCGGGCATAGGCGGGGCGTCACTTTCCGTTTTCCTGTCGTCATCGTTCTCGCGCGATATGACGGCGGGCCGGGGGTTCATGGCGCTGGCGGCGTTGATTTTTGGCAAGTGGAAACCGCTGCCGACAGCCCTGGCGTGTCTGCTGTTCGGGTTTGCCGATGCCGTGCAGATCCGGCTGCAGGGCGTGGCGGTGTGGGGCGGGCATCCGGTGCCCGTTCAATTCATCCAGATTCTGCCGTATCTGGTGACGATCCTCGTCCTGGCCGGTTTCGTCGGCCGGTCGCGGCCGCCGAAGGCGAGCGGTACGGTGTTTGAGAAGGGGTAGGGATTCTTGGCTCGCCCCCCCAGCCCCTGACCCTCGCGACTCGCAGATGGACCGGCCCGGCTTGCACACCCCGGGACTCCGCTTGGTGCAAAGCCAGGTGCCCTGAAAGCGCCGCCGAAATCAGCCGGAGAGTGGAGCGCAGCGGCTATCCTTCGAAATCACCCAACTTTTTCTTTGTATCTGCAATGTAGGAAATTGGATTCTCCCGGCAAATCTTCCCTAATTCGTGTCTCTGCCTAGCATATTCCAACGAGAGCCTTCCCACTTCGAGAATTGCCCCTGAGCCGAACGCCTCCATGGCAAGTCGTGCATTTCCCATTAACAATGAAACGGCAGATGTTGCGAATGCCCCTATGAGTAGCTTCGACTCAAACAGAAATGAAAGTGTTTTGACCATTGTCTCAAACCCACACGCTTTTACTGCTTCATTGTAATCAGACAATCGTCTCTGGATGTCGTCCTCGATATATGCTCTATCTTTTCCACTATACTGTTCATACGCAAACAGCCGAAAGTTACGCATTTTGTTCATGGTCTCTCTATCTTTGCGAAACTCCATGATTTGAGGAACCGTCACTTTACTAGTGTCAATTACACAAATCTGCCGAACAAATAGTCTGTCGGTAAAGGGCGCGTCCTTCACACTGCCCATGTAAAAACATGAACAATCAACTGGTATATTTTGCAACCCGAACTCCCCCACCAGCGCACTGAATAGCCGTTGTAGATCCTCCACCGTAGGACAAAACTTGTCCGGGTCGATAGGTTTCTCGACATGCCTGATTTGCGCCAAGTGGCCAACGTATGCTCTAAATTTCTCATCTCCATAAACCGCTTTGAACATATACGCCATAAGGAATCCATTAAACATATTCACGGCGTCTTTGAAGAATGGGTGCTTAGCCAATTGGGGCGGATATAAATTCAGCAAAGCGTCAGGTTCCCCAAAGGAATCCTTCAGTTCCCTGTAACCGTCCATTCCAAGCTCTCTAAATTTCTCAACTAGTCCACCCGACTCACCCCGTGCGGGCCGAAGCCCCACGAACTCTCCTGAAAGATTCATTGGAATAACGTATTCAAAATGGAGCAGGGCATCCTTTAAGCCGCCGAACACGATCGCGGTATTCCGGTACGTTTCCATAATGAGGATATGTTACCAAGTTCATGTTTACCACAAAAGAGGCGTTTTGCCCTACACGTAGGCTTCGCCAGCCCACCCCGTCAGCGGAGGTTCCCAAATTTAAGTGGTTCCCCTATCTACAGCCAACAGCACGGAAAACGACGGGCGCTTCACAGCCCCGACCCCGAAAAGAATTCGGGGTAAATCTCGGAATCGGGGTAAAAAGCGCCTCGACAACAGCGGTTACCTATTTTTTCTTCAGCCAGGCGATGATGTCTGGCTTTTGGTTGGGCCAGGCGAGGTCGAGGGCGGTTTCGATGCGGTGGCGCTCTTTCGGGTAGCGCTGCCAGGTGAGGCGGAGTTGGCGAAACCAGCGGGCGGGCCAGACGACGGTGTCGTAGTCGGCGCGGGCGGTTCGCAGGGCCGGGCCGGGCGCGCGGAGGAGTTCGTCCAATGTAACGCTGAACGCCCTGGCGATGCGGATGAGCACGTCGGCGGACGGCTCGTGGCCCTGGCTGAGCCAGCGGCTGATATTGGCCTGACTGACCGAGAGGGCGTCGGCGGCTTCCTGTTGATTCCAGCCGCGTTTGGCCATCAGGGCGCGGAGATTA
>Ga0116126_1002277_pt1 | contig 11090 bp, 6 predicted proteins | sample June2015DPH_16_5_FD_89730 | JGI IMG/M metagenome (GOLD analysis project Ga0116126, IMG submission 89730) | Peatland microbial communities from SPRUCE experiment site at the Marcell Experimental Forest, Minnesota, USA - June2015DPH_16_40 | ecosystem: Environmental > Terrestrial > Soil > Wetlands >... | reverse complement strand
GCGGGAAGGACCGAAATGGAGTTGCTGCAGGTCCAGCTAGTCTCGGGAACGTATTTCCGCATGCTCGGCGTGAAGCCTTGGCTGGGACGCTCGTTGACGGAGGCTGAGGAGGAGCCTGCCGGCAGTCACCCGGTGGCCGTGGTTAGCTACTCCTGGTGTGATCAGCGGTTTGCCCGCGACCCGGCGATCGTCGGCAAGACGGTGACCTTTGGGTCTACGGTTTACACCATCGTCGGCGTCACCCCTCCGGGTTTCTTCGGAACTGCCGTCGGCCAATCGCCCGACGTATGGATTCCCCTCTCGATGGAAAAACAGATATCCCCTGGCTGGAACGGCCTGGACGATAAAGGGTTCGCGTCACTTTACATCCTCGGCCGGCTGAAGAGAGGCGTCACGATCGGGCAGGCTCAAGCCCAGGTCAACCTCCTGGCTAATCAGATCTGGCGTGATTACGCCGGTGCGACCCTTACTAAGCAGCAAGAGGATGACCTTCGGCACGCTCAGATCGTATTGACTTCGATAGAACACGGACTCCCGCACATTCGCTACGGCGCCGAAACGCCGCTAGAAATCTTGATGAGCGTCGTGGGACTGGTTTTGCTGATCGTCTGCGCCAACCTTGCCAACCTCCTGCTGGCCCGCGCCACGACGCGCGAGCGCGAGATCGCGGTGCGCATGTCGCTCGGAGCCGGCCGGGGACGGCTGGTCCGCCAACTGCTGACCGAGAGCCTGGTGCTCGCCCTGGCAGGCGCGACATTGGGAATCGTGTTTGCCTCATGGGCGGGCCGCGTGCTCGTCGCCATGATTCCGCACGGCCACGAACCCTTGCCGCTGAATGTGGCTCCGGACGCGCGCGTGTTGGGGTTTACTCTCCTCGTGTCGCTGGCCACGGCGCTTCTCTGCGGGCTTGCTCCGGCCCTGCGCGCCACCCGCATTGCGCTGGGATCGTCGTTGAAGGAAGCAAGAGGCTCAATTGCTTCGACCAGCCGCACAAGGTTGGCAAAGGCGTTGATCGTTTCGCAGGTGGCGCTCTCACTGGTGCTCTTGATCGGCGCCGGCCTGTTTCTTCGCACCCTGGTGAACCTCTCGGACGTCGACACGGGATTCAACAAAGAGAACGTCCTGCTGTTTGGGATCGATCCGCCGGCGGTCGGCTACAAAGAGGATGCGCGTTTGATAGGTATGTATCAGCAAATCGAGCAGCGAGTAAGCGCCCTTCCCGGAGTCCGCGCCGACAGCATTTCCTTCTTCACGTTCGACCAAGGCGAGTGGACCGATTCGGTTTCCGTAGTCGGGCGCACCCCGACCCGCGAAGACGATATGAGCGCCACCTATAACGTTGTCGGCCCCGCCTATTTCGCGACCATGGGAATTCCCCTCTTGCTCGGTCGCGCCTTTGGCCCGCGGGATACCGGCGCCTCGCCCAAAGTCGCCGTCATCGATGAAACCTTCGTCCGCTGGTATCTCCCCGGCGGTTCGCCGATTGGGAAACACTTCGGGCTCGGTGGCGATCCCAAACATAGCAACGACATCGAAGTGGTCGGAGTGGTGAAAGACGCGAAGTACCAGAATTTGGGCGAACGCCGCTTCCCGGCCGCGTATTTCCCCTACACCCAGAAAGTTCAATATCTGAACGATTTCGAGGTTCGTTATTCAGGAAACCCCGAGGTGACCATCTCAGAAGTCCGACAGGCCGTCTCCCAAATCGACCATAGCCTGCCGCTCGCTTATACGGGGACCATGGTCGAGCAGGTCGACCGTTCCTTGGCAGGTCAAAGTTTGATCGCGCGGCTTTCCACTTTCTTTGGCTTGCTCGCGGCTTTCTTGGCCTGCATCGGCATCTACGGACTCGCCGCGTACGCCGTGACGCGGCGGACGAATGAAATCGGCATCCGAATGGCCCTCGGAGCGGAAGCCTCCGGCGTGCTCTGGATGGTCATGCGTGAGAGTCTGACGTTGGCCGCGCTGGGCGTGGCGATCGGGATTCCCGTCTCACTCGCCGCGGCGCGCCTGATTGAAAGCGTGCTCTATGGTCTCAAGACGACTGACCCGGCCACCATTGCTTTGGCTGCGCTGGTGATGATTGCCGTCGCTGCACTGGCCGCATACCTGCCCGCACGTCGCGCGTCCAAGGTCGATCCGATGGTGGCGCTCAGGTATGAGTGAAACAATCCTAGTGGGTAGTGCGTTATTACAGAAGAGCGGGAAACAGTTAATGCTCTGTCATCCTGAGCGAAGCGAAGGATCTCTGTAGTTGGTTTCTTGCCTCGGCTGCCGGCGAACTGCAGAGATCCTTCGCTTCGCTCAGGATGACAAGCTAAACCTTGCCTGATTGAACTACTTGCGTAGCGCGACAGTGGTGCGAGGGGAGGTTCGACACGATGTTCCAGCGAAAACGAAAGCCCAGTGATTTCGCGGCGGAGATCAACGCGCATCTCGAACTCGAGGTGGAGCGGCTGAAGGAGCAGGGTCTGACGGAAGAAGCAGCCCGCGCCACAGCGCGGCGCTGGTTCGGCAACGTCACCCGGGCCGAGGAGCGCTTCTACGAATCGGGCCGCTGGCTCTGGTGGGATCACCTTACTCAAGACCTCCGCTTCGGCCTGCGTACTTTGGGCAAGAGTCCCAGTTTTACGGCCGTCGCGGTGCTGACGCTGGCGCTCGGCATTGGGGCCAATACTACGATATTCAGTTACGTTAATGCGCTGCTGTTGCGTCCGCCGTCCGTGGTGGCCGCACCGGAGAAATTGCGCGCACTGTGGAACCGCCTCCCCGATGGGCAATATCTTCAGTTCAGTTATCCCGATTACGTCTACTACCGCGATCACAGTCAAGTGTTCTCGGGGCTTGTCGCGTACAGCAGCGACCCGGAGCGTGTGAGCTGGAAAGCCGGCGGCGAGACCGAGTTGATCATGGGGCAGTTGGTTTCCGGGAATTTCTTCTCCGTTCTGGGGGTCAAGCCGATTCTCGGGCGCGCGTTTCTGCCGGAAGAAGATCAGGTTCCGCTGAGAAACCCCGTCGTCGTGCTCAATCACAAATTCTGGCAGCAACGCCTGGGATCTGACCTCAGGGTTATCGGGAGAACTCTCATCTTCAACGGGAACAGCTTCAGCGTAGTGGGAGTAGCGCCTGCCCATTTCGACGGCATTGAGGCGTTATCCGAACCGGATTTCTGGACTCCGATGATGATGCAACGCCAGATTTCGCCTGGCATGGACCTGCTGACTAATCGCACGGGTTACTGGCTTTTCGTAGCCGGACGTACAAAGCCGGGGATCACGCCGGAGCAGGCGCAGGCGGATCTGAGTGTGCTCGAGAAACAACTCGCGCAGGCCTTTCCCAAAAGCAACAAGGGATGGGATGCAGCGGTGATGCCGCTGAGCGGGCTGCCGCCGGAATTCAACGGAGTTGCTGCTCCGGTTACGGCGATCCTCATGGCGGTGGTGGGTTTGGTCCTGCTCATCGCCTGCGCCAATCTGGCTAACTTGCTGCTGGCCAGGGCCTCGCGCCGCACACGCGAGATGGCCATCCGCTCAGCTCTGGGAGCGGGCCGTGGCCGAATCATCCGGCAAATGCTGACGGAGAGCGCGATGCTCTCACTCGCCGCAGGCGTGGTGGCGGTGGGCCTTTCGGTCTTCTCGGGACCTCTTTTGCTCAGGCTCAAGCCGCCCATGCTCTCCTTCGTCAACATTCAACTTCCGCTGGATTGGCGGGTGCTGGTATTCACGCTGCTGGTGTCGCTGCTGGCCGGCTTCGCGTTCGGTGTAGCGCCTGCATTGCGCAGCTCGAAAGTGGATGTGGTATCGAGATTGAAGGAAGAGACCACCGGCGGCCCCGCCAGGAATCGCCTGCGCAACGTGTTAGTGACAGGGCAAGTCGCGGTCTGCACGATTCTGCTGATCGGCGCCGGCCTATGTTTGCGCAGTCTCGCCAGCGCAAGCTCTATCGATCCGGGATTTCGAGTCAGCAACCGCCTTGTGGTCACTCTCGATCTCGATATCCTCGGCTACTCTGAGAATCGTGGCCGGGAGTTTTACAACCAGGTGGTAGACAAAGTCGAAGGACTGCCGGGCGTTGCCTCCGCAAGCGTTGCGAACCATCTGCCGCTGGGATTCGCGAGAATGGCAACAGTGGTTGCGATCGATGGCTATCAGCCGCCTCCGGGCCTGCCTGGCATCCCCATTGATTATATGGGCGTCGGGCCGGGATTCTTCCACACCCTGGGCATCCCTCGCCTGAGTGGGCGCGACTTCAACCGGCAGGACAACCAGACTTCTCCCGGCGTCGTCATCATTAACGAGGCGATGGCACATCGCTACTGGCCGGGCCAGAACCCCGTCGGAAAGCAAATAACCCTGGCCTTTGGCAAGCGGTCGCCCCTGGAGATCGTGGGGGTGGTCGCCACGGGCAAATACCGCAGCTTGCAGGAAGAAAATCAGCCGTTCTTGTTCCGACCGTTCGCTCAGGTGTACGAGGCGCAGGCAGCCCTGGTGGTGCAAACCACAGGCGACCCGAAGCCCATGCTCGCCACCGTCGAGCGCGCAATTCAAGCGGTCGATCCGAACCTCCCGGTGCTGGACGCGGAGACTTTGGCACAGTATATGTCAATTCCGCTCTTTCTTCCGCGCTTCACCGGCGCGCTCCTGGGAGTTTTCGGCGTTCTGGCGCTTTTACTGGCGGCACTCGGTCTCGCGGGTGTGGTGGCTTACTACGTGGGGCTGCGCACGCGAGAGTTCGGCGTACACATGGCGCTCGGAGCTGAGCCCCGAGACGTGCTCGCACTGGTGGTGAAACAGGGCATGTGGCTGACTCTTGCGGGAGTCTTGATCGGACTCGTCGCAGCATTTGGTGTCAGCCGCGTACTTTCAGGCCTGCTCTTTGGCGTACGCCCCACGGATCCGATCACCTATATCGGTGTGGCGCTCGTCCTGATCACTACAATGCTGCTCGCTTGCTACCTGCCCGCCCGGCGGGCCACGAAAGTCGACCCTATGGTAGCATTGAGGTATGAATAAACTGCAGGCGACCGTTCGGATAGTGCTATGGGGGGCGTTTTGCGGAATTCTGCTCGCAGCATTCACACTCTCTGCAACCGCGCGTGATGTTATCCCGGCCCATGGCCTCTGGGTCTGGAAGAGCGCGTCGGTATTGGACGCGCCGGGAAGTGCGGAGCGGCTGGCGCAATTTTGCGAATCGGAGGGCATCAACGAAGTGTATGTTTCGGTTTCGCCGCTTCGCGACGCTTCCATGGAAAGCCGCCTCGTTCGCCTCGTTGCTCTTCTCCACCGCTCGAACATCCGAGTGGAAGCTCTGCTTTCAAGCGTCGACGCCGATGAAACCGGCAGTCACCGCGAAAAGCTCCTGGATCATGTTCAAGAAATCGTACGGTTTAATCAGCGTCACCCCACGCAGAAATTCGACGGAATTCATCTTGATATCGAACCGCAACAACGGCCGGAAAACAAAGGTCAGGGTAACCTGCGATTTCTTCCCGGCCTCGTGGATGCCTATCGCGCAGTGCGCGCCCGAGCGGAAGGCGCGCGCCTAACCGTCAACGCCGACATTCAGAACAAAGTTCTCAAGGGCGACCTTGCCGAGCGAAGGATGCTCTTATCGTCGCTGCCCAAGTTTACCCTGATGCTCTACGAGCTGAGCAGCCCCAACGACGGAGAGAGTGTGGAAACAAAAACTGAGAAACTCCGCGCCGCCAGCCAGAAGTTCCTTGCCATGGCCTACGACGGATTGGGTGATTCGAACCTCGCGAAAATGGTGATCGCGCTACGCACTCCCGATTACGGCGCACTTCTGCCCCGGATGCTCGAAACCTTGGACGACGCGAATCACTCGAACCCGCACTACCAGGGATGGGCGCGACATTCCTACAACGACTCTCTCGACGCAGCGCACTAGGATCCTCAAAAGGTGAGCGCCATGCTTTACAGGCCGTCACAAGCCGCCGATGTCCCCGCGATGGCCCACATCCGGGCTCACGAATGGGGAAACTTCGACTACTGGACGAACCGCATCTCCGGTTACCTCGAGGGTGAAAGCAATCCGCAACGCGCGCTGCCGCCTCGAACTTGTTACGTCGCAGTGGAGCAGAGTTCGGTGGTGGGGTTTGTGGCCGGCCACCTTACCCGGCGTTATGGCTGCGAGGGGGAGTTGGAGTGGATCAACGTCATTCCGGAACGACGCGGCGCAGGTGTCGCCTCTGAACTGCTTCGCCTGCTGGCAGGTTGGTTCGTTGAACAAAAGGCGTTTCGAGTGTGTGTGGATGTGGAGCCTTCGAACGCCGTGGCGCGAGCCTTTTACACACGTCACGGGGCCGAAACGCTGAACGAGCATTGGCTGGTGTGGAACAACATCAGCAACCTTGTGGCGATGCCGCAGCGGTGATCTGCGCCGCGCAAGTTCGCGCTGTAAGGGCGGCCCTTATGGCCTCCCACCGGGCAACCACAAGGGTTGCCCCTACGAGATACCTACCGCAGCGCGTTGACAAGGTCACCGCTCAGTGCCGACGGGCACCAATACTTTTCAATATACTCGATGACCATTTCGGTTCCTTCCGCGTGCGAGACGTAGGGGCGGGAGGCGGGATTGTACATGGCATCGGTGAGATCGCGGACGAGCACGCACGAGATCCCCCAATTGGTCATCTGCTTGATGGCAAAGGTGCGATTCAGAATGCACATGTTAGCATGCACGCCCATGACGAAAAGATTCTTGATGCCCTTCTGTTCGAGGAGGCTGTAAATCTCCTCGCCGTTATCCGAGATTACATCATTTGCCTTAATGGATAACAGTGGGTTCTCGCGCGTCCAGGCTGTATGTTCCGTGTCGCCGGGAGTGTCGCAACCCCCGTCGGAATCGTCGATGGGCAATGCCGGCGCCGTCAAGCCCAAGCTCGCGGGAGGAGTCACGTGGGTGAGGAGCTGCATCGAGCGGCGCTGAGGGTAATCTTTGTAGAACTCCATGGTGTCTGAAGGCGCATGAACGACCAGAATTCCGGCGGCCCGGCACGCTTCCAGAACCGGCTCCATTTTGTGCGCCAACTCGTTGACTCGCCGCGTCGCGCCGGCGCACCAATGGTTGTCCCACATGTCGCAAATGACGATCGCGGTCTCCCGCGTTGAGAACTCGCGCTCAACGCGAGCCGGTTCCCAGGCGCTGCTTCCCTTGAAAGGCTGCACCTGCGTCCGGAGCGGCAAGCGAAAGCTCACGCCTTGGGGCGAGGGATCGCCCGCCCCCCGCATGGAGCGGGGAAACAAGCATAACAGCGCAATCATCACCATGCATCCTTTGACGTCACTGCACCGTCTTCTGTGCAACTCAGAATTCCACATGGCGTCTCTCCTCCCGGGATTCCGGTTCGTGCGTCGACCCGGCCTGCAAAAATCAAGGCACTCGACGCGAACCTGAAGGCCGGTCGCCGCGCAGCGCTCGGAGTGACAGTGCTGTTGGTTATCCTACCCGTTGAGGGTGTGACTGGCAAGTGTGACAGTCACAGTATCATCCGGCGTCTTGGTGGTTCCGCCGTCAGACTGCGGGTGATATTCGATGGTCATCGTCTGTGCGCTCACAACGATGCGCAAGTAACCGTAATCGGTATCGTCGTAGCTCTCGAGCGTCAACGTACTGTCAACCTGATAAGGCGTACGATAATTCGAACTCATCTTGACCAGGGGCGCATGCCCTCCGCAGCCGGCTATCACGTAGGGGATCTGGTAATTATTCACGACCCGCGTGAAGCGCTGGTAATTGTGCACGTGGCCGGAAAGCACCGCATGCGGCCAGACCCCCGCCGCCGTGCACGCGCTGTCGATATCCTGGAGCATCAGCGGACTGCCGCCGTGCTCCGCCCCTCCCGTGAAGGGCGGGTGGTGCGTGGCAATGATCACAGCGCCCGTGAAGTTGTCGCTTTTCACGCGCTCCAGGGCTGTCGTCAGGAACGTGATCTGCCGCTGGTCGAGCGTCGGGTAGGTCCCGCTCTGGTCGGAAATGACGCCGGGGTCCTCCAGAACGTTCGTGTAAACGCCCAGAATTCGCACAAACGGCGCCTCGAATGTGTAGTACACACCCGGCTGGGTCATGGTGGTGCGCACTAGATTGCCAGCGTCCGGCGCAGGAACCGGCGCCGGCGTGCAGAAGTTCGCGAGGTAGGCAGCGAGGCTGGCCGCTGGATCGCCTGGGTACACAATGCCATCGTGGTTTCCGGGAATCCCGATAATCGGCGCCGGATACATCCGGTAGGGCTCGTAGAACTGGTCGAAATAGTAGGTTGCCTCGCCGAAGTAATAGACCAAATCCCCCAGATGATAAAAGAACGACGGTACGTCAGCGGAGTTCGTCTCGGTGAAGTCGGTGACCATCTTGTCCGCAACCAGAGACTGCGTGATCGGTCCTTCCGCACTGCCCGTGTCGCCCACCGCGTGAAAGACGATCTGGCCTGACTGTTGAATTGTCTGTGTAAGGCTTGCTCCTTGGCTTCCGTAAATGGTTGCCAGAGTCAGGATGGGCTCTGCCCCGGAAGTCGAGGGCTGCGGAACGGGCTGCACGCCTGCCACGTCCGGCTCATTCTGGTCGGTGACGGGATCTTTGAATCCCGCAGGATCAGGAGAAGGCGTAGGCTGCGCGAACACAGGTTGGCCACTCCCCGGCGCTGAAGTTGCCCTGCCGCCCGGACTGCTCCTGCCGGAGCCGCCTTCGCCGGTTTCCCTTGCACCCGCTCCGTGCTTGTGATGCGACGGGGGAACGATGTGTTTGGCCATTAGCCGCCTCCTCGAGCGACAGAAGCTCCCGCGCTTGATTGTGAAATTGTCGACCTATGCCCTGAAGCACGTATGATAACACATCCCAGCGGGCTCTTCCCCCGAACCCCGGCGTGAGAAAATGGGAAGGAATTGGAAGTGTGTCATCCTGAGCGAACACTTCATGATCCCTCGGCTCGCCACTTGTCATGAGAACGATTCCCCTCCTTGGTAAGGAGGGGTTAGGGGTGGTTGCCGTTCGCCGAGGGCACCACCCACCACCCCTACCCCTCCTCCCGCTGAGGAGGGGAGTCATTCTCATGGCAGCGAAGGATCTCAGCAGTTTCTCCTTGATCGTTCAATCACAGAAAACTGCGGAGATCCTTCGCTTCGCTCAGGATGACAGGCGGCTGGTTTTTTCACGCCTTCTGACTTAAGGGGGCCGCACACTTCCAGGTGCTTCCTGCAGGGAAATTAGGTTAGAGAAATCCGGGCCCAGCAAGTTTTATCTTTTGACACGCACGATGTTGGAATAGGCGGATTCGCCCGCATCGTTGAGGGCTCGAACCCGATAGGACGCAGCCTCGCCGCCCGGCGGGTGGTTGTCGTCGTATGCCTTCGTATCTGCCGGCAGCTTTGCGATGCGTTCCCAGCGGCCCTGATCGCCCGCGCGCCGTTCCACGGCAATGGCAGTCGCCTCTCCACCACGGGTCTCCCAGGTGAGCTTCACGGACTCGCTCTCCACCCTGGCCGTCAGTGAGCTGGGGCTTTCGGGCAGCACCGGCCAGTCGAAATAGCTGGCGTCAACGATGGCTTGCACGCTATCGAGCAGCGGGACTTTTTCCAGGGTGTCCCGCGTCCCCGCCTTCCATTCCAGCGGCCTGATTTCGCCGCTATAGACACTCGCCAGCACCGGATGTTCGATGCCGGTGTTTTTTAAGACAAGGGTCACGTATTTGGGAACGTAGTTGTTGTGGGGCCAACTATGCGCTGCCAGCCAGAAACCGACAGCCGCCTTGCCTTTCGGCGAGCGAAAACCATAGGCGAGCACAGGCGCTCCAGAATCCGCTTGAATGGGCGCAAAATCCGGACTGGAGATTTCAATCGAGGTATCGCGTTCGGTGTCGGAGAACAGGGCATCCAAATTCTGGACGTCGGCATAGACACGCCGGGGGGTGAAATCGGCGGGCTTGAACATCATCCCGTGAATGATCCCAAAATTATCGCCCTCGCTGCTGCTGGTGTCATTGATGAGCTCCCAAATCCAGGAGGCGACCCCGTTCGCCCAGTTGTAGAGCATCAAGCGCGGAACGTATTTCGCCTGCACCGTTTCATCATTGCCGCGGGGAAGATCGGGCATGATGTTGAACTCGTCATCCCAGAACACGATGTCGGAACGAATGCCGGGATAATTGCGGACCGCCTCGCGAAGCGCCTTGGGCGTCAAGGGGCCGAAGGCGCCGTAGTCCATAGACTCAGGAGGCGTGTTTTCGGAGTAGCCGCCGGGGTAGGTGTGGTAGGCAAACACGTCGAGGCTGGAAGCGCACTGGCAGGCGTCCAGCGCCGCGCGCGCAAAATCCGCCGAGAGCGTGGCCTGCCCGCCGTAAACCAGCTTGGCATCCGGATCGGTTTCGCGCACCGCTTTTACGAAGGCGCCCAACAAACGGCCGTATTCCTGGGGGCTGGGATCCGGGTTCCAATAGGAGCCATCCTGCTCGTTCCAGAGCGCGTAATAGTGGATGCGGCCGCGAAAATGGTTGACCATCCAACGGGTGTATCGGATGAACGCGGCGATCTGATCGGGCGTTTTGGGTGGCCAGAAGACCGAGTAGAGATTCCGGTCGGGATTGTGGACGCTGGCCGGGGTGGGCGTGATGGCGTCAGGCAGACGGCCCGCCGGCGAGGTGTACATGGGGTTGCCATAAAGGATTTGCAACTGAACCTTGACGCCGTTATCAACCAGCGAATCCACATAATCGTCGAGTTCAGGCAAGCAACTGAACTCCCCGCGCTTCTGCTCGATCCAATCCCAGCCCGTGATGTCCGAGGTGTCCTCGTACTGCCCGATCCGAGCCCACTTCAGGCCGGAGTCGAACATGCTCGTCCACCACCAACGGTTCCAGGGAATGTAGGGATCGCGCGGCAAACTGGTGTTCACGCCCCCCAAACCGTTCCCAATCTGTGAAGAGCGCTTGGGAGGAATGCGCTCTGGTGCGCTTCCCTTTCCCTGCCCGGCCAACGCTCCCATTGCCATGACCCCGATCAGAATTAATGCGGCGGGGATGCACATCCACCGGCCCTTCGGCAGTGTCACAGCCGCCGGGAGTTGGGTTGTATTCCCGTGCT
>Ga0116126_1002276_pt1 | contig 11093 bp, 10 predicted proteins | sample June2015DPH_16_5_FD_89730 | JGI IMG/M metagenome (GOLD analysis project Ga0116126, IMG submission 89730) | Peatland microbial communities from SPRUCE experiment site at the Marcell Experimental Forest, Minnesota, USA - June2015DPH_16_40 | ecosystem: Environmental > Terrestrial > Soil > Wetlands... | reverse complement strand
TCTTTATCCATTGACTCGCGCGCGCGAGGGCCGCGCCGACCTGAGCGCGGTCGGTCAGCAGCGTGACCCGCTGGCGCCGCCTGCTGGCCGCCGTCGCCACTTCGTTTTAGCGGAATCCGGTTCGGGGCGATCGATCGTACGGCCGCCGCGGCGCCGGCACTCGCCGCGAGCTACGGGGTCATCGCCAAACCGGCGGCATGGAAAGATCAGGCGTTTAGACTGGCCGCGTTCCTCCTCTTTATCCATTGACTCGCGCGCACGAGGGCCGCGCCGGCCTGAGCGCGGTCGGTCAGCAGCGCGACCCGCCGTCGCGACTTCGTTTTAGCGGAATCCGGTTCGGGGCGATCGATGGCGCTCGGGCGTTCGCGGCGATCGATCATGCGGCCGCCGCGGCGCCGGCACTGGCCGCGAGCTACGGGGTCATCGCCAACGCGCGGCATCGAAAGATCAGCGCCATAGGGTTCAACTGGTCGCGTCTTTGCTGTATGCTTTAGCCGGTGCTCCGCACCGGTAGGACGCGTCGCGCGATCCGTACCTTACCCCCCCTAGTCCTAGGAGGCCTGTCCTTTGAATGTCTACGATTTGAACGAGCGGACCGCGGTCGTCACCGGCGGAGCTCAAGGTATCGGTCTTGCAGTGGCCAATCGCATCCTCGTCTCCGGCGGCCGCGTCGCCATATGGGATCGCGACGGCGCACACCTTGATGAGACAGTGAAGCGTATTGCCAAAGGCGATCGCGTGCAGGGACTTGCGGTCGATATCGCCGACCTTGCCGCGGTCGAAAATGCCACCAAAGCGACGATCGGGCAGTTCGGCAAGATCGATATCCTCGTCAACAATGCCGCAATCGTCGGGCCGAACGCGCCGACCTGGGAATATCCTCCCGAGGCCTTCCGCGATGTCGTCAATGTCGGGCTGCTCGGTACCTTTTACTGCTGCCGCGCGGTGGTTCCGCATATGATCGCGGCGAACTACGGACGCATCGTCAATCTCAGTTCGGTCGCCGGCAAGGAGGGCAATCCGAAAGCGCCGGCCTATAGTGCGACCAAGGCGGCCGTGATCGCGCTCACCAAGTCGCTCGGCAAGGAGCTTGCCGGCTACAATATCGGCGTCAATTGCGTGACGCCGGCCGTCGCCAAGACCACGTTGGCGATGAGCCAGGCCCCGGACTTTCTGGCGATGATTATCGCGAAGATTCCACGCGGCCGGATGCTGGAGCTCGAAGAAGCAGCGTCGATGATCTGTTGGCTTGCAAGCGCGGAGAATTCCTTCACCACCGGCGCGGCTTTCGATCTGTCCGGCGGTCGGGCGACTTATTGAGCGGTGGAAAGGGACGAACCGCCCGTCGCATGGGCGCGGTTCGATTGGTTGCGCTATATCGCGGCCCGCCATCCGGCCGTCGGGCTTTGGCCGTGGGACGCCCGCGAAGAAGCGCGCTGCGCCGAATGGGTCGTCGACCATTCACGTCGCCTTCGTTCACGTCCGGCGCGCGGCCCGCTATGCGTCAGACCTCCGCGCAGTGGAGGATGTCGCCTCCACCGGCAAGAAGACCTGCCGCGAGCTTTGGCAGGCGGTCGACGAGAAGATCGGTTACTTTTTAGGCACGGAGACGATCGTGAACACGTCATAAGTTCACGGTCGAGGCACAAACGCCGAGCCGGCGCTACTCCTTCACCGCTCCGGTCAGCGCCGAGACATAGTATTCGACGAAAAACGAGTAAAGAATTACCACCGGGATCGAGCCAATGAGGGCAGCCGCCATCAGCGAGCCCCAGTGATAGACGTCGCCTTCGACGAGTTCGGTGATGGCGCCGACCGGCACCGTCTTGTTCTCGGACGAGGAAATGAAGGTGAGTGCGTAGATGAACTCATTCCAGGACAGTGTGAAGGCGAAGATGCCGGCCGAAATCAGCCCAGGGATTGAGAGCGGCAGCGTGATCCGCGTCAGAATCTGCCAGCGGCTGGCACCGTCGATGAGCGCGCACTCCTCGAGCTCATAGGGAATGGTGCGAAAGTAGCCCATCAGCAGCCAGGTGCAGAATGGAATGAGGAAGGTCGGATAGGTCACGATGAGCGCGAGGTCGCTGTCGAACAGCCCAAGCCTGAAGACCATGGTGGCGAGCGGGATGAAGAGGATGCTCGGCGGGACGAGATACGCGAGGAAGATCGCCATCCCGACATAGCGCGAGCCGGAAAATCGCAGCCGCTCCACCGCATAGGCGGCAAATACGCTGGAGATCAGCGAGATCACCGTCGAAGATACCGACACGATCACGGTGTTGATCATCCAGTTGGAATAGCTCGTCTCAAACAGCAGTTTGTTGATGTGCTCGAGCGTTGGGTGAATGACCCAGAACGGGTTGAAACGCTCGTAGTCGTAGAGTTCGGCGTCCGGCTTGAACGTCGTCGTCGCCATCCAGTAGAATGGGAACAGCAGCAGGAACAGCATCACGCCGAGCGGCAGGTAGACGGTCACGAGCCGCCGCGGCAGCGTTTCGAGATATTCCATGCCTTCTTTGGCGACATTCGCCATCGGTCAATCCCTGCTGCCCTGCTGCCAGCGCCGGCGCTGAAGGCCGAAATAGCTGAACAGGATCGCGGCTAAGAGAAACGGCACCATGGCGTCCGCGATCGCGGCGCCTTCGCCGAGATTGCCACCCGTGATCGCGCGCTGGAACGAGAGCGTCGCCATCAGGTGCGTTGCGTTGATGGGGCCGCCGCGGGTCAGAACATAGATGAGCTGGAAGTCCGTGAAGGTGAGCAGAATGGAGAAGGTCATCACCACGGCGATGATTGGCGACAGCACCGGCAGCGTGATGAAACGAAAGCGCTGCCACGCAGTCGCCCCGTCGAGCATCGCAGCCTCGTAAAGCGATGGAGATATGGTCTGGAGCCCCGCGAGCAGCGTAATGGCGACGAACGGGATTCCGCGCCAGATATTGGCGACGATCACCGACCATCGAGCGTTCCAGGGCTGGCCCAGGAAGTCGATGTAATGATCGAGCAGGCCCGCCTTGATGAGCACCCAGGAAATGATCGAGAACTGCGAATCGTAGATCCACCAAAATGCGATAGCCGAGAGCACGGTCGGGACCACGAAAGGAAGTAGTACGATCGCGCGCAGAATGGCCTTGAACGGCAGCCGGTTGTTGAGCAGCAGCGCGAGGTAGAGCCCGAGCACAAATTTCACCGCGCTCGCCACAACGGTGTAGAGAGTCGTATTGAAGATCGAGAGCCAGAACACCGTGTCGCGCGCGAGCGACACGAAGTTCGCCAAGCCGATGAAGCGGCCGCTCTGGCCGATCTTGGTGTCGGTCGCACCGAGCCAGAACCCGAGCCCGAGAGGATAGGCGAGAAACACGAGCAGGATCACGGCCGCCGGAATCATGAACCCGATCCCAAGCAGGTTGCGGCCGTCGGCGACTCGCGACGCCGCACTTCGTCTTTGGATCGGGGCGGCAACCTGAACTTGTACCGTCATCGATTGACCTCGAGGCGACGCCGGAAACCAGGCGCCGCGCCGCCGAGGTTCAGATTTCGTAGTAGCGTTTGGCGCGGTCGGCTGCGCGCTGCGCCGCGGCCTTCGCTGTTTGGTTGCTGGAGCAGACTTCAGCGAACATGTCGACGACGATGAAGTCGCCCATGACGGCCGCCGAAGCGTAGCCGAGCGGACCCGCGTATCCATTCTGGACGGAGCGTCCCGCCGCGTCGCGATACGGGGTGTTCTTCGGATCGACGGTCCAGATCGGGTTGGACGCATAGGCCTTGAGCGGCTGCGAGACATAGCCGTTGGATGCTGCCATCCACGGACCGTACTGCTCCTCCTCCCACATGAAGCGCAGATATTCCTTTGCGGCCTTCGGATATTTCGAATATTTGAACAGGAACGCAACCATCTGGAGATTCTGCTCCATCGGACGACCGACCGGACCGATCGGGTTCGGCGCGTGGTTCATGTCCTTGGCGATCGCCAGCACGGCTGGATCCTTGGAATTCTTCGCCACCGCATAGATCGAGATGCCGTTGCCGGTCAGGGCAATGTCGCCGGAGAGGAATGCCTTGTTGTTGTGGGGATCCTGCCACGACAGCGTGCCGGAGATGAAGGTGTCGGCGAGCTGCTTGGCGTATTCGAGCGCGGCGACGGTCTCGGGCGAATCGAGCACCACCTTGCTGTTCTGGTCGACCACCTTGCCGCCGTGTGCCCACAGGCACCAATGCGTCCAATTGTTGGCGTCGCCAGTCGCGTGCCCGAGCGCGAAGCCGGCCGGCGTGCCGGCTGCCTTGAGCGCCTGACAAAGCTTCAGCAACCCGGGTAGATCGTTCGGGAACGTCTCGAACCCGGCCTTGCGCACGGCACTGATGCGATAGTTGAAGCAGGAGCCGTTGACGCCCTGCGGCAACGCAATCCAATCGTTGCCGCGGATCCCGTAGGACTTGCAGACGTCGTACCAGCCGCCGTATTTGCCGCCGAGATAGTCGGCGAGGTCGTTGAGCGGCACCAGCTTTTCCGGGAATTTGTGCGGGTCGTCGTTGGTCCCGATGATGATGTCGGGGCCGGCGCCGACATTGGCGGCCACCGCGGCCTTCGGCCGCACGTCTTCCCAGCTCTCGGTATCAACTCGGACCTTGATCCCGGTCTCCTCCGTGAACTTCTTGGTGCTCGCGTTGAACGCATCGATGTCGCCCTGGACGAACTGCTTCCAGCGCAGCACCCGGATTTGGGCATTGCTCTCCGGCTGATTGTTCCACGCCGGCGCCGTCCGGGCGACGCCGTTCGGCAGAACGAGACCGGATCCGGCGGCAGCCGCAGTAACGGCGACCCCGGCCTTGAGAACGTCACGTCTGGACAGATCGGTCATTCGCAATTCCTCCCAGTTTGACCGCGGCGGGACGGTCGGTTGCGATCAGTATGGGTTCTCAGTATACGGTTCGGCCGGTCGTCGAGTCGAACACGTGGGTCAGGTTCGGCCGCGGGCGCAGGTGCACGATGTCGCCGCTGCGGAACGTGTGACGCTCGTTAAAGACCGCGCAGACCTTGGTGCCGCCAAAGTTCGCGTAGACGAAGGTATCGGCTCCGGTCGGCTCGACCAACTGTACGCGCGTTGGAAGACCGCCGTCGGCCGCGATATCGAAATGCTCCGGCCGCACACCGTAGACCACGTGCTGGCCGTCCTTGCCCGATTCGCGTACCGAGGCGGGAAGCTGGACGCCGTCGCCGACCTCGACGACCACCGCGGCGCCGTTGTCGCGCCGCAACGTCCCGTGCAGAAAATTCATCGCCGGCGAACCGATGAAGCCGGCGACGAACAGGTTTTCGGGATGATCGTAGAGTTCGAGCGGCGTGCCGATCTGCTCGACTTCACCATCGTGCATGACCACGATCTTGTCCCCCATGGTCATGGCTTCGATCTGATCGTGGGTGACGTAGATCGTGGTCGTCCCGAGGCGCTGGTGCAGCTCCTTGATCTCGGTGCGCATCTGCACGCGCAGCTTGGCATCGAGGTTTGAGAGCGGCTCGTCGAACAGGAACACCTGCGGATCTCGGACGATGGCCCGACCCATGGCCACGCGCTGGCGCTGGCCGCCCGAAAGCTGCCGCGGATAGCGATCGAGAAAGGGCTCGAGTCCGAGAATTGCCGCCGCCCGTTTGACCCGGGTCTCGATCTCCTGCTTGGCGGCGCCGCGAAGCTTCAATGAGAAGCCCATGTTGGTTCTGACGGTCATGTGCGGATAGAGCGCGTAGTTCTGGAACACCATGGCGATGTCGCGCTCTTTGGGGGGCACAGTGTTCACCACACGGTCCCCGATGCGAATTTCGCCCGAACTGATGTTTTCCAGCCCTGCGATCATTCGCAATAGCGTCGTTTTTCCGCAGCCCGAAGGGCCGACCAAGACCACGAACTCGCCATCCGCAATGGCGACGTTCACGCCATGGAGGATCTCGGTTGTGCCGAATGTCTTGCGCACGTTTTCGATTGCGACGAGGGCCATCGAGGATCCTACCGAGGACGTCCCAGCTTGTTCTGGAGCGTGTCAGGCTGGCGTTCTCTTTTCTATCCGGCCGAGATGTTTCTCTGTAGGGCCAAGATCTTTCAGCAAGACCGGCAAAAATCAAGCCCATTCGGCGCGGGGTTAGTCCCCGCGGCGCTGTAGACTTTCGCCACCGCGTTCGAGCGGCGCCAAGCTCTTGGCGCCAGATGCGTGGAATGCGGCCGCCCCGAAGGCATCGTCATTGTCCCGCAGCGCGTATGCTGCTTTCCGGCGGTAAATTTCACATCATCAGCTCCAACGCGTCGGTAAAGAATTCCGCGCCGCCGAAGTTTCCCGACTTCAGCGCCAGCAGCATGTCCTTGGCCCCGACGGTCCGCAGCACGGGAACACCGGCGGCGATTTCGGGACCGACGATGAACGCCGGGATACGGAGGCGATCGACCACCGCGCCAGACGTCTCGCCGCCGGCCACTACCAGACGCCGCACGCCGTGGTCCACGAGGCCGGCCGCGATCCTGGCCATCGCCTGCTCGATCGCGCGTCCGCCGGCTTCCCGTCCGTGGCGTGCTTGAAACGCGCCGACTACCTCGGGCGGGGAACTGCTCGCGATCAGCACCGGGCCGCGGCCGACCCGGTCGAGAGCCCAGGCGAGCGCGTCCTCCGCCTCCGCCGCACCGGCGACGACTTTCTCGGGATCGAGTCGCAACAGCGGCATGGTTCGTTGCGCATTCTCGACTTGTGCGAGCGTCGCCCGCGAGCAACTTCCGGCCAGGCACGCCGCCAAGCCGTCAATGCGGTGACGTTCCATCGCAACGGTGCTCGCAGGGTTCACGCGGCCCGATTGCACTAGCGCCCGCGCCAAGCCGAGCCCGAGACCCGACGCTCCGACCGAGACTCGATGTTCGAGCGCGACGGTGCCGATGGTCTCGAGGTCGCGCTCGAACACGGCATCGACGATCGCCGCCTGGATTCCGTCGCCAGCAAGCGCCGCGAGGCATTTGCCGACCGCGTCGGCGCCAGCAGCAACTACAGCGAGGTCGACGAGGCCGATTCGGCAACGGCTCTGGCGCGCGAGCACCCGCACCAGGTTTGCGTCCCGCATCGGATTGAGCGGATGGTCCTTGAGAGGACTCTCGTTGAGCGGCACGGAGCCGACGAACAGATTGCCCTGGTAGACGGTGCGCGCGGTCTCGGGGAATGCCGGCGTGACGAGCACGATCTTGCTGCCGGCGGCGGCTCGCAATGCATCGGTGACCGGGCCGATATTACCGGCGTCGGTTGAATCGAAGGTCGAGCAGATCTTGAACATCACGTGGCTGGCGCCCCGCGCGCGCAGCCAGTCATCGGCGGCGCGGGCGAGCCCGACCGCCTGCCGAGCCGCAATCGAGCGGCTCTTGAGGGCGACCACGACGGCGTCCACCTCGGGAAGCGCCAGGTCGGCGGCCGGCACGCCGATCGTCTGGATGGTGCGCAGCCCGCATCGGGTCAGCGTGTTGGCAAGATCGGAGGCGCCGGTATAGTCGTCGGCGATCGAGCCGAGCGCGAGCGTCATGCGCCGCCTCCCGAGGGCGGCAGCTTGCCCGCATGCGGCGCGAACCAGGCAAGCCCGTCGACGGTCTTGCCGCGCGGCCGGTACTCGCAGCCGAGGAACCCGTCATAGCCGAGCCGATCCAGCTCCTCGAACAGGAAGGGAAAGTTGAGCTCCTCGCCATCGGGTTCGTTGCGCGACGGCACGCTCGCGATCTGGACATGGCCGATCATCGAGATGAGCCGGCGCAGCGCCATGGTCACGTCGCCATGCATGACCTGGCGATGGTAGATGTCGAACTGGAGCTTCAGGTTCGGCAGCGCCAAGTCGCGGATCAGCTGCTCCGCGAAGGGAAAGTCGTTGAGGAAATAGCCGGGCATGTCACGCTCGTTGATGGGCTCGATGACGAGATCGAGCCCCTTTTCGCCAAGCGCCGCCGCGGTGAAGATCACGGCTTTACGAAACGCGCCGGCCGCGCGCGAGTCGCGGCGATCCGCGTTGCCGGACATCAAATGCAGGCGCTTCACGCCGGTCGCTTCGGCATAGATGAGTGCCGTCCTCACCCCTTCCTTCAGTTCTTCGAAGCGTTCCGGCAAGGATGCAAGTCCTCGCTCACCGGCCGCGAAGTTGCCCGGCGGGAAGTTGAACAGCGCCTGCGTCAGGCCGTTGCGCTCCAGGCGTTGGGCGATCGCATAGGGCCCATGCTCATATGGAAACAAATATTCGACGGCGGTGAACCCCGCCTGCGCGGCGGCATCGAAGCGGTCGAGAAAGGACCACTCATTGAACATCAGGGTGAGGTTTGCGGCGAAGCGGGGCATGCGGCTTCCTCGAGATCAGATATCAGTTCGCCGGCGCTCCAGGCAGCGACGTCCCGGTGACACGAGCATAGAGCCTAGCGAGCGAGGCGTCGTCATCGCCGCCCATGCCTGCGCCGGCCGCCATCAGGAACATCTGCAAGGCGGCGGCGGCGAGCGGCACCGGGAATTTCGCCATGCGCGCCATGTCCTGGATGATCCCCAGGTCCTTCACGAAGATATCGACGGCGCTGCGCGGGGTATAATCGCCTGCGAGCACATGGGGCACGCGGTTCTCGAACATCCACGAATTGCCGGCTGAGGCGGCGATGACCTCGTAGACTTTGTTGAGATCGAGGCCTTGTCTGGCCGCGAACGTGATCGCCTCGCAAGCTGCGGCGATATGCACTCCGGCGAGCAGCTGGTTGATCATTTTGAAGGCGGCGCCCCGGCCGGGCTCCTCACCGAGTTCATAGATTTTAGCGGCCATCGCCCCGAGCGCGGGCCTCGCCTTGGCGTACGCCGCGGGACTGCCGGAGGCGAGCACGGTCAGCGTGCCCTCGGCGGCGCGCAGCGCGCCGCCGCTGATCGGCGCATCGAGATAGAGCCGGCCCATGGCCTCGAGCCGATTGGCGAGGCGCCGTGCCATGTCCGGGTCCATGGTGGCCGACGAGACGAAGACCGCGCCCTCGGGCATCGCGGCTGCGGCCCCGTGCTCTGCGAACAGCACGGCTTCGGTCTGGGCTGCATTGACCACGACCGAGACTACGACGTGGGCACCGACAACGGCCTGCGCGGGGGTGGTAGATGCGCCGCGCCCGCCCGCGGCCACGAACCGCTCGACCGCGGCCGGGCTCACGTCGCAGCCAATGACCTCGAAGCCACCACGCATGAGGGAGAGCGCGATGCCCAGACCCATCGAGCCGAGGCCGATAACGGCCGCGCGGGTCCCAGCGGATCGGTCAGCACCATCGGACATCGGTCTATCCTTCCCCTGACGAGTCCCTTGGCGACCTGGGTAGATTGGCGGTGGGCCGAATTAGACTGCAAGCGCCGCCGAGACGCAATTGATCGAATCGAGGTGTCGGAGAGCCCCCGGTGGTAGGTCGCGTGGAGAAGTGCAATGCCGGAGAGCCCAACCTCTCGGCCGTCGTCCCGAGGTCCCCGCGAGGGCTAGCGCTGCGGGGATTCCGTGCGAGCGCGGGCGGGATCCAGGCTCCCGTGTTCGACGTTATGCGGACGGGAGAGTGGTTTTCCGGCTCTCGCGCTTCGCGCTTGCGGAATGTATTACAAAGAACTTGTTCTGCAGGTGAACCCCGAACCGTGCCTGAGGATCGTCCATGACCGAGACGAAGCTTCGCGACGACATCTGCCGCTTCGGGCGCTCCTTGTTCGAGCGCGGCCTAACGCCGGGCTCATCGGGCAACATCAGCGTGCGCCTTGCCGACGGCGGTTGGCTCGTCACCCCGACCAACGCCTCGCTCGGGTTCCTCGACCCGGCGATGATCTCGCGGCTTGATGCCCAGGGGCACCTCGTCTCGGGGGACGCGCCGACGAAAGAGATCCCGCTGCATTCCGCGCTCTACGCAACGCGCAGCAACGCGCGCGCCATCGTGCATCTGCACTCGACGCATGCGGTCGCGCTATCGATGCTCCGCGAAATCGACCCGCGCGCCGTCGTGCCGCCGATGACGGCCTACTACGTGATGCGCGCCGGCCGCACTGCGCTCGTGCCGTATTTCCGTCCCGGCGATCCGGCCGTTGTCGATGCAATCCGCGGTCTTGCCGGCCGCTATTCCTCCGTGCTGCTCGCCAATCACGGCCCGGTGGTCGCAGGCGAAACCCTGGAAGCGGCCGTGTTCGCTACTGAGGAACTCGAGGAGACCGCCAAACTCTATCTGCTGCTGCGCGGCATGAATCCGCGTTACCTTACGCCGCAGCAAGTTGCCGACCTGGTCTCGTTCTTCGGCCTGATATTGCCGCAGGACGACTGATCCTGGAGGACTGAAGCGCGAAAGCCAGACTGCGACACGGTGGGGGGATCACTCGCACGGGCGAGAACCGTTCTCTGGGTGAACACAGCACGCCGCGTTCTCGCGCCGGAAGGATCCGAGCCATCTGTGTCGTCCCTGTCCGCGTAAGTTGGTATCAGTCGAGAGGCGAGTCCAATCGCCTCTCGATCTATTCAGCTCAGCAGCATGAGACACTATTAATAAGTCAGGGCCGACGCTCGCAGCCGGATCACGGCTTCATGGCGCCCTGCACGCTCGTGTAGCACGCATAGAGCGACGTCGAGCCGCAGATGTACAGCCGATTTCTGAAGGTGCCGCCGAAGCACAAATTGGCGACAGTCTCCGGAATGTGGATCTTGCCGAGCAGCTCGCCGCCTGGGGTGTAGCAGCGCACCCCGTCCTCGTTCGGATCGCCCCAACCCACGGAGCACCAGATGCGGCCGTCGGTGTCGGCGCGCATCCCGTCGGTAATGCTGGGCTTGGGCATCTCCGCAAAGACCTTGTCATTCGACACCTTTCCGGCCCCAACATCCACGTCGAACACGCGGATATGCGACGGGTTGTCCGGCCCGTCGGTGAAGCCGGTGTCGATCACATAGAGCTTCTTCTCGTCCGGCGAGAACGTAATGCCGTTGGGCTCCACGAAGTCGTCAACGATCACTTTGATGTTACCGGATTTCGGATCGACCCGGTAGACGTTGTGCTTTTCCTGCTCGGGCGCGGCCTTGATGCCCTCATAATTGCCGCCGATGCCGTAGACCGGGT
>Ga0116126_1002266_pt1 | contig 11114 bp, 8 predicted proteins | sample June2015DPH_16_5_FD_89730 | JGI IMG/M metagenome (GOLD analysis project Ga0116126, IMG submission 89730) | Peatland microbial communities from SPRUCE experiment site at the Marcell Experimental Forest, Minnesota, USA - June2015DPH_16_40 | ecosystem: Environmental > Terrestrial > Soil > Wetlands >... | reverse complement strand
CGTATGCGGCTGAGCGGCTACGTCTAGTTTCCCGTACCGGGTTATGAAAACATGGCGGCATGGATACATCAAAAACTGGATCAAGCCGGCGGCTTTGGACTTCTAAACAGCGGCAGCGGTTGCTGGCGCGTTTCCACCAAAGTCAATTAACTCTCAAGCAATTTGCCAACCGGCGCGGGGTTGGCCTCTCCACCCTGAGCAAATGGTTGCGCCTGGAACGTGAGGCCGCGCCTGCGAAGATAAAGTTTCATGAAGTGCGATTTCCCAACACAGCCTCACGCTGGCCAGTTGAAGTCGTCAGCCCGCAAGGCTGGACTGTGCGACTGCAAAATTGTTCGGAGGTGCAGCAGTTGTCCTCACTGTTGCGGGCGCTGCCATGCTGAGTGTCACCAGCGCCACGCGGGTGCTGGTCGCCACCACCCCGGTGGATTTGCGCGGCAGCTTCAATCGGCTTTACAGCATCGTCGTGGAGCAGCTCAAAGGCGATCCGTTGTCCGGGCACCTGTTCGTGTTTACCAATGGGCGACGAAACCGGATCAAGGTGCTTTATTGGGATGGCGATGGCTTATGGGTTTGTGCCAAGCGATTGGAACAGGGAAGGTTCACCTGGCCGGTGAGTGAAAACGGTCAGATAAGTTTGCGTGGCGAGGAGTTCAGCGCATTGATTCACGGGCTGGAAGTGCGGTCGAAAAAGAATTGGTATCGGCGTTAGAAAATATTCGCTGCTAATTTGAACAAATATGTTTTGTTCACGTCAGAGTAACGTGACCGACACCACGCTGCTCCAAAAGTATGAAGCGATGAGTGCGCGTGTCGCCACGTTGGAGACGGAGAACACCCGGTTGCAAAACGAGAACCGGCTGCTGCGCCAGAAGCTCGACCAATATGTCCGTCATTACTTCGGCGGTCAGCGCAATGAAGGTTTGGACAAACACCAACTGGAGTTGTTGCTGCAAGGCTTGCCCAACCTTATCACGTTACCGACGGCAGAGACTAGGACTACCACCGCTACCCGCAATGGCACGGCACATCCGGTTCGGCGTATGTTGGCCGAGGACAAGTTGGAGACGCAGGAGATCGTGATTGAACCGATTGAAGTTCAGGAACAGCCCGACGGCTGGAAAAAGATCAGCGAGGAACGCACCAGCCAACTGGACTGGGTCGCGCCCAAAATCATCAAGCGAGTTTATATCCGTCCGCGTTATGTGAAGCAGGAACGCTTTGCGTTGGCTCCGCTGCCGCCCCAACCGATTGAACAAGGCATGGTGGGACCGGGCTTGCTGGCACAGATTCTGGTGAGCAAATATGAATATCATCAACCGCTCTACCGGCAGGAGAAAATGTTCCGGCAACAGTTCGGGGTGGACCTGAGCCGCAAGACAATGGGCTGCTGGGTCGAACAAGCTGCCGAGTGGCTGAAGCCAGTGTATCGGGCGATTAGAGAAGATTTACTGCGGGGCAATTACCTGCAAGCCGACGAAACACCAATCCGGTATTTGGACCCGGATGTGAAAGGCAAAAGTCAGCAAGGTTATCTTTGGACCTACAGCCGCCCGAAAGGCGATGTGCTGTTTGAATGGCGGGTGAGCCGAGCGCGGGCAGGGCCGGAGGAATTTCTGAAAAACTTCAGGGGTAAACTACAGACGGATGGGTTCTCCGCGTATGAATCACTGGCCAAAACCCGTGATGATCTGACCTTGGTTGGTTGCTGGGCACATGCGCGTCGAGGTTTTCACGAAGCCTTTGCTGAGAGCAAAATGGCGGCGTGGTTCGTGCGGCAGATTGGACTGCTCTACGCGGTGGAAAGGAAGTTGCGCGAGCAAAAGACTGGCCCGGCACTGCGGCAGGCGACGCGGGTCTGGCAATCGCAACCCGTATTGAATCGGCTGCACCGGGCATTGGAGTTAATGCGGAGAAAAACCCTGCCGCAAGGATTGCTCGGACAGGCGATTGATTACGCGTTGAAACGGTGGACAGCTTTGAGCCAATTCATAACGGACGGCACACTGGAGATTGATAATAATTTAATCGAGAACAGCATTCGGCCCAGTGCCCTTGGAAAAAAGAATTTTTTATTTTTCGGGCATCCCGAAGCCGGGGAACGCAGTGCCGTGATTTATACGTTGCTGGGCAGTTGCCGGCGACATGGCGTCAACCCGTTTGATTACCTGAAAGATTTATTCACCCGTTTGCCGTCGGCCAAGATCACTCAAATCAAAGCGTTCACACCGGCGTCGTGGGCCAAAGCCAAAGCGAGTGAGAAATTGCTCGCTCCGACGGCTTGATCAAGTCGGCAGCCTCTCAAACTTGGCCTGCCGCTTTCAACTTCTGGGCCAGACCGGTATGCTTGCTTCCCCGGTCGCTTACCAAAACCGCGCGCAGCGGTGGGGTAATTCTTGGGCGTCTTCCTTTATGTGTTCGATCATCGTGTTGATGTTCGTCATCCCGGCTCTATCCTCCGGGTCATCGAGTTGTTCGACCGCCCGGTTGAAGTTGCTGGTGGTAATAAACTTCTCATCGGCTGTCACACCCTGGTATTGCGAGATGGGCTTGGTGTAGATGTATCCGTCTGCAAAGAGTTTGAGGCTAAACGGCTGATAGCCTTTCTCATAGCCGCTGCCCTTGCCACCCAATTCACCAAACGGCGTGCCCGCCAGGTCAAAGCCAACCGGCCGCAGACCGGGCTCGTTGTAAAGAAGCGCATCAATGACGCCATCAGCCGGATAAACCCAATCCTGCCAGTTTGAATCCGGCCAGGGGTAATGAAGACAAATCGTGAAGACGCGGTCGCCCAGCTTTTTATACACGAGATTCCCCATGCGGCCTTCGCCGAAACCGATGACCTTCCCGTGGTCAACGATAGCCTCTTTGTAGCGCGTGAATGCGTGATGCATCCCGGAATAGATGAGCGCCTTTTGGCCCTTGTCGCCGAATTCTTTCAAAATTACGCCCGCCATGAAAGGGTCTGATTCGCCCTCCGGCCACACCTTTTTCATCACCTCAGGGTTACTCCGATCCGCAGCCGTTTTCACAAAGCTCCAATCCATGGTGGCGTTCAGGTTGACGACGCGGAAATGCGGCGCCTCCTTGGGGAGCTTGTGATTGACCTCCCAAGCCGCACGATAGATGTCCATGTACTCCTTGAATCCCCAGGGAATGTACCAGTCGAACATGATGTCCCGTACCGCCTGCTCATCGTAAACGGGCGCATTGATCAGCTTGTCCACCTTGGACTGGTCGCGATAGGTGCCAAATTCAATGCCCAGGTTGTAGATGCCGGCCTGGTATAGACGCGGGATAAGCCGCTGGATAAGCTCGGGATTGTGTTTGACGCGATGGAGTTCGCCGATGAAAACAATCTGGTGGTCCTTAAACTTGCTTAGCACGTAGTCCTCGGGGGTTCTATAATTTTGTTTGAGGTATCCTAGCAACTCATTCCTGAGCTTGTCATCAAGGACGGGAAGGGGCAGCTTTCGGGCAACGGATTTCTCCTGCTTGACCCATTTATCACCATCTGGGTCTGTGAATGTTTTGCCATCAAGCGTGCCGCGTACGGGAGCACCACTCCTTAATTCCATTGTGACTGTCTTCCCATCAATCCGATACTTGCCGGTGTGTTCAAAGGAATTCTCGTTAAGGAAGAAAGTCCCGTCGTCTCTCAACTCCAAATAGTCGCTCGGATTCTTTTGGCTGACATATTTTCCGGTGGGAGAATGACTGCATCCAATCAACAATTGAAGCGTAAGCAAGAGAACGATAATAGTGAGATAACGAATGAATGTTTTCATGTTGATATTTAGTTGCGTTGTTTGTAACTGGGAATAGAAGGTTGCTTTGGTGGCGATTGGCAAGGGCATCGCCAACCCAATTTGCCGCCGTGCATCTGCCCATGAATTGTCCGCTCAATTTTCATCAAGGTTTGCTTTCGCCATCCGGCTTCCGTCAAATCGGTGCGGCAGGACTTGCCGCTGGCACCCGGCTTCGGCAAAACCCGCGTTCGCAGAACACTGAAAGCTCACTTTAACCGTTTCCACGCCACGGTGTCACCGCCTAAGCGACCAACCAAGACGAAAAGGCAGGAAATTCCATGGATGGAGCGAAGAACTGCGGAACTTACGCAGTGACAAGCCCTAGTGAGGGCGAGAGGTTAAGAACGCAGTCAAAAAGGGCTCGAAACATCCGTAATCAGGCGGGCAGTGGGAGGCGTAGCCCCTCAGCCGGATACGGTGCGTTCCCACCGTTTGCCGGCCACCGCCTCCTAATAAATCCGTTCGCCCCGGGGCGCGCGGCCACATGAATAGTGCATTTCAAGGTGAAAGCAGCATAACCCGGCAAGTGTTGCCATTTACTCGAGTCGGTTCGACATTCGATTCTCAACCTTGTTATCAATTACCTCCACCGAATTTGTCTGGAACATGCCAGCCTCGACGGACGTTATGAGTGGTTTCGGAGCGGCTGTCCATGCTTGCCGTGTCCATATCTCGACCTGATTGAGGCCATTTATACGAGCGGCAATTCCTACCGACCTTAAGGCAGCCACATAAATCCTTTGGAACCCGCCTTCGCCTGCCATTTTTTGAATCCATATGGTATCCACATCTTGATCAGCTCCGTAGGATGAATCGATGCCGACGCGCTCGAGCAAATAATCCACAATAATTTTCGCCCCGAGCAACGGGTCATGCTGCTTGCGAATTCTGGGCTGGAAGTATTCCCACAGTTCTTTTCGAGAGTTCCATGCGGGGGCCTGCGAATCAATTTGTGGCGAAAGAATGTATTGCTGAAACAGGTCATTCTCTAGGCTGCTGTAAAATTGATGCCGCTGCAGATTCGCAAGTTGCACGTGCTGCAACCACATCTTTAACTTTATTTTATCAGCTATTTTATGTCGGCCAAGAAAACTAATATCTTCCGCATGGGATCGGAGTAGAAAGGATTTAGCCATTGAAAGCGAGAATTCATTTACGTTTAATTCTGGCACCAGCAAATTCAAGCCCGTCACACCCAGGGCGGTGATGGATATGACACATGTGACTAACTTTAACAGTACGCATTGCTCTTTCCCCGGCTGACGGAACCGAAGGCGGACGCGGAGAAGTTTATCGTGGTATTTCCATAGCACCAGTGAAGCGAAAATGAGAAGAGTCAAACCTGAGACTATCCTTCTTTGCCAGAGCCAGCTGGGCGTATAACATTGCTGTAAATCAGCCATGGAGATGCGGGCGAGTTCAAAATCATTGAGATGGGCGATGAAACTCATTGCTGCTGGGCGCTTGGCTTCGTCTGTTCTGGCTATCGCCTGCCATATTTGATTGCGATTCTCCCCTGCTTTCCGCAGGGCTGCATTATATTGCCGCGCCTGGGGTTCTGATAAGCCGCTATCAGGGAGTTTTGCCGTGTAGTCAGGCGGTGGAAACTGAGCTGCGGAATATTGCATCACCATCCGCAGACCCCATAGAGAATCTGGTGACGAGTCGGAGCTTGCTTCCGGCAAGATACACAACCTGACTGAAGTTCCGGCGGCGCGAAGCAGGGCAGCGAGTTTTTCATAAGCGGCCTGCGGACTTGCGGAATGCTCTGGGTTTTGGACCAGCAAAACGGGACATTTGATGGCGGACAAAGGTTGGTTCAAAAGGTTTGGTTGCATGTTTTCAGGAACACTCCCAAAACGTCTGAATCTCATGTTTTCCAATGTCTCATGCATCTCTTCAGTCCAGGCACCTTCAATACAGATTAAAAGGTCGGGTTGTAGGTCCGGATGTGACAACGCAAAGTTCAATGCCATTCGTGCGCCCAGTCCATAAGTCACCCACACGATATTAGTTTGAGTCCCGCTTCGATTTCGCAAATAGTGACAGACCGTTGCAAATTGCTCGTTAAAAGCCGGTTGGCTCTCCTTGTCATATTCAAAACTGGCGGCGTCAAAGCCGGATTTGGCGATCAGCCGCAATTGACGGCCGCTGTTTAGCAGGCTGCTTTCGGCCCCATAAAGATACATTGCCAGAGGATACTGTGCCGCAGGCTTTGGTGAAACCACGATCCCATGGCATTGCTTTGTTGCTGAAGCATTCAGACGAAAACTGACCCGTTGAAACGGATCTCGCTCCTTCGCCCAAACCATCGCGCAGTAAAAGGCAAGAACGATCAGTAGAAGCACCCAAAACGAAAAATGAAAGTATTTCCCCAATCCGCGCCTAGGTTGATCCTGCACCTCGACCGGTACCTTTGATCCGTCACCAATGCGCCCCTGGCTTTTATTGGGGTTTGTAGAAGAAGAGAAGTCCTGAGTGGAAAACTCCAATAAAAACCAGAACAGAATTCCAAAAGACCACAACAACAGGCCCCGGTCGAACCAAAAGCCTGTCAGCAGAACGATAACCCCGGCTCTGGCAGTAATTCCTAGGAAACGTGACCTTTCGGCTGGCTGTTCTAACAAAGCACCACACGTAATCCGCCTGTTTGAGGAAGCCACGGCGGACACATCACGTTGCTCCCCGTTCAATGTAATTAAAATATATCCGGCGAAGCAACAGAGAGCCGGCAAACCGAGACTCATGCCAAGGGTGAAGTAGTCGTTCAATACTATGGCCAGACCCTCAGTAAGCCGATCGCTCATGTAATATTCGGAATAGACAGTCTCGGGCTGCCCCCAGCCAATTCCCCGCCATGGATGATCCGACATTATCTGAAGGGACCCGACATAAGCATCCACTCGATTGCGCCAGGAGGGGTCATACGGATTTGCCACCGACCACACCCGGCGAATCCCCCGAATATTTGTTTCACGAAAACACCAGAAACTGACGGCCAGGATTGAAACAGCAATAAAAAGAATACTTAAGTGGTGCCCGGAAATCATGGTGAAGCAGGTCCAGCGTCTGGATGGCCGTTTAAGGAGCGAAACGTTGGTTGCCTGGCCGTGCCCATTCTGTGTTGCACAAGTCCGCCGCCGTGCCATAACAAGATAAAGCACACCGAGAAACCCACTGAGCCACGCCCCTCTGCTATAACTCTTATAGAGCCCGAGGAGAAGCACTGTCGAACCAAGGATTGCGGCCAATGTTACCAATAAGCATCGCATTCTCTTGATCCTGCAGACGCCGGTTTCCAGTCCAAACCCGCCACTACGAGGTAATGCTATGTTGCGCAATCGTAATCCGCCGAGAATTGGAAAAGCGCTGATTAACACGAAGCCCAAAGCCATCGCCAGCCCGAATTGATTTGGGTTTTTAAAGGGGCCAGTCCATCTAAGTTCGTCTCGATACGCGTAAAGCTGATTCCATCGGCTCCAATCGGGATGGAAGATGGCAGCAAAACTGAGAACCGCGATTAAGGCAATAATTGGCTGCAGGGTGAATACGTTCCTGTTGCTTTGCGCCGCCAAGGATTCCCTACCAACGGCCATGGCCAGCGACAGCGCCATCCCTGCGAGCAATACTATGGTTTCAGAGCCAATGCTGCTCAGTTGCCGAGTATTGATGCGATTCATCATCACCAACACAAAAAACAAAAGCAATAAAAGGGGTTTCAGAAACAGGATAAGTCCGAGGCTGCCTGGTATCGGCCCTCGACGAACCCGATACGCAATCCATCGCAGGCGAATGAATGCGATCCAAGATATGCCAAAGGCAACTGCAATGTACGGCAACCATACAGCCCAATTCGCAGTTCCATCATCTATTCCCTGATTCCAGTACTCAAACCCGACTAACCACACGAACAAAGGGACGCACAACAAGAATATTAATGCTGGAATCATGGCATTACGATCATATCCATCCGTCTCACAATCGCGTATGGGGTTGCTGTGTCTTTTCCGCAGCCATTTTAGGGATGATTGGATGGTTTGAAAAGCTCTCAATTAAATGAGCGGATAACAACTGGAGGATCGTAGCCGGCTGTGTATTGATAAAGAAATGATCTCCAGGTATCATGTGCAAAGAATAAGCATGAGTGGTTTCTTCGCGCCAAGCCTGTAGTTCATCCTGGGTAATTTCATCTTGCAATCCTCCAAAGGCCGTAATCGGACAACCCAGCGGGGGACCATTGACATAAACGTATGTCTGGTTGGCCTCGAATTCCGCGCGCAGCACCGGCAGCATCAGTTTCATGAGTTCAGCGTTGCTCAACACTTCCGGAGGCGTGCCATTCAACTTCTGCAGCTCTTCAAGGAACTGAGGATCTGGCAGATCATATGTCAGCGGGTCAGTATTTGGAATGCGAGGAGCCGACGAACCCGAAACACACAGATGGAAGGGTTCTAATCCATAAGCCGTTTTGAGAAGACGAGCCACCTCAAAACAAATTTTCGCTCCCAAGCTATGCCCAAAAAAAGCGAACGGTTTGTTGAGATAGGGTCGCAAATTCACACTGAGAACTTCGGCGGCAGAGCGTATGTCGGAGAAAGGCTGCTCCGCAATTCTGGTCCCTCGTCCGGGTAATTGGACAATGCACACCTCCACGGTTTTCGGGAGCATCTCCGGCCATTTCCTGAAAATCGTTACACCATCACCTCCAGCATATGGGAAACACAATAATCGGAAACGTGCATCGGGCGTGGAATTAAAAGAAGACAGCCACACTGGCTTCGGCGCGACTCTCGTGCCATGACTCATATGCCACCGGTGAATATTAGGAACCCACTCATTGAAACCATCCAAATACAGCATAAACATAAGCGCACACAAGGCGTTAGAGAGCAACGCCCTGCCCCGCTTATGCTTTGTGGGCTGATTCCTCCATTTTCTTTCTGAGGCTCAACGGCCTCATATCGGTCCACACTTCCTTGATATGAGCCAGACATTCAGCTTTAGGGCCGCTTTTTCCCACATCCTTCCATCCAAGTGCGTTCTGCTTGTGCGCAGGCCAGATCGAATATTGCTCTTCGTGATTGACTACCACTTTGTAGATTGTTTTATCTTCAGTTTCGTCCATACCATGCTTTTAAAGCATAATCATTTGTGAAATTCAAGCGGAAAATTGGGAAATTGGAATCAGGAACGTGCGAGGCATCCTAGTTTTTGATCATTCGCATTGGAAACCGCGTTGCGTATATTGCTTGAAACCAAGCGCTTATTAGACCTACTTTGGACCGGTGACCGTCCGGCGGTTGCGAGAGTGGTTTCGTCGGTGCCAGGCGTGGCGTTTTTCGGCCGATCATATCATGGGTTTGAGCGATGGAGGCGGCGCCTCGCTCGCAGTGCAAGCATGACCGTCCTGGTTGCTACAATATGCCGCCGCACAAGCCAGCGCCGTTATCGAGCGACTTTACCGGGTGAAACTACCCCGCGCCACCTTGGGTCGGGAAGGCCGCTACCAAGGCCAACGAGCTGAGAAGTAGCACGCTCAGGTGGCATTTGAAAAACTGCTTGCGAACCGATGCTCCGAATTGGCAAAGTTGTCCACGGCTGACAAAACAGTTGAGGCGTTATTTTTGCTTGTGTTGACGATGCCCGGAAGTTAAACATCAATTGCTGGTCACTGAAAAGAATGTTTATTATCATACAGTTATGAATCTCAAAATTAGAAACGGAATTGTCATTGCCGTCTTGTCGGTTCTCCCTTTGGTGATTTGCGGCAGGATCATCTGGACCAAGGCGCACTATAATTCACGGCACAAACAAGTCGAGCAGTGGCGGGTGAACAACTGGCCGGCAGAAAATAAGCTGACCGCGGAGAGGGTAAAAGCACGCCAAGCTGTTGACGAGACGCATGACGCCGTGACCATAGATCTCAAGCCTTATATCAATGCCAAGTTGACTGAAGCGCCAATGTGTGAGAAAGGAAACAACGCCAATAACTTTGCTGAACTGCCTGCTGGCAAAAACATTTACGCCGGGGTCCCTTTCGATGTGCAAGGCTTAATACAACTCATGGGAGGTTGGCTGCAACACTACGGAAAGACATTCCCGTCCAAGGTTGAGTCTATCCCCATCCATCGTCAGTGCGCAAAAATTCATTTGTTTCACGCCGAATGCTATCTGGAGGACAAGAATTTTGGTACTACCGTGGCGAAATTAGTTATCCACTATGAAGACGGATCAACCAGAGAAATCAACATGGTTGCGGGCAAGCAGGCCTTTGATTCTTGGAACCCGATTCACACCACTGGAGTTCCTGCGTCTATACTGCCGTCGACCCCGGATACGGTTCTCGCTTGGATCGGATCTAACCCTTGTATTCGGCAGTGGCTACCTGACAATTCGCTTTGTCTTTACCGAAGCAGTTTTGAAAATCCTCAACCGGGAGTGGCGATTTCAACCTTGGACTACGTTTCGACCCTGACCATTACATGTCCCTTGCTGGTCGGGTTGACAGTTGAATAACCCACCTAGACCTTGTGCCCAAGTTCGAATGACTTGTGCGAACAGCGACCGCAAACCGGGGAGAGATATCCATGTCGATGCCTTGCGTGGTCTTATGCTCGTCGTCATGACGATGGACCACTTCCCAAGTTTGTTTTTCGATTACACCCACGAGTCGCTGGGTTACGTGAGCGCAGCAGAAGGTTTTATTTTTTTGTCAGGTTTGGTGGCCGGCCGGGTCTACTCCCGATATAGTATAGTCGATAACAGGGGGTTTCTTTGGAGGCGGGCCCTAACGCGAGCGGGTTTTATCTACTCGACCCATATATTGACATTTCTCATTCTCTTTTGTCTTGCAGTCCTGTTTTCTGTCAAAACGTGGGGATTGGAAACTTGGACGCCCCTGTTCTACGAACATCCAGTTTCAGCGCTCTTTTTGGGAATTACACTGACCTATCGGCCAGATTTCCTGCATATTCTCCCGATGTATGTGATATTCATCCTGACAGTGCCTATCGCCATTCAACTTGCAAAAAACAATAGGTTGTGGTTGATCTTACTCTGTAGCACCTTGGTTTGGTTACTCGCCCAGTTTGGACTCAGCGAACGTTTGAATGCTATTCTCTCAAAATTTTGGCCGATTTATTTTGGGAGATTTGATATCCTTAGCTGGCAGTTGATTTTTGTTCTAGGAGTTTACATCGGGATTCGCGGCACAACTGATTTTATCCCTCTCCGATTCAGGCGACCCGCACTGATTGTATGTCTCTTGATTGCTATTATCCTCTTTTCCATCCGCTACGGTCTCAT
>Ga0116126_1002263_pt1 | contig 11120 bp, 9 predicted proteins | sample June2015DPH_16_5_FD_89730 | JGI IMG/M metagenome (GOLD analysis project Ga0116126, IMG submission 89730) | Peatland microbial communities from SPRUCE experiment site at the Marcell Experimental Forest, Minnesota, USA - June2015DPH_16_40 | ecosystem: Environmental > Terrestrial > Soil > Wetlands >... | reverse complement strand
TCCCAAAAACCCGCGCAGCTTTTGGCTCACGCCTCGCGCCGCCGTCTTATCGAGCCGCCCCACGCGCCGCTCGATGCGGCCCGGTTCGATGCACGCGATCTTGGCCGGGCGGACGACGGACGGGGCGGGCAATCCTGCGCGTCTGAGATCGGCGATGGGAACATCGCTCGACCATGGCTCGTTGCCGGCGCTGGTGATCATGGCGACCCAAACGAGGCCATGGACCGCGAGCTTGCGGTTGGAGATGACGAGCACCGGGCGGCGCTTCTCCGCCGGCCGGCCGGCATGGGGAAACGGCAGCACGACGACTCGAACGGTGCGTAGCGTGTGCTTTCCATGACGAGCCGCGGCTTGTCACATTTTCATTGACATTCGTCCCCGTTTCAGTTACAAAGTGAAGAATCTCGCTCATCGACGGACGCCTTCGGCCGACGGCACTCCCGAAAGCGGAGCGAGTGCGGTGCCCGCGGGCGGAACGATACACTCCGCTCCCCGGGCGGCTTTGGGCATCATGCTGACGGGCATTACGACCGGTCCGGGAGGTGCATTCCCTGGACTGGGACAGGCGGGCGCGGGTAACGCCCGTTTAGCGGCGCGGAGTCTTTCGCCCCCCGGTTGGGGCGAGCTTGATAAGACGATGCGCTCCCGCCGCGTCCCAGGAAGCCTGGCCTGGAGCTGCGCCCAACGGGCGAAAGCCCCGACGGCAAGAGCCGTGGGTGGAACGCCGACAGGCGAGCGCGTCCGCAAGACGCGCGCCGCATCCGATGATGCGGATGGTAGGATCACGCGTCTGTCGGCGTTCCGCTTCCTTTGTTTGCCGGAAGCGAGTCTAAAAGAACTCTTTCGTAACCTGGTCCGCGAAAGAGTTTGTAACGGCTCGCTCGGTTCGTAACTCGCGTTGTGGTTGGCAAAACTCGGGCGCCGATGCGTCGCGGGAAGGATTTTGCTCGTCCGCCACCGCGTAGTGAAACGGAGCGGGGGAGGGGGACCGCGCTCTTTGCGCGGTGGAAGGTGGCATGCAGCGATGAGGCGAATCTCAAGCGATGAAGCTTTGCTGCAGAGTTTGGCGCTGCAGCGGCGATCAGATGGCCTGCGTCAAGCGATGCGCGACCGAAATCCCGCGCGACGTCCAGTGGCGGGCGCGGCAGCAGGTGCTGGCGTCGACGCCGGCGAGCGCCGGCCCGCCGGAGCGCATGGCACGCGAGTTCATGCCGGGGAGTTTTTGATGCGCAGCGGTGCGATGGTTGATCCGACCCCGCTTCGCGGGGCGGGGGAATTACGCCCGCAACCTTGTATGCCGTCCAGCAGTGCGCTCGATGGCGCTGGCGAGATATTCCGGGGACTGCGCGCCGGTGACGATGACGCTGCCACCGAAAATGAAGCAGGGCACACCGTCGATGCCGGCTTCCTTGGCGGAATTGGCATCGCTCTCGACGCGGTCGATATCGGCGTCGCTGGCAAGCAGCCGTCGCACCAGATCGCCGTCCATGCCGCAATCGATCGCCCCCTGGATCAGCGTCTTCGGGTCGGTCAGATCGGCGCCTTCGGAAAAATAAAGCTCCATCAGCCGCTGCTTCATGCGCCCGGGGTCGGTGGCGCTGCGCGACCAAAGAATGAGACGATGGCAGTCGAGCGTGTTGGGTTGCCGGCCGATCTTATCGGAGGCGTAAAGCAGCCCCTCCATTGCGGCCGCCGCGGTGACGCGCTCGGCGATGACGGCGTAACGCTCGGGCGATCCGAACTTGGTCTCGAGATAGGTCTGCCGGTCGATGCCTTCGCGTGGCATCCAGGGATTGAGAAAATACGGCCGCCAATTGATGTCGACGGCAATGTCGGGAACGAGCGCGAGCGCGGATTCGAGGCGGTGCTTGCCGATAAAGCACCACGGACAGACGACGTCGGAAATCACGTCGATATGAACGGAAGCGGGCTCAGCGGGCGAAACGGTCATGACGAGACCTTCGATTCGTTATTGTTCAAAAGTTTAGCGCATGTTCCGGAATGCCGGGAACCGATCTTGCGGATCGCTGCACGCAATAAATGGTGCTCCGGTTATCCGGCGGCAACCTCGCCTACGATTCTGGCGATCAGTGAATCGACATTGTCGGTCGGCTTGAGCGTCGCCAGCGTGACGGCGGTCTCGATGCCGCTACGTTTGCGATCCGGCGCCAGCATCGTGTGCTTGAGCACGGCCGCGATCCGGCGCGCGATGACATGCGCCGCGCGCAAATCGGTTTCGGTGAATACCGCAAAAATGGAATGGTCAGCCTCGCGGCAGGCGAAATCGACTCGGCGCATCAGCCGGCTGACCAGGCGGGCGGCGTCAAGGCTGATGCGCCGATCGCTGCGCTCGAAGGAAAACCGCGCGATCGACAGTCCCACGCCACGCTTTTCCGCGTCATCGACCGCCCGGTTGAGATCGCGCCAGAACGCTCCGTTGGCGAGCAGCCCGGTATCGGGGTCGAGCATGCCTTTGGCGTCGAGCGATTTGAGCATGCGCTTGAGCCGCTGTCCGAATGCGTGCAGGCGCACGAATGGCAGAAAACGCGCGACCAAGCGCTCCGGCCCGTCCGTGACGCGGTCGAGATTGGGCAGGCGCGGATAAAACTCTTCGATAACGTCGGGGTGGCCGCCGAGTACCGCGATCGGCAGGTCGCGGAAGCGTACGTCCTCGGCGAGCACCGTTAACAGCGCCTCGACGATGGGCGGACCGAAACCGTCGCCGATCACCACGCCGTCGATGTCGCGGGCGTTGAGCGCGCGCGCCGCGCTCTCGACGCTCAGCGCGCCGACGAGACCCACGCGCTCGCCGACGGCGACCGCGAGCGCCGGATAGGAGCGGCCGCGGCCGGCCACCAGCACGGTCGCTTCTTCGAGCGGATCGCCGTCCGGCAGATCCGGTACGGTCTCGCCGCGCGAAGCGAGCGTCTCCATGCGGCGCAACACCGTGCCGTGCAGGGTGCGGATGCGTAATGCCGCGGTGAGGCGCCCCACGATCCGCGCGGGCGGCACATTCGCGGAGATCGCCAGCGCATCCGGCAGCGGTGCTGCGCCGTCGTCGCGCGTGCGTGCGATGACCGGCGTGAAGGCGCCGTCGCCGGCGTCGAGCCGGTCGCCGAGCGCGCGCGCAAATTCATCGGCGCGTTCGCGATCGCTGCAAGGCTCGGCGAGCACCACCGCCTCAGGCTTGACCGAAGCCATGGCTGCGGCTGCCTCGCTCCAATTGGTTTCGATGATCGGGAATGCGCCCGCCGCGCGCAACGCTTCGACGACATCCGGCGCTGGGCTGTCGGCAACAACGACAAACGGACCTTGCAGCGCCATGGGGGATGCGGACTTCGTAAATGCAGCCCGAACCATAGCCAAGGTGCTGTTAACGGGCCGTCAATGGCACCGACGAATCGGCCGCAATTGGGCTACCGGGAGCGCTCCGATCGCCGCGATCGCGGAAGGCGGCGACCACGATCGGGTTGACGCCGACCGCGTTGAGCGCCGCCTGCATCGTGTCGCGATTGGGGGCATCGCCGATGAGCCGCTGTCCAACGATCGGATCGGGCAGTGCCGCGAGTGTCGCGGCGCCGTCGACGCGGCCGACGACATCCTGAAGGTCCCGGAGTGCGAAACGATAGCCGCCGACGCTGATAATGCCGGACGGTGGACCGGTGACCACGATCGCCTGGTTGAGGGAGTCGATCCGGCAGGTGTAGCCGCAGTCGACCAACCCCCGGTGCCCGATCTTGAAATAGGGCAGACCGGAATTCTCGATTCCGGGCGGAAACGAATGATGCGGGACCATCGGTCCGCGCGATGCGACAGTGCCGGCGCCGGTCGGTGTCAGTTCCGCCACCACGACCCCGCCCATGCTCCCGCGCGGGGCGATAATCGGACCCAAGGGGATCGGGCTCGGCCGGCCGTCGCCGCGGCGCGCGGGCGCGAGAGCGACTTCGCCGAAGATCGGGACGTCGACAAGGATGGTGTCCAGCTCGCGCCAAGTTGGGCTTGCCGCGAGCCGCTCGGGCGAACGCCACGCCGCAATCACGCATGCCGGGTCTTCGACGGCGAAGGCGTCCGTCTCGGCAAGCCGGAAGGCGACGGGGCCCGGCAGGATCAGCGTGCCGCATCGATCCTCCCGTCGCTGCCGCGCGAGAGTGCCCGGATCGAACGGATGGTGCAGCACGAGAGTGCCGCCGCAGAGCAGCCAAGGCAAAAGCGTCAGGCAGACGCCGGCAAACGACGAGAGCGCGAACGTCGACAGGATGCTCGAATCCTGTTCCAGCCTGCTTTCGACCACCACCGCGAGGCCGCCTGCGAGCAATTCGGCATGATTGCGCGCCACCGGCACCAGCCCGCCTTCTCCAACATCAAAGGTGATGGCTGCGACATGCGCGGTCGCATCGTCCTGCCGCTCGCGTTCAAGCGGCAAGAGCGGATCGAGCTTCTCCCTAGTGAACAAATCGTCGAACGAAACCACGCCGTCGGGCAGAGTTTTTCCGAAACCACAAACGTAGCGGATGGAAAATACGTCCGCCGCCACACCCATGGCGAACTCGCCATGGTTGAACGCGCCGACGCGCCCGCAAGTGACCAGCGCCTTGGCGCCGATGCGCGCGAGTGCCGCGACGGCGTCGGTGCGGCGACACAGGAGAGGCAATGGCGCGACAATCATTCCCGCGCGCAATACGCCGAGTATCACCAGGATGCTTTCGACGATGTTGGGCAACTGGACGCCGACAATAGCGTCGGTCGGCAGCCCCATGTGGCGCAGCCGCCCGGCGATCGCCGCGACCATGCGGTCGGCTTCGGCATAGGTGAGGCGGCGTGGTTCGCCGTCGGTGAAGGTCTCGCGGTTCGCCGCATCCGCAAGTGCGAGTGCATCGGGACGCCGCTGTGCATGGCGGCGGAAGATCTCGTCGATGGTGACGCCGCTCGGGCTGTGCGACGGCTGGGCTGCTGCGAGCGCCGTATCGCCGAGGATCATTGCAGCGCCCGTTTCGCTTGATGCCACCAGGTTTCCGGCAAGTAACCGAAAAGCGACGTGCGTGCCGGATGCATGATCGAGGCCCAGCGCGCCACCCATTGCTGGGGGAGATAAAACAGCGGCACGACGTAGAATCCGGAGATCAGCAATCGATCGAGGGCGCGCACAGCGGCGACGAAGTCCGGGCGCTCGCGCACGCTCAGCATCGCCGCAATCATGGCATCGATCGCGGCGCTGCGCACGCCCATATAGTTGCGCGAGCCCTGCTCATCGGCGGCGGCCGAACCCCAATAGAAGCTTTGCTCGTTGCCGGGAGAGAGCGACTGCTCCCAGCGGTACTCGATCATGTCGAAATCGAATGACACCCGGCGCTGATCGTATTGCACGGCATCGACGAGGCGCACATGCGCGCCGATGCCGGCGCGCGCAAGATTGCTGGAAAAGGTGAGGGCGAGCCGCTCGTCGTCGCGATTCGTCACCATGATCTCGAAGTTGAACGGCCGCCCGCTGTTGCGCTCGCGCAATGTCGTTCCCTGGAGCTCGTAGCCGGCGGCGCTTAGCAGCGTCAGCGCCTCCCGCAGGCTCCTTCGGTCGCGGCCGGAGCCGTCAGTGGTCGGTGGTGACCAGGTGCCGTCGAGCACGTCAGTGTGCACGGCATCGGGAAACGGCGCCAGCAGCGCTCGTTCGCGTGCGTCAGCCGGACGGCGATAAGCCGACAGTTCCGAGTCGTCGAAGAAACTCGCGCTGCGCCGATAAAGATCGAAGAAGAAGTTGTGGTTGACCCATTCGGCGTCGAACAGGAACGAAATTGCCTGGCGCACGCGGCTGTCGGCGAAGATCGGCCGCCGCGTGTTGAAGACGAACGCAGAGCTCAGCTTGGGAAGACCGTTCGCGAACGACTCCTTGACGATGCGTCCGTCGCGCACGGCCGGAACATCATAACCGGTCTGCCACCGGCTCGGCTCGTTCTCGCTGCGCACGTCGTAGAGGCCGGTCTTGAATGCTTCGAAATAAGCGTTGGCGTCACGATAATAGTCGAAGCGCAGCTCCTCGAAATTCCACAAGCCGCGATTGATCGGAAGTTCGCGGCCCCAGTAATTTGGGTCGCGCTTGAGCGTGACGCTTTTGCCCGGATCGACATCGGCGACGATGTAGGGGCCGCTGCCGACCGGTTTCGTCAATGTCGTGTCTTCGAAGGTCGCGGCGTCGATTGTATGTTTGGGCAATACCGGCATCAGCCCGAGGATCAGGGGCAATTCGCGGTCGTTGCTGCCGCTTAGATCGAAACGCACGGTGCGCGCATCGACCTCCTCGGCCTTGGATACCTTTGAATAATAGGTGCGGTGGTTGGGACGGCCGTGATCGCGCAGGAGCTGCCAAGAAAAGATTACGTCCGCGGCGGTCACCGCAGCGCCGTCCGAGAAATGCGCCGCGGGATCGAGGGAGAAAGTGACATAGCTGCGCGCGTCGTCCGTCTCGATCGTGCGCGCAAGCAGGCCGTAGAGGGTGAAGGGTTCATCGTAACCGCGCGCCATCAGGCTTTCGATCACATAGCCGCGCGTCCCCTGCACAGCGAGACCCTTGACGATGAGCGGATTGAGGCTGTCGAACGTTCCGAGCACGCCCTGCACTAGCCGGCCGCCCTTCGGGGCATCGGGATTGGTATAGGGAACACCCGAAAAATCGTTGGGCATTGCCGGGGAACCATGCATGGCGATGGCATGGGCTCCTTCGGCTGCCGCCGGCGCCGCGCCGGCGCAAACCATTAACGCCCAAAACAGAGGGCCGCGCGCCACCGAAGCGGCACGGGCAACGTAGGCGGCATAGGCGTTGAGCATGGCTGGATGGACGCGAATAGAGCTCGACGCGATTCGGGGCTGGATGGTTGGTGAATGTAACAGAATACGGGCGCGCCGCTTTATCTCACCGCCAAAGTGGGCTATCCGGGAGGCTCTTGCGGGATCGCGGTGTCACGCTGTTGCCGCAATCTGCGTCGAATGACCGTTGAACAGGGGCTCCGCTCGGCGTCGCGCGCCAGCGAATGCGAATGCCAGGAACACCGATACGCAAATCGATCAGCATCGATTTGCAGCGGCAGCACTAAAGAGGGACTGCATCTCATGACCTATTGTACCGCGTCGGCCCGGCCGACGCCGGCGAGCCGGACGTTCGCTGCCATTGCCACAACGCTCGCGGCTCTCGCCAAAATTACCGTTCTATGCGTGCCGCTGACGGTTGCGGTTAGCCTCGCGATCGGGTCTGAAGCGTTCGCCCAACAGCCCGAGGCTGCGCAACCTGACGCTGCCAAGCCCAAGCCAGCCAAAAAACCGGCCAAACCCGCCAAGCCGGCGCCGGAAACGCAACAGACCCCACCGCCCGCTGAACAGCAGCCGGCGCAAGCCCAACCGGGTCAGCAAGGCCAACAAGGCCAGCAAGCGCAGAACGGCCAACAGCCGGTGCAGCTCATCTTCTCGCCCTGGACCAAGTTCTGCCTCAAGGGGCAGCCGGGACAGCCGCCCGATCCTAATGCCAAGGAGGTGTGCTTCACCGGTAAGGACGCCCGCGTCGAGTCCGGGCAGCCGGTAGCCGCCGCTGTCCTCATCGAGCCGCAGGGTCAGGACAAAAAGATTTTGCGCATCACCTTGCCGCTGGGCATGCAGCTCGTTCATGGCACCCGTGTCATCGTCGATCAGAACCAGCCGATGACCGCGCCGTATGTGATCTGCTTCACCAACGGCTGCATGGCCGATTATGAGGCCAACGCAGACTTGATCGGCAAGATGAAGAAAGGGCAGGGGCTCGTTGTCCAGGCCATCAATGCGACCGGACAACCCATCAGCATGGTGATGCCGCTCGCCGATTTCGCCAAAGCCTATGAGGGACCGCCGACCGATCCGAAGGTCTTCGAGGAGCAGCAGCGCAAGTTGCAGGAGGAACTGCAACGCCGCGCCGACGAAGCGCGCAAGAAGCTGGAGAGCCAGCAAGGTGCGCCGACCTCGTCAGCAACGCCGCCGCCGAACGGCAAATGAATAGTCTTACCGCTGTAAGCGACAGGTCCCTGCGAAAGCGGTGACCTGGCAGACTTTGCCGTGGCAATGCAGGTTTGGCACGCGCCGGGACGCGGGGCAGTTCTACTCAGTGGGTCGTTGATTGGCGCGGACGGTATCCGCCGTTGCCGTCTTGCACGAAAACTTCTGCGACCTGCGGATGCCGCACCGGCTCGCCGCTATGGTCCGGCAACAGATTTTGTTCCGAGACATAGGCGATGTATTCAGTCTCGTCGTTTTCGGCGAACAAATGATAAAATGGCTGGTCCTTGTTTGGCCGTACTTCCGCAGGGATCGACTCGTACCATTCTTCGGTATTGCTGAAGATAGGATCGATATCGAAAACGACGCCGCGGAACGGAAACAGCCGGTGCCGCACCACCTGGCCGATCTGATATTTGGCGTTGCGAATTTTGTTTATGGCAGTGGGCATTTGGCGACCTGCTTGGCGCTACCGCGCGTTGCGACGATGCGATGACATGATTGTGGCGCGCCGCTGACGGAATGCTGAATGTTCGTTCATAACCCGATTCACGACGCGGTTCATAGCCTGTACCGCGTGGCCATTTCGGGATCCTTGGCGGCAACAAGGCGCGCAAGATCGACCAGGACTTTCGCCTGCTTCCAAGTGGCATCGTCCTGCATCTTGCCGTCGATCATGACCGCGCCGGTGCCGTCGGGCATGGCGGCAACAATCTTTTGCGCAAAAGCGACCTCCGCCGGATCGGGCGAAAAAACGCGCTTGGCGATCGGGACTTGGTTCGGATGCAGCGTCCAGGAGCCGACGCAGCCCATGAGAAAACTGTTGCGGAACTGGACCTCGCAGGCGGCGATGTCGGCGATATCGCCGAACGGCCCATAAAACGGCTTGATGCCGGCCGCCGCGCAGGCGTCGACCATTTTCGCTGTCGTGTAGTGCCAGAGGTCCTGCTGGTAGGTCGCGCGCGGTGCATCGGTGGCACTGCCGGGAGCGACATCGGCCATCACCTTGTATTCGGGATGCCCGCCGCCGACGCGCGTCGTTTTCATCGCGCGCGAAGCGGCCAAGTCCGCCGGACCGAGACTGATGCCGTGCATGCGTGGAGAAGCGGTCGCGATTGCCGCGACGTTGTCGACGCCCTCGGCGGTTTCCAGGATGGCATGAATGAGGATCGGCTTTTGCACCGCGTGCTTGGCTTCAAGCTGGGCGAGAAGCTGGTCCAGATAATGAATGTCCCACGCGCCCTCGACCTTCGGCAGCATGATGACGTCGAGTTTTTGCCCGACGGCGGCGACGATCTCGCGAATATCGTCGAGCACCCACGGCGAATTGAGCGCGTTGATACGCGTCCACAATCCGGTGGCGCCGAAGTGGCATGCTTTCGCCATGGCGATGAAGCCCGCGCGGGCGGCTTCCTTGGCGTCGGCGGGAATGGCGTCTTCGAGGTTGCCGAGCACCACGTCGACCTGATGGATGAGTTCCGGCACCCTGGCGCGCATCTTCTCGATATGCGGCGGCACGAAATGAATCATGCGCTCGAGCTTGACCGGCAGCTCGCGCAAGGGCGCCGGCGCTCCGATCGCCAGTGGCTTGAAAAAGTTGCGCGGCAGCTTCATGCGATGATCCTGATCGACGCGGACCGCAATGTCAGTCCAAATCTCAGACAGCCCAACGGTAAAATGAACCGCGGGACCCCGCCAAGCCGAATTTCACGGCAGTTCGTGCCTAGGAAATGGTGCTCCTTCACGGCCTTCTGGCGCATTTGCAACAAGACTATTTACGAGGTCGATTCCGTGGTATCTATGAGCGAGTCACGACGACGCGCTTCATGGCTGCACCGACGCTTCGAGTTATTCAAGGTTCCGCGAAGTCCTGCCCCACGTGGTTGGACTTCCCGTCGACGCTTGTGGCGCTCTCGCCCTTCGACAAAAGCAAGCCCTGTCGCTTTCGGGTATCGCGCGAAGATGCCAGTAAGGCAGCCCGCGCGCGGCGCTTACAGCCTATTTGGGATATATGGAGCGCAGTTATCGGTGAGCCCCCTCCTGTACCTAATGTCAGGATATGGGGCGTGAACGTGCCTGCGGAGGAAGGGTTAACTACGTTGGTTGAGGCGCATGCGTGTTTTCGTGGCGTCAATCGGGCGCTTGCTGAGGATGACAATGGAGATAATGTGGTCGCATACATCCTCAAGCCATCTCACTTCTATGAGCATGTCACGACGAATATGGTATGCGCCGCCTCCAAGCGGCCGACGCCGCAGGATTTAGTGTACGCACTTCATGTTCGTCTAGACATTCCATGCGATCTGGAAAGTGCGACTATAGGGGTGATTACGCATGGAGGATTTGTGCGCGTAGGCTCAGAAGATAGCCTCCTGCCGGAAGACCACGCCTCAAGATACACGTCGAGGCTGTGGTGAGGGAGATAACAATGGACGACACAATAACAGTCGGGACGGACCTGTTCGCCCGCTACGCACCTGTTGCTGTTTATTATGAGGACGCTGACACGGTTGAATACATCAGACAAGACGTGCCAAGCGTTAACCGGCGTGTCGATGGCTTTCTCACGCTCGTCTTAGATATGACAAGCCGAAAGCCGATTGGGTTTAGGCTAAAGGGTTTTAAGAACTTTTATCTTCATCACATCAAAAACACAGAGCACGAAGATCGCGAGGAATTTTTGTACTTAGTGGGAGTAATCGAAAAGGCCATAGAGATCGCTGGTAATAAGGTTTTTGAGCCGGAAGCACGCGAGGCGTATGATCAGGCTTGTCAGATAGCTAAAGAGGACAACGCCTCTTTGCGCGAATTGCCTGACGCGGCATAATTCAGCGCGCCGCTTCAAGTCGCTACCAGCCAGCGCGACGGAATACCTTCGCCGAAGCGTTTGACAATTTTGCCATCATTGTTTTGAAGCGACATTCGGACGCTCGCAGCAAGGTCTTTCATGGCCTTGGAATCGACGCCTGAGACGCCCTTCGCGGCGAGCATGTATTCGGCTATCTGCCGCGCCGTCATCGGCTCGCGCGCCTTCCTGAGCACGTCTATCGCGTGCCTAAACAGCGTCCCGCGCTTGAACCAGGCGTTGCCCTTGTATCGCCGCCGAATCGCTA
>Ga0116126_1002262_pt1 | contig 11120 bp, 8 predicted proteins | sample June2015DPH_16_5_FD_89730 | JGI IMG/M metagenome (GOLD analysis project Ga0116126, IMG submission 89730) | Peatland microbial communities from SPRUCE experiment site at the Marcell Experimental Forest, Minnesota, USA - June2015DPH_16_40 | ecosystem: Environmental > Terrestrial > Soil > Wetlands >... | reverse complement strand
TATCTCTAATTGACCATCGTACACCTCACAAGGACCGGTTACGGTTACATATGATCCGGGCGGCGGGGCAGCATTGGTGCCATTATATTCAGCATACACATAAATCCCATAATTCTGATATCCAATATAGAATTCTGAATATGTTTTTGTTGGAGCGGTTTCCGAGCCAAAGGTCGTAACATAACCGGTTACCGAGACACTATTTGAATTAACGGTAATTGTATTACCTCCAGTAATGTTTGTTACTACTGTTCCCATCAGCTCGTGCAACTGCGGGAGCTTGGCAACCAGCGGAGCCACCACCGTGAGCGAGTTAGTCGGACCAGCCGTGACACCATCCGGGCCAGAAGCCAAAACGTAGTAATTTCCCGCATTCGCGTATGCCAATTCGGGAATGGTCAAGATTGACGTGGTTTGCCCCCACAATGCCGAGAAGGTTGTCGGGGTGTTTGTCGGTGCAAAATACCACTGATAAGACAAGGGTCCGGTGCCCTCGGCAATGTTGGTGATACTGGTGGAGAGGAACAGGTTGTTGGTCAGGTTAAGCCCTCCGGTGGACTGCTGCCCTGGTTGGGAGGGAGGGAAAAACGGCGCGGTGGGGGTGGTGATGACCGTATTCGCTGCAGTCGCGCTGGTTGCGGTGTTGCCGTAGGCGTCGGTAACAATAACATAATAATTGTCCGAGGCCGAAAGGTTGTTTAAGACAAGGACGTTGCTGCTTGAACCGACAATATTCGCGTTATCGCTCAAACGGCCGGCGCTTTGCGAATACCATTGATAAGACAAATCAACACCGGAAGCCGCCGAATAAAAGGTGGTGCTGTTGCCGGAATAATTCGTGCCGGATTGCGGCTGGATGCCAAACACAGGAAGGCTGGTGTGGTTAACATCTTCGAAGCTGGTGCCAGCCATGACATTGCTGATTCCTGCATTGGCATACGGGCTAAACCCGATCTGTGTAATGTTTATGTCAAGAAGGTTCTGATTGGCGGTGGTGTCAGTTCCATAAACAAAACCTTCACCAATGCCTGGGGCAATATTAAGGCCATCTACAACATTTTGATAATCTTGCAATGAGGGGTTTATCCAAAGCGTGCTGCCCACAAACGTATCGTTGGCTTGATTGGTATCAAATAGAAATACAACGGTATACGTTATGCCCGTGGCCAGATCCATGGGATAATTAACTGGAGGCACTACAGAGTTAAAGGTGGTGGCATAATTGGCAATTCCCAACCGATAGGTTCCCGGCACGACGGTGTCCCTCGTATCGATGAAAATGTGGCAGCAATCATTGGTGTCGGAATTATTCTGGAGTTGGCAGAAATAGCCGCCATTGAGCGAGGGCAACTCGCTGACATTGATGGTGAAACTGGCATAGTTAAACTCACCAGGATTGAGCCAACCATTGGTGGGCGCCGCAACCTCGTCATGATTGGTTGTATTCAAAATCAAAACATTATTTGTCACCTGGGCGTCAAAGTTGGTAGTATTGACCGGATAGTAACAATACCACTGGCCCTGGCCCTCAATGCATCCATTTATGTAGGGGTAATTAGTTGAATCCTGAAAGAGCACGTCTGCCCGCAAGGACAGGGCTGCCAGAAATGAAATGAAGAGGAGTGCTGTTATTTTTTTCATAGGATGGGTCCTGCTGTTTATTTTTTGTTTTTAGTTGTCATTTTAATCCGCCAGTCACCAAAAGATCGGTTCACCTTCTCCCTTTGTGCCATCTGCCTGCCTGCTTGCTTACGAACGGCACTCCCAGTTTTTTCCGCCGACACAGTTTGCTTCTTTGTTCGAATAGGCTCCCAGATTAGAAAAGTTGTGTTACATTGGTAGGACTGGAACGTTACGTTCGTGTAATTAGCTAAGGGTCTTCCCATTACCCAATTTGTAACCGTCGTGTAACTTGCCGCCGGCCTGCTGTTTTGTTATTACTCTCAGTGCAATGAAGTTAAAATCATTCATCCGGCGTTTTGGACTCTGGTTGCTCGTTGGATTCAATTTCGCCTTTTCGTCTGGACAACTGGATGCAAATGAATTTGACGCGACAACTGAAACAGTTGGCCGGAACGCCGGCGGCCTTGAAACCCCGGTCAATCAACTCGTCACGCCCGCCGGCATTCAAATCGAACTGCCGCGCGTCAGGCCAAATGCACTCGCGTTGAGTCCCGACGGCAAAATTCTTGTGACCGCCGGACTCACACGCGAACTCATTGTCGTCAATCCGGCGACCGGAAAAATTTCGCAGCACGTTCCGTTTCCATCGGACAAGGCACAGGAGGAGAAACCGAATGTCGAAGGGATTTTGAACGCGGAGGAAAAGGCGCAGTTGAGTTTCACCGGCCTCACGTTTTCGTCGGACGGCTCGCGGATTTATCTGTCAAACGTCAACGGCGACATCAAAGTTTTCGGCGTCGGCGCGGACAAAAAAATTTCGCCGCTGCTTTCCATTGCGCTGCCGGCATTGACTGGATTGGACCGCACCAATGAAATTCCAGCGGGCATTGCGGTTTCGCGCGACGGCAAAAAAATTTACGTTGCGCTGAACCTTTCAAATCAGCTCGCGGAAATGGATGCGGCGACCGGTAAAATTCTGCGGCTTTGGAATGTTGGCGTTGCGCCGTTCGATGTGGCGCTTTGCAAAAACAAAATTTATGTCAGCAATTGGGGAGGTCGCCGGCCCGACGCGGGCAGTTTGACCGGCCCGGCGGGAAGAGGAACAAAAGTCCGCGTGGACGCGCGCAGCATCGCCAGCGAAGGCTCGGTTTCAATTGTTGATTTGGACGCGAACACAAATCAATCCCCAATCCTCAATTCGCAATCTGAAATTGTAACCGGGCTGCACGCGTGCGCGCTGGCGCTTTCGCCCAATGGAAAATTGCTTGTCGTCGCCAACGCGGGCAGCGACACGCTGGGCGTCATAGACACGGGCACGGACGAAATCGTGGAGACGATTTGCGCGCGGCAAAATCCAGGCGACCCATTCGGCGCGCAACCCAACGCGGTGGCGTTCGACAAATCGGGCAAAAAACTTTTTGTCTGCAACGGCACGCAAAACGCCGTAGCAGTTTTCCAATTCAAGCCGGGTGAATCGAAGTTGCTCGGTCTGATTCCCGTCGGCTGGTTTCCGGGCGGGATTGCGTTTGACGCGAAGCGGAAGCAAATTTGCGTCGCCAATATCAAAAGCAGCGGCGACAAAAAAGAGAAAGCAAGATTTGGCGCGGTTGGTTATGGTTTCAACACACGCCAGTATTACGGCTCGTTGTCGCTTGTGCCGGTGCCGTCGAAAAAAGAACTGCTGGCGTTCACCGAAACGGCGCTGGGCGATTTGCGTTATCCCCTGCTCGCACAGGCCAAGTTGCCCGCGCGGCCTGACCAGCCCGCGCGGCCAGTCCCGGAACGCGTTGGCGAGCCGAGCGTTTTTCACCATGTCATTTACATCATCAAAGAAAACCGCACTTATGATCAGGTGCTCGGCGACGCGAAGGAAGGAAACGGCGACGCTGACTTATGCACGTATGGCGACCATGTTACGCCCAATGAACACAAGCTCGTCCGTGACTTCGTGCTGCTGGACAACACGTATTGCTGCGGCGTTTTGAGCGCCGACGGCCACCAGTGGGCGGACACGGCGATGGCGACGGATTACGTCGAGCGCGAATTCGCCGGCTGGCCGCGTAGTTATCCCGCGGGCGGTTTTGCTGCGGGCGGCGCGGACGCGCTAGCGTATTCGCCCGCCGGTTTCATCTGGAACGATGCGCTGGCGCACGGCAAAACGGTTTGCGATTTCGGCGAATTCACTAGCGACGAAAAGCATTGGAAAGATTCCGCGCGCAAAGATAAAATTCATTTTCTCGACGCTTATCATGATTTCCTGAACGACTCGAACGCAATCGAATACTCGTGCGAACCGGATCTCGAAGCATTGCGGCCATTCATCATGACGAACACGATTGGCTGGGATTTGGACGTGCCGGATGTGTGGCGTGCGGCGCAATTCATCAAGTCGCTGAAGCAATTTGAAGCGGCGGACAATCTGCCGAACCTTGTCATCCTCTGGTTGCCGAACGACCACACGAGCGGAACAAAAACAAATTCACCAACGCCGCAAGCGCAGGTGGCCGATAACGACCTCGCCGTCGGGCGCGTCGTCGAGGCCGTGAGCCACAGCAAATTTTGGACGAACACCTGCCTTTTTGCGATTGAAGATGATCCGCAGAACGGCTGGGATCACGTCAGCGGCTACCGCACGACCGCTTATGTTGCCAGCGCTTACACAAAGCGAGGCGCGGTCGTGAACACACAATATAATCAAACCAGTTTGTTACGCACGATAGAGCTGATGCTCGGGCTGCCGCCGATGAACCAGATGGACGCTACAGCCACGCCAATGTTCGATTGCTTCACCACCACGCCGGACTTCACCGCGTTCGACGCCGTGACCAACAACGTGCCGCTGGATGAAATGAATCCACCGCTGAAGAAAATTTCTGACGCGCAATTGCGCAGGGACGCCTACGTATCCGCGAAGCTGCCGTTGGACAAGGAAGATCAATGTCCCGAGGACGTGTTTAACCGCATCTTGTGGCGCGCAGCAAAAGGTTCATCCGTGGCATACCCGTTATGGGCCGTGAAAGCGGCAGATGATGATTAAATAATCATGATTCCAAGGTCATCAATTTGAATTTGGAACCAAAAAGTATTGCCATCGAAATGTAATCAGAAGTTCATACACATGACCCCAATAAAGTCAGTGGGATTCGTTGTTGACGCGGCCATGAATCAAGCCGGAATGAAATTAAAGGCGAGGGTCGGTTTTCAACCAACGCCCCCAAATTAAGAATTCTACGTAAGTCGTTGGAGGCGAGGGTCGGAATCGGACGCGTCCCGCCTTCCACAAGCCACTCGAAATCAACTGCCTATGGCATCGCTGATGTCCTGAATATAAGGCTGTTACGTTTTATGTCAAGCTGAACCGCAACCCACTTTTTTTAACTCCATTTAACCCCCACCAAACGGGTTTTGCTGGCATTTCTGCTGGCACTTTTTTCCAAGCTGGAGATACGGCCTCGGTGCAATGTTCCTTGGTTAGTGGTGAGTAGCAAGGAGCCGTAGCTTGGTGGGGGCGAGGCAAAGCTAATGGCGCACGGCGGAATGGCTCCGGGACTAATCCAGGATTGCTCCGTTATTCACTTGTTAAACTGACCGCTGATGATGACCAAAAAGAGAATAATCCCGCCGATAATCATCATTGTTGTGCCTCGCTTCTGTTCGCCTTTGACGAAGAATGCCCACGCGCCTACCATAAGCCCCCATCCTGGTAGGAATATGGAAATAAGTATGTCAACGCCAGTGGCCTTTAGAAAGCGTTTGCGACCGTTTGGAAGCACCTCGTAATCTGCGTTTGACGGTTGCTGCTGCGCCGGAACTACAACTATCCGAATGCCGCGCTTCTCAAGCTCTGCTTTCGCCGCATTGAGCACTTCTTTCGACCAGTCTGCTGGTCGCGCAAACATATCTTGCAATTGCTGCTCAGTTCTTGTTGCCATCTGCGCCGCGAGTTCTTGGGGCGTGCTCATAAACAATTGATTCTGTGTCTATTGACTTGGTTTCGGCGTGTTTACATTCAGGTATTTTACCAAATCCATTGCCAGCAAGGCTCCGAGCACAATCCGAATTGCCGCCAGTATGAGCAACGGATGATTCTCCCACCACACGGTGCCCTGATTCACACGGACTGGACCAAGGTTCACACCTGCAAATCCATGAATCAGCAACCCTGCAAGGCAAATAATCGTGACGTTCGCCCATGCTTGCGTGGGGCGGTAACACTTCCATAAGGAAAACAGACCAACTACCGAAAACAAAAGCAAACTCGCGCCCCACATCGTTCTGCCGTCGGTTATATCAAAGCCCCTTCCTTCTAACACCGAGTCCACCAGCGAAAGCTGAATTAATGGCAGGGCGGCCAGAAGCAACGCAAGAATTAGCAGCGCATTAAGAATCAACAGAACGATCCCAGAAGTTGGAAGTCGTGGGCTTTGCGGTGTTTTCATGGGATATTTCTTGTGGATTAGGAAGCTCTTCGCTTCAAAAAAAGCCGCAGGCAAACGGATGCTATGGCAACAATTGCTACGAATAAAATCACCCATAACGGAAAATGATTAAGCCCCTGTGTTTTTTTTGCAACCTGTTTGGCGTCGTTAAGCTCCTGTGTCTTCTTGGTAGCCTGTTTAGGGTCGGCTAGAAGTTCAATAACTTTCATTATTTGTTCCTCACGCGGATTTTCGATCTTAAACGATTTTAATATTACCCCCTCTTTTGTGAACTGAATCGAGGCGTCATTGGTAAGCGATGTATAAATGTAATCTCCATTCCACATTGACAGCCCAGGTTTGGTAAATAGCCAAGTGTTACCAACAGCGGACTCGTAACCCATCGGAACAGTTCCTTCCGTTTGCATGATGCCTCCAATAAAGCCAGTTACTCTAATCACGTTTGGCGAACCAAGTTCCGTGCTGCGCTGATAATCGAATCCGTTTGTAATCATCACGGTGTCCCCATCGAGTTTAACAATTTTCAAATCATTACGGCTGAGTTTAGCGTTGGCATAGTCGAGTGCTGTCTTGCCGTCCTTGCTCTTAATTGACTTGCTGGCTCCCTGCTTAATCAGCAACTCCACAATGTTCGCATTCCCATTTTCAGCCGCAACCATGAGACAGGTTTTACCAGAAAGATCAACGGCATCGGTTTTTGCACCAGCCTCTATGAGTTTCTTTACAATGTTCGTGCTGCCGCGCTTCGCAGCGTAGTGAAGCGGCGTCCATCCATCATTGTCACATGCTGTTAGGTCCGGTTTGTTCGTTAAAATGGCCGAAACAATATCGTCGTCCCGCCGAAGACAGGCCCACATCATAGGAGTTATACCAAATTTTGGCTCCTTAAAATCTAACGCCTTTCGGTTCGATGCGAAGTCACTGACAATATTCGTCTTGCCCCTGAAAATAGCATACATAAAAGCGGTCAATCCACTGTCGTCAACAATGTTCGGGTCCGCACCGCTGTCCAGCAAATAGCGAACAATTGGTTCATTTCCATTAACGGAAGCGTAGATGAGAGAAGTCCAATTGTCTCCCTCCGAATAAGAAATGCTGCCGTCCTTGTCGAAACCATGAGAACCAAAAGAGAATGATGGACTGCCGCTCTTTGTATTTATATCCTCTCCGTTGGTAATAGCTTGTTTAACGGCGTCCAAATTCCCTTGTTGAGCAGCGCTTAGTATCCCTGCCGTTGCAACCCGTGGACTCGCAATGCAAAACATCGCGAGAGTCACGAGGGTGATGAACGCACCATTTCGCAATATTGGTAGCCAATGTGTGTATTTCATATATTTCGATATCCTTATTTCGGCAGGCGTCCGAGTAATTCCTGTGCCCTGCGTCCCGCAAGGCCGTTGGGACTTAGCTCAACCGCTCGTTGCCAATGGACTTGGCATTGACATCGGCCCCTTTGGCCAACAGTAATTCAGCCACGTCTTTGTATCCACCACCTGCCGCCAAGTGCAAAGCCGTATAGCCGTCATTATCCTTGGCATTGACATCGGCCCCTTTACGCAGCAGCAATTCGGCGACGTCCTTGTAGCCCTTATCTGTTGCCAAATGCAAAGGCGTTATACCTTTGTTGTCCTTAGCATTGACGTCGGCCCCTTTGGCCAACAGTAATTCAGCGACTTCCTTGTAGCCATTATCCGCTGCCAAGTGCAATGGCGTTTGGCCAGGGGTTTGACCGTTGTCGGATTTGGCATTGATCTCTGCTTTGCTTGCCAACAGCAATTCCACCACGTCCTTGTGGCCCTCCTTCGCCGCCCAATGCAAAGGCGTCCAGCCATCGTTTCCCTTGGCATTGACATCGGCTTTATTGGCGAGCAGTAAAACCGCCGCGTCCTTGTGTCCTCTCCATGCCGCCAGATCCAAAGGAGTGTCGCCGTCGTTGTTTTTAGCGTTTACCTCAGCTTTGTTGGCTAAAAGCCATTCGGCTACGTCTTTGTGGTCGTTAAACACCGCTGCATGTAAAGGCGTTGCCCCTGTGTTGTCCTTGCTGGAAACCAGATCGCGATTATCCTTTAGCAGCGCCTTGACTTTCTCCAAGTCGCCATCACCTGCCGCGTCATGAATCTCGCCGCAGAAAGCTACGTTATTCAAAGAAAGAGTGAGCAGCAAAACGGTCGCGCAGCGGAGAATTACTGAGTGACAGAAACGGACAAACAGCGTGCTCATAGCAAATTAAAAAGTTTAATTAAAATGACGTATTGAATGTTTCATTTTATTTTCTCAATACCCGTCAACTCCATACCTTTGGAGGAAAACTTGATTGTCGCTCCTGCCTTAGTCACATGATATTTTTCATCTCCTGCGGTGAAATCAATGTCGCTTTTCCTAAAGAGCCACACCATGTTCCTGAACGTCTCGCAGCCCGTATAGACCTGGCCATCTTGGATAACTATTGGCCGCGCACTTTCGTTCGACAGAAATAAAATGTTGCCAGCCGCGCTCTCGATTTCAATGGTGCTCTCGACGCGCATTTCTAAATTAGTTGTAACGCTAAGTGCTTCCTTGATCTCGAAAGGACAACCGCCATACCAAGAAACTCCAACGCGCCCAGAGCGTTTGTCGCCTTTTATAAAATAGGCCACGTCTTGATAAAGCAAAGGGCACGAAGTCGATTTGTCCCCCACAATGGCTTGTATGGCGTTTTTCTTACCGGTGTCATCCCCGAATACTACACGTTTTGATGGCGGCCCCATGTGGGACTCACCATCTTCTCCCTGCTCGCTTTCATTATAGCTTAAAAAAGATACTCCGCTTAATTGAAGTTTTACATGATTTTTCTCGCTTTTCTGCAAAGGTGCGTTGGTCGTCTGAGAATATGCAAGACATCCAAACAGCAAGCATAATAAAAATACTGATTTGGTTTTCATGTTAATTTAGTCGAGTTTTACTTATGGTTTATTAAGTTGCAATTGCTCATTACTGAAAGTTTGGTTTTCAATTTAGACTATCGTTTCAATCGCGCGTATTTATTTTCGCCACGAACGCCGTAACGCGACGCTGGCCTTCCTGAAGTTCAGAGGGGGATATTTTTCCTGCAACAATGTCTCGGTAGCGAGTAGCATCATTATTTCCGCTGGTAGCGGAGAGACTAAACCACACGTAAGCTTCCGCATCGTCCTGTTTTACTCCCCAACCTTTATCATAAAATACACCGAGATTGCATTGTGCCTCGGCAAATCCCTGTTCTGCCGCTTGGCGGAAAAGCTTTGCGGCAACGGCGTAATCCTGTTCCACACCGGAGCCCTGGGCAAAAGCAATACCAAGGCCGCATTGCCCGCCGGCAAACCCTTGGTCTGCCGATTTCTGAAATAACTTGATTGCTTCAGCAACATTCTGCTGCACACCGAGTCCCCGAACGTAGCATAAGCCAAGGTTGTATTGCGCATTGGCATTTCCATGATCTGCCGCTTTGCGTAAAAACTTTATCGCTTCGTCATAATCTTGTGGCAAACCGGTTCCTTGTAAGTAACACAAACCAAGATTGCATTGTGCTGGGTCATATCCTTGATCCGCCGCCTTTCGATACCACTTCACAGCTTCTTGGCTGCTCTGTGCTACCCCATGACCTTGGGCATAAAGAACGCCCAGGTTGTATTGTCCACCTGTATCTCCTTTGTCCGCTGCTTTTTGAAAATATTTAATTGCTTTCGCATAATCCCGCTCGACGCCTTGGCCATCGCTGTAATCGCTGCCGAGGCTGCATTGGGCTTTGGTATATCCTTGATCTGCCGCCTTTTGATACCACTTCACCGCTTCGCCATAATCCTGTTTTATTCCTTTACCACTCTCGTAATCCGCGCCGAGTGTGAATTGGGCTTTTGCATCCCCGTTTTCCGCTTGTTTTCTTACGGTTACAATATCTTCGGTCTTAGTTTCTTGTTGGGCAATAGTTGATACCGCTGCCGCCAATAACAATACTGCTGGGTAAACACAATGTAATTTCATAATGTTTGGTTCAATTGTGTCATGGTTAAATCACTTTATTGCCGCCGCCCTTAGTTCTGAGAGTTGCTTTTTTCCATTCTTTAGGTCGGTTTTGAAAAAAACCTTATCTCCTTCCTTCAGACGAGCCGCTTCATTAAGAAGGTTATAGTCCCAAGCTAAAAAGCTATTCGTCTCATCGGAACCTTCTTGTTTGAGGTCAACCATGAGGGAAATTGAATCATTATCCTTCATACCGAAGCGATTTCTGTCTTTGGTCGTGAAACATTCAGCATCATCCGACGGTGGCACTTCACGCACTTTGATTACTTTGCCTGTTGATGGCAAATGGTAAGCATCAATACTCTGTAAAAAATAGCGAAATCTACCACTGTATACACCAGGCTCTTCTGAAATCACACCAGCTTCCACGGCGTTACCTTCAACGAATTTGCGAGCCTTAGAGGCTAATTCATTATCAGGCTGCCATTTCTTATCAGCATCCATTTTGCCTATGGGGTATTCAGTTTCTTTCAAGAATCTGCGCAAGACAACCGCTGGGAACTCCTGTCCTTGGAAGGTTGTTGTTGTCATGCGGACATATTCCTTGTAGTCAGGCATATCCTCGCCCGGTCGTGCGACGTATTTCTCAATTTGCGTGACAGCGTTGTCAGCCGAAATAGTCAGCTTGATAAGGTCACCAGGCTTAAGGGAAGATACGATACCCACTAATTTCGGATCGGAAGGCCCATTTTTATTGCCAGTTGCGTCCGCAATGGTAGATGAATAGAATCCAACCTGAAGCATGCTGAAATACTGTTCCGGAGACTCGAAAACAATCGAAGCACTGGCCTCGTTTGTATTCGCGAACTTAAACCTCCAAATCTTCGTTGAATCGCTTCCGAGAGCATTCAAACATCCCAAAACAATTAAAATCGCAGCAAGCCAGACCGTCGCAAGCCTCATTTTAATGGTCACTGCAACCCGCGTCCGTTTCAAAAGGTCATTGATGTTTTTCATAATCGTTGTTGCTTGCGGAAGCCGGTCTGTCCAACACAAAAGAGGCGTGACCTACTCACGCCC
>Ga0116126_1002249_pt1 | contig 11152 bp, 12 predicted proteins | sample June2015DPH_16_5_FD_89730 | JGI IMG/M metagenome (GOLD analysis project Ga0116126, IMG submission 89730) | Peatland microbial communities from SPRUCE experiment site at the Marcell Experimental Forest, Minnesota, USA - June2015DPH_16_40 | ecosystem: Environmental > Terrestrial > Soil > Wetlands... | reverse complement strand
TCCGCAGCACGCGCGAACTCGAAACCGTGATCAAGCGCTATCTGCAAATCAACAATGACCATCCTAAACCCTTCGTCTGGACCAAAACCGCTGACCAAATCCTCGACTCCGTTGCCCGATTTTATCAACGAACTTCTGAAACAGGACACTAGCATCAACGCGCCAAAGAGTCGCCGCGTGGTCATCACACCTTCGGCAGGATGTCTTCCTTGAGTCTCCGCAGATCGACAATCGTCTTCGCCGTAGGCACTCCCCTAAACGGCGGCCAGAGCAGCGGGAAGGTCAGACCCGCGTCCTTGTAGCGCTTGAGGTTGTCGAGAATCTGCTGCGGGGTACCGGTCATCGTCGGCGTCAGCTTGCCCTTCGGCGTCTGATCCGTCTTTTCGCTCGTGATATCGAAGAAGAGCATGCTCGAAATTTCGAGGTCATCAACCGAGCGCGAGCTGCCGATCGCTTCGAGTTCCCGCTTAATCGACGCCTTCCATAGCGCAATGTCCTCGGGAGTATCCTGGATGCCGATCCAGCCGGCCAATCCGTACTTCGCGATCCGCTTGGCCGCAATCTTCGGCACTTTAAGCCCACCTACATAGATCGGCGGATGGGGCTTCTGCACCGGCTTTACGCCAAAACCGCATTTTGGGAACGACGCGAACTCGCCGTGATACTCAAAGAGATCCTGCGTCCAGATGCCCTGCATGATCTCGATCGTCTCGATAACGTGCTTGTTGCGCTTTTCGTAGATATGCGTCGCGCTTGCAGCATCGAACTCTTCGGGCATCCATCCTGACCCCACCCCCACGTTAACCCTGCCGCCCGCAAGATGGTCCCATGTCGCAATCTCAGCCGCCAGAACTCCCGGCGCCCGATACGGCGTATCGATGACACTGACGCCTACGCGAATCTTCTTAGTGAGCGCTGAGAGATAGGGGATGAGCGGCATTCCTTGCAGAAACTCGCCTCGTGCAATGACTGGCAGGGCACGCGGAAATTCGGTCATGAAGCCAAACGGCTTAATCAACTCCTGACGATCAGAAGCTTCGGGAACCACGATCCGGTCGAGTGTCCAGATTGAATCGAATTCGAGTTCTTCCGCCGTGCGGGCGAGATCGACGATCTCACTGACGGTTACTTTGTCCCTGAAGTTAGGTAGATAAAGTGCGAGTTTCACGTCGAACCGACCTTCTTTTAGTTTCGGATGACAAGGCGCAGGTATCCGAGATTGACTTTTTCACTTTTCAATTAGAACCCGTTAGATAAATCGAACGGCACTCCTTTGCAAGGTTTCAGCCGTTCTTGGTCACGCTTTTCCCAGCGGCGCCGGAAGGGATCAGTTTCACGTCTCGCACGCTTAATGGGTAGGCTGGCAATGCCCGAATAACGGGAGTGTTGCAAGTTTGGCGGGGATGGCTGGTAGGGTGACACGATCGTGAAGCATGCAACCCGACCGGCAATCTTCAAGTGGCGGCAGACGGCGCCCGGGCGCAGATCAACGCGACCGGCCGCAATGCCAGTCGCATTCCGGCGGCTCGCTTGGCGGACCATAATTTCCGAATGATCAACGCCTATCACCTTGCCCCGTTTGGCGAGCTCCGCTGCCCGTTCAATGGCAATACCTGGACCGAAGCCAATCTCAAGGATGCGGTCGTCCGGCTGAATGTCGACCTGAGCCAACGTTCGCATGTTGCGCTCGAGGTTCGACGGGCAAGTTACCATGATGAGACCGACGAGTCGGCCGAGCAAGCCGGTCGGTCTCCCGAACTGTCTAACCAACGCGCTACGAATTTTCAATTTCACGCGAACGTTCCTTCACGACATCGGTTCCAAGTCGTGCGTCCACTTCCGCTAGCGCCTCGCCAATGTTGCGCAGTGTGCGCCCCGTGCGTTCGAGGTCTACGGGCCTGACGCCGAGGCCCAGCGCTGCTCGCGTCGCCTGATTCGCTCCATGTTCTCTTCGCCCAAGGGCGGGCATAGTCCACCAAGGGGTTTGCAAACGCGAAGCTCGAGCCCGCGGTTGAGTCCGGACGCCCTTCCTCGCGGATCATCCTCATTTTGCGACCGGCGCGATCGCGCGATCGGGCTTGTTCGATCTCAATAACGCGTCGAACATTTGTCCTGCAGAGCGCGGCCCGATTCGCTCCTTCAATGCAAATTCAAAATCAATTTGTCGCTGCTGCTTAAATTCCGCTTCAGATGGAATTTTTAGCAGGGACACCACGCCGGACGCTTCTCACTCAACTTAATACGCAGCTCGCAGACTCGCCTGCTCGGCTGCGCTGCGCCCCGCCTAGTGTCGCCCTCTCCTAGTCACGGGAGAGGGATCAGAACGGGCGCGCTTACTGTCAAAATGACCCACTACTGGCGAGTCGCCCCGCTTGAAGCAAACGCCCCCTAAAGTGGTATGCTGCGCCGAATAAACGCTAGCCAGGAGGGCTGACGTCATGAGCGAAGCAGTCACTCAATCCACTCCGAATCGCATCCCGACGCCGGAGGAGCTGGGTTTCGACCCCGGATTCTTGCGCGAAAAATACGCCGCGGAGCGTTCCAAGCGGCTCCGCGCCGACGCGAACAATCAGTATCAGGAGATCACCGGCAAGTTTGCGCATTTCAACGTCGATCCCTACGTGAAGCCCGTCACACGCGCCGCGTTGAACGAAGAACTTGACGTGCTCATCATCGGCGGCGGCTTCGGCGGGATGCTCGCTGCGGTTCGACTACAGGAAGTGGGTATCACCAACTTCCGGATCGTCGAAAAAGCGGGCGATTTTGGCGGCACCTGGTACTGGAATCGCTATCCCGGCGCACAGTGCGACGTCGAAGGTTATCTGTATCTGCCGCTGCTCGAAGAGACCGGCTATATCCCGACAGAGCGGTACTCCTTCCAGCCCGAAATTTTCGCTCACGCGCAACGGATCGGAAAGCACTTTCATCTTTACGAGAAGGCCTGCTTCCAGACGAAGATCAAAGAAGCGCGCTGGGACGAAGAGGCCGGACGCTGGACCGTCACGACCGATCGCAACGACGTCTTCAAGGCGCGTTTCGTAATCATGTCGAGCGGGCCGCTCAACAGACCTAAATTGCCGGGAATCCCGGGTATCGAGAAGTTCAAAGGTCACACCTTCCATACCAGCCGTTGGGATTACGCTTACACTGGCGGCGATACGACCGGCGGACTGACTAAACTCAAGGACAAGCGCGTCGGGATTATCGGGACGGGCGCGACGGCGATTCAGTGTATCCCGCATCTCGGCGAACACGCCAAGCAGCTGTATGTATTTCAGCGGACGCCATCCTCGGTCGACGAGCGTAACAACACGCCGACTGATCCCAACTGGGCGAAGAAGCTGAAGCCCGGATGGCAGGAGTATCGGAATCGCAACTTCACCGCGCTGCTCGATGGCGTCGAGCTGGAGAAGGACGAGGTTCGCGACAAGTGGACCAGTCCGCTCAAGAAGCTGAGCGATCTGCTCTCGAGCAAGGGCGACGGGACCCTCTCGGCCGAAGACAAGATGGCGCTGGCTGAGATCGCGGATTTTCAGAAGATGAACGAGATTCGCGCGCGCGTCGCATCCAACGTTAAGGATTCGGCGACCGCTGAAGCGCTCAAGCCCTGGTTCGGACAATGGTGCAAGCGCCCGACCTTCAATGACGAGTACCTGCCGACCTTCAATCGGCCCAACGTTAAGCTGGTCGACACGAGCGGCAAGGGCGCTGATCGGATAAGCGAGGATGGCATCGTCGTCGATGGGGTCGAATACAAGGTCGATTGCATCATCTTCGCCACCGGCTTCGAGGTCGGCACTGCATACACGCGTCGCGCCGAATCCGGGATGTACGGCCGCGATGGCTTATCGCTCGCCGATTACTGGGCTAACGGGATGAAGACCTTCCATGGCTTCCTCACCCACGGCTTCCCGAACTGTTTCCACATGGGATTGACGCAGACGGGACTCACCGCGAACTTCACTTACATGCTCAACAAGCAGGCGTTTCACGTTGCTCATTTGATCAAGATGGTGGACGAGCGCAAGGCCAAGTCGATCGAGCCAACGCGGGAGGCCGAAGCGGAATGGGTGAAGATCGTTAACAGCCCGAATCCGATGACGAAGTATCAGAGCGTCTGCACCCCCGGCTACTATAACGGCGAGGGCCTGGGCGACGGCGGCTTCCTGCAGACCGTCTATCCGAAGGGCGCGCTGGCCTTTTTCGATCTGCTCGCCCAATGGCGCGAACAGGGCGACTTCGCCAGTCTGATCGTTAAGTAAGTCTACTAAGAGTAATCACTGAAAGGAGATGATCGGGATGAAAATCGGAGTGATGATCGCGGCGACGGCCGAGAGCGGGAATCTCGCTGAAATCGCGCGCGATGCAGAAAACCTTGGCTATGAATCGCTTTTCATCCCGGAGCATCCGGTGGTCCCGATCGGCTTCAAGACCCCCACACCCGGCGGCGGCAAGCTGCCCGAGCATTACGGCCGCTGGATGGATCCCTTCGTCGGCCTCGCGCTGGCCGCCGGCGTTACGAAGCATATCAAGCTCGGCACCGGCATCTGTCTCCTGCCGGAACGCGAGGTTCTGATTACTGCGAAAGCGATCGCCACGCTCGATATCGTATCGGGCGGGCGCGTCATCCTGGGCGTCGGCGCCGGATGGCTCAAAGAAGAGACCGAGGCGACCGGCGCGGTCTTCGCCACACGATGGAAGCGGCTGCGCGAAACGGTCGAAGCCCTGCGGATCCTGTGGACCAAGCCCGAAGCGAGTTACTCCGGCGAGATCGTCCGCTTCCCGGCGCTGCGATGCGATCCCAAACCGGTGCAGCGCGGAGGTCCGCCGATCTTTCTCGGTGCGCACGGCCCTAAAGCCCTCGAGCGCGTGGTGCGCACTTACGACGGATGGTGCCCGGTTTTCGGCAACGCCGAGACCTTCAAGCGCGACGTCGCCGAGCTGCGCAAGCTCGCGGCCGCAAAGGGCCGCGATCCCGCGTCACTGCGAATCATGGCCTTTGCCTCACCCGGCGAGGATGGCGTCCCGGCAGATCAACTCAAACTCTACGCAGAGGCTGGCGCCGAGCGAATCGTGCTCTTCTCGCAGCGCGATGCGATCGCGATGGCGCAGGGCCAAACGCTCGAGATTATCCGGCGCCTCGCACCAACGATCGACCGCGCCGCCCGCATCTAGGAACGAAAATCCTACGCGATTTAAAGTTATTTAGCGGGACTCAACGATTGCTGTTCGGTAAGATTATGCGAGGTAGGTAGCCAGGATAAAGTTCCGAGACGAGCACGAGAATACGAGCAACAAGTACGGAGGCATCCGGGACCACATCGTTTCAAAAGATACTAAGCCAATGCCGGAGCAATAAATAACTACCTCACCAACCCGGACTTTTTCCGCAGCCTGTTAGGGCGCAAGCTACGCAAGCACCATGGCGTTCGGTTAAGGTGCTCCACCGTCGTCAACGGAGGCGTCAACGGTTTTCTTTGAACGGCAAGTTCGGACGCCACAAATTCCCCGAGCTGTGCTGGCCTCGAAACGGGGTTGGCCGCAATTTGAAGGGAGCGTTTACGCTGGCGACGAACCCATGACAGATAGTATTGTGAGTGCTCTGTGGACCTGAAGGAACTCCTAGCTCAAGCGCCTACTGCTGTTGACTCTTACTTCCCAGGACATTGGGAACGGATGCGTGAATTGGAGCAACGCGCCCAACGGATCGTTGCCGATCAGGACCGTGAAAACTTTGTCAGATTTCTGTGCGATGTTGCTTTCTTAAAGCAGCCGCGTGCGGATCACACGGGGCTGCTGCCCGCGATTGAAAAGAGCCCGGAAGAGACCTGGAACTCGGCAGCGTGCGGGAATTGAAAAACGACCTCGACCAACGCGGAATAGTCTCGGCGGTCAAGCTGTCAAGGAAGGGCAGACGCCGGGGCGGGAAGCCGTTCTCACGCGGAGCGCTCTACTGCCTGCTCTCCAACCGCATCTACCTGGGCGAGATCCGCCACAAGCAGCAGTCTCACCCGGGACAGCACGAGCCGATCATGAGTCGCGAGTTATGGGAGCGGGTGCAGGCGAAGCTGTTCGGTCATGCCGATCACCGAGCATCGTCCGGGCGCCGGCTGAGACTGCTCGCTCGATCTCGGCTGCGGACAGCCGCCACCGCTGTTCCGGTTCCTGTGACTCGCCTCTTACCAGCCGCTTGGAAACGTAATAGCGATAACGTCGTTGACCCTTGACCGCGCCCTGAACGTACAGCGGCTCGCCGTTCGCATCGAACAGCTTGCCCGCGTCTGAGTGGACCTGAGCACCGGCACCAGGTGGCTCGAATCGATGCCTGACTCTTCCGATCTGCGCGTAGCAAAGCCTCTGGCGACTGTCCTGCCTGGTGGGATCGGCGGCCGTCCTTGCCTATGCTTGCCGCGACCGGCCGAGCTTACGACGACGGCCGGGTCCACCACTTCGACCTCGATCGCAGGAAGCTCAGTCACGCTCATCGATTGGACTTTTTCTGGTGTCTCGATCCCGCGCTGCTTGATGCGGTCGCTGTCGGGAAATCGCTTGGCATAGTCGAAAGTTCGCGCCTTGAGCTCGAGCTGTATCGTCGCGCAAAGCCTCCTGGCCTCGGCGATGGTCTGCTTGTTTGCCGACACCCCGAGCGGCTCGCGACGTCGGAAGTAGTGCGCGGGCAGCTTTCTGCAGCTCGCATTTTGGAAAACCTTCTGCAATCGGAGGAGTGCCATTAAGGCATTCAGCGGCAGCACAGACAGATATTCTGGTAGATGGTCCAGAGTCTTCGCGCGACCTTGGAACCAGCGAACCATGCTCTCAAACTTTTGTCGGAACAATGGGACCCCTGACGGCGGAACACTCCCTCTGCCGTACGAGGGCAGAGTAGTGCGCTCGACGACTGCCCGCCACCTGCTCATCTCAGGGTACAGGACCAGGCCGGACGACCGACTCGGCTACCTGCGCTAAGCTGGCACACAATGGGTGCTGTCTTCGACAATGCCCCGATTCAGCCGGCCGGCGTCGCCGTTCAGGTCGCGAAGATTCACTTCGACGCGTCCTATCGATACTGCAGGGACGGTAGGCGCGCGACGACGAACATTTGTCCGGTCGATCCGAGCGGGCGTCCAGCGGGTGACCTGAACGGGTGCAGCGCTCACGCGAAGCTCCTCGTCGAGCAGGCGCGCGCGAAGGATCTGACGGTGGGGATGCGCGACTGAAACAGACTGACAGACTGCCTGCAACGCGCCGAAGATGCTGGCATGATCGACTAAGGAAGCCAAATGGGCAAGCAGGCGCGGGAACGCTCGTACTCACCATCCGACTCAGTTCCCGCGCCTCTGGTAGCGGGGCAGCGTAGACTCGAGAGCGACTCGCTCAAGGGGGCGTCAAATGATAGTTGCCGAATTGATGACCAGTAATCCGCTGACGGTCGTGCCCGGCGATACATTGCAGTTGGCGCACGAGAGAATGGAAGCCGGCCGGTTCCGACAGGTTCCGGTGGTGGATGAAGAAAGACTAGTCGGTATTCTGACCGACCGCGATACGCGCCAGCACATCGGGCAACTGGCTCAGACGCGGGTCGATGCGGTCATGAGCACCCATCCGTTTTCGGTCCATCCTTCCGCGCCGGTTGAAAAGGCTGCTCATCTGCTTATGACAAACAAGATCGGCAGTCTTCCGGTGGTCGAGGATGGCAGGCTGGCGGCATCATAACCGCCACCGATATGTTGCGGGCACTGGAGGCGGTGCTTGGAGCTGATGGCAGTTCCAGAATTGATCTCAACCTGGATGGCTCGGGAGAGATTGCGGCCGCAACCAGCCTGGTCCAGACGATCTGCCCGCTCCTCGGTATGGGGACGTACCGCCGAAAGAACGCGGAACGCGAGGTTCTATACCTGCAAGTCTCTTCGACCAGCGCGCAACGCGCGGCAGACGCCTTGAAGGAGTACGGCTTTAAGGTCCTTGCCGTCCATACCTGACGTGCCGTCTGCGAATCGTTCGCCGCCACCGGCGGGTGGGATTTTCTGATGGCCGATCGCTTCTATGACCTGATTATTGTCGGTTACGGGCCCGGCGGTTCGGTCGCAGCCAATCTCGCAGGCCATTACGGGCTTGAGACAGCGGTCATCGAGGAGAGCGCTTCCGTCTATCATCTTCCGCGAGCGGCCCATTTCGACAACGAGATCATGCGGCGCTTTCGCCGGCTCGGGCTCGCCGACGAGATCTCTCCTGCGGTAAGGCCGGCGACCGGAATAGATTTCGTCAACGCCGCCGGACGCAGACTGTTTCGCTTCTTTGAACGGGCCGGACTCGTAGCGCTGGAAGATATGTCTGACCGTGTCGGCTTCGGATTCGTCGACCACGAGTTGCCGGTCGCGCACCTCGTAGCCGAGCGGGACCAAACCACCCATTCACATGCCTTTGCGCTTGGAGGCCGCAATTTTGTCGCGGATGCGCTCGCCGGTTACTTCACGTTCGAACTGCGCGAACGAGAGCAAGACGTTGAGCGTCAAACGCCCCATCGAGGTCTCCACCTTCGCCACCACTCGCCGCGCCCATGGCGATACCACCGCGGCACGACGGGCTCAAAGGGGCGCAACGCCGAATTAGTACGGAAGTCAATGAGCGATAACAGAGCCACGCGGTTGTCGCGACTGGTGGACGAATTGACGGAAGCGGCTACACGGCTTGGCCTCGAAGTGCGCCGCGAGCGGATTTTGCGCGAAGTTGACTATCGCGCGCGAGACTGGGCGTGCCGGTTGCGCGAAAAGTACCTGATCATAATCGACCGCGACCAACCGCCTTCCGAGCAGATCGAGTTGCTAGTCGAGGCCCTAAGTGACTGCGACTTGGAGCAGCTATACCTATCGCCGGAGGCGCGGATCGCGATAGCGAGTGCGGCGCAGACCTCCGACCGTTTTCATCCTACAGCCTTGGGAGAAAAATCCCGTAGCAGCGGGGTCGCCGCGGCAATCCTGGTTGCCGGTAACCGTTGGATCACACTTCCTGTCCACCAGCGCGCGCATGAAGGAGCTTCTTGATCACCGAAGCGATACTCGAGGCGTTTCTCAAATGCCCCCTGAAGGCCCACTACCTGCTTTCGGGGCGCACGCCGCCCAAGAGCGAGCACGACGAGTTCGACGAACGGATCGAGCGCATATACGCCGACAAAGTTCGACTCGCTCTTGGTTCAATCCTCTCCACTGAAGTGTCGAATGCCATGCCGCTCGTTCACGAGGATCTTTCTACTCACCCTGACGCTTTGCAGCGCGTCGGCAAGAGCAAAATGGTCGTGTCGATTCGGATCTTCCCGCGAGCGCGCATCTCGGACCTCGACAGGCTGAGGCTGGGGTTCGATGGACTCGTGATCGGGCACGTCCACGGAAGAGTCCCAACGCACGGCCTCGCCATCATCGGCCCCGCCTTTAGGAAGGCTCGGGTCGCCCTGCCACCGCTGGTTCGCCATGCACGCAGAGCTGTGGAGGCTCTTCGCGTTCTGGCATCCGGTCCCGCCCCGCGGCTAGTGATCAATAGGCACTGCGAAACCTGCGGCTTCCGCGACGAGTGTCGACGGCGCGCGGTAGATACCGACGATCTCAGCCTCATGTCTGGACTCAAGAAGGCTGAACTCGCGACGGCGCAAAAGAAGGGTATCTTTACGATCACCCAATTCTCGTACACGTTCCGCCCGAACCGACGCCGGAAACGCATTCGCCACGAGTGGGCGCTCCAGGCACTCTCGATTCGCGAAAAGCTCACCCACGTCCTCGTCCCCCTGGAGCTGCCGTCGAGGGATCCTGCCGAGCACCTCCTCTTCCTGGACATCGAGGGCGATACCGAAGCCAACTCCTACTACCTCGTCGGCGTGCTTTTGGTATCGGCGGCGGGGACCGCGCAGCATTCGTTCTGGGCCGACTCCCCCGAGCAGGAGGAAACCATCTGGCAACGTCTTGTCGATCTTGCCGAAGGTCTCGCGGACTTCAGGGTCTTCCACTACGGGAGCTACGAGACGACCTTCTTTCGCCGCATGCGGCAGCGGTACCCGGCTTACAAACCGGCCATCGCTGCACGGCTGCGTGAACGTGCCACGAATGCGCTCGGACTGATCCACGGGCACGTTCACTTCCCAACTCTCTCGAACGGGTTGAAGGACATCGCCGTCCACCTCGGCTTTCGGTGGACCGAATCCGGGGTGACGGGTCTTCGATGCGCACTTTGGCGCCGCAAGTGGGAACACGAACCCGACGTGCGGCTGCACGACGCCATCACCAGGTACAACGCCGAGGACTGCGCCGCTCTCAGGGTCGTTGTCGACGCCTTGTACGCGATCCGCGATGGCGGCCTCGGGAGCGACGTCGTGGATGCAGGCACGCTGAAAACACAGAGCCTATCGTGTCGGAAGACGTGGTACCTCAAGAAGTACCTGGCCATCGGCACGAAGTACGGTCGCAACCTGGGATGCTGGCTCGTCTACCAAACTATCGCGCACAAGCAATCGTCGGGGGCCATCATCGAGATCCTCGGAGAAGCGTTCGGAATCCACATTCATCGGCAGAAGGTTCAGATCCAAAAGCACGAGTTCGCAGAGTTCTATCGCGGGACATACCGGCGCATCTTGCGACGAATCGCCAACGCACCGATGGTCCAGGTCGACGAGACGAAGGCCGACATCCTCGGCGCAATGGGCTACGTTTGGGTCTTCGCCACACACGACGACGTGGCGTTCGTCTACACGGGCAGCCGTGATGGTTCGATCCTCGGGCGCGTGCTTGAGGGGTTTGGAGGCGTGCTTGTCTCCGACTTTTATGCAGCCTACGACTCGATGCCATGCGCACAGCAGAAGTGCCTGGTGCATTTGATCCGCGACATGAACGACGACCTCTTCCGCAACCAACTCGATGCCGATCTTCGAGACCTCGTCCAAGGTTTCTCCGGTGTCCTGAAACCGATCATCTCGACGATTGATGAACACGGGCTCAAGCGTCGACGGCTCAGGAAGCATAAGGAATCGGTGGAGGGGTTTCTCGATGATCTGGCGGTTCGCGAATACCGGTCCGAGGTCGCTGAAAAGTGTCGTACGCGGATCGTGAAATGCGGAGAAAAGCTCTTCACCTTTCTGGATCATGATGGGGTTCCGTGGAACAACAACGGG
>Ga0116126_1002248_pt1 | contig 11153 bp, 10 predicted proteins | sample June2015DPH_16_5_FD_89730 | JGI IMG/M metagenome (GOLD analysis project Ga0116126, IMG submission 89730) | Peatland microbial communities from SPRUCE experiment site at the Marcell Experimental Forest, Minnesota, USA - June2015DPH_16_40 | ecosystem: Environmental > Terrestrial > Soil > Wetlands... | reverse complement strand
GCCTCTTCCGAACCCGCCTTCAGTTCAGCGATGACGGCGGATTCTTCAGTTCGGGCTCCGATAGCGCTGGCAAGATCGCCCAATGTCGTAGCTCCCGCCATGGCGGCGTTGCCCTCAATTATAGAATCACTTTTGGCCTTAGCGGCGGGAATCTTAAATGCCTGCTGAAAGTAGCGTGAAAGACCTTTCCCGCTTAAATACTTAGACTCCGAAGCGGCCACGGGAGTTCCATGGCTAAGTCCTGTGCTTGCAATAAAACTTGGGTAGACCGGGACAGGTCTCCATTTGTGCCTCTCCGCTGCCTCCGCGCCCGAGTTGAACTGGCAGCTTCCGAGAGACTGTTCGCTCCATGCCGTCAACGAGACCACTTCCGCCGCGCTGCTGTTGCGTTTTTCGACAGTTGTCACACATATGCGTGACTGCAATCACTGACCCAAAACATCGACCAAGCGATAACCAATATCGTTAGGTCCCAGATAGCTGTTGGCCAGAAGTGGCAGTCAGAACTACGGGGAGATACAGGCGGAGAGGAGAGAAACCGGGGGATCGGCCATTTCATGCACTAATTTTTATAATTACCAACTGGTAGCACTCTACCCTCGGCTTCGTTTTCACTCCTCCCCGTTCCCGTGCGACTCCACTGTTGAAAACAATTCGGATTCAATAGCGTAGATCCGGCCCACCGGTGCTGGGTAATGCCGTGCTCGAGGAAGACGCAAAATGTCCAAACATCCAACGATTGCAGAACACCTGAAGGCTGCCGGAGTCTCTCGGAGAAGCTTCGTCCAGTTATGCAGCATGCTCATGGCCACGGCGCCGATGGGATTGGCGCTCACCAGCAAGAAGTCGGTCTTCGAGGTGGCAGCTGCCATCGGCAAGATCAAACGGCCGTCGGTGATCTGGCTTCATTTCCAGGACTGCACCGGATGCACTGAGACTTTGTTGCGTACCTCGGCTCCCGATGTCGCTCACCTCATCCTCGACGTCATCTCCCTCGATTACCACGAGACCTTGATGGCTGCCTCGGGCGCGCAGGCGGAAGCGGCCTTGCGCTCTGCCATAACCGACAACGCCGGCAAATATGTGCTGGTGGTTGAAGGCGCGATTCCCATGAAAGACGAGGGCGTCTACATGGAGATGAACAGCAAGCCGGCAGTTCAGGTGCTGAGGGAAGTTGCCGCCAAAGCGGCGGCGGTGATCGCCATCGGCTCCTGCGCCTCATGGGGCGGCGTGCCGTCGGCCGATCCGAATCCGACCGGTGCGGTCGGGGTTGATTCCATCATCACCGGCAAAGCGATCATCAACCTCCCCGGTTGCCCCCCCAATCCTTACAACCTGCTGGGCGTTGTTCTGGAATACGTCACCATGGGGAAGCTGCCTGAACTGGACGAGATCGGCCGCCCGAAGTTCGCGTATGAGCGCGTGATCCACGAAAATTGTCCGCGGCGCGCACACTTCGACGCCGGCCGGTTTGCGGCCGCGTTCGGCGATGACGGGCACCAAAAGGGTTGGTGTCTCTACAAAATGGGCTGCAAGGGGCCGCTCACTCATGCCGCCTGTTCCACACGCCAGTTCAATGAGATTCCGAATTGTTGGCCGATCGGGGCCGGAATTCCCTGCATGGGCTGCACCGAACAAAGCGTGATTTGGAAAATGGGTACTTTCGAAACCGTCCCCATTCACCTGGCGACTCCACCCGATACCTACCCGCCGATTTTCAGTTCCATCGGTGGAGTTACGGTAGCCGGCGCGACCTTGGTAGGCGCGGTCGCGGGGGCGCTCGGCGGCGCTACCTACGTCTACTCGCAGCGTTTCGAGAGCAGTCAAGAGGCCGGTGCGGAACGAATCGAGGCCAGTCGCGCTCAAGCGAATAAGCCAGCCAATAAGCCAGCGAATAAGAAAGAGGACTGATGTGGCTATTACTCGGCGAGAACTGATCACTAACATCGCCAAGGCCGGAGTGCCGGCGGCAGTGGCCATGACAATCACAACGACCGTCGGCACCCAAACGCTTCAGGCCGAGGAAGTCCCCGTTCCCAACGCCCCTGTCGGACTGCTCTATGACGCCAGCCTCTGCATCGGTTGCAAAGCTTGCGAGGCAGCCTGTAACGAGGCGAACAACACGCCGCCCGATACCCGCGGCGACGGACTGCACCAGGCGCCTATCGACCTGAACGTTTACACGCGCAACATCATTAAGCTCTACAAACCAGAAGACGGATCTCCATCGTCTTTCGTAAAGCGCCAATGCATGCAGTGTTTCGATCCCGCTTGCGCTGCCGGCTGTCCCTTCGAGGCTTTGTACAAGGATGAGGATACGGGCGCCGTGCGATGGGATGGAGTCAAGTGCATCGGGTGTCGCTATTGCACCATCACCTGCCCCTATTCTGTGCCGCGTTTTCAGTGGCTGGGGATCAATCCGGTCATTACGAAGTGCGAGTTATGCAGCCACCGTCTGGCCAAAGGACTGAAGCCGGGATGCACCAGCGTGTGTCCCGTGGGTGCGGTCATTTTTGGGCCGCGAACGGTATTGCTGCTCGAAGCCAAGCGGCGCATCAAGAACAATCCTGGCCGCTACTATCAGGATCGCGTGTATGGCGAGACTGATAACGGCGGCACACAATGTCTGTACCTGTCTAAGGTTCCCTTCGTGAAGCTCGGCTTGCCTGAGATCGGGCCGGAGTCGGTGCCCTCCACAACCCTGCGCTGGCAGAGACGCATTTATTCCTATTTCGCGCTGCCGGCCCTGTTGTATGCCGGCTTGGTGACTGTGATTCGCAAAAACCTCAAAGGCCACGAGCACGAAGCGCACGAACTCGAAAAAGAAACCGGCTTGCGGGCGCAATTATGAGGGCGCAACTATGAGGCCACAATTATGAGCAGCACAACCTTGAATAACGTGCCGATCGCTGTTCCGGGCACTCCTGACAAAGCTCGCTGGGAGCGGGCCGTTCCCGTGTTCGCTTTCCCCGTCGTGACCTCGTTCTTTTTCGTTCTGCTGGCCTTCGCTCTACTGGCGGTTCTGTTGACCGCCTACCGCGAGGTGGTAGGTCTGGGTCCGGTCTCCGGCATGAACGACAAGTTTGGCTGGGGAATCTGGAAGACGTTCAACGTGGTGGTCCTGACGGCATGGGGTTCGGGCGCATTCGCGGTGGGAATTGCCGCGTGGGTGTTCCGCCGCAAGCGTCTGTTTCCGCTGATGCGCATGGCCCTGCTGACCAGCTTCCTGGCTTACGCCTGCGGTCTTTGTTTGCTGGGCGTCGATGTGGGCCGCCCCTGGAACTTCTATTGGGTCCTTTTTCCGTGGAATTGGAACGTGCACTCGCCCATGGCGGAAGTTGCGATCTGCATGTCGGTCTACGCTTCGATCCCCCTGTTTCTGGAAAACATTCCTCCCGTGCTGGAGCGGCTCTGGTACTTCGACGCTCGCCTCCGGCCTGGAGTGGAGCGAGCCGAACGCGGCCTGCACAAGCTTTACCCCTTCATCATTGCGTTAGCGTACTTGTTGCCGGGCATGCACCAGTCGTCGTTGGGCGCCTTGATGCTGCTGGCGGGACAACGAGTCCACCCTTTGTGGCAGACACCGTTTTTACCCTTGCTGTATCTGGGCGCGGCCTGCTTCATGTCGTTCGGTTGCGTTGCCGGTACCACCATGTTGTGCTGCCTGGTTTGGAAGCGCGCTATGGACATGGAGATTCTTGACGAAGCCGCCCGCATCACGGCATGGCTGATTTTCGGCTGGACGGCACTGCGCCTGCTTGACATCCTGTTCCGCGGAGCGCTCCCAACCGCCTTCCACTTCGACCGCTTCGCCGGCATTTTCTGGCTGGAGACATTCCTGACCGGGTACGGATGCCGGCTGCTCTTCCGTTCGCTGAAGAACCACAAATTGCGAACCATGTTCATGGGCTACACCATCAGTTCGGTGGGCGGCATGCTCTATCGCTTCAGCCCTACGACTCTCGCCTATATGCCCGGCCCCAAGGCGGAGTATTTTCCCTCTCTCATCGAACTCCTGGTGGCGATTGGTTTCGTCACCGTGGGCCTCGCAGCATTTCTTCTCATGGTGAAGCTGTTTGCCATTCTTCCGGCTCCGGCCCAGGACTGGCGCGACATGGCGAGATATTTCGAGGCCCGCAGACCGTATATCAGCTGGACTAAATACTTCAACTTTGGATTTTTCGGCGACACCGAACCAATATCACCCGACATATTATCCGACAAAGTATCCCACAAAGATTCCGACTAACGGCAGGTATCATGGCAAACCGAATCACGATCGACCCTATTACGAGAATTGAAGGCCACCTTCGCATCGATGTCGAAGTCGACAACAACGCGGTTAGCAATGCATGGGCTTCTTGCACCATGTGGCGCGGTATCGAGAACATTGTTCGCGGGCGCGATCCGCGCGACGCCTGGCTATTCACCCAGCGCTTCTGCGGCGTGTGCACCACGGTGCATGCCATGGCCAGCGTGCGTTCGGTGGAGGACGCTTTAAAGCTCGAAGTGCCGCTCAACGCCCAATACATCCGCAATCTCATCCTGATTGCGCACGCGTTGCACGACCACATCGTCCATTTCTACCAACTGTCGGCGCTCGACTGGGTCGATATTCTCCAGATTCCCAAGGCCGATCCGGTAGCGACGGCCAAGTTGGCGGAGAGCCTCTCGCCCTGGACGCGCAATTCCAAAACTGAATTCAAGGCTGCGCAGGACCGCGTGAAGGCCGTCGCTGCCAGCGGACAGCTCGGCATTTTCATGAACGGTTACTGGGGCCATCCGGCGATGCATCTCTCTCCCGAGGTGAACCTGCTGGCCTTTACGCATTACATTCAGGCGCTGGAGTACCAGCGCAAAGCGCTGCAAGTCGTCGGAATTCTGGGGGGGAAGACCCCGCACATTCAGAACCTGACCGTCGGAGGCGTAGCCAACGCCATCGACTTGGATAGCGTGAGCGCCCTCGACATGGACAAACTGGAGATGATCCGCGTACTGCTCGACCAGGTTGTGCGGTTCGTCAACGAGGTCTACTTCATCGATGTCTGCGCCGTCGCCGCGATGTATCCCGAGTGGTTCAAGATTGGTAAGGGCGTAAACAGCTACCTTGCCGTCCCCGATCTGCCGCTGGATAGCGCGGGCTCAACCTACGATCTTCCCGGCGGCTACATCATGAATGGAAACATCGCCGGCGTGCACTCGTTCAAGACCGCATCCGACAAGGATTTTCGCGATGGCGTCAGCGAAGATGTAGCCCACGCCTACTATCACGGTGACAAGCCTCTCCACCCCTGGAAGGGAGTTACCGACCCCGATTTCACCGGCTGGGACGGCGACCAGAAATACTCCTGGGTCAAGGCGCCGCGCTTCAATGGAGCGCCCATGCAGGTCGGACCGCTGGCGCAGGTGCTGGTCGGCTACGCCCAAGGCCATCCGCTGACCAAGAAGTATGCCGGCAAAGCGATCGAAACGATCGGGGCCGTCGGCCATATTCAGGTGACTCCGGGTATGTTGGAGTCCACACTGGGCCGCCATGGCGCGCGCGCGATTCGCGCCGCCATGTTAGCGGAACTGGCTCAGAAGCACCTGCAATTGCTGGTCGACAACATTGCCAAGGGAGACTACTCGGTCCACAACCAGCCGGTGTTTCCCAGCGGCGAAGTGGAAGGCGTAGGAACCCATGAGGCCCCGCGCGGCACACTTTCCCACTGGGTGGTGGTCAAAGACGGAAAGATCAAAAACTACCAGGCGGTTGTGCCCTCAACCTGGAATGCCAGCCCGCGCGACGCCTCCGGCGCCCACGGTCCCTACGAAGCCTCGCTGCTGCACACGCCGCTCGCCCGGCCCGAGGAACCGTTGGAGGTCTTGCGCACAGTACACTCCTTCGATCCCTGCATGGCATGCGCCTGTCACACCTTCGATCCGTCGGGCCGCCAGATTGCCAAAGTGAAAGTGCTGTGAAGACGAAGAGGGTGCCGTGAAAAAAGTACTAATTGGCGGGATCGGAAATGTCTTGCTGGGGGATGACGGCGTCGGCCCATACGTCGCGCGGCTTCTGGCCGCCCACTACGAGTTCGAGGATGGCGTCGAAGTCGCCGACCTGGGAACCCCGGCCCTGGACCTGATCGATCAGCTTACCGCGAACGATGCCGTGATCCTGATCGATTCTGTCAGCACCGATGCAGATCCCGGAACGGTCCAACTCTACCGCAAAGAAGACATCATGCGCGTCCGTCCCGCCGTGCGCATGGATCCGCACTCGCCCGCCTTAGTCGACGCCATGCTAAGCGCCGAGTTGTTTGGAGTAGCGCCCCCCGATGTGCTCCTGGTAGGAATCAAAGGTGAGTCATTCGAGCCCGGCTGTAGCTTGAGCAAGCCTGTGAAAGCATCGTTGGATCAGGTGATCGCGGAAATCTTGAGTGAATTGGATCGCCTGGGAGTCAAGCACCACCGCCGGGAAAATCCCGAAGACCTCGGCATCTGGTGGGCAACCGAAGAGCGGAGAGAGTCCCTGCCCGCGTAGGGACGGCTGTCCCCCGGCCGTCCACGGGTTTCCTTCAGTGCTTCAGCCAAACAATGGGAAAACCGCGGCCTAATCGGCGGAAATCGGAATCGCTGGTCACAAGCGCAGCCTTGTGTTCGATCGCCAGCGCCGCTGCGAAGCCGTCGGCGTAGTAAAGTTTATGTTTGACCTTCGCGTCGGCAGCTTTGCATGCCCTCTGCGGCGTCGCATCCAAAACCTCGATCGGCAGCGGACTGACCGCTTGCACGGCGATTAGTGCCTGATCGGGCCCACGATCGCGGAGAAGTTTGCCATACACTTCCCCGTAATTTACCGCGGACATCAGCACCTTCGCGCGCTCTTGCCGGGCTTCTTTCAGAAGTTCGTTGACTCTATAAGCACCCGGGCTTTTCTGCAAGAAAGCAATCAGCGCGCTGGCATCGAACACGTATGTTTTCATTTATCGTGCTTGCCTTCTTCGCGATGTTCCTTTTCCCAACTCGCCAGCAGGTCCGGCCCGTCTGCAAACAAGCCCATGACCCGGTCGATGTAATCTTCGGTGAGCGGCTGCAGAACGATGCGGCCGAGTTGGTCTTCCAGAAACTTGACCTTAGTGCCCGCCTGGATCTTATGTTTGCGGCGAAGCTCCGCTGGGATCACTAGTTGGCCTTTGGATGTAAACGTACCACATGCATCTTTCATGTCTTACATTATATCATAAGTAAGAACGTTGGCAACTCGCTCTTACGCGTGTATTCGCGCTGCCGCGACCAGCGCTTGCCCCAAACTCAATCCCCCATCCCCAGCCGGCACTTCCTTCTGCGTGAACACCTCAAATCCAGCCTCGGACAGCCGCGCCTCCAGCCGCTGCGACAGGTAGACATTGTGAAAGGTTCCGCCACTCAGGCAGACGCGGTGGAGAGCGGTCTTCTTTCGCAGCAGCGTTGCCAGTTCGACGAAACACTCCACCAACCCGTTGTGAAAACGCCGGCTGATCGTCGCCACCGGAACATTTCGGCTGAGATCGTCGAGCAGCGCTTCAAACAGAGGAAGAGTGCTGATGATCCAGTGATCATCATTGGGTGCAAGATCGGGCAGGAGCTTCAGGGGATACGCACGATCTTCCTCCGCCATCACCATCGCCATTTCCAGTTCAATCGCAGCCTGGGCCTCGTAATTGACCTGCTGCCGTATTCCAGCCAAGGCGGCCACAGCATCGAACAGACGCCCGCAACTGGAAGTAAGCGGTGAATTCACGCCGCGTTCCATCATGCGCAGCAGAAAATCAACCTTGGGCCGACTGAGTTCGCGCACAAAAGGAATATCCAACTTCATAAACTCCAACTTCAAAAGCTCACGCCCGAAATGATGCGCCAGGTAGCTGACCGCCATCCGCCACGGCTCGCGGATCGCCGCCGCTCCGCCGGGCAAAGGCACATATTCGAAATGAGCAGCGCGTTCGAAGGCTTCATAGCCAGCGATGAGCACTTCTCCGCCCCAGATATTTCCGTCCGTGCCGTAGCCAGTGCCATCCAGGGCGAATCCAATTACCTGGCCTTCAACATGATTCTCCGCCATGCAACTGGCAATGTGCGCGTGGTGGTGCTGCACGCCCACCAACTCCACTCCACTCTGTTGCAGCGCCCATCGAGTGGAGAAGTAGTCAGGGTGGAGGTCGTAGGCGATGATCTCCGGCCGGATTTCAAGAATCCGCTCCAGATGCTCGATGGCTTCGTGAAAAAAACCATAACTTTCTACATTCTCCAAATCTCCAACGTGTTGACTTAAGAATGCGTGCTTCCCTTTGGTGAGGCAGATGGTGTTCTTGAGTTCGCCTCCGACGGCCAGTACCGAACGCTGATCGTTTTTCAAAAAAACCGGTACCGGAACAAAACCGCGGGAGCGCCGCAACTGCCGCGTGACGCCCCCCGTAACTCGCACCACGGAATCATCGCAGCGCAGCAGGATGTCGCGGTTATGCACCAGAAAGTAGTCGGCGAGACCGTTCAATCGACGGACTGCCTCTCGATTGTCGATCGCGATCGGCTCTTCGCTGAGATTGCCGCTGGTCATCACCAGGGCCTTGAACGCGCCCTCGGCAAGCAGAAGATAATGCAGCGGAGTGTAGGGCAAAAAAATTCCCAGGTAGCGGTTGAAGGGCGCAACCTCATCGGGAATGATGGAGAGCCGGGCGCCCTCGCCCGGCCGCAACTTCTTCAGCAGCAAAACCTTCTTCAAGAGAACAATCGGCCGCTGTATTGACTGCAGAGCCGCCCGCGCCGCGTCATCCAAATCGCAAATTTCCTCGGCAGCCTCCAGATCTGGAACCATAACGGCGAACGGCTTCTCGACCCGGCGCTTCCGCTGGCGCAGCAGAGCGACCGCCGTCGGGTTCGTGGCATCGACGGCCAGATGAAATCCGCCCAGTCCCTTTACCGCCACCACCAGTCCGGCACGCAACGCGGAGACCGCTTCGACAATCGGATCGCGGCTTGCAATTTCTTGCCCCGACTTATCCCAGAGTTCCACGCGGGGTCCACACTCCCAGCAGGCGTTGGGCTGAGCGTGAAAACGCCGGTCCAGCGGATTCTCATATTCCGCAAGACATGCCGGGCACATGGGAAACTTCGCCATCGACGTGCTCGGCCGATCGTAAGGAATGTCGCGAATGATGGTGAAGCGCGGCCCGCAGTTGGTGCAATTTATAAACGGATAGCGATAGCGCCGGTCATTCGCGTCAAACATTTCACGTAGGCAGTCCGGACAAATCGCGACGTCCGGAGAAATCAGCGTGCGAACTTCTTCGCCCTCACGACTATGAATAATGCGAAAATCCGGATCGCCGCCGGTCGGCAACGCACCGATCTGTGCAACAACGCAAGGCACATCATGCACGGTCAGGCTCGTAATCCGCGCCAGGGGCGGCGCTTCGGCGGGCAAGTGCTCTATGAAATCCTGAACCGTCTCTGCCGGCCCTTGGATTTCAATGGTGACTCCGGCGGATGTATTGCGGATCGTACCTCTAAGGCGCCTGCCGGTGGCGAGACGATAAACGAACGGACGGAATCCAACTCCCTGCACAATCCCTGAAACTTCGATCCGGCGTCGAACCTCCATACTTCGTCAGCTCGCCGTCTCCACCAGCGATTTATGTGCCCGGCGTCGTTGCTCCAGCCACATCATCCATTCGTGCATACCATTGCCAGTCAGGCAAGACACTTTCACAATCTCCATTCCGGGATGCACCTTGCGCGCATTTTCCGCTGCCGCCTCGATGTCAAACGGGACGTACGGAAGCAGATCGATTTTGCTCAGCACCAGCAAGTCGGACTTGAAAAAGATCGACGGATATTTCAGCGGCTTGTCTTCGCCTTCGGTTACGCTCAACACCACGACCTTGGCCGCTTCGCCCAGATCATAACTGGATGGACAAACCAGGTTGCCCACGTTTTCGATGAACAGAAGATCGAGGTCTTCAAGCTTCCAATCCGCCAAATGACGCTCGATCATGCGAGCATCCAAATGGCAAGTGCCGCCAGTCGTGATCTGCTTTACCGGAAAATGAAAGCGCTTGAGCCGGTCGGCGTCGTTTTCCGTCTGGATGTCACCCGTCAAAACAGCCACGCGATCATGCCGTGGCAGGGTTTCGAGGGTGCGTTCCAGCAGACTGGTTTTGCCGGAACCGGGAGAACTGATGAGGTTCAGGCACAGAACGCCATGCTCCAGAAATCGGCCACGCAACTCCGCCGCGATGCGGTCGTTTTCACTGAGTACTTTTCGCTCCAACGGCACTCGTTCCATATTGTTCCACCTCCAGATAAGCGAACTCCAGTTCATCTCCACTGATGCATGTAGTTGCCAGACTCGTGCACTGCGGACAGCTGGAATCATAGTCCTGCACGATGAAGTCATGTTCGCAGACTAAACAACGATGGCGCCGCGGACAGACCTCGATCGCCAACTCCAGCGACGCCAGATCGGTCTCCTGAATCATCGCTTCGAAACAGAAGCGCAAGGCTTCCGGATCAATAGCCGCCATTTCGCCAATCCGCACCCCGACTTTGCAGGGATACGACTCAGGATAGCGGCGCATCTCGGTTCGAACCGCGTCCAGCACCGAATTCGCGATTCCCATCTCGTGCATAAATTTCTCGTAGAGACGCGATTTGCCGCGTCTTTCCGGCCCGTGCGCTGCCGTGTGGGCAGGAAACGGGGCAAGCCCCGTCTCTACAGATAACGTCAGCAGATGCGCGGCAATTGATCGCCCGCCAGCATGTCCACGACACGGGTCGTGCCCAGCGGCGTTCGCATCGTTACCAGCCCCGAGTTCTCTTCCTTGACCGTGCCAATAATCTGCGCCTCTGCTCCCAGCGGATGCCGTCGCACCGCCTGCAGCACCGCGTCTGCGGCCTCGGGCGCCACGATTGCAATCAGCTTGCCTTCGTTGGCCACATAGAGAGGATCCAAGCCAAGCAACTCGCACGCACCTCGAACCTGTTCGTGGATGGGAAGGGAACTCTCCAGGATTTCGATGCCGACTCGCGACCGCTCCGCGATTTCGTTCAGCGTGCTCGAGACGCCGCCGCGCGTTGGATCGCGCATGCAGCGAATGCCGGAACCTACTCCCAACATCGCGGCCACCAGCGTGTGC
>Ga0116126_1002242_pt1 | contig 11167 bp, 11 predicted proteins | sample June2015DPH_16_5_FD_89730 | JGI IMG/M metagenome (GOLD analysis project Ga0116126, IMG submission 89730) | Peatland microbial communities from SPRUCE experiment site at the Marcell Experimental Forest, Minnesota, USA - June2015DPH_16_40 | ecosystem: Environmental > Terrestrial > Soil > Wetlands... | reverse complement strand
CCGAGACGGCCAAGTATATCAGCGAAATTTACGCCGCATGCCTCAACGCGGATGCGAACCTCTCCCGACTTGGGTTCGGCATCGGGCGCCTCTCTGACTTCAAGTACTTCGGGTGGGCCCGCTCGCGTAATCCAGATCTGCCGCATGACCGTTGTCTCCCTTGCGCCGACGCGCGTTCACTCTCGAGGCCAAATCGTCGCAATCATACACGGGAGCGGTTTTGGCCGCGCTCTTGCATTTGGCATCTGCGCATGCAGACGATAGCGCGTCATCGCTGCTGACAAGACGATGCGACTGCGAGGATTACCATGGATGTGCGCGCGGCTGTGGCATTCGCCCCCGGCAAACCGCTCGAAGTGACCAGCGTAAAGCTCGACGGCCCACGCGCCGGCGAGGTTCTCGTCGAGATCAAGGCGACCGGCATCTGCCATACCGACGAGTTCACGTTGTCGGGCGCCGACCCTGAGGGACTTTTTCCCGCGATCCTCGGCCACGAGGGCGCCGGAATTGTCGTCGACATCGGACCCGACGTGACATCAGTGAAGAAGGGCGACCATGTCATTCCGCTTTACACACCGGAATGCCGGACCTGCCCGTCCTGCCTGTCGCGCAAGACCAATCTCTGCACCGCGATCCGCGCTACCCAGGGCCAGGGAGTCATGCCCGATGGCACCTCGCGCTTCTCCATCGGCGGCGAAAAAATCCACCACTATATGGGTTGCTCGACGTTCAGCAATTTCACCGTGCTGCCGGAAATCGCGGTGGCGAAAATCCGCGAGGACGCGCCGTTCGACAAGGTTTGCTACATCGGCTGCGGCGTCACCACCGGCGTTGGCGCGGTGATCAACACGGCCAAAGTGGAGCCCGGCGCGAAGTGCATCGTGTTCGGCCTGGGCGGCATCGGGCTCAACGTGATCCAGGGCCTACGTCTCGTCGGCGCCGACATGATCATCGGCGTCGACCTCAACCCGGACAAGCAGGCCTGGGGCGAACGCTTCGGCATGACGCATTTTGTCAATCCGAAGGAAGTCGGCGGCGATCTCGTCGCTCATCTGGTGAACATGACCAAGAGCGGGGCCGACCAGATCGGCGGCGCCGATTACACCTTCGAATGCGTCGGCAACGTCAATCTGATGCGCGCGGCGCTCGAAAGCTGCCACCGCGGCTGGGGCCAGAGCATCATCATCGGCGTTGCCGGCTCGGGCCAGGAGATCGCAACGCGGCCGTTTCAGCTCGTCACCGGCCGAGTGTGGCGCGGCACCGCCTTCGGCGGCGCGCGCGGCCGCTCCGACGTGCCGAAAATCGTCGACTGGTACATGCAGGGAAAGATCGAGATCGATCCGATGATCACCCACACGATGCCGCTTGCCGACATCAACAAGGCGTTCGATCTGATGCACGCGGGCAAAAGCATCCGCAGTGTCGTGATTTACTAGATTCTGAGCGAGAAGCCGTCATGAGCATCGATCTGAAAACGCCTTTCGCCGAATTTCTAGGCGTCAAGCTCACCCATATTTCACCGGAACGCGTCGAAGCCGAACTCGCCGTTCGTCACGAACTCGCAACCGTCCCCGACATTCTTCACGGCGGCGCCATCATGGCGCTCGCCGATAATCTCGGCGGCGTCGCGACGGCGGTGAACATGCCGAAAGGCGCACGTACGGCGACGATCGAGAGCAAGACCAACTTTTTCGCCGCCATCCCCGTTGGTGAAACGGCGCGCGCCGAATGCACGGCGCTGCACCGCGGCCGCACGACGATGGTTTGGCAGACAAAGATCACACGCAACGACGGCAGGCTTTGTGCGCTGGTGATCCAAACGCAGATCGTCATTCCGGCGGAGAAGAACTGAGGCCGTCGCTACTTACTGACGAGTTCCTCCGAGGCGGCGCCGAGCCGAAGCGCAAGGCGCGGATCGAACCGCTCGGCCAATGCATCGTGTGCTTCGCGCCAGACCGGGATGGCCGCTTCCAGACGCCGGGCGCCCTCTTCCGTCAGCCATACCGCGCGGCGCCGTTGATCCTCGCCGGTAATCGCGATTTCGACGAGCCCCGCAGTCTCGAGGCCGCGCAGGTTTCGCGACAGCGTGGATTGATCCAGGCCGGTACGTTCCGCCAGCGCGCCGAGCGTGTCGTCCGGGGCGGCTGCGATCTGAGCCATCAAGCCGAACTGGGAAATGGTCAGGCCGCTGCCAAGCATGCGCTCCTCCAGAAAGTTCGTGATCCGCCGCGCCGCAAGCCGGCTGGCCCAGCCGGCGCACGCCGCCATCGCAGCCTGTGCATCGCTGACGAGCGTCTTCCTGGGGGCTTGCGGCCGCTTGGTCATGGTTGTATGTAGATACATCATTTGTATCTACATGGAAACAAAATCATGCTCCCGGCCCCGTCTTTCACATACGGCACCGCGAAACCCGAGGACGTTGCTGGCATGACCGGCAGGCAGATGATGCAGGCCTTGATCGACGGCACAATTCCGGCCCCGCCGATCGCACAAACACTCAGCTTTTGGCTCGTCGAGGTTGGCGATGGCTTCGCCGTTTTCGACGCCGATACCGGGCCGCATTTGCTCAACCCATTAGGCGGGGTACATGGCGGTTGGGCGCTGACCTTGATCGACAGCGCGGCGGGCTGCGCGGGGCACACGCTGCTGCCGCCCGGCGTCGGATACGCATCGATCGAAACCAAGGCCAATTTCACGCGTCCTATCAAACACGACACCGGACGCGTGCGCGCCGAGGGCCGCGTTATTGGCCGCGGCCGCCAGATCATGTCCGCCGAAGCGCGCATCCTCGATTCCGCTGGCCGCATCCTCGCACACGGCACATCGACCATGATGGTGCTCGGCAAGAGCGAGGAGCGAACCCCGGCCGCCGCCGAGTGAAAGCCAGGGAGCCGCGCAAGAGAGAGACCGGCGGCTTTCGCATCAAGCGTGTTTACGAGCCGGCGGCCGAAGACGATGGGTTGCGCGTGCTCGTCGACCGGCTGTGGCCACGCGGGATCGCGAAGGAAAAGGCGCGCATCGATCTTTGGCTCAAGGAAATCGCACCGAGCGAGACACTCCGCCGCCGCTTTCATGGCGATCCGACCAAATGGCAAGAATTCGTCGCGGCGTATGATGGCGAGCTTAAACAGGAGCCGGCGAGCACGGCGGCCGCAAGTCTGCGCGAACGCCTCCGCAGCCAACCGGTCACGCTCCTCTACGCGGCACGCGATGAGACCCACAACAATGCAGTCGCATTGAAAGGCTGGCTGGAGCAGACGAAATGATGACGTGGAGCATGGAACGTGCTTTGCGCAGCGTTCATAGCATCTGAAAAAATTTGAGCTGCACGCCGGACGGCTCGCGCGCGCCGGTGCACATAATAATGTGTTTGGTAATCCAGGCATATTGGCCGGCGCTGGTTTCGAAAAACGTGGCGCCGCGAAAATAGTAGCTCGCGTGATCGACCGGCCGACCGGCGGCAAGCGCGGCGATCACTTCGGGTGGGCCGTGGCGCAGCGCGAGATTGCGTACATAAATCAACGCTCCGTCATCGGTGCGCAGCGTATAGCGCGCCTCAAGCTCGGCCACGCCGTCGTGCCGTAAGACCTGCCAATCGGCGCCGCCCGGCAGGATCGTGCCGCGAATCTTCGGCCCGGAAAAATCGCCGCCGGTGATCGGGACGATGCGCCGGCCGCCCTTGGCGACATCGCCGAGATCGAGTGGCGTATCGACCGTAACGTGCGCCGCAAAGATGAATTCGAGCTTCGGAGGAGTTTCCGTGGTCGCCATGGCACCCTCCCGAAGCGATTGCATATTGCCGGTTAGATTTCCGATAATCGGCGCCGCACGTCAGCGTCAAGACATATGCGCGCCGGGGGCCATGATGTCAGCAAGCACCACCATCGTTTTGTTTCCGACCGCGATCGCCGGCAGTCTGCCGAAACCGTCGTGGCTCGCGGCGCCGAACCGGCTATGGGCGCCGTGGCGCCTCAAAGGCAGCGAACTCGACGAAGCCAAGGATGACGCCACGTTGCTTGCGCTGAAGCTGCAGGAGGATGCGGGCATCGATATCGTCGGCGACGGCGAGCAGGCGCGCCAGCATTTCGTGCACGGCTTTCTCGAAGCGGTCGAAGGCATCGACTTTAACGGCCGCGTCGAGATGGGCATCCGCAACAACCGCTACAAGGCGATGTGTCCGACCGTCGTCGGCCCGCTGCGGCTAAAGTCCCGCGTGCATGCCCGCGAAGCGCGGCTCGCGCGCGCACACACGGCGCGGCAGCTCAAATTCACCCTGCCCGGCCCAATGACCATCGTCGACACCATTGCCGACGCCCATTACGGCGACCGCATCGCGATGGCGATGGCGTTCGCGGCGCTGCTCAACGAGGAGGCCCGCGGCCTTGCGGCCGACGGCGTCGATGTCATCCAGTTCGACGAGCCGGCCTTCAACGTCTACGTGGACGAGGCGTCCGGCTGGGGGATTGAAGCGCTCCATCGCGCCATCGAGGGCGTCGCCGCAACGAGTGCGGTGCACATCTGCTACGGCTACGGCATTCCGGCAAACATCGAGTGGAAGGCGACGCTCGGGACCGAGTGGCGGCAATATGAAAAGTTCTTCCCGGCCTTGGCGCGGAGCCGCATCGACCAGGTCTCGCTCGAATGCATCAACTCGCATGTACCGATGAACGTGCTCAAATTGCTCGAAGGCAAGGATGTGCTGATCGGCGTCATCGACGTCGCCACCGATGCGATCGAGACACCCGAGGAAGTCGCCGCCGTGATCGCGCGGGCTGCGGACTACGTGCCGAAGGAAAAAATCATCGCCTGCACCAATTGCGGCATGGCGCCGATGCACCGCGACGTCGCGGTGAAAAAGCTCAAGGCGCTCGCTCAAGGCGCGGCGTTAGCGCGGAAGAGGTGCGCCTGAGCCCTCACCTGTCGCTGCGCGAGAGAACGTCGATCAATTCGCCGACCTTGCGGCGCTGTTCGCCCTTGTTGCCGGATGCAATGGCATGCTTGACGCAGTGCGCGACGTGGTCGGCGAGGATCTCCTCTTCGGCGCGGCGCAACGCGGCGCGCGCCGCCGAGAGCTGGGTCACGATGTCGATGCAATAACGGTCATCCTCGACCATGCGCGCAAGCCCACGCACCTGGCCTTCGATGCGCCTCAGGCGCTTGAGCACCGATGTCTTGGCATTTGCTCGCATGCCCGCTATATACCCCTACCGGGTACCCGTTTCAAGCGAGATTTGCCGTGGAACATTTGGTTCATTCGCACAGTGAGCAGGTGGCCGACATCGACCCGGTGTGCGGGATGAAGGTCGATCCGGCGACGAGCCCGCATCGCTACACGCACGAAGGCCGCTCTCACTTCTTCTGTAGCGCCGGTTGCCGCAACAAATTCATGGCCGATCCGGGGAAATACCTCAGCAAGGCGGACGCGGATCAGCCGCCCGCAACGCCCGTGCCGGAAGGGACGATCTACACCTGCCCCATGCATCCGGAAGTCCGGCAGATCGGGCCCGGCGCCTGCCCGATCTGCGGCATGGCGCTCGAGCCCGAGGCGGGCGGCGAACACGACGGCGGCGAACTCGCCGATATGAGCCGCCGCCTCTGGATTTCCGCCGTCCTCGCGTTGCCGGTCGTGGTGCTGGAGATGGACGGGCATTTCGGATTCGCGCCGCTGTCGCACGACGGATCGAGCCTCGTGCAGCTCGCATTGGCAACGCCGGTGGTGCTCTGGGGCGGCTGGCCGTTCTTCGTACGCGGGGCGCAATCGCTGCGCACGCGCCATCTCAACATGTTCACGCTTATCGCCATGGGCACGGGGGTCGCGTACGCCTACAGCGTCGTCGCCGCGCTCGCTCCGGGACTTTTCCCCGCGGCATTCCGCACCGCGCATAGTGGCCCTGCGCTTTATTTTGAAGCTGCCGCCGTCATTACCGTGCTTGTGCTGGTCGGCCAGGTGCTGGAACTGCGGGCCCGAGCCTCGACCTCCGCCGCGATCCGCGCCTTGATGAAACTTGCACCCAACCGCGCACGGCGCTTGCGTGACGACGGCAGCGATGAGGATGTGCCGGTCGAAGCCGTCGCGGTTGGCGACCGGCTGCGCGTGCGCCCCGGCGAAAAAATCCCGGTGGATGGCTCTATCGTCGACGGGCGCTCCGCGATCGATGAATCGATGGTGACCGGAGAATCGATGCCGGTGACCAAACGTGCCGGCGCGCGCGTCATCGCCGGCACGCTGAATCAGAGCGGCGGCTTCGTCATGCGGGCCGAAAAGGTCGGCCGCGACACGCTGCTTGCACGAATCGTGCAGATGGTCGCCGCGGCGCAGCGCTCACGCGCGCCGATTGCGCGGCTCGCCGATCAAGTGGCGTCCTGGTTTGTGCCGCTGGTGATCGTGGTTGCAGTCGCCGCCTTCGCGGCATGGTCGATATACGGACCGGAACCACGCTTCACCTTCGGTCTCGTCGCAGCGGTCAGCGTGCTCATCATCGCCTGTCCCTGTGCGCTCGGTCTGGCCACGCCGATGTCGATCATGGTGGGTGTAGGACGCGGCGCGCAGGCCGGCGTGCTGGTCAAAAACGCTGAAGCGCTGGAGCGGATGGAGAAAGTGGATACACTTGTTGTCGACAAGACCGGAACGTTGACCGAAGGCAAGCCGAAGGTCGTTGCCGTAGTTCCGGCCGATCGTTTCAATGAAGCCGAGGTGCTGCGGCTTGCCGCCAGTGTCGAGCGCGCGAGCGAGCATCCGCTCGCAGCCGCGATCGTTGCCGCCGCAGCTGAGCGCGGCGTCGCGCTTGCCGAAGCTGGCAACTTCGACTCACGCGCCGGAAAAGGCGTGGTCGGCACTATCGAAGGGCGCACCGTCGCCCTTGGTAATCCAGGCTTCCTTGCTGAACTCGGCGTCAACACGGCTTCGCTTGCAGCCGACGCCGACCGGCTGCGCCGCGACGGCGCGACCGTGATTTTCCTCGCAATGGACGGCAACCTCGCCGGCATTCTCGGCATCGCCGATCCCATCAAGGCGACGACACAAGAAGCGTTGAACATGCTTCGCGCCGACGGTCTGCGCATCGTCATGCTGACCGGCGACAGCCGCGCCACCGCCGAGGCCGTGGCGCGGCAGCTCGGCCTCAGCGAGATCGAAGCCGACGTGCTGCCCGATCAAAAAAACGCGATTATCGACAAGCTGCGCCGCGACGGCCGCGTCGTTGCGATGGCCGGAGACGGCGTCAACGACGCCCCGGCGCTTGCTGCCGCCGAAGTCGGCATTGCCATGGGAACCGGCTCCGACGTCGCCATCGAGAGCGCGGGGATCACGCTCATCAAGGGCGATCTCCTCGGCATCGTGCGCGCACGGCGGCTCTCGCACGCCACCATGAGCAACATCCGGCAAAATCTGTTCTTCGCCTTCATCTACAATGGCGCCGCCATCCCGATCGCGGCCGGCGTTCTCTATCCGGCTTTCGGGATTCTGCTGTCGCCGATGATCGGCGCTGCGGCGATGGCGCTGTCCTCGGTGAGCGTGATCGGCAACGCGCTGCGGCTGCGGCGCGTTGCATTGTGACCACTTTCGCCCGCAGCCGGACTTAACCCCAGCTTCTGCGCACGCGCGCGCGGATATCGACCGGCGCGCGTGCTGGTTTTGCCGATGATTGCCCCGGTGTGGCTAGCGGCCAAGCGCAACATTCAAACCGATCGAGCAGAGCCGACGGAATAAATCGCGTGCGCGACGCGTACATGTGCCGGTCGCCGTTGCTTCTCTGCCCATGCACGAAGAAGCGCTGCGGCACAATCACGTGCAGATGATCCTTGGCGCGCGTCATGGCGACGTAGAACAGCCGCCGCTCCTCCTCGATTTCGGCGCTCGTTCCGGTCGCTAGGTCGGACGGCAGACAGCCATCGACCGCGTTCAAGATGTAGACCGACTTCCACTCCTGCCCCTTCGCCGAATGAATGGTCGAGAGGATAAGGTAGTCCTCGTCAAGCAACGGATCGCCGGCCCGATCGCTGGTGGAGTCCGGCGGATCGAGCGTCAGTTCGGTCAAGAATCGCTCGCGGCTCGGATAGGTCGAGGCGATCTGCACAAGTTGCAGAAGATCGGGCTGGCGTAGCATCGCATCCTCATGGATGCGATCGAGATGCGGCTCGTACCAGCGGCGAACGAGCTCGAGCTCCGCCGGCCAGCCCGCCGCCCGGCTGCGGACGAGACGAACGGCTTCGACGAAGGCCGGCCAATGCTCGGCCGCTACAGCCGGCGGCTTGACATCGCTTAGACCCTCGGCTGGATCGGCCTGCGCGCCGATACGCTCCAGCACGCGCGATGCCGTCGCCGGGCCGACGCCCGGCAACAATTGAATGACGCGGAAGCCGGCGACGCGGTCGCGCGGATTTTCCGCCCAGCGCAGGAAGGAGAGCATGTCCTTGATGTGTGCGGCTTCCAGAAACTTCAGCCCGCCGAATTTCACGAACGGAATGTTGCGGCGGGTCAATTCCACTTCCAGCGGCCCGCTGTGGTGCGAGGCGCGGAACAGGACGGACTGGGTCTTGAGCGCGAGCCCCTCCTCGCGGCGCTCCAGAACTTTCTCCACAATGTAGAACGCCTGATCCGCTTCGTCGCGCACGCTGACTATCTGCGGGCGTTCGGCTGACTTTCGCTCCGACCACAAATTCTTGGTGAAGCGCTCGTCCGCCAGTTCGATGACGGCATTGGCCGCGGCCAGGATCGGCTGCGTGGAGCGGTAATTCTGCTCCAGCGTCACGATGTCCGCCGCCGGGCTGAAATGATCCGGAAAGTCGAGAATGTTGCGCACCGTCGCGGCGCGAAACGAATAGATCGACTGCGCGTCATCGCCGACGACGGTGAGGCCTTTGCCGTTCGGCCGCAGCGCCAAGAGAACCGAAGCCTGGAGCTTGTTGGTGTCCTGATATTCGTCGACCAGGACGTGATCGAAACGTTCCGCGACTTCCCCCGCGATCGAGGGTTCCAGCATCATGTGCGCCCAATAAAGGAGGAGATCGTCGTAATCGAGCACGTGCTGCCGTTGCTTGATGTCGACATACTGCGCGAACAGCGCCCGCAGCTCGTCCTGCCACATCGTGCACCACGGAAAGGACGAGCCCAGAACCTCGTCGAGCGGAAGCTCTCCATTCACCGCGCGCGAATAGATTGCGAGGCAGGTATTTTTCGTCGGAAACCGCTTCTCGGTTTTGGAAAACCCCAGATCGTGGCGAACGAGGTTCATCAGATCTGCCGAATCCTCGCGATCGTGGATGGTGAAGGCGGGCGCGAGACCTATCGTTTCCGCGTATTCGCGAAGAAGCCGCGCGCCGATGGCATGGAATGTCCCGGCCCACACCATTGCGTCGGCCATCGCCCCGCCCCTGCCCCGCATGAATTCGGCGAGGATGATGTCGACCCGCCGCGTCATCTCCGCCGCCGCGCGCCGCGAGAAGGTCAAGAGCATGATGCGGCGCGGATCGGCGCCCTGTTCGATGAGGTAGGCGACGCGATGCGCCAGCGTCGAGGTTTTACCCGACCCGGCACCGGCGATGATGAGGAGCGGCCGGGCATCGGCAAGCGGCAGTCCGCCATGCTCGACGGCGCGGCGTTGTTGCGGATTGAGCTTTTCCAGGCGCGCCGCCGACATTGGACCGAGTGATGTGGGCCCGAATCAGTTACGGGCCGAGCCCGGACTGAATCACGATTCCTGTTTTGTTCGCAATGGAGACGGGATCGAGCGCTCGGGGTGCCGGAGGAATCGCGCTTAATTCTCCGGCAGCGGAATGAACTCCATCTCGTCGCCCGGGATCCGGGCAAAGCGCCCGGTTTTCCATTCCTCCTTCGCCTGCTCGATGCGCTCCTTGCGCGAGGAGACGAAATTCCACCACAGGTAACGCGGGCCTTCGAGCGCCGCGCCGCCGAGGAACATCAGCCGCGACGGCCGCGTCGCCGTCACCGTGATGCGGTCGCCGGGACGAAATATCAGGAGCCGCGGCGCCTCGAACTTGTCGCCGGCGACGTCGACCTCGCCCTCGGTCACGTAGATCGCACGCTCCTCATGGTCGGCATCGAGCGGCGCGCTCGCGCCTGCTTCGAGCAGGACTTCGGCATAAAACCATTCCGACACCATGCCGACCGGGGATTTTTGCCCGAAGGCAGAGCCGGCGATCACGCGCGCGCGCACACCGCGGTCTTCGAAGGTCGGCAGAACCGCGGCGTCGAAATGCTCGAACAGCGGCGCCATTTCCTCATGGTCTTGCGGCAGTGCGATCCAGCTCTGGATGCCGAACATTCCGCCGCCGCTCGTGCGCATGCTTGGGGGCGTGCGCTCGGAATGGGAGATGCCGCGTCCGGCGGTCATGAGGTTCATGGCGCCCGGCGTGATCTCTAGCTCGTTGCCCTCGCTGTCGCGGTGCGTGACCCGGCCGTCGAACAGGTAGGTCACGGTCGCAAGCCCGATGTGCGGATGCGGACGAACGTCCATGCCCCGGCCGGCCATGAGTTGCACCGGTCCCATCTGGTCGAAAAAGATGAAAGGGCCGACCATCTGGCGTTTGCCGTGCGGCAGCGCGCGGCGCACCGAAAAGCCGTCGCCGAGATCGCGCACGCGCGGAATAACGATCAGTTCGAGCGCGTCGCATGAGTGCTTGTCGCCGAGCACCGGGTCCTTGTCGGGTAACCAGCTCATCGCTTTTCTCCCAAAATCCTCAAGCTTCCGGCCAGCCTAACGTCAGGTGAACCGCCCAGCCGATCCGGGCTCCTTCGTTCGCCCTATCAGGCTATGTATGATAGGCCCAATCAAGCTGCCACGGTCCGCCGTTAGCCAACACCTCGGCCTTTCGATGATTTCAGCACCTTCACTGACGGGCGTAGCGCTCCTTCTCGGCTTGAGCCTGTTTCTCGGCCTGGCATTCGAGGACTTTTTCGGGCGCACCAACACCAAACGTCCGGGCGGCATCCGCACGTTTCCGATGCTCGCGTTCGGGGGCGGCGTGCTCTACCTATTCGACCCGACGCATTTCATTCCATTCACCGGCGGCCTCGTCGTGCTCGGGGCTTGGCTCGCGATCTTCTATCGCCAGCATGTCCTCGAGAAGGACGAGGTGGGAGAGCCGAATGTCGGACTGGTCGTGCCGGTGCTCAACGTCCACGCCTATCTTCTTGGCGCCATCGCCT
>Ga0116126_1002240_pt1 | contig 11179 bp, 6 predicted proteins | sample June2015DPH_16_5_FD_89730 | JGI IMG/M metagenome (GOLD analysis project Ga0116126, IMG submission 89730) | Peatland microbial communities from SPRUCE experiment site at the Marcell Experimental Forest, Minnesota, USA - June2015DPH_16_40 | ecosystem: Environmental > Terrestrial > Soil > Wetlands >... | reverse complement strand
GACCGAGCGATGCCAGTTGGTTGCGGCGCGCTCTTCGGTGATGCCGGACAATTCCTTCATCGTAATCTTTGGGCACCCTGCTTCAGCTTCTTGAATGAAAGATCGTTGTGAGCGATTACGTTGTCGATCAGGCCACGGCCCGGAATGTCAGCCATGCTTTCAGGCCGATGGCTTCGTAGACAACAAAAGCAAACGGCTGTCGAGCGCGGCTTGCCGACCTCTTTCCTATATCGGCCGTGGTAACGTTGGATTCATCCGCCACCTTGAATTCCCAGATCGTCGGTGCGTCGAAGTTGCCGGACGTGTTATTCGGAATGGCGACGGCGACCCGGGCGTCGACCCCTTTGCCCTTCGCGTCGGTTTGGACGAAGTCGAAACCTCTGATTGAGGCATGCCTCCGGCTCAGCATGAAGCGTAGGGCACCCCCAATGACAGTCAGTTGGCAGAGTGATCCGCACCACGCACCTGAACACTGATCGAGCCGTCTCCGAATATCCACCAAAGACTACATTTGTTGATACAGAACTGTCGAGCCGCTGTGACGTTAACTGCACGGGAAGAACGCCGCCTTGGGGTGATGCCGACAACAGTATCAGGAGACGATTAGCCTCAAGGCGGCTCGTAGACACAGCGTTTAGTCCCGAGAAGTCCGCATGTCGCTACACTTCCACTATCAGATGGGTACTAGGAAAATGCACGGCTCCATAGGCGTTTAGCGTTACTAAACCGGCTCAGGATCTGGAACTGAACTCTCGGACAAAAGCGGTCTCAATACGAAGCTGACTGGGCCGACGATCCAAATTTACTTCCGGATTGCTGACTTGAACGAAGCTGGTGCGGGGTGCGTTTGCATTTGCTTCTCGCCATGATCGGCAGCCTCCAAATGCCGCGGGGATAAGAATGATACTCTCCTCGATCTTCTGACCAGCAGGGTGTCTCTGAGGACTCAGCGGCAGGCCCGTTCACCAAACGTGAGTGGCCACAACTGTGGGGACAGAGGGAAACCCTCCAACTACCTCAGTATGAAGAACGATCTGGACATTTTTCTGCTCCCATCCCGCCGGCAATTTGCGCAAGGCATCTTGCAGTAACGTTGGGTTCGTCACCAGATCGGCGGCAGCTTCTGTGCCGTAGTGGGAGATTCCAGCGATCTCGACAATCATGTTGTTTGTGCCGGGATAGAGTACGCGCGATACGATCGCGTAATCTTCGTCCAGGTCGGGATCGTCGGGGTGAGTATGGATGGTCCAATTCGTCGGCGAATCATCCTGCAGCACGCCAAAAGGCCGGCGCGATAAATCAATGGAATAGCGGAAGTGCTCTCCGATTTCATGCCATTGCGTATAGGAGAAACCGACAAGAACAACCGGGGCACTGCGAAGATCGCGGAAGGTCACTTCGTTGCCGATGCGCAGCTTGTAGGGTTGCTCCAATCGCGCCAGCATGTCGGAGATCTGTAGCGCGGCATTGACGTCGCTAATGGCAACAAAACGGCCGGGGACGAGGACGAAATCTCCAAGCCGGGTGGGAGGAGCGTTGCTCGCGGTCCGGACCGGAGAATAGACGGGGACGGGCGCGGCGCACACAAGGACGGCTTTGTGCTTCTGCAAGACCGGAGACCAGAATTGATTGAACGGGCTTGCCGCTGCGCCGGTACGTGTCCAGTAGAAGGTCGTCGCCGCCAAAGCCAGGAGGAGAATCGCACCGCCTGCAAACCACCGCCAGCGCCGGCGGGGCTGCGGCGGTCCGGGGGACGCTGCTGCCCGATCGGAATAGCGGAACTCGGGAACGTATGTGCCCGGAGGCAGATCGATCAGCACACTGGCGGCGCCCGACTTGCCAGAATAGTAGGAGCGCAACCGCTTTCTGACCTCGCCGGCTCGAACCCGCACTGCAGCATCCTCACTCGGCTCGTAGGACGCCGGTTTTCCCAGCACCTCAATCCCAATGGTGCGTTCTTTGAGCGTGTCCGGGTGACCATTCAGGGTGTTTTCCACCACATAGCGCAGGAACTGCTGGCAGAGTTTGCTGGATTGAAATTCGCGACTGGCCAGCACGCGCTCCAATTCGTCGCGCAACAGTGCCGCGGGAACAGTTGATTCGACCGGAGGCGGTTCGAGCTGCGGTTCTTCAGGCGAGTGCGAGGTGTGGTCCACATCAACTCCGACCCGAATGTTAGCACTGCGCAGGCCGGAGAAACCAGAGTCTGAAGCAGAGCCTGGGTGCCGGTCTTTCACAGCGGTCTCAAAAACCGTTTTCACCTCCTTCCACTCTCGTTGGAAGCAAGTCTCTGCTCCTCTTTGCCAGAAATATAAGTGTCACCGCCCGATGCGGGGTCAGGCTGAAGCCCTTCCTCCTTCCGTACTTGGTGGAATGTCGCCATTTGCATGACCCAGGCACCGGGTGACATGAGTGTCGCGCATGCGTTGTAGCTTCCCATCGCCGAGACGATATTGTCCTCGACGATGTCGCCATCGCCAGTGACCAGGCGCGAAGTAAATCCAGTCCCCGCAGAGCTCGCTCCGGTGGCCACTATGTTGGCGCCGAAGACCAGTTCATTGGTGTACGCAGTCGTTGCGGCTCCGCTCGCGGAAATTCCTGAACTTCCGAATGCTCCCGCCGTGACGTCTAGCGTGTCTTGCGCCGCTATATTCCGCAATGCGTACATCCGGATAAGCCGCGCCGGTGCTGAAGGTGACCGTTACAGTATTGGCACCCGCTGAGGCCGCTTTGATCCTGGTCGCATAGTAGATGAGTTGGGTGAAGGGTCCGGCTGGGGACATGGTTGGTCCAACAGCTAGAAAGTAATTATTGCCGGCGGAGTCTGACACCGACGATACCGCAGCCGTGGTGTTATTCCACCCCACAACCGACGATATTCAAATCGTCGGAGACCTGCACCGAGGTGTGGGTTACGGCCACGGAATTTGCCGAAGAGGGGGGAAGCGATGTGTTGTCATTCGAGGTTTACCCGCACGAAGCTAATCGTGCCTGGCGCGTTTGATCGTAAGAGTGATGGCCGTGTTCGCCGTCAGGCCGCCGGAAGCGCCGGTGATCGTCAACCTTGCCGTTCCCGTCATAGCCGAGGAGTTGGCCGTCAGCGTCAGACTGCTGGTTGAAGTAGTGGGGTTCGTGCTGAACGATGCGGTAACGCCGTTGGGCAGGCCGGATGCGGTCAGCGTTACGCTGTCCGTGAATCCTCCCACGTCGATCACCGTAATAGTGCTCGTGCCGCCAGTCGCCCCCTGGGTGACGGTCACACTGCTGGGCGAAGCCAAAAGCATGAAGCTCGGCGACGATGAGCCGGTCAAGCCAGCCACATCTCGCGGCTGATCGTCCGGACCGCCGCTTAGCCGAGCGCCAAACATCCCAATGCCAGCGGCACCCCAGTCGCGAGAGGGTTCTTTCAGAGATTGCCACCCTCCATTTCCCACATAGTTGTTCACGCCCCAGTAATACCCATCGGAATCCGAGAATGCTTGAGCTTGTATCCACTTCGCGGCAGCTAGTGCCGCCCTGTTGTAGGAAGCGGTTCCCGTCGCCAGGTGGAGGTCGTACAGGAAATAGCCGATCCCTGCTGCGCCTTCATCTTCTGAGGTGTAGTAATTGGTTGTCCCGAACGGCTCTTCCCACGCACAGCCACCCGATTGTGATTGCTCTGACACAACCAGATAATCCCCCGCGGCTTCAGCCGTTTGAAGATCCACCGACGCGCCAGTGATCTTGTAGGCCTGAAGCTCCGCCCAGCCGATGCCGGCGTTTCCATACGCCATGCTTGGGTAATTTGCGGTATCGGGGCTGTCGCCTCCTACCTGATGCGGCCACACAACCCCGCTGGACTCGGCGATCTCTTGCGATCGCACCCATGCCATAATCTTGTTGGCGTCGGCGAGCCAGCGCGCGGTTCCGGTGTGCTGATATAGGCTGTAATATGCGAAAGCAATGCCGGCCGCGCCATCATAGAAAGCAGTCGAGCTGGTATTCGCTCCGGCGTACTCGACTGTCGAGCCGGTCGATGAAATCTTGTTTTCTTCATATGCGGCGCCGGCGAGCGCATATTCTTCGTAGATTCCATTCCCCGTCCACTGAGCGAGTTTGTCGAGACCGTAGAAAACTCCGGCGACCCCCGATCCAAGACCGAGATAGACGATCTTCCCATTGCTCGATGGCACCCACCAATGCCAGAAGCATTGTTGCGATGGACACGACTGGCCGTGTGGGGCCGAGGCGTACGAAACAAGCCAGTCTGCACCATCCAGCGCCGCCGTTTCATACGCCGGGTTGCCGGTTAGCCGATACATCCGATACAGGAAAATCGCTTGGCCTGACGCGCCATCGTCCAGGCTCGAGAAACCATAATTGGCCGGTCCGCTCGGACTCAAGCTGCTAGGGTTGTCATAGTCAGGCCACCATCCGGCTGAGGTTTGCGCAGACACCAACCAGTTGGCGGCTTCTTCGGCCGCGTTGAGGTACGCCGGGCTGCCGGTGGCGTTGTACATATCCAGAAACGCGGTTCCGATGCTGGAGGTTCCTACGTCGCTGTCGCCCTGGTAATAATTAGGCACCTGCTCGATGTCCTGCCACGCCCATCCATTGAGGAAGGCGGCCTTGCGGTTGATTAAGGATGTAGCCGCATTCGTTAAGAGGGTGTTCTGTGCGTGTCCGGCCTGGCCACATGCAAAAGTGGCCCCCAGCAACGTTAGAACTACCAAGAGCGCCCAACGAAGTTCGCGAAAGCGCCGGCGTCGTGCATCTGATATACGAGTTCCCGTTTCTTCCTCCCCCGTTCCCTCGGCTCATTTGACATGCGGAGAGATCGCAGCTAATTGCCTCAAAATACTCCCATTAACATGGGTGTCAAGTCTCGTACTGTTAAGGCGAATGTTACGTCGATGTTCGTTACATCGGGCAAACTGTTTTGAACTTGACGCGGCTTTTTCTGGAATCGAAGATGAGCTGATTTTAGAAGTTCGCTGGCGGCTGTTCGCACTTTTCAACACGCCCAGAGACCGAGATTACGGCGCGCTGTTGGGCCAAGGACAGGAGCAGGCAATGTCTTTATTTAATTCAAAGCTGGCTGTTTCCGTTTTCCTAGTTGTGTTGGCATCTGTATCGTGGAGCACCGCGGTGGCGCAGGGCACGCAGGCAGGCGAAATCCGCGGAACGGTCTCCGATTCAACCGGAGCCCTCATTCAAGGCGTTAAGGTCACCATCACCAACATCAACACCGGCATCAACCTAACAGCGACCTCTGACGCCTCCGGAGTGTACGACATGCCCTATGTGCAACCGGGCCAATACACCGTCACTTTTGTCAAAAGCGGCTTCAAGACCCTGGTCCGCTCCGGCATCACTCTCTATCTGAACACTGCGACCATCAATGCCACTTTGGAAGTGGGAGCTGTCGCGGAAAAAGTCTCGGTGACGGCGGAGGCACCGCTTGTGCAGACCGAGTCGGGCGAAAAGAACACCACACTCACTGCCGCTATGGTGAGCGCCGCTCCCAGCATCGACCGCAATTGGATGGATTTATTTGCGGCCGTGCCCGGTGTGAATCCCGGCGGTGGAGAAGAAGCCACAGGCCAAGGCGTCGCCGTCAACGGCCAGCAGCCATACTTTTCCAGTTGGCAAATTGACGGCGGCAGCGCCATGCTGGGCCAGTCATCAAACCCGGATGCGCTGCAGCCGCCAATTGAAACTATTCAGGAGGTCAGTCTTTCGACCGCGAATTTCGGCGCCGAGCACGGCAACGGACTCTCTGTATTCAATGTAATTACCAAAAGTGGTACGAACAAATTTCACGGTGAAGTATACGAATACATGGAGAACGGCGCCGTCAATGCTGTCAATAAATTCGCTCTGCCAGCCCCGTTCACCAGGCCACCGTTTCACTGGAATGAATATGGCGCCAATCTCGGCGGCCCCATCGTTAAGAACAAGGCCTTCTTCTTCGTCAGTTATGAAAGAAATCCCTCCAACATCGGCCAGCCAACTTATGAGTCGTATCCCACAACTGGTCTCCAGCCGAACGGCGGCCAAGGATACCTCCAGGGTGATTTTTCCATGCTGTTGGGATCGCCGGCGGTTGATGCTAACAACAACCCGATCATCAATCCCTGCACCGGCCAGCAGGTCATCAACGGACAGATTTTCGATCCCCTGACGACACAGGCATTGCCGAGCGGAGTAATTTGCCGCACGCCTTTTCCCGGCAACGTCATTCCGTCGAACCGCTGGGACCCAGTGGCTGCCAAGATTCAAAGCTACTTTCTTGCTCCCAATCTTCCGGGAACAGGAAATGTAAACAACTTTTATGAACTTTTGCCCGGCATCGGCACGAACCAGTGGATCAACGGCAAGCTGGATTTCGACATCTCGCCCAAAAACCGGTTCACGGGTTCAATCATGATTGTGAACTTCAGCAGCCCCGCAGCTGATCCCATTTGCGATATCAATTGCTCAAATTGGCATGGCAACGAACCCCAGGGCCAGCTCACAGACGTTTGGACGGTGAGTCCCAACGTGGTGAACGAATTCCGTTTTTCGCTCAGCCGCGAGCATGGTGTCGGCAGCGACGAGAACCAGGGGAAAAACTGGCCAACCACATTGGGCTTGGCGAATCCGGCGGGGAACCTTTTTCCCAATATCTGGATCAACGGAAGCCTCAATACCGGTATCGGCAATCCCGCATGGCCGGTCGCAGTGGACGCCGAAACGAGTTTCAATTACGCAGACGATGCCACTTGGGTAAAAGGCAAGCACATCCTCAAGTTTGGCGGCGAATTCGACCGGTACTGGACGAATGTCGGATGGGGCGATGCGCAGGAGGGCGGTTTCTGGTGGGGTGGTGCGCTCACTCAAAACCCTGTGGACCAGACGCTTAACACCATTCCCACCGAAGGTGAAGGTTATGCCGACTTCCTCCTCGGGCTGCCGGAGTCCTGGTGGGTTTCCATCAGCCCTGAGACAGGCGGACGCATGTGGAGCGCACAGGCGTTTGTGCAGGATGAATACAAGGTCAGACCCAACCTGACCCTCACTTTGGGTTTGCGCTATGTAATCCAAAACGGATGGAGTGAAGCTCAGAACCAAATCTCGAATTTCCAGCCCTCAATCCCGAATCCTCAAGGCGGCCCGTCGGGCGCTATGTGGTATGGCGGTCAGGATGGACATACGGCCATGACTGATACCATGTGGCATTTCTTCGCCCCGCGCGTGGGCTTTGCATGGTCGCCCCGAAACAATTTGTCCGTCCGCGGCGGCTTTGGGCTTTACAACATCTTCGCCGGACAGAACACGCTTGCGCCTGCTGCCTCCTGGGGACAGGGTTGGGCCCCGATCGGGTCTTTGTCATGCAACCAGAGTCCACAGGGTATGGTGGAACCGGTCTTTCAGCTTGGAAACCTGAATCCGCCAAACTGGAACAGCCAGACATTTTCTGAAAGCGCATATTGCGATAACGAAGCCAATCCGCCGGCCTTCACGATTGGTCCGCCGCCGCCGATTTATCCCACGAACGCTAACCGGACGGCCGACCTCCTCAACGGCCAGAACGTCACCTACATTCCATGGAAAATTCCCATGGAGTACTACGCCGAATACCAGTTTGATGTTCAGCAGCAGTTTGCCCATGGTGTGGTGCTGGATATCGGCTACGTGGGCAACCGCGGTGTGAACCTCCAGTTGGGCATGGACATTAACCAGGTTCCGCTCGGAGCCAGCAGTCGGCCGAATCCGAACTTTGGCCAAATCAACGCATCCTTGTTCGAGGGCCGCTCCAACTACAACGCGCTGCACGTCATCGCCAATAAACGCCTCGAATCCGGCTTGTCCTTTGGCGTTAACTACGCTTGGTCCAAGGTGCTGGATATGCAGACCGGCGGCGGCTGGGGGGGCGCAGGTGCCAACGAGCGCTTCGGGCAGAACTATCAGAACGCCTACGACATGAACTCAAACTACGGCCCGGCGGTGAACGACATCCGCCAGACTTTCAACGGGAGCGTGAACTACGAACTGCCCTTTGGGAAGGGCAAGCCAATCCTGAACCAGGGCGGAGTAATGAATGGACTTGTCGGCGGCTGGCAGATCTCCTCGATTTTCTTTGTTCGCACCGGCGTGCCCACGACCCTAATTATGGGAGAGACTGATTTCGCCGGCTCGGGACAGTTGCGTCCTAATCTGGTGGGCGATCCGTGGGGTGGAACGTGCCCCAATGGATACCACGTCAGAACGATGCAATGCTGGTTCAATACTTCTGCCTTCGCCGCTCCACCCGCCGGGACTTTCGGCGATGTGGGCCGCGATACTATCTACGGTCCGCACTGGGCAAACGTGGACATGGCGTTGCTTAAGGACTTTCCTCTGGGACTCCTTGGCGAAAAAGGCAGCTTGCAGTTCAAGCTTTCCGCGACCGACGTGTTCAATCACCCGAATCTGGGGTTGCCGAGCACGAATTTCAGCAACACCTCAGCCTTCGGCGCGATTTGGTACGCCAACACCTACCGGAAAATGCAGCTGGGAGCCAAGATCAGCTTTTAGGCGAATTCTGGTCAACCATTGCTTTGTTGTTTCGAGCGGAGATGAGTTGCCCGCTTACATGATCGAAGAAGTAGTTTTCGTGGAATGAGCAGGTCGTCTGCTATGAGACATTTCTTAGCGTCTATTCTGTTGTGTGCCGCCTCGTATGTTTCCGCTGGGCAGTCGCAGCCCGTGTGGAGAGTTGTCGCCTCAACCAGCATAGACGACCGAATCCAGCGGGAGTTGAAAGACCTGGCGGTGCGTCAACATGCTTTCCCTCAATTCTCACGTTCTGTGGCCGGAGGGTATCATCGCCAGACTCGAAATGGAGAATTGTTCATCCAGTTTGAGCGTCCGCAAAGCGCCGCAGCTTTTCTGGCGGAACTCAGGCAGCTATCCAGTGGCGAAGCAGTCGAACCCACCCCAGAACTTGCGCGGGAAGCTTATGTCCTGCGGGCAACGTATTCGCCCGGTTCGGGTCTGGCCCAGATCCGCGTAGCCGCTACTTCTGCTGCCGGATACCATTACGCCTTGCTGCGAATTCCCGACCTACTGGCGACGCCTCCGGACCAGCTATCGTCGGAACTCATCCCCAGGCCTCAATCCGTACGCGTCGTCCACCAAGGTGCAGAAGCGGTGATTGCTGATTACCCATCTTTTCCCATCCGCGGAATTGTAGAGGGGTTTTATGGAACGCCCTGGAGCTACGACGACCGGCTCGACGTTCTGCGCTTCGAAGGGCAGCAGAGAATGAACACCTACATTTATGCTCCGAAGGATGATCCTTATGAGCGCAAGCTCTGGCGCGAGCCTTATCCTCCAGAGCAAATGCAACGGCTGGGCGCGCTGGTCGCTGCGGCTCGGGAAAACTTTGTCCACTTCACCTATGCCATCAGCCCCGGCCTTTCTATGGCGTATTCGAGCGAGGCTGAATTCCAGACTCTGGCCCGAAAACTCGAGAGCATCGGCAAACTTGGAGTCACGGATTTCGCGCTCTTCCTCGACGACGTTCCGTTTGACTTAGTTCATCCCGAGGACCAGAAGCGATTCCAAACGCTTGCTCAAGCGCACGTCTACCTCGTCAACCGTTTGTACGTTCGTCTAAAGGAGCTTTCCGCGCAGAATCGTCTGACGGTTTGCCCAACGACTTATACGAATGAATGGGGGAGCCGCGATTATCTTCGCGAGCTAGGTAACGGAGTGCGCCCCGAGATCCCGCTGGATTGGACTGGAACGGAAGTGATTCCCTCAGCGATCACCGTTGCCCAAGCCACGGAGTGGGGTGGTTACATTCGGCGCAAGCCGCTCGTGTGGGATAACTTTCCCGTCAATGACGGACATCCATGGCGACTGATCTTGGATCCTCTTCGCGGACGGGAGGCCAGGCTCTTCACTGTAACCCAGGGCCTGGTCTCGAATCCGATGTGCCAGGCGCACGCCTCCATGGTGCCACTCGAAACAGTGGCGGATTACCTGTGGAATCCGGCAGCTTACGATCCCGAAGAGTCGCAACACCATGCGCTCGTCGCCCAATACGGGGCGGACGCCGTCTCATTTCTCGCGCCGATCCTGCAGATTTACGCCGCAGGCCAGGGAGAAGAGCCGGAACTGACTGACATCTTTGAGGAACGCAGGGCGGCGATTGATGTGCCAGCCATCGAGTCGCAAATCTCTCGCCTGGACTCTGCCCTGACTGCGATGAAGGGACAGGCACAGTTCAAGAAATTGACACCAGAAATCGAGCCTATACCGGACGCGCTCCGCGCTCAGCTCGATCGCATTTTAGCGAGTCCGGCTTTCAAGCATTTGCCCGATGGAAAAATACAGTGGGATCGTGACCAGCATCTCCTGACTGCGCCCAAAATAGCGGGCCAGCAGGTTCTGGGCGGGGATTTTTCAAAATGGCAGTCGGGAAAAGTGTACGTTCTCAATCGCAGCTCGCAACTGGAAGACGGAGAACAATGGTGGAAAGGACTGGGCCAATTTTCCGCACGCGTAGCTTTCGGTTGGGACGAAGAAAACCTTTACATCGGAGTCGATGTCGTCGATCCGCAGTTGTACCAGCCGTTTGTGGGAAGGGGTGTTGAGAAGGGAGATGTTTTCCGCTTGGTTTTTGACACCGCTGAAGAAATCAGGGCTGGCAGGCCGGCTGGCATGTACGATCTCTACCTGAGCCCCGGCAATTTCATGGGCACCAAGCCCAGCATCTATTGCGATGAGGACTTTTTCCCTTCGCGACCGCACCCGCACGACTATGACCGGGAGATCAGGACGGCATGGAGGAAAACCGCCGCTGGCTTCTCCGGAGATATCGTGATTCCCGCCTCGTTCTTCGATGTGGAGTTCGGGGTGGGACAGGAAATCAGGCTGAGTTTTGGTGCGCACAAGACGCTGCCGCCCCAGGATGCTTTGGCGGAGGATTTGGATCAGATCGTCTTCACTTCAAAAGAAGACAAACTATTCCCGGTTGACGCCCAGAATCCAGCCACATTGCAGGAGATGGTGCTCGCTGGATCGTCAATGCGAGAAGTTGCGAAGACTAGAGCGGTTCCTTAGAAGGTATATCCGATTCCAGCCGGGGTTGATAAGCTGGGATCGGCGATTTCTCGGCGACGACAAACGGCGTGGCGCGAGCTTATTCCGACGATCTGCGCGGCAAGAT
>Ga0116126_1002237_pt1 | contig 11196 bp, 10 predicted proteins | sample June2015DPH_16_5_FD_89730 | JGI IMG/M metagenome (GOLD analysis project Ga0116126, IMG submission 89730) | Peatland microbial communities from SPRUCE experiment site at the Marcell Experimental Forest, Minnesota, USA - June2015DPH_16_40 | ecosystem: Environmental > Terrestrial > Soil > Wetlands... | reverse complement strand
GGGCAGGACGGGCGTGCCACCTTCACCTTCGGACCTGAGCAGCTGCCCGGCAAGCGCCACGTCATCTGGCGGCGCGTCGGTGGGCATGCGATCTTCGAGCAGCCATGAGCGTGTGCCTGCGGCGAAACGGCAGCCCCCCGCGGCTTTCAGCGCAGCTCCCCGACCGTGGGGATCCGGCGGCGTACGAGCGGGCCAAGTTCCGATACTGTTCTCTTATGTCACGTGCCGGTTTCTCTTGAAGCGGCAGTTTTCGGGCCGAAAGTTCACTGTGGGTGCATGTTCTAGGTCCTCGGCCCTTAATTTGCTCCTATCGCACCCCGTTTGTTCTAATTCGGCCAGATCACCGGGGAACGTTTACCGTTTTGAGGCGGTGGGTTAAGAATGGCCTTATTGGCCATACAAGCAACCGCTGCGGGCAGCCGACTATGAGAGTGGGTCGATGATACTCAAGCTGGTGTATGGTAGTCGACACCTGGTAGTGTGGAGATCGGGCGACGCGGGCACTGCCGAGCAGGTGAGCTCCTGTGGATCTGCACTGGGCGGTGCCGTACCGTCGCCCATCGTGTTGAGGACGAGTAAGCGACCGGTGCGGGCGTCAAATCCAACCGGCGTGGGCCGCAGGCCAATCGGGATCTGCTGGAGCAGCTTCCCGGTCGACGCTTGGAGTACCGTCACCAGACCGGGTTGCGGCAGGCTATCCCAGGGGCCGGATGAAATGCCGGTGACGAACAGCAGGGCGCCGTGCGCCACGTCCTCAATGGGCCGAGGATTGCTTGTCGTGCCGAGCGCTATGGTACGCACCAGCCTACCGGTCTCGGCATTGAGCACATAGAGGACGCCGCGCGAGCTTGGCTGCGTTGACCCATTCGCGTTCACGGTGCCATCACGGAGGCTGTACGCAAAGCCGTGTGCGGTCACTGCCGGGGCATCCACCGACACAGGCCCCACGTCGACTGTCCCCAGCACCTTTGCGGTCGTTGTATCGACGACCAGCAACTGCCCGGACTGCAACGAGATGTAGGCACGATCGCCGCTTGTACTCAGGCTCAACCCCTCGGCGCCGCCGCCAATGTTTACCTGGCGCCGGACCAGGCCGCGTGCCAGATCCAGGATACTGAACGTGCTCTGGCTGGGCAGGCTACCGGCCTGCTTGCCCCCGAGGGACACCACATAGCCGGTCCCGGTGTGCGGGTCCAGCGCTTGGGCTTGCGGGAGGCCAGCCACCCGGATAGTCCGCAGGACGCGCCCAGTGGCCGTAGCGACGACACGCACCAGCCCTGCGGTCCTGTCCACCGCCATCGCCCACCCTCGCTGCAGGTCAAGGTACGGCAGCGGTCCCACATCACGATCATGCCCAGGAAGGATACGACCATGCCGGGTATCGATGACGGCATAGCGCGGCTCCACGCCGTATTGCAGAACCAGGGGATACAATACCAGCGCACGCTCGCGCCCAGGGTCAAACACCCAGTCCGTCACGGAGCCGGGCAACGTGGCCTGGGCTACCGGCTGCCCAGTACGCACGTCGACGAACGCAAGCCTACCCATGGTAACCCCGGGCGGCCCGCCTGGCGCCGCAACCGACGAAGCTACAAGCGCGAGCTTGCTGCCCTCGTCGACGACAAGCGGTGTCACGTCCGTGCCGGACTGAAGTGAGCAAAGCACGCCCCCTGTGCGCGTGTCGATGGTGGTTATCGCCCCGCTGCTGGCCGTGTTGCGAGCGTCTCGCGTCGTCCCCACGATGAGGCGTCCGTCCGGCGTATCGAGTAGGAGAGTCGTCTCACCCTGCAGCGCTGGCATGGGCAGGCGAATGGTCTGCAGCAGCCGGCCGGTCGTGGCATCGCGCACGCCGATCGTGGTCCTGGTCGCTACAAACAGACGGTTGGCGCCTGCGTCAAACGCAGTAGCAACGACACCGGGCTGCAATCGAATGGTATGCACTGCATACCCAGATCTGGCAGCTCGGCTGACGCCGGCGGACAGGCCTATAAGTCCCAGCATGGCCACCGTCCCAAGAGCTAACAGAACGTGAGCGCTCACGAGCGTGGAGTGAGCTGTAATTCGCGACCAACACGCACCCCTCTCTGGCATCGGCTCTCTCCTATCTCTGCTCCACCATACTGCGCAGGGCGCCGCGCCGATGTCAACCATGGCTACGCGGGCACCTCATGCTCTGCAAGGCTCGTTGAAACGCTTCTGCCTCTGTCCTGGTCCTGCACCTATCTTGGCTCAATGCCACTGACACCCATCCAGCAGCGTCCTTAGCGGGGATTATCTTTGACGAGTTCTTTGAGACCCCGCGATCAACACTGCAAAACAGCATCGACCGGCTCTAGCGACCGTCAGCTGTGCATCACAGGTCCAGACAAGCTAGAAACCCAGCAGCTTCACAGCTCGCGTTGCTGAGCTGTGAAGCTGCAATCTGCCTTGTAGTAGGTGGTCCGACCCGCCGCCACAAGATACTTCTGGGCGTGCGTTCGTAACGCACCTACTCCTGCCATCGCTCCGGAAGACGTCAAGGCTACCCTACCGCTCCCAAGCGCTCGCCTCGCGGGTACCTATGTAGCGTCGCCCAACTACACGTGCTTCGTGCCAAGGACCTCACCGCGTTCCTGCGCTAGCAGTCATATACGTTGAACGACTGGCCGTCGCTGCCAACACCGGAAGGGCACCAGTTGGGTCCTTGCATCGGGACTGACTTCTTGGGTACCAGCGTCCCCAACGGACTGGTGAGTAACAAGCCGGTAGAGGACGCATAGGTCCAGAAGGCGCCAGAGTAGCTTAGGGGCGGAATCAGATTCGGATTGTACAGAGCATCGGGAGTGTCTACAATAAAGTCCGCCGTGGACCGGTCAGGAATAAAGCTGAATGCACCCCCATAGTATGTGTTCGTGTTGATGTCCTCGACGACGATATACCAATAGCCGCTGGAAGTATTCAACGTTGTCGCTGCGAACATCGTATCGCCAGCGGCGACGGAGAACAGCAGCTGGGCGCTTTGTTGCGGGTACAGCTGGTAGAACGCCTTCAAGTCTGTGAAGTCGGCCCCAGTCTGGATGAGCTTCGTATTCGAGGTGCCACCGACACCTACCCAAGCTCCCGCATCGGATTTCATAGACGACGTTTGTTGCACGACGAAGTACGCGTCTGCTGAACTCACGGCACGACCAGTGCCTGCTTCGTTCACGTAGTAGCCGGCCCAGTTGCTATAAGTGACGGCCGGAACGGCTTCGCCTGCAGGGCTTGCCGTGGCGCTTGGAATGTAGCGATGCAGCATATGGGCAGCCACGTCAGGGGGGAAATGCTCCCTAGCGAACGCTATGGCATCGCTGTCGCTAAGTGTGATCGCTTGCGGCTGGGTGATCACGTCTCCGGCTGCCATGGCAATTCGCGGCTGCACGGCTCCGCCCACGCCGACAAGAACGAGGAGAGAAGTTGCGAGCAAACGTCTGAAGACTACCATTGGTCCTCCTGAGTATTGAATGGCTACGCTGAAACATCTCAGCGGCAATCATTGGTCGCTGCTGGGGGCGAACAACGATTCCTTCCTTGCTGAGCTTGTACGAGTGATTGCTGACACTGCTCCCAACGCGCATTTGGTCGGACTTACAGCAGTTGCGAGAGGACTCCTTTCCTGTAAGATTTATTTTCCAGTACTTGTGTTCTACTACTGTGCTACCGCCAAAGTGCCTCAAATATGAACGAGAATGGCTCTGCAGCGCAATAAGCGTTGGAGGCGTTCGAGGGTATCGAGGGAAACGTGCAGATCGCGACGATAGAGGGAATCGCGACGATAGAGGGAATCGCGGCGATAGAGGGAATCGCGGCGATAGAGGGAATCGCGGCTAGCGCGACGATCGAGCTACGAGCGAATGGATTTCCTGCCGTAGCCGTGCACGTTGATGGAGGCTGTAGCCTTTCCTTTCGAGGTACGAGAGAAAGGCTGTGGTCGCAATGCGGTATCTTCGGCTCGCCGGCTGATAAGCGGGCAACTCGCCACGGCAGATGAGATCGCGGATTGTGCTGACGTGGCAGTCCAGCAATGCGGCGATCTCAGTCACAGTCAAGTACGTATCCTCAAGCCAATCCACGTCGTGAGCAGGTTGCATGCAACTCTCCCCGCCTGACCGACCCTCCGTACGTTTTCCACCTATACTGCTTAGCCCGCTTATAGGATACCGGCAAGCCATACTGCAACAATAGAGCAGCACTATACGAAACAGCATAGGCCGTAGTTAATAGTACATACGTACTATCAGTACCCATGCTACCACGAAAAGGCACTCCCCTTCAAGGAAACAACGATGGAAAGGACGAGGTACCGGATATTGCTCGGCCTACTGAGTACTGGTCCTGACGCTCTTATGGTTAGGCTCTGACTAACCGCGCCCACCAGGGTCGACGCAGTGCTGGCAGTGGTTCCGTCGGCGACATCGCCGCTCGTGTAGCCGCGAGCTGCACGGCCAGGCCTTGCGCAGCGGCCTCCGCCTCATCCGCACGTCGGCGCAGCTCGCCAATCAGCACGTCCTTCGTCGCCAGTTCGCGCGCGTGGGCGTCGAGGAGCGCGCTCAGGTCGCGCTGGTGGGATTCCTGCAGCACGGCAATGAGTGCCCGGACCTGTTCTCGGTCTGCGATCGTCATGGCGTCAGGGTCAGGGTCAGTGACCTTGTGGTCCTCTGACCTGACCTGACGGTCCCTGACGTGATCGAGATCCGTCCGCGCGTAGAACAGGCGGCCGCGCTCGCCTTGTACGGGCTGGAGACAGTGTGCGTACCGGCGACGGAAATGCCGTTCCGTGACGCCCAGGTATGCTGCTGCCTCAGACGTGGGCAGCAGGCCCGGCGTCAGGGTCAGGTCCGGGTTGTGGTCAGAGGTCCGGGCATTAGTTCCGTTCATGGTCGCAGTCTACTGGCGAGCCTTGCCTCCAGGATCGCGGCTGGTGGACAAGCACCCCGAGACGTGATGTGTTTCAGCAGGGACTGTGCCGGTGATGAGGTATGTGGCCAGGCCGTGCCTTCGAGCAACGCCCCCCGCTTGCCCGGAAGCACGCTCTGCGGTACCATCCGGTCCAGCGCGGCCACGTTCGGAGGAGCAAGGTAGGGCCTGCGCTTCGCTTAGGCCGCGTGTCGCTGCGCTCCACGCCTCTGGGGGCGCGCGGCGCACGGTGGTATGCGGCGCCGCATACCCACAGACGGGGGCGTGGGGCGAGGGGGAAGGGGCACAGCGATGCCACTGGACGAGCGCAAACGCCGGCGCCGCGGCGGGCCAGCAAAGCTGGCCCCGGACGACAAGCGCGCGCACACCGTGTCGGTGCGCCTCAACGTGGAGGAGCTGGTCCAGCTGGACGCCCTGCGTACGCCGGTGGCGATGCAGCGGGGCGAGTACCTACGCGCGGCCGCGCTGTACAGCGTGCCTGCGAGCATCCCGGCGGTGAACCGGGAGGCCTATGCGGCGCTGGCGCGCGCGGCCGCCAACCTCAACCAGATCACGATGCGGCTGCACCAGGCCGGGCAGGGCGAGGCGGTCAACCCGCAGGCGCTGGCGCATCTCAAGGCCACGCTGACAGCCTTTCGGCAGGCGCTGGTCGGCGCCCGCTTGCCGGAGGAGCCATGAAGGCCAAGGTGGGTACCGGCGGCGGGTTTCGTGGGGTGCTCAACTATGCGGAGGAAGAGCACAAGGGGCACGAGATCGTGGGCGGCAACATGGCGGGCGAGACTCCCCGCGCGCTGGCGGCCGAGTTCGGCGCCGTGCGGGCCTTGCGCGAGGACATTGCGCAGCCGGTATGGCACTGCTCGCTGGCGCTGCCGGCGGGGGAGCGGCTGGAGTCCGAGGAGTGGGGGCGCATCGCCGAGGAGCTGCTGACCACGGCGGGCCTGGATCCGGCTAATCACCAGTACGTGGCCATACGGCATAACGACACAAAATATGACCACATCCACCTCATCGCCAACCGCATTGGGCTGGACGGCCGGGTGTGGGACTGCCACCAGGACGTACCGCGGGTGATTGCAGCGACCCAGGAGCTGGAGCGCGCGCATGCGCTGACGCAGACGCGGGGCCTCGAGCAGCGGCATCCGGACCGCAAGGGCCTGACCAGGAACGAGGTCAAGATGGCGGCGCGCATCTGCGAGCAGACGGGCGAGCCGTACGACCCGGTGCGGCAACGGCTGCAGGAGCTGGTGGATGGCGTGGTGCGCGAGCAGACCACCGTGGTGGAGTTTGCGCAGATGCTAGAAGCGGCAGGGGTGAGCGTGCGGGCCAATGTGGCGAGCACGGGCCGGATGTATGGGTTCAGCTTCGAGCTCGAGGGCGTGGCGTTCAAGAGCTCGCAGCTGGGGAAAGCGTACACGTGGGCAAGCCTCCAGGGGCGAGGCGTGAGCTATGAACAGGAGCGAGATCGTGAGCAGCTCGAACACTACCGGAGCCCAGCTGCAGATCGTGGAGAGCGTGCGCAGCTTGCAGCAGGCGATCGGCAACCTCCCGACGCAGCTGGCGCAGGAGCGGGAGGCCTTGCAGAGCGCGATGACCGCGGCGCAGAGCGAGTTTGGGCGGCAGCGGGAGCAGTTCCAGACCACGCTAGGGGCGTTGCCGAGCCAGCTCCAGGGCGAGATGACACAGCAGATCGCGGCGTTGCGGACGGCCATGGAGGCGTTTCAGCTGCAGCTGGCGCTGGTGCCGGCGCAGACCGCGCGCGCGACGAGCGAGGTGCTAACGCCGCTACGGCGGGTGCAGGAGAACGCGGCGCAGATGGCCAAGGACATCGACGCGATCACCACGGCGCAGCTGGCGATGATCAACCGGGCGCAAGAGGACATCTGGAGCGAGAGCGAGACGATCCGCGAAGGGTACCGCCAGATCCAGGAGGAGCTGAACAGCACGATCCGCCAGGGCTACAGTCAGAGCCGGCAGGAGCTGGCGAAAACCGCGACGTCGCTGCAGCCGATCGCCGGGAACCTGAGCACGGCCGCAGACCGCGTGCAACGGGCGACCGAGGCCGCGGAGGCGAAGATCTGGGCCAGGTCGTGGAGCCTGCCCGGCTTCCCGGCCAGGATGGCCGTAGCGGGCCTGATTTCGCTCCTAGCGGGCCTAATAGCAGCCACGGGTATTCTGATTGGGGGCTCGCACTGGGGCGCCTTCCAGCTCAATTCCGGGGCACCCAGGACCCAGTTCACGAGTCAGGAGGTCGAGCTGATCCAGCGTGGCCAGGCCTTCAACCTGGCGCTGCACACGGCCGGGCCAACGACCCGCGCTTTTCTGCAGCGGACCTTGAGCACGCTCGCGCCGCCGCCGGCAGCGAAGCCGAAGCCTACCAAGTCGAAGACCGCACACCCAGCATCGTCGAAAGCCAAGAGGTAACCGACATGGACCGCACGGCTATCGCCGTCAGGCGCACGATCACGGCGCTGGGAGCGGATCGCTACGAGGTCGGCGTGAAAGACCTGAGCAAGCCGGGCATGACGCTGGTGCCGTACGTGGCCGAGCAGCTCGAGCATAGCATCAGCTACTGGCGAGCGCGGAACGCGGAGGGCATGAGCATCTACATCCGGCCGCACCGGGACGATCCCAGTCCCTTGGTGCTGGTCGACGACGTGAGCCGGGCAGCAATTGGGCAGATGGCGTGCGACGGGTTGACGCCGGCGCTGGTGGTGGAGACGTCGCCGGGCAACTTCCAGGCGTGGGTCAAACTACCCGAGCCGCTCTCGGTGGCAGAGCGGGGGGACGCGGCGCGCTTGCTCGCCGAGCGGTACGGCGGCGATCCCGGCAGTACTGACGGGGCGCACTTCGGCCGGCTGCCGGGCTACACCAATGCCAAGCCGGAGCACCGGCGAGCTGACGGCCTGGCGCCGTACGTGCTGGTGCACCAGCACAGCGGCCAGGTCGCGCCGGAGGGTTGGATCCTGGTCGCGGAGGCGCGGCTGCAGCGCCAGGTCGACGCCGCCTGTCGCAAGCGGCTCGAGGCGATCCCGCAGCCTACCCAGTGGCCGGATCGCGACGCCGACCAGGCCGCCACGTGGTACCGCGCGACCTGGCAGCAGCTCGAGCAGCGGTTCGGTACGGCGTTCGATGCCTCGCGCGCCGACTGGCTCTGCGCCGTGGGCCTGTTCGCGCAGGGCTACCGCTACGAGCAGGTGGCGGCAGCGGTCGGGCAGTACAGCCCCGGCCTAGCGAATCGCAAATCGACGCCGGCGGACTACGTGACGCGCACCGTGGGGAAGGCCGAGATCTGGATGGAGCTGCAGGAGCGCGATCCCAAGCTGCGCTACGCGGACGTGGCGCGCGAGCTGCTGCCACTGGCACAGCAACGGGCAGCGGAACGGGCCGAGCAGGCACGGTACCATGCTCTTGAGCAGGAAATGCAGCCCAAGCCAAAGCAAGGGCCTGAGCGCTACGAGGGACCGGAGCGATGAGCGAGCAATCACGAGAGCAGGCCCGCGAGCTGCTGCTGACCCAGATGTCACCAGCCAAGCTGGCCCAGATGCAGTGGGCCGAGATCGCACTCGAAGGTGACGACCACGAGCCAGATCTGGGTTTCATGGCCAGACTGCTGGTGCAGGCTACAATGCCCCACTCCAACCCAGGCCCGAGTGCAACCCTATGGTCCCGCCAAAACGGCAACCTCGGTGTCGTGATGCAGGCCGGCGCAGGCATGGTTAAAGGTCGGCTGCAGCCGCTCGGCCTACCCTATGGGTCAATCCCCCGCCTGCTGTTGGCGTGGGTGACCACCGAGGCCGTTCGTACCCGATCGCGCGACTTGGAGCTGGGTCGATCCCTGGCTGAATTTATGGACAAGCTGGACCTAAACCGGGCCGGAGGCTGCAGAGGGGATATCACCCGGTTGCGGGACCAGATGCGCCGCCTGTTTGGGGCCACCATTACCGCGAGCTACGAACACGGCAAAAGAGGCACGGCCGATGCCCGTTTCCTCATCGCGGACAAGACCATGCTCTTCTGGGACAAGCGCCATCCGGATCAAGCCGGACTCTGGCACTCCACCGTGACGCTCAGCGAACCGTTCTACAACGAGATTATCCGGCGCCCCGTACCACTGGACATTGACACCCTGCGCGCCCTGTCCCGCTCCCCGTTGGCGCTGGACTTGTACATGTGGCTCAGCTACAGGGCGTGCTACCTGAAGCGGGGAACCACCGTACCTTGGGGTGTGCTGGAGATGCAGTTCGGCGCCGACTACACTCGCAGCCGTGACTTCAAGGCCAAGTTCATTAAGGCGCTCGCGAAAATTCAGCACATATACCCTGCCGCCGCCGAACCCACGGAAGCAGGCTTAGTGCTCAAACCAGGGCCCACGCACATCCCCCGACGGCTACCCACCCCTGAGGACAACCCCCCCAAAATCGGCGGATAAGTCGTTTCCCCTAGAGGTTATGCGCGCTGAAACGGTCGCGCTTTTTGCGCTGAAACGGTCGCGCTTATGCGCTGAAACGGTCGCGCTGATCCTTACACCCTGTAGATCCCAGTAGTTGATCCCCGTAGTAGTTCCAGCACAATTGCGGATAACTCTCAACCACGCAGAACACGCGCCCCCCTGGGTGGAAAGAAAGATCGCGTGCAGTGTCCCTTGCTATGTGCAGGGACGTCCCCACCCTTTCCCCCTTCCCCACAGCCTGGCGCTGCGGCACCGCATGCCGCGGCCCGGGCGTGAGCACGCCGGCTGGTCGCCGCGGCGGCGGCCTCGACGCGCCGTGCGTCGGCGCTGCTTCCCGCTGGATCGCTCGCCTCATCGCCGGACCTGAGTCCAGAGGGCCGCGGCCCGTTGGCCAGCGGTGGGGTCGGAGTGCCACTCCCGCGCGGCGGCACCGGGGTCCCCTGTGGGGTGGTAGCGCCGCGCGGGGGGAGGTCTGAGGATGGCACCAGGCGGCTGTCCATCGTGGCTGCCAAGAGTTGCGCCGCCTCTAGCTGGCTCCGCACGCATCGCCGGCAAGAACGCGCAGCGCAACTCCCATGCACATGGCAGATCCACCGCTGGTTCCTATCGCCTGAGAGTTGGGTGGCCGGGCCGCAAGAGCCTGCCCGGCTCGCTACGCTGCTGGCATAACGAGGGAGATCGGCGTATGCTGGACCCAGAACTTACTGTCGTTATGCCACTCCCTTTGGAGGCCATGATGCGCGAGATCGCCATCGACTGCCCTGCCTGTGCCTGCCGCGTGACCATCGACTACGCCGGTCGGGGCCGGCCTCCGGTGTACTGCAGTGAGCGCTGCCGGCGTGCGGCGTGCGGCGCGCCGGTGGCAGCAGCGTGACGACAGCGCGGCCCACGGTGCCGAGCGCGGCCGGCGCTGGCGGGCTGCCCATCCGGAGTGGGTGGCTGGTCGACGAGCGTGGCGGGCTGCGGATCGCCGGCGGGAGCAGGCACTCAGGGACCGGATCGCCGGGCAGCTGACGCGCTGAGCGCCAGGTCAAGACGCCCGCGCGCTATGCTACTACGCAAGGAGGTACGAACCATGGCACTTGCGGCAACGGTGCACGAGCAGCTCGCGCAGCGGGAGGCGCGCTTGCGCCTGGTCCCGGCCAACGAGCGGCCCTTATCGCCCCGGACGCGCGCCCGGGTCGAACGCTGGGAGGCGGACCTGCAGGCGGCAGCGGACACCATCCGCTGGGCGGATGCGGCGATCGAGCAGCTCGCCGGCCTGGAGGACGTGGCAGAGCGAGAGCGGCTGCTCCCGCTCGTGCGCGCCGCCCGTGTCCAAGCGCTGGGCGTGGTACGGCAGCTCAACCCTGACCAGGCCTGGTTCTGGACCGAGGAATGGCAGGCGGGGGAGCGCGCTATCGACCGGCGCCTCGCCGCTGGAGAGCACGGCACGATCTACTACACGGACGAAGAGTTCGACGCGGCCCTCCGCGCGCACCTGCACGACCCTGAGCCCAATGCCCACGCGTGAGGTCGATCCTCGCTTCTGGGCAGACTACCAGCGCCTGACGCGCGCCCAGCAAGAACAGTTCGTCCGCGCGGCGCTTCGCCTCGCAGAGGACCTCGAACGGGGCGGACCAATCCGCGCGAGCCTGCGCGTGAAGCCCATGCGCAACAACCCGGGCATCTGGGAGTTGACCTGGGACGGGCAGGACGGGCGTGCCACCTTCACCTTCGGACCTGAGCAGCTGCCCGGCAAGCGCCACGTCATCTGGCGGCGCGTCGGTGGGCATGCGATCTTCGAGCAGCCATGAGCGTGTGCCTGCGGC
>Ga0116126_1002233_pt1 | contig 11219 bp, 9 predicted proteins | sample June2015DPH_16_5_FD_89730 | JGI IMG/M metagenome (GOLD analysis project Ga0116126, IMG submission 89730) | Peatland microbial communities from SPRUCE experiment site at the Marcell Experimental Forest, Minnesota, USA - June2015DPH_16_40 | ecosystem: Environmental > Terrestrial > Soil > Wetlands >... | reverse complement strand
TTCCAGCGTTTCCCCAGCAGCCGGAACTGCCAGCAGGCGCTATTGGGAACCTGCACCACCAGCCGCCCATCCGCTTCCAGCAGCTCGCGCGCGGCGGCCAGATAAGCACGCGGATCGTAAACGTGCTCCAGCACGTGGAACATGGTCACGCAGCCGAAATGGCCGGCGCGCAGCGGGACTTGCTCCAGCAGCCCGCAAACCGAAGGCACTTGCTGGCGCCGCCACGCAATCGCCGCCGCATCGGCCGAATTATCGAGCGCCGCCACGCGAAAACCCCGCTGCCGCATCAGGCCCAGAAACAACCCGCCGCCCGCGCCGACATCGAGCAGCGGACCGCGAGCGCCGCTCCCGGCCATCGCCCGCGAAACGAAATTCACATGGTCGCGCAGCACCGTGCGCCGGTAGAGCTCCTCCAGGCGGCTGGCCGCGGTCTGGTCGGGCGCGAACCAATAGTTGCTCGGGTAATATCGTCCCAGATGCGCGGGCGCGGGCTGCGGATCGAGCCGCATCAGGCCGCAGCCGCTGCAGCGCACCACGGCAAATTCTTCGTCCGTAGTCCGGTAGAGCCGGTCGGATGCGCGAAACAATTCCGAAGCATCGCGCGAGCCGCACAGAAGACAGGCGCTCATGCTACTTCCTTCAATGGCAGGCGGTGCGCCCACAGCAAGCGGCGCAATTCGGCCGGAGTGAGCCGCCGGATGCGGCGGATGGCGGCGCGCTTTCGCAACATGCGCGGTACCAGGCGCAAGGCCGCCAGGTCGCCGCGCACCACGGCGCAAGCCATGGTCCACTTGCCGCGCCAGCCGGGAAACTGCGCCGTGTCGCCCGTTCCACGGTGAGCCGCCAGCAGACCGGCCGTCAGCCGCGCCAGCGAAAACACCGGGTTGAGCCACAGCAGGCTCCAGGGAAACAGCTTCACCGCCAGCAGCACGCGGTTTCGCTCGATCAGCTCCAGGCGCCAGGCCGAATCCTTGCCCAGCGTCGCGCCGCGGTGGTGCCGCACCACCGCCTCAGGCGTATAAAGGCACCTCCAGCCGGCGATGCGCGCGCGCAGCCCCAACTCGGCGTCATCCCCGTAGGCAAAGAAATCCTCGTCTAAGCCGCCGATCCCATCTAGCATTTTCTTGCGATAGATGGCGGCGCAGCCGTCGGGCCACAGCACCTCTTCTTCCCGGTCGAACTGACCGCGGTCCAGCGCGCCCGTGCCGCGTCCCCGGTTCTGCCCGTCGGGAAAAATGAGGTGCCCGGCTTTGTCAATGCGCCGCGGATCCTCCCACATCAGAATCTTGCTGGCCGCCATGCCGATGTTGTCGCGCTTGGAACAAGCGCGCACCAGCGCCGCCAGCCATCCCGGCGCCGCTTCGGCATCGTTATTCAGAAGAGCGATAAATTCGCCGCGAGCCGCCGCCATGCCTTGGTTGTTGGCGGCGCAGTAGCCGCGGTTTTCCGCGTTGCGGATCACGCGCGCCCCGAATTCGGTTTCCGCCAGTTCCGCCGACCCGTCGGTCGATCCGTTGTCCACCACGATGGTCTCGAAGTCCACGCCGATCTGGTCGGCGAGCGACCGCAAGCAAGCGCGTAGCAGCTCTCGGCGGTTCCAGTTCACAATGATGACCGAGATCAACAGACTATGCTATCAGCCGCAGCGGCGCGCCGCGCATTATGCTGGGAACGCACCCTGCCTTGAGATAATGGAGCGAGGGACCCGCCATGGCGATCGCGCTGGAACTGCCGGAAGACATCGCACTGGGACTCGGATCCAGGTGGAAGGATCTGCCTCGCGCGGCGCTGGAACGCCTGGCACTCGAAGCATACCGGTCCCAGGCGCCGACAGCGGCCCAGCTTCGCCGGCTGCTTGGTTTCGAAACGCGAATGCAGGTGGACGCCTTTCTGAAGGAGCACGAAGTCTACGACTTCACGGCGGCGGATTTCGACCAGGATCGGGAAACGCTCCGCCAAATCCGAGCGAGAGAAGCCCAGCCTTGAGCCGGCTCTCGGGCGTCGCCAATCCACCACCTCGTTCTGATCGGGTTTTCGCCAATTCCGGATAACGGCCCGGCAAGAAGCTTGCTACAAAAAGAAACGGCCCGGCTTTTCGGCCGGGTCGTCGGTCCAACGATGCTATCGTTGGAGCTGTTCATCTGTGAGTTTAGGTCGCTTTGGACAATAAGTCAAGATCTCGGGTCACTGCTTACATCGACGGTTTCAACCTCTACTTCGGCCTGAAATCGAAGCGTTGGGAACGGTTCTTATGGCTTAACGTGCAGGCGCTTGCCGTCAATCTGCTGAAGCCGGATCAGACGCTGATTGCGACCAAGTACTTCACCGCGCGGGTGGGTTCCCCGCCGGACAAGGTGAAGCGGCAGAACACGTATCTGGAAGCGCTCCAAACCGTTCCCAATCTGTCAATCCTCTACGGTAAGTTTCAACTCAACCCCTTCACGTGCCGAAACTGCCAGCATGTCCATCAGATTTCAAACGAGAAAATGACCGATGTAAATATTGCGGTCGAATTGATGCAGGATGCCTTTCAGGATCGATTCGACACCGCCCTGCTCATCTCTGCCGATAGCGATTTGGTGGGCCTTGTTCGGGCGGTGCAGCGCCTCTTTCCGCAAAAGAGAGTCGTCGTAGCCTGTCCGCCCGGCCGGTTCTCGGCGAACCTGTGCAAAGCATCAAGCGCTCATTTTCAGATAGGCCATGGTGCGATTGAAAAGAGCCTATTTCCGGACACCGTAACCACCGCTTCCGGATTCGCATTGGTGCGCCCCACATCGTGGCGCTAGATCCTCCGATGCCCCCCTTGACAATGCTAATTCATTAGTACTATTCATTTAGCATGTGCGGCCGTACTTTTGCCACAGCCCTTCTATCCATCTGCTGCTCTCTCTGCCTTTGCGCCCAGGAGAAGCCGGCCGATCCTCAATCGCTTCTCAACGATGCTCGGGCCAGCTATATGCATGGCGATTATGCCGCGGCCCGCACTGCTCTCGAACAGGCCTGGAAGCTGGCTCAGGACCAGTTGCCCGAGGATAGTCCGGTTCGCTACGACGTGCTGAAACGCCTGGCGCTGGTGAATGCCGCCACCGGCAATTTCAACGACGCCGACACGTACCTGCAACTCGCCGTCTGGTGGCGCGAGAAAGTCAATGGCCCGGCCGACCCCAAGATCGCCGCCGACCTCATCCAGGGCGCCGCTTACTGCCGGGCGATGAAGGATTTCGATCGCGGCATGACCATGCTCAAACGCGCCATGGAAATGCAACGCGCCGCCGCAGCCGGCGCGGATACCATTGACATAGCCAACGATTACAGCCGCATGGCCGAAATCGATACCGATTGGAAGAAGCCGGAAGAAGCCGTCACCGCGCTCAATATGGCCATCGCCATCCGCGGCAAGCTGACCGGCCCGCTCGATCCCAGCGTGGTGCCCGACCTCGACCGGCTCGGCCCGGTCTACATTTCGCTCGGCGAATACGCCAACGCCGAATGGATTTTCCGCCAGGCGCTGCTGATTCGCGAGAGCATTTACGGCAGCAAGAACCCGGACTTGATCGCCACCGTCGACGGCCTCGCCTACGCTCTGTTCGGCGAACAGAAGTACGACGAGGCCGATCCCCTGTATCGGCGCCTGCTTGGCCTCTGGGTGGATTCGGTGGGCGAAAAGCACGCCATGGTGGCCATGGCCCTGGACAAAATCGCCGTCTTCTACACCGCGCAGAAAAAGTATGTAGAGGCCAAGGAGGCCAGCGACCACGCCAACGCCATTCGCGCGTACGGGCTCGCTCAGGGCCTGGCAAATGAGGCCGCGCAAGTCCTGGTCAGTAATCCCGACGCCGCGCGCGACCTGTTTCGCCGCGCGCTGCGTGTTCTCGATCCGCCCAACCCGATCTACGACGAACTGCGCGCCAGGCTGGCCGCCAAGCTGGAGACAATGAAACCACGCAAGCCGGCCGCCAAGACTGCGCGACAATAGGTGGGGCAGACCATCGCAGTTTGTGGTCTGTCTCTCTTGGCCTTGCTACCATCGTTACTTGAACCCCAATCCACAAATCATCGTGCTCGATGCCGGCGGGCAGTATTGTCACCTGATCGCGCGCAAGGTCCGTGATCTGGGTGTCTACGCCGAAATTCGGGCCAGTGAAACGGCAGCCTCCGAGCTCGCGGCCGCCAAGGGCGTGATCATTTCCGGCGGTCCGGCCAGCGTCTACGATCCCGGCAGCCCCACCGTGGACGCGGCGCTGTTCGATCTTGGCCTCCCGGTGCTCGGCATCTGCTATGGGCAGCAGTTGATGGCGCACGCTCTGGGCGGCGAGGTGCGCCGCGGCGAAAAGGGGGAATATGGCCTGGCTGCACTGGAACTGGACGATTCGCCCGACCCGCTGTTCGCCGGCTTGTCCGGCGGCCAGCAGATTTGGATGAGCCATTTCGACGTGGTAGCCGCCGCGCCGCCGGGCTTCTACGTCACCGGGCGCACCCCCACCTGCGCCATCGCCGCCATAGCCAATCCGGAGCGCGCCATGTACGGGGTGCAGTTCCATCCCGAAGTGGTCCATACCACCCGCGGCAAAGAGTATCTGTCCAATTTTGTCTTCCGTGTGTGCGGCTGCGGGCAGGATTGGGACCCCCGCCATCGCGTGCCTATCCTCGAGCGGGAAATTCGCGACGCGGTGGGCGGCCGCAACGTGTTCTTTTTCGTTTCGGGCGGCGTGGATTCCTCGGTAGCCTTTGCGCTATGCACGCGGGCGCTCGGCCCGGACCGCGTGCGCGGCGTCTACGTCGATACCGGTCTGATGCGCCAGGGCGAGACCGATTGGGTGAGCCGCATACCGGGATTGACGGTGGAGCGCGCCGAAGATCAGTTCCTGGGAGCGCTCGCCGGCGTCACCGACCCCGAACAAAAGCGCCACATCATCGGCGAGGAATTCGTACGCGTGCAGGAGCGCATCATCGAATCGCGCCGCCTGCTGGACGAGCAGTGGATTTTAGGCCAAGGCACGATTTATCCCGATACCATCGAATCCGGCGGCACCGTCAAGGCTTCGCTCATCAAGACCCACCACAACCGTGTGGCCGGAATTCAGAAATTGATCGCGGCCCAACGCATCGTCGAGCCGCTCAAGTCGTTTTACAAGGATGAAGTGCGGGAAGTCGGCGCCGAGCTCGGCCTGCCCGCCGAACTGCTGGAGCGCCATCCCTTCCCCGGCCCCGGCCTCGCCATCCGCTGTCTCTGCTCGCCCGACGATGCGCCCTTGTGCCAAACACCCGATGGCTGGCTGATCCCCATAAAGTCCGTGGGCGTGCAAGGCGACGAGCGCAGCTACGCCCCGGTAATCGTCATCGATTCCGCGGCCGGTTCGCTCGATTACGGCCGCGCCATCGACATCGTCAATCGCGTACGCGATGTGAATCGCGTGATCGCTCCCGTTGAGACCCGCGTGCCGGTCGCAAGCATGCAGGTTTGGAAATCGGAGTTGAGCGCCGAGCGCCTCGCCCGCCTCCGTCGCGCCGATGCCGCCGTCCGGGCGCTATCGCATCAATCCGGCTACGACCGCAAAGTCTGGCAATTTCCGGTCATCCTCATTCCGCTCGGCACCGCCGAAGCGCCCGATTCCATCGTCCTGCGCCCCATCGATTCCGTGGACGGCATGACCGCCCGCTCCGTCCCCATGGAGCCCGCCCTCCGCGACGCCATCTGCGCCTCCGTGCTAGAGGATCCCACCATCGCCAGCGTCTTCTACGACCTAACGCACAAACCGCCTGGAACCATCGAGTGGGAGTAACTCAGCCCCGTAGGGGCGCCAGAAAGTAGCCCACGGCGTAAGCCGTGTGGTTCGCGGTCCCGAGGGAAACCATAACCGTGGACCTATATTGGTGGTTTGGGCCGTGAAGGCCAGCAAGACGAAAGTCACCTGCCCGGAGTGCGGCCAGAACGTATGGGGCAAGCCGGACACCCTGCTCATTTTGCGGCGTTTGCTGCGAGGACGGCGAAGGCCAAGTTTGCCTGATGCTGGCCGAGGCCGATCGACGCCGACGCGGAGCCGCGGTAAAACGTTACAATGAAAGCAGGACACCGAACATGACGACTCTCGATTGGTCCCAATGTCCCGACGTGGAGAGCATCCCCGGTAAAGTCAGCGGCGCATGGGTGTTTAAGGATACCCGGATGCCGGTCGCCACGGTGTTCGAGAATTTGGAAGCCGGCCTGACCGTGGAAGAAGTCATGGAGGAATTCTCCGTCACGCGCGAACAGATAAACGCGGTCTTGCATTTCGCGGCAAAGAGCTTGGCAACGCCTTTCCCGCCCCCGGTGCATCGAGCGCCCGCCGATGCTCATTCTCTTTGACCACGGCACACCCCGAAGCATCGCCCGCTGGCTTTACGGTCACACCATTGTAGAAGCGATTGCAAGAGGATGGGATAGATTAGCCAACGGCGCGTTGCTGAAGGCGGCTGAAGAAGCCGGGTTCGACCTCCTGCTATCCACGGACAAAAACATCCAGTACCAACAGAACCTGAAAGGCCGCCGAATTACCATCGTAATACTTGGCAATTCGCAGCGGCCAGCCGTTCACCGCTACATTGATCGAGTTATCGCAGCAGCCACACCCGGCAGTTATGCCGAGGTGGACATTCCTTACCAGTAGCCCTGTGGGCGGCTTGTCTCAAGAAGGAAAGGCTTTGAGACAAACGTGGAAGACCCGTAAGCAGCGGGGTTGCGCATCTCAGAATTCGGTCTCACATTAGAGGGCAATCGACGAGCGCAGAGGAACCAGCGTGGCGCTCAGCCAAAGGGTTCGAGGTTACCGGAACCCTCGGCGTGCTCGGTCTGGCCGCCGGGCTCGGTCTCGTTGACCTCGCCGACGCCTTCGCGCGCCTCAAACGCACAAACTTTCGCCACCGCCAGGGGATCACGGACCCATTGCAGGCAGTTGACCGCCGGCCGCCTCGCCCGCCTCCGCCGCGCCGATGCCGCAGTCCGCGCCCTGTCGCACCAATCCGGCTACGACCGCCAGGTCTGGCAGTTCCCGGTCATCCTCATTCCGCTCGGCACCGCCGCAGCCCGCGGTCCCATCGTCCTGCGCCGCATCGATTCCGTGGACGGCATGACCGCGCGCTCCGTCCCCATGGAGCCCGCCCTCCGCGACGCCATCTGCGCCGCCGTCCTCGCCGACCCCACCATCGCCGGCGTCTTCTACGACCTCACCCACAAACCCCCTGGCACCATCGAGTGGGAATAAGCGAAGCAGCCAGCCGAGTCGATTGAAGGGAACTTGCGCCCCATCCGGGGTGTCTACTCATTTGTGGCGCGGGCACTCTTGCCTGCCGCGCCCCGACTCTTCGAGGCGCTTGCTCTGCGCACGCGGCCCCCTGCGGAGGAAAGTCGATGCAACCCTTACAAAGGTTCGGGCGGCTCGCGTTTGCCGCACTCGCGATTCAGTCTCTGGCCGCACCTCTGTTTGGGGCAGACTTCGACTCGCGTCACGCGCGCGACCTCGCGGGCAATCCAGCCGACCTTTATTTCCAGTTGGACACTGCCTCCGGGCAGCATAGCTTTCAAATCGGCGAGCGAATCCCGCTCACCCTTGCTTTTTCCAGCGACTCAATTGAAAAATACAAACTCAACGGCGCCACATTCTATCGCAGCTGACGGCTGCACACCGAAGAATTCGTGCTCGACCGGGAAGACGTAACGGATCCCTACCAGGACTATTTTGGCGCTGGTGTCCTTGGCTGGCTCGCCGGCGGATTGCGCGGCTACCCGGTCCTGGGGCCGAAGCCTCACGAGATCGAGCTGAACCTCAACGACTGGTTTCGCTTCGACCGTCCCGGCCGGTACCGCTTCTACCTGAAGTCCCACCGGTTGACGCGTGAGCGGGCGCCCGGCGAGGCGGGAAAAGGGCTCGTGGAGTTCGCCGCGGTCTCCAATATCGTCGGGATCGAAATCCTGCCGGGAAATCCTGGTTGGGAGGCGGCCAAGCTGAGCGAGATCCGGGCGATTCTCGATTCGCCGGAGCGCGAGGCACCCGCGCCGGGGCATCAGCTCGCAACGCGCGATGCCATTGAAAGCAGAATGACCTGGGAAAAGAGAGTCTCACTTGCCTTGAATGAGCTACGCTGCCTGGAAACGCCCGACGCCGTGCGGCTAGCGCTTGAGGAGGCCCGCAAGACAGGCAAGAGTCCGGACACGCTGCTGCTGGTTGGGGCGCGCGATCACGGGCAGATGATCGCCTCGTTTGATGCTTACCTGGCCGACCCGCATGTCGGGATCAGCGAGTGGGACATACAGCTTCGGGCGCTGTTCGCGTTGCTTGAAAAGAACGCTCCCAAGCCTTTGCCGATGTTCTTATGGCAAATGCCGGACGGCTCCGACTGGCAAAAAGTCCGGGCGGCGGCAGAGGCCAGGCAGAAGCCCTTCGAAGAGATCGTACGCAACGAAGCGGTGCAGTTGATTCCGATCATTGCGGCAAAAGACGCCGAGGCCAGTAAGATTTCCTCGCAAGCAATCGCAGCCGTGGCGCCCGAGGCGGCAAGAGCCGCCGGGTTGGTGCCGCCCTACGACTACGGGCTGTCGCGCGAAGAGCTGATCGCCCAATTTCCGCATTTCCCTCCCGAACGGCAGGCCGAGATCCTCGATCTGAAATGGGACCTGGTCCGCGGACCGGAGATGATCCCCGCATTGCGGGCCGTCATCGGCAAAGCGGAACCGAAAGCCCTATCCGACGAAGCCACCAGCCTGGGGCTATGGGGAGTCGGCGTGGACGTCGCCGATTCCGCCCTGCGCCGGCTGGCTCAGCTCTCGCTGCCAGACGCGGCGCGGATTTTGAGAAGCGATATCGCCAGTGGCAAACCGCGTTTCGCCGCATTTGCCGTGCGCGAGCTCCCGGCCCAGGAAATGCCGGAGGCAGATGATGCGCTCTCCGCAATGCTGAAGGCGAACAGCTTTGTCGCCATGCCGCTGGTCGCAAAATTCGCGACGGCACGCCTGGCGAATCAGATGCGCGCTCTCAAAGGCCTATCCGGGCCGTGCCTCTCCGAGGAACCATTTGTCGCCTACTTTGTCCGCGCCGTTCCCGGAGAGGGTGCCGGTGAAGGCGGGGACATCCTGAGGCGCGCCATGGCGGACCGTGAGAAACGAGGGTGCTATCGCTCGTTGCTCAATCGCGTTGCCGAGGTGGTCTGGAACAACACAATCGAGGCACAGGCGATCGCCACACTCGACGATCCCGATCCGGAGGCAGCGACTAGCGCGGCGCAAGTCCTCGCGGCGCACGGCGGGGTGGAGGCGGAGCCGCTTCTATGGAAACGGCTGGAACGATGGTCGGCGCAGTGGCGCGGCCGCTCCGCCGAACTTGCAGTCCACCCAATCACAGAAATGGCGCCGAAACCTGAAAGTCAGCTCGGCCCCGCCCTGTCTGAGGCAATCGCATCGGCTCAATCCTGGGTGCTGGATGAGCCGCGCCGGAAGCGCCTCCTCGCATTGTGTATTGACGATCGGTGTAGAGAACAGTGGGGCCAGGAGCCGCCGCATGGCCCAATTCCGGTGGAAGTTTCAAGCGGCGGCGGGATGTACCCCGCGGCTTTCAGCGTCGAACGCTACATAGCGAACACCCTCGAAGGGCTAAAGACCAAACTCCTGCAATTTCCGGCTGGGTCGACATTCCGTTGGTGCCCGCAGGCCGCCAGTCCTTCCGATGCATTCTCTCCCGGACAACGGACCGAAATGTTCAACGATTTGTCAGCGTTCCTGTCAAAGCGCTCCATGCGCATCGAACCATACCTGGAAGAGAAATGTACCCCAGGCGCAGTGGCCAAATGAAGCCTGCCCCCACTCTAATCTGCCGCCGTCCTAGAATCGCACCACGCCCTTGATCTCCAAGAACCGCGGCGAGCTGCCGGCGCCTACGAACGATCCCAAAAGGCTCGTCGGCGGTACGACTGCGGCGATGCTCGAACCGAAATGCGAGTTCAAGAAGTCGTTCACCGGCTGGTCGAAATTCAAGCGGTTGAAAGCACGAGAGCGCCGGCGCTTCGCCGTACTACTTCACTCCCGACATCAGCTTCACCGTCGGCTTGATCAGCAGCGCCAACACTATCGCGGTCGCAAAGCTGAACGCCGCCACCGATCCGAACAGCGTGGGCAGCGGCATGGAGCTATACAGCGACCCCGCTTTCCCGGCCAGCCAGTTGCCGATGGCGGTGGAGAGGAACCAAATCCCCATCACAAAACCGCCCGCTCGCTCGGGCGCCAGTTTGGTCATGGCGCTCAGCCCAACCGGACTCAGGCACAACTCGCCCACGGTCTGCAGGAAATACGTTCCGGTCAGCCACCAGATGGCAACCTGTGCGCCGCCCACGGCCATCTTCGCGGCCGGCACTAGAATCGCGAACGCCAGGGCCGCCCAAAGCAGGCCGATGGCGAACTTGGCGGGGCTCGACGGTTCGACTTTGCGGCGATTCAGCGCCAGCCATAGCCAGGCGAATACGGGCGCCAGAGTCACGACGAAGATCGGCTGCACGAACTGGAACCAGCCGGCCGGGAATTCCCACCCCAGCACCATGCGGTCCGTGCTGCGTTCGGCAAACAGGTTGAGCGAGCTGCCAGCCTGCTCGAAGGACGCCCAGAAGAGCGCCGAGGCTATGAACAGCACCAGAATCGCGGCCGAGCGCTTGCGTTCTTCGAGCGTCCAGCCGCGCGAGAAAATCATCCAGGCGAACACCACCACCGCTATCGCCAGCAGCCCCCAGCCTAAGCCGTCGGAGATCTCGGTAACGCTCAGGCTGATGGCGCCCGCCGCCGCCAGCACGGCGACGAGGGCGCAGACACCCAGCCCGATCGCCACTCCGAGGATGGCGCTCCGCCGCTGGCGCCGGTCCAGATCCGGGGCGCCAGTCCCGGCCGGCCGTAACCCTGCCTCGCCCAGGTATTTTCCGGTCCATACGTATTGAACCACCCCCAACAACATGCCGATGCCCGCCACGCCGAAGCCCAACCGCCAGTTGATCTTCTCTCCCACATAGCTGCAGAAGATTGGCGCAATCAGGGCGCCGAGGTTAATCCCCATATAAAAGATCGAAAAGCCCGAATCGCGCCGGGGGTCGCCCTTGCGATAAAGCTGCCCGACGATGGTGCTGACGTTCCCTTTGAGCAGACCGGTCCCGAAGATCAGCAATGCCAGTCCGCTATAGAACAACCCGATGCCTGGCGCCACCAGGCA
>Ga0116126_1002231_pt1 | contig 11222 bp, 9 predicted proteins | sample June2015DPH_16_5_FD_89730 | JGI IMG/M metagenome (GOLD analysis project Ga0116126, IMG submission 89730) | Peatland microbial communities from SPRUCE experiment site at the Marcell Experimental Forest, Minnesota, USA - June2015DPH_16_40 | ecosystem: Environmental > Terrestrial > Soil > Wetlands >... | reverse complement strand
GCGAGCTGGGGCTGCGTCGCCGCCCTGGTCAGCGGTCCGCTGCCCCGGCGCACGACCAGGACCAGCGCGACCCCGACAACCAGCAGCGCAACACAGGCCACTATGGCCAGCGCCAGCACGATTCCGTCGCTCAACTGCCCACCCCTTCCGCTCGCGGGGCCGCATGCGCCGTCGGCATTGCCGGGCGCACTGATGCCGTGCAGCGAGGGGTTACTGCGCGCAGGGCGGCCTTCGCGGCCGGGCGGCTAGTGCCCAGCCACCCGCTCGCCGGGCGGCGCTGGCCGTCTCGCCAGGCAGCCGGCCGGACGGGCTATCAGCCGGCCCGCTCTGGCCGGGACACCGTCTTCTCAGCTCATCCGGCCCAGCGATCGTGGGTATCGCAAGACCAGGCAGTCGCGCTCTCGCACCCTGCCCGCCGGACAGCCCGGAACCGTGTGCTCCTTCCTCAGGCTGACGCCGCCCGGCCTGGCCGCATCGCGGTCCGGCTGCGCGCTTGCCTGTCAGTCATGCCTTGCCTCTACCTAATCCAGACCACCGGCAGCCCGTGTCAGGCTGTCCGGCGATGCGTATCTGCACTTATCCACACCACTGATCCGCCCTACGCGGAGAAAAACCTCGCTGCCGTGAGGTTAAGCGTTGATAACGTTTTGGGCAAGCAAGGCCGATGATCTTCATCACGGCCGGAACTCGCCCGACACCCGTCGCTAGCCCGTTTTCTCCTGGTTTGATCGGCCTGGCGGCTGGCCAGATTTCGCTCCCGCGAGCACGCGGCGAGTGACCGGAATCGGCCTGCCCACCCCGGGGATGCCGCCTGGCGCAGCGCCCGTCAGGCTGGCACAGTGGGCTGTCAGTATCAGCCAGGTTCCGGGGGTTCCCATGAAAAAGCTGTTGATGGTGCCGCTCGCCTTGGTCGCCATCGGCTTCACCATGGCTGCCGGCTGGTTGGCCTACGCGGGCCTGCCCGACCTGAAGCGCTACTGGAAGATGCACCACATGTGATCATCCGGAGCCGGGGGGCAGCCGGTCGGTGTTTAGCCGCCGCAGGCTCGACTGGCATGCCCGCGTCGTGCCCGCGCGGGTCCCGTGATGCGGCAGCACCTTGCTGACCAAGATCACCTCGTCGCGCCGACCCTTGGTGCACAGCCACCGTTCGGGCCGCTAGCCGGCCAGTCAGCGAGCACCCGCCGCAGGCCGCTCCGCCTGAGATCTCAGGACATGAGACCGGAAATGGCTGGATTGCCGTAATCCGATACGATCTATCCGGCGTCCTAATCTTGTTGGGAGTTTTGGGCAACGCTCTGGCATTTGGGCAACGCTCTGGCAAAGGGGACGGCTGTGGGTGCTCTTGGATGGACCCGGTTGACGTTCCGGATGCTGGCGGCGTCGGCTCTGGCTGGCACGCTGATCAGTGCGGCACCCGCGGCAGCCTCGGCCACCACGTGCCAGGCATGGAAGACGCCGCCCGCCGTAGGGCCGGGGGCCAACTTTCTGAGCGGCGTTACGCTCGCCGCTGGCTGCACTGCCTGGGCCGTGGGGAGAGAGGTCAGCGGCCGGAGTAACGAATCTTTGATTGAGTACTGGAACGGCAAGGCGTGGTCTGTCCAGCCCAGCCCGGACCCCGGTGCTACCACCAATTTCCTCCAAGGCGTAGCGGCCGTTTCCACGTCTGATGCCTGGGCGGTGGGGAATTACCACAGTGACCTGGGCGCATTCCTGCCCTTGATCGTGCACTGGAACGGCGCTTCCTGGACCCAGGTGGCAAGCTCTCTCACCAGCGGCACGAGCGTGCTGAACGCGGTCAGTGCCAGCTCCGCGGCCAGCGCGTGGGCGGTGGGCGATACTTACAACGAAACCGCCAGGGCATACCAGGCGCTGATCTTGCATTGGAACGGCACCGCCTGGACCCGGCAGCGCAGCGGCGCTCCCGGCAGCGGCGAGTCCTTGCTGCAAGGCGTGACGGCTACGTCGGCCAGCAACGCCTGGGCAGTCGGGTATGTCCTCACCTCCGACAGGCACCAGCCGCTGATCCTGCACTGGAACGGGCGCGCCTGGAGCCGGGTGCCCAGTCCCAGCCCCAGCTCGTCATGGACGGTGCTGTCCGCGGTGACCGCGACCTCCACAACCAGCGCCTGGGCCGTGGGCGAGTACTTCACCTCGGGTACCGGCCACACCCTTATCGAGCATTGGAACGGCACCGCCTGGACCAAGGTGCCCAGCCCAACCCCGGTCGGACCCGTCGTCGACTTGCTGGGCGTGGCCGCCTCATCGAAGCGCAACGCCTGGGCGGTGGGTTACTACGGGCCGTCGATTGGGGCCAGGAGACAGACGCTGGTCGAGCACTGGAACGGCACCGCCTGGACCAAGGTGTCCAGCTCCAACCCCGGCGTCATCAACGTCCTTACCGGTGTCGCGGCTCTCCCCTCCAACGCTGGCGCGGTCGGCTACTACTCCAGCGGCACCTCCCAACCACTCGCCGTACACCTCTGACGGACGGACGCCGCCTCGCGCCACCCATGCGTTCGATAGCGCTTTTTTTCAGCGGTCACTTCGCGCCGCTCTGCCCCGGCCTATCCGCCCTGAGCCTGCGGCCGTCCCGCCCGCTAGCCAGCATTCCGCCCGAGAGACCGGACGCATCGTCAACCTGCGTAGTCCTGCTCCTGCGGCTCAGCGTCCGCCTCGGTCTCGGCATCGGCCAGGCCGACCATGGCTTCCTCCAGGGCCAGATCGGCCAGCCGGCTGCCTTCAGCCGCCTGGTCCGCCCGATCTTGTTCCAGCGCCGTCCGGATCACCCGGTAGGCCAGAGCCTGCGGATAGCCCTTCCGGGCGAGCACGCCCATCAGCCGCCGGATCCGGGCCTGCGGCGGCTGGCCGCGGGTGCCTGCCAGCCGCCGCGCCACCAGCGCCTCGGCCGTCGCCAGTTCCTGCTCGGGGTCGAGCCGGCTGACGGCCGAGTCGATGTCCTCGGACGGAACGCCGCGCTGCCGCAGCTCGCTGGCGAGCGCGCGCCTGGACAGCCCGCGGCCGTAATGCCGCGACTCCACCCAGGCTTGCGCGAACATCGTGTCGTCGATGAGCTTGACGTCCGCGAACCGGCCGAGCACGGCATCAGCCGCTGACTCCGGCACGTCCCGCCGCCGCAGCGCATCGGCTAGCTGGGCCCTGGTCCGCGGCGCGACGGTCAGCAGCCGCAGGCAGATCTGCCGCGCAATCGCCTCCGGATCGGCGTCCGCTTCGCCCTCGCCGGCCCGCACGCCGATGGCCCGCTTACTTGGGACCGCCGGGCACGACCGTCAGGCCTGCCGCGCCGCCGGCGCTACCGCCCTTAGTCACCGCCGGGGTGGCTGCATCCGCATCGATACGCGCACCCACGCCGAGCTTCTCCTTGATCTTCTTCTCGATCTCGTTGGCGAGGTCGGGGTTCTCGCGCAGGAAGTTCCTGGCGTTCTCCTTGCCCTGGCCGAGCTGGTCGCCGTCGTAGGTGTACCAGGCCCCGGCCTTGCGCACGATCGACTGCTCGACGCCGAGGTCGATCAGGCTGCCTTCCCGGCTAATCCCAATTCCATACAGAATATCGAATTCCGCGGTTTTGAATGGCGGGCTGAGCTTATTCTTTACGACCTTTACACGGGTACGGTTACCTACGGCATCTGTACCATCTTTAAGTGTTTCAATGCGCCGGATATCCAGCCGCACTGACGCATAGAATTTCAGCGCCTTCCCGCCGGTCGTGGTTTCTGGACTGTTGTGCACCATGACACCATCGACGAAGTAGTTGTGGCAGCCTTCAACCTCGATATCGAACTTGGCCATCGAGCGGGTTGGCGGCTTCACATGAATACCCAGGATCCTGGCCGGCATGAGCCGCATTTCGGCGGCCGCGAACTCAGGCGTGACATCAAACTGCTGGCCGAAGCGCGGCAGGAGCTTGTACTCCATCGAGGGATGCACGTACCGGGCGACGAGCTTCTGGAACTTCTCCGATGCCGACGTCGTGAACTGAAGGACAGCGACTCCCCTGGCGCCGCTGGCGCGGAGGCGCACATCCAGCCCGTGAGTGTCCCGCAGGTAAGCCACGATGCGGTCCCGTGAGCCAGGGCTCATGGCCTCGACACAGATCTCGATCCGGCCAGTTCCCCCTTGCGTTCTCTCCTGGACGCCCTTGGAGCGCACAGTGAAGCAGCCGTCGTCCATGTACCAGACAGCGAGCGCGAGAGGGGTGAGTGCCTTGAGGTAATCCCAGCTCAGGTGCTTCTTGCCATCGCCGAAGTAGACGGCATCAAGTACTTCCGCCAGTTCGGGCAGCGGCGTGAAGTCAGCGAAGACTGCCCCCTTGGCATTCACGGTCCGCGTACATCCGATGTTCCCGAGAAGCGAGACTTTCCATTCCAGGTAGTCCGCTTGCCTAGCGCCGTGGCCCATGCGGAAGCGGGTACCCGACCTGTCCCGGCGATTTGCCGACAGAGAGCCGTCACCCATCAGGGCACCCAGGATGAGTTGCTCCTGCTGACGGCTCAGGCGCTTCGGCTCGGCAATCATGACACGATCGCCGACGACCAGCTCCCCTGCGGGACGCCAACCTCCCGGCCCGCGGATGAGGTGATTCTCGGTCGCCGCGAATTGCGCCCGGCCATTACCGCCCGACTTAGCGACGGTGAATTGTAGGAACTGCTCGGCGAGGCCGTTATTGAACCAGTTAACGATTTTGCGCGGTACAGTTTTTCCAGTCTCGGGATCATAAGAGAGAACTTCGGCATTAAGTCGCTGATTGACAATCTTACCGATTTTCTCCTGTGTTCCGTCGGCGAGCGTAACCCTGGTGCCGTAGGACATGCATCCGAACATCACACCGATTTTTTCCCGGAGCTGGTTAATGAAAATGCAGGTGGTCTTGGTCTGATTCAGGGCGCCGGCGACTTTGCGAAGGGCCTGGGACATGAGACGAGCCTGCAGGCCCACATGGCTGTCCCCCATCTCGCCCTCGATCTCGGCCCGCGGCACGAGCGCCGCAACCGAGTCAATGACGATCACGTCGATCGCCCCGGAGCGGATCAGCATGTCGGCGATTTCGAGCGCCTGCTCGCCGGTGTCCGGCTGGGAGACCAGCAGGGCGTCGGTATCGACGCCGAGCTTCTTGGCGTAGTCGGGGTCGAGCGCGTGCTCGGCGTCGATGAAGGCCGCTATCCCGCCCGCTTTTTGCGCGTTCGCTACGGCATGTAGCGCTATGGTGGTTTTGCCGCTGCTCTCAGGTCCGTATACCTCGACGATGCGGCCGCGGGGCAGGCCGCCGATGCCCAGTGCCACGTCCAGGGCAATCGATCCGGTCGGGATGATCTCGATCGGCGCGCGGGTGTCGTCGCCGAGCCGCATGATGGCGCCCCTGCCGAACTGCCGCTCGATCTGCGCGAGCGCGGTGTCCAGGGACTTCTCCCGGTCGCCGCCCTTGACGCCAGACTTGTCGTTCGGTGCCATGTGAACTCCTGTCGGGATCGAGGGCTGCCCGAGCCGCTCGCTGCGTGCGTGCTCCGCACTGCCAGGCCGTGTCATCTGCTGTCGGCGCAGACGCTACGCGCCGCCACCGACAGTTCCGCGTACTGCAGCTATCCGGCCTATGCAGGGCTGCAAGGGGACCGCCAGCACGGATACTGTAACGAACAATTGTTCGATCATGAAGGCGACACGCCGGGCCGGTCGAAATCGCTGCACCACCCCGCCAAACGGGCTGGTCAGGACCCGTTTCCGGTCGGCGGCAGCGCCCGGACGGCACCGGCCAGGCCAGCGATATCGACTGGCGTCGTCGTGTCCACGGTGATCACCGGCCCCACGCCGACCGGGCGCGCGTACCTGGCGAGGGCTTCCGGCGACAGGTCCCGCACGGCATCCAGGTGGATCGGGTGCCGGGTGGGTGACCGCGCCGCATGGCGGCGGGCCGCGACCTCCGGCGAGCACGTGCAGTGCACCTCGATCGGGCTGGCCGCCAGCTCCCGGATCCGGGCCTGTGGCCGGGGGTCGTCCGGCCAGAAGTTCGCGTCGAGGACCACCGCGGGCGCACCGGCGGCCTGCGCCCACAGCAGCTCCATGGCGGCGCCGCCAAGCTGCCGCGACCAGGCCAGGCCGGCTCGGTCTCTCCCGCGGCGAGCGCATCGTGCAGGACTTCGTTGATCCGGTCCTTGCCGAGCAGCGTGAACCCGAGCTCGGCGGCCAGCGGCACCGCCAGGCTGGTCCTGCCCGATCCTGGCGAGCCCGAGACAAGGACGAGCGTGCGGCCAGACTCCCGTTTCGCAGGAATGCCGGGCCCTTAGCGGAGCCGGTCGGGGACGCGGAAGTCATCGCTGACCGCGCGCCAGACCACCTTGGCGTCCTCGCCGTCCGCCAGCGCCTGGTTCACGGTCCGGCCGCCCAGGCCCCCCAGCACGTGGTCCTTGGCCACGCTGTCGGCATAGGCCTCGCCGAACTGCGCACGCATGCGCTCCCAGAACACCGTCAATCGCACGCGCGCCAGGTTACCCGCACCGCCATCATCGCCCGCCCGGCATGGCCCGCCTGGTGCTATCGGTCAGCCCAGGTCCTCCGGCGGCTGCACCTCACGGCGCAGGATCTTCCCGGTGGGCCCCTTCGGCAGGCCGGGCACCAGCCAGACGTAGCGCGGGTACTTATACGCGGCGACCCGCTCCCGGACGAACTCCCTCAGCTCGCCGGTGGTGGCCTCCTCTCCCGGCTTGAGGGCCACGGCGGCGCCGATCTCCTCGCCCAGCTCATCGTGCGAGATGCCGATAACCGCGGCCTCGGCGACGGCGGGATGCTCGTAGAAGACCTCCTCGACCTCCCGCGGGTACACGTTGTAGCCGCCGCGGATGATCATGTCCTTCTTCCGGTCCACGATGAAGAAGTAGCCATCCTCGTCGACCTTGGCCAGGTCACCGCTACGGAACCAGCCGTCCGGGATGGCTTCGGCGGTGGCCTCGGGCCGCTGCCAGTAGCCCTTCATGATGTTGTGGCCGCGGATGGCGATCTCGCCGATCTCGCCGACGGGCACGTCCGCGCCGTCAGCGTCGACCACCCGCATCTCGACGCCCAGGATGGGCGTGCCGATAGAGCCGGGCTTGCGGACCTTGTCCGGGTGGTTGAACGAGGCAACCGGGGAGGTCTCGGACAGTCCGTAGCCCTCCAGGATCATGCACCCGAACGTCTTCTCGAAGCTGCGCATCAGCTCCACCGGCATCGCCGCGCCGCCGGAGATGCAGGTGCGCAGCGACGAGACGTCGGCGTCAGCACTGCCCGGCTGGTGCAGCATCGCCGCGTACATCGTCGGCACGCCCTCGAAGATGGTCACCTTGTCCCGCCCGATGATCTCCAGCGCCTTGGCCGGGTCGAACCTGGGCAGCAGGGTCAGGCAGGCGCCGTTGTTGATCGTCGCGAACAGGCCGCAGGTCAGGCCGAAGACGTGGAACAGCGGCAGGCAGCCCATCACGACATCGTCCGGGCCTGCCTTCAGCAGCGTGTCGGCGGTGAGCTCGGCGTTCCTGGTCAGGTTGGCGTGGGTGAGCTCGGCGCCCTTCGGCTGGCCGGTCGTCCCCGAGGTGTAGAGGATGACGGCGTCGTCGTCCTCGGCCCGCTCCGCCCGGCGGCCGGCCGGCTCCAGGCCGGCCAGCACCGAGCTGGCGTCGGGCTCGTCGACGCGAATCATCTCCGCGCCGGCGGATTCGGCTCCCTTGGCTGCCTCGTCGCTGGCCGCGTGCCAGGCGAAGATGACCTTCGCACCGGAATCGCCGAGGTAGAAGGCGACTTCGCGGCTCTTCAGCAGCGGGTTCATCGGCACCACCACGGCTCCCGCCCCGATAGCCCCGTAGAAGATCACCGGGAAGGCGGGCACGTTGGGCATCATCAGCGCAACCCGGTCACCGGGCTCGATGCGGAGCGAGCTCAGCAGCGACGTGACCCGGCCCGCGGCCTCCCGCAGCTCGCGATAGGACAGCACCAGGTCGTCCATGCGCAGCACGGGGCGCTCGCCGTGCTGGTCGGCAGCCTGGTCGAGCACAGTCGTCAGGTTTCCCATATCTGCCTCCACCTGGTCATGGCGACACCACGTCTACAGGCATCATCCTCCCGGTCCGGCCCCGCCCGGTAGCTCCAGGCTGCCGCCGCGTGCCTCCGCCAGCCGTCCAGCCAGGCCGTCCAGCCAGGCCGTCCAGCAGGGCCGTCCAGCAGGGCCGTCCAGCGCCCGGGCAAGCCGGTTTCCGTATCGGCGGCGGGCAATGGCCCGGGACACTCGCCGGGAACGGCCCGGCGTTCGGTCACAGAATTAACTTTCTTGGCCGACCCGGCTACCGGGTGTTACTGTCCTGGGAAGAGGTTCTCGCGCAGCCCAGCCCCCGGAGGCTTTGTCGTGACTCGCCCGGCCAGCGGCTACACGCTCCTGCTGGTATGCCGTCGCCACGTCGACCTGCTGCGTGTGTCCAGCGCCATCTGTCTTCCTTCCTGCTGATCTAGCGTTCCGCGCCCGCACCGCTCGCCCGCGACAGGGCAGCAGCTAACGCACGCCCGCACTCCGCCGCAGCAGAAGGATTTTCCTCATGCCATCGCAGCAGCGCGGCCAGGGCCAGTGGGCCCTCGGCCACCTGGAGCCGCTTAATCCCGCCGAGCGATTCAAGAAGGACGACAGCGGGCTGAATGTCCGCGACCGCATCATCAGCCGCTACTCCGTCCAGGGCTTCGACTCGATCGATCCCGCCGACCTTCGCGGCCGCTTCCGCTGGTGGGGCCTCTACACCCAGCGCCGGCCCGGCATCGAGGGCGGTCGCACCGGTGCCCTGGACGCCGAGATCGAGGACTCGTGCTTCATGATGCGGGTCCGCATCCCCGGCGGGCAGCTGTCCGCGCCGCAGTTGCGCGTGGTGGCCGGGATCGCCAAGGAATACGGCCGCGACCTGGCCGACGTGACCGACCGGCAGAACGTGCAGTATCACTGGATCCGGATCGAGGACGTCCCGGCCATCTGGGCCCGGCTGGAGGAAGTCGGCCTGTCCAGCCAGGAAGCCTGCGGCGACGTGCCGCGCAACATCCTCGGCTGCCCGGTGGCCGGGCTGGACGCGACCGAGGTGCTGGATGCCACCGCGGCGCTGCGGGCCACCGAGGCGGTCGCGGCCGGCAACCCCGAGTTCGCCAACCTGCCGCGCAAGTTCAAGACGGCCATCTCCGGCTGCTCCTCGCACTGCACCCCGCACGAGGTCAATGACATCTCGTTCGTCGGCGTTATCGGCCCGGACGGCCAGCCGGGCTTCGACCTGTGGGTGGGCGGCGGCCTGTCCACGAACCCGATGCTGGCCCAGCGGCTCGGCGCGTTCGTCGAGCCGGACCAGGTGCCCGAGGTCTGGACCGGCGTCACCCGGCTGTTCCGCGACTACGGCTACCGGCGGCTGCGCAGCCGGGCCCGGCTCAAGTTCCTGGTGGCCGACTGGGGCGCGGAGCGGTTCCGCGAGGTGCTGGAGAAGGAGTACCTCGGCGCGGCACTCCCGGACGGCCCGGCGCCCGCTCCCCCGGCGGCCGGCGCCCGCGACCACGTCGGCGCGCACCGCCAGCAGGACGGCCGGTACTACGTCGGCGTGACGCCGCACGTCGGGCGCACCTCCGGCACGCAGCTCTGGCAGGTCGCCGACCTGGCCGAGGAATACGGCTCAGGCCGGGTCACCACCACGACCGAGCAGAAACTGCTGATCCTCGATATTCCAGAACGGAATCTTCCCGAGCTGGTCGCCGCCCTCACCGCAGCTGACCTGCAGCCAGAGCCCTCCCCATTCCGCCGGGGCACGATGGCCTGCACCGGCCTGGAGTTCTGCAAGCTCGCCATCGTGGAGACCAAGCAGCGGGCTCGTGACCTGTACGCGGAACTAGACCGGCGGCTGCCCGACTTCGATACCCCCATCACGATCAACGTGAACGGCTGCCCGAACTCCTGCGCCCGGTTCCAGCTGGCCGACATCGGGCTGAAGGGCTCCATCGTCGACGGCCAGGAGGGCTTCCAGGTGCACCTGGGCGGGTCGCTGGGCGCGGACCCCTCGTTCGGGCGCAAGCTGCGCGGCCTGAAGGTGAGCGCGGACGGGCTGCCTGACTACGTGGAGCGGCTGCTGCGCAACTATCGCGCCGACCGCGCCGATGGCGAGGCGTTCGCGTCCTGGGTGCGCCGCGCCGACCAGGGACTGCTGTCATGAGCGGGGAGCGCCAGGTGCCGTTCTTCTGCCCGTACTGCGGCGAGGAGGACCTGATGCCCGCCGGGGCCGAGGCCGGAGCCTGGGAGTGCCGGTCCTGCGCCCGCGGCTTCCAGCTGCGGTTCGTCGGGCTGCTGCGACCGCAGCAGCCCCACCGGGCGGCGTCATGAGCCGCTACCCGCTCGCGCTCGACCTGGCCGGGCGGCGGGCGGTGGTGATCGGCGGCGGCGCGGTCGCGATGCGCCGGGCCGCCGCGCTGCTCGAGGCTGGCGCGCTGGTCAGCGTGGTCGCCCCGGCGGTGCTGCCGGAGCTGGCGGCACTGGACGTGGTGGTGCACCAGCGGCCCTACCGGCCCGGAGACCTCGGCGGGGCCTGGCTCGCGCACGCGGCCACCAACGACCCCGCGGTGAACGCCGCCGTGGCCGCGGAGGCCGAGCGCAGCCGGATCTGGTGCGTCCGCGCCGATGACGCGTCCGCCTCAGCAGCCTGGACCCCGGCGGTTACCCGGCACGGCGATGTCACCGTCGCGGTGACCGCCGGCGGCGACCCGCGCCGGTCTCAGCAGCTGCGCGCGGCGATCTCGCTGGCCCTCGCGGACGCCACGCTGCCGCTGCGCCCCCGCCGCGGCGCCAGCGAGAGCAGCGCCAGCGAGAGCAGCGCCAGCGAGAGCAGCGCCAGCGAGATCAGCGCCAGCGGGACTGGCGAACGACGTGGATGCGCGGATGCTGCTGATACAGCGACAGCAGATGCGCATCGACGCGGTGCGAGATCGGGCGGGGGAGCCCCGATGGGCAGCGTGGCGCTGGTGGGCGGCGGACCCGGCGACCCCGGGCTGATCACCGTGCTCGGCCGCCGGCTGCTGGCGGAGGCCGACGTGGTGGTGACCGACAAGCTGGCGCCGCGAGGCCTGCTGGCCGAGCTTGATCCCGATGTCGAGATCGTGGACGCGGGCAAGGCCCCGCACGCGCACAACCTCACCCAGGACGCGATCAACGCCCTGATCGTCAGCCGGGCCCTGGC